>OGST01000011.1_pt1 | contig 190772 bp, 145 predicted proteins | sample 1574021 | NCBI WGS metagenome assembly OGST01 (sample SAMN03295847, study PRJEB24534) | human gut metagenome | isolation source: fecal sample 7 from infant 6 | host: Homo sapiens | place: USA: Pittsburgh, PA | collected 2014-07 | reverse complement strand
AAAATTGTACATTCTTATATCATCATTTTTGTACATTCTTAGAGTATCATTTACAAGTACAGGTCTGTAGTAATTCTAATGAGTACCATATGTGGTTCTGCAATTTAGTACAGGCCTGTTCTAATTCTAATGAGTACCATATGTGGTTCTGTAATTTAGTACAGGCCTGTTCTAATTCTAAAAAGGACTTACTGATGTCTAATAAATTAAAAATCGCGACTAGTTGATTAGAAACTAATTAACTAGTCGCGATTTTTCTATTTCTATATTTATATAAGGATTCCACAATTCCCTATATGGATTGATTATACTTGCATGGTTGCCCAGATGAGTACATCATAAATAAGTGCTACAACAACGGCCATAGCTAATTGTCCACCGATATAGACAGGCACGAGGTATATAAAAAATGCCCATAAGGCACCGATAATTTTCATCCATACGGCCCCAAGTTGTTTACTTTCAACCCAAGCCACAAAACGATCTAGAGGGCTAACGATTTTTAAAATCCATCTAGGAACGTCCTTATCTGGATTACACGCGGGCAGGTATAGCAGTAATAACGGCAATACGATGGCATCAATGGCAAGTAATGTGGTTAGCGTTAAAGAAAACCAATCGGGTTCCCCTTCCCAAGTCACAGGATGCGAATAAAAACGAAGCCCCCACAAATAGGCTTTGTATACGATATACGGTTCTAACAGCCATAGTAGGGGCTTTGTAATATGCATAATAAACACTCTCTCTAAATTATAAATAGTATATTAATTATAGCATATTTTTTACGTTTTAAATTGTGTACTTTTACGCACTTATATCTTTTTTAATAACATTCGCGGATATTTTCCAATAAGTCTAAAAATGAGGCTGTTAATTACAGCCCCATTCTATTATTCCACAACGATTGTATTATCTCTTCTCACTGTTTCAAGCATTTTAGATCGCACTGTAGATTCTGTATCGAGTTTGTGTTTTCCACCGTACCAAGCCATATCGGCACCAGCAAGGCGGAACATGATTTTGCCATAGGCACTACCGGAAGAGTGTTCTGGTTTATTAAATCCCATATCAATGGACACGCGCGGTGTCAGTTGCAGTTCAGTGCCAAGTCGCAATCCATTCTTATCAGCGCTACGGTCCAGAGTCCAATGATAGGCTTCTCCATAGATGCGAGCCCAGCGCGCATTTTTAAAGGTTTTTCCATAGGACACGGTATAGCCATCGGTAATACGTTCCAATGCACCATTGACCGTATGTTCATCACTCATACCACGATAATAGTTGAAACGGAACTCGCTTTCACCAGAAAGATACTCAAGACCAGCACTCATGCGTCTATGTTGGCCCTTGAAACGGTGGTCATAAAACAAGTTCGCGCCATGCAAATGATGGTCATCACTGCTGATACGGCGATAGCCAAAACCGCTGTTAAGGGTCGTACCAACGTCCGCAGCGCGTGCCACGGAACCTTGGGTAAACCAAACTTGGCGGGATTGGTCGTCATAATGGCCTATGGGCTGCACCGTTTCTGCGCTGTAAAGGGGCTTCCAATCCTTCTGAAAGCTAAGCGCCACGGTGGTTCGTTTCATCCATGCTTTACCATTGGTATGCATATCATTGTTGATATTGGACACAGCCACTGCATTGATAGCGGAATTCACCGCATCAACATTAGAATACCGCGTCGTTTTACGCTCTGTTGTATCCATTACCAACGGTCCGCTTTCACCAATCTGATGGTCCGGCAAATAGGCCGGCGAAATATGAAATTCCTCAGTATTCACTTGTCCATTTTTCGTAGATGGCGCCGTATCACTGGCCCACACAGTAGGAGCCAGTAATACCACACACAACACATACACTAAAAATCGCATATACACTTTTTTACAAATTGAGAGCTTCCATCCATTCTTTTTCTTTAAAGCCTACCAAGACCTTATCTTCTAATACCAAAATTGGACGCTTTACGAGCATGCCATTGGATGCCAACAAAGCCAATTTTTCCTCTTCGCTAAGACCTGGCAACTTATCCTTTAATTGTTGCTCACGATAAATCAAGCCAGACGTGTTAAAGAACGCTTTCAAATCCTTACCAGATTGAGGGTACCATGCAGCGATTTCCTCAGCTGTAGGATTTTCAGATTTAATATCACGGTCTGTGTACTCAATATGATGATCATCTAAAAACTTCTTTGCTTTTTTGCACGTTGTGCATTTTGGATATTCTACAAATAACATAGGAACTCCTTTATCTACATATAACACTAAGAATCATTATTCATATGTATAGTGTAGCAGATACATCGATTAATTTCAATTTATTGTTTTATATATCATCTGTTGGAATAGCACCTACTTAATTATCGCTTATGATAATCTTCGTCACTTTGCTCCCATTATGTTCAAAGGATATACCGCGAATGTTATCGCTATTATATCTAAGATATCCATAGAACCACCGGTTATTAAAGTCGATAAAATCAGGGCGTCCATAGACGTCCATAACCTTTTTCAAGTTGTCGCCAACGGCAATGCCTCGAGCAGTTACAGCATCGCGATTGCTTACGGTTATATACCATACGATAGGTCTGCTATCTTGCATCAAGGAATGTCCGAATTTAATGCCTCCATAGGTAAGCTCATCACGTTTTTCACTAGTCGGCTGACCAAGGCTAGCCTTTACTGCATCAAAAGATGTACCAAGGGACACACCTGCAATTTTCATATCTTCAGCAGGCAAATAGGCTCCTATGACCTGGCCAGGTCTATAATGACGATATTGCTCTGCCTTTGGCCAACTTGGTGAAAGTTTAGCATTACTTGTTTCTAAACGATCCATGGCGTTACTCAACCAACTGGCATCAGCAACAGAACTCATATTGCCAGCCAGTAATACAGCAATACCCAAACTAAATATTATAAATTTTGTTCTCATCATTCTCTCCTAGTCTCTCAAAACTATAAATTAATATAATCTTATTGATTATAAAGTGCTATTTTCTTCATATACCAAGGAATATAAACTGAATTTGCTTCTAACTGCTTCTTATAGGTCCCGTCTACTCTCCATTGCGGTTCCTTTTGAAGTGTTCTTGTATTATCAAAGTCTACATATTCAATCATATCTCTCAACTGTTTATGATTATATAAGGACATACTTTCATCATAAAGAATTCGATAACTATAAGCATATACTGAATCTTTTGTATAGTGTCTCAAGTACGAGTTACCTTTGGTTATTTGACGATCAATCAAGAATCCTGGCAAGCCATTATTCCATACAGTAGCATATTGTGTAGGCATATCAAGGTCGCCATATTTATCCAAAAACCACAGTATTTGAGGTCTGGCGCTAGAACGATCTATATTATCTTTCTTAAATACATGACGTATAACACGAATCGTGATTCCCTTATCTTCATAGGTTCGCACCTCATACCGACCTTCTTCTATAGTTTGACTAATCAATTTAGCGGTTTTGGGAATACGATACGTAAAATTACCCCAGCTTTCAGCCTTAGAATAAGAATCCAATCCCACTAGCGATTCAATAGACGGAATAATATAATTACTCATAACTACTTCAGCAGGTCGATTTTGAAACGGATCATTCTTCGTCACAGAACGACCATATGTAATGCCATACGTATGGTTGGAATTAGACGGAGCGAATTCAGTATACATCACATGTTCTTTAGCATCCGACACGAATTTCCAAGAAGTCTGTTTTAAATTGTCATATGTATACTTTCCATGCTCATAACCCTTTATTTGCTTACTATGAGGAGGACCTACAAGCAAAAATCCAGTAAGACTCCGAACAGCATATAATGGTCCTTTTTCTGTATTCGACGTAATTACATCACCTCGAATACTAACATCAGGCACAGAGAAACGAATCGCATTGGCATTGTCATGCACCAAAACAACAGTAGATTGTGAAAACTCTGCTAATCTAACGGCTTTATCATATCCAGGTTTCTCTTGATTAATTTTTTCTATCAATGAATCTGAGGCTCTCGGATGAGACTTAACATACGCCACATATGCGTCTACCTCCTTAACAGCCGTCTCATTGATATGTGAATAATTTTCATAGGCATTTGCAGGAATTTTCCTGTCTGCACCAGGTATAGGAGGTTGTCCGGCCGGCACCTCAATCTCTACGGCATTAACATTCATAGTAAAAGCTAATGCCATCGCCATCATAAATAAGCTACGCCGCATCATATTACATCCTCTTCTCTCAACATAAAATAAGCACAACACTTCTTAGTATAAGTATACTATGCTAAGAAGCATTGTGCCTATTGTTTTATGGTTTATTCGTATTTGACGATATATATGCTCTTTTTATGCCCATACACATGGTGTTTTCAGTAAGTTCTGAATGATATTGTGCCCTGCTATGACGGTCATGACTGACGGAGCGCAATAGGTAAATTCTGGATCTGGCAAAATCGTTTTGATGTAGCAATCTTGTGTTTCCATAAATGATTTGTATGTATCAAGTGAAAACAGTCCATAATTACCACACAATTCCCATCTATCTTTAGCGAGAAGGGCCAAAAATTCATCGGCATGTGGGTCATATGCAATGTTAGGTAAGGTGCTGGTTGTTAGCCCTGTATCACTATTTGTACATGGAGAAATATGATACATATACCCTCTTGGTGTGATACAAAGCATCCAAGTAATAGCTCTAGACATAAGAGTTCGTTTAAAAACGCCAAATACTTCTTGTAATCTTGATTTTCGCACATACAGAGCATAAAAGGTTTCCTTATATTCCGTTGGGTCATCAGGCGTATCGAGATATGTTTGCTCCACTACATCAATGGGTACATTACATATATTGGCGAGGTCTTCAATCGAATGGCGCCATATTCCTCTACGTACTAAACTAATACGCCTTTTGGGGAATAGTAAAATATATTCACTGCCAATATAATCAGATAACGCACCAAAATGAATGCCATCTTGACGATTAAACTCAGGGAATTGCATACGCCGATAATCAGCGTCAATGCCCGTGCAAGCGTAGCTTTCACCTAAAACAGTGCTACCATAGGTCTCAATCTGATGAGGGTCCCAGTCCCCTAAGTTATCGCCATACCGCATCTTGCCATAATCATAACGAAGCATCTTGGTATGCCCCGTAGGAGACACGCAGAGCACGCAAGGATACCCATACTGTTGCGTATACCAACCGCCCACGCTGTGCCAATCCACAATCCGATTTTCAGGCCATGCAAACAAGGTCATTTCCACCGGCTGCTGTCCATGTACACCATTCACGGACGCCGTGCCATGAATCGTATGCTTATACCAATTTCGGCCAATCATATACTGCCATGCCAACGGTGGCGTCGGACCACGTTGGCCAACAGGATCACTAATCACAATGAGCAGACCCATCCGCGCTTTTCGATAGGGTCTAACGATATCATTAATTTGGCGCACTAAACCTTGATTCATAGGACATCCCCCTTTTACCTTACTAATCTTGATGAAAGCTAACGCTGTTTACACCTTTAGTATAAATGAGTAGATGTGTAAAATTTAGTGCATAAAGGCATGCAAACTCATTACTGCAACATATAAGAAAGTTATATAATTATACTTAATAAAGAGAATATAAGTATTGTTATAGCTCCTATAAAAAGGAGCATGTAAGCAGGAGAAGCTATTATGCCAAAATTACCACTCATAGTGGGTGCTTTCATCATGAGCACTATACTGTCGCCAGTAGTGGCCATCGACGTCAACATTCCTGGTGCAGATTCTAAAATTCCAAAGGATGCGTATATAAATTATCAAGCCACAACCCCAGCCATTGAACAGGATGTGGCCAATTATGTAGAAACGTTAAAGAGCACCGATAAAGCCAACGGTATTAGTAGAAACGAACTAGCCTATGCCAAAGAGGCCTCCATATATCGTGGCGAGCATTATCACAATACGGTTATTTCCGTTCACAATCGATACAGCCAAATCCGGCTTTCATTCCCCGTAGCAGGCATAAAAAGCGAATATAATATTGGCCGGTATAAAAATCCAGATCGCACCATAGAGGATTATCGCATTATAACCGATAATGGCAATCTTAATCTAGAAATCGACTATGCAGATTACAAAGATCAGGATTGGCGCAACACTAAAATTGCCTATGAAAAACTAACAGACAAAGACGTTCGTAAGTTCTTACAAGATAATGCAAAGAAGAATCCAGAAAAGCATATTTCTGATATAAAGGCGACTGTATTTTCATACCCTGCCGTTACCTACAGTACCTGGGACAGCATGAAAATGCCTCACCTCAAAAATGGGCAAAAAACGACGATGACCGTGGATACCATCAACTTTAAACATATGGGCTTTGCCATACGGTATCCTCTATATCACGCAGGTATCGCCTATTTCGATAATAAACCGGTGTTGAATAAGGTGCCTACTGACAATCTACTCGCCAATTACGTGCTTCCATCGATGAAAAATCTCAATGAGTTGAATGAATATTCACGCATAGAAAATCTAAATGGCATACAGTATCGCGTACCTAAAGATGCCCTATTCGAAGGTGAAAGTAAAGAAGATTATCAAGATATTAGATATTACAAAAAAGGATCCATAACCTTTTTTGTTTCTACTATCAATCTTACTAATAATCCGTATACTCGTAATCTTATCATTGATGGGCATTACAATTTCAGTAGGAATTTACATTCATTCTGGGATATATACCGGTACCACCCAACACCAGAGTATATTAATTACGCTGTTGTATGGAATAATAATATACCTGGCCTATCCATACATAGTTATGAACCATATAGTGATATTCAAATCCTAAACTTTGAATCCTATGATGGTACCTATCATTTTATCTATACCATCTTTTATCCGAACTTTTTAAGTGCTGATGAAGTTCAAAAATTACGGAATATGATTGAGTTCTTTGATTCTACGAATAATCCGGAGTTTAAACTACAGCAACATGTTGTGTTTCCAGAGAATCGCTAACTAGAAAACTAAATACAACTAATCTGCTATCTTAAGATACACAAATAGCCAGTACCGCAATCGCAGTACTGGCTGTTTGTATGTGTAGTGTATTCTATTCTGTTATTATACAACTATTTAGAATTTTTGAGGTCTCTATTTTGTCTTGCCTTGTTTTTCATGTTGTTCTACAAGAGCAAGAAATTCTTTAAAGTTGTTGATTTTAACGGCTTGCCATGTGCCATCATCAAGTTTTTTCATAGCAAGGTTAAATGTTACGTCTTGGTTAAGTTCTTTGGAGTTAAATGTAACAGGCACAACAGCACTATTACCATCAACAGTGGCAGAACCAATACTTTTGAACTCAAGATCTTTAATACCAGTTTTTTCTTTCATTTCATCAGCTGCTTGTTTTTCACGAGCATTTTGGTCTGAACTTTCAGGTTGCTTTGCAATGGCATTGTAAATTTCATTACTCAAAATAGGCACAATCTTAGGTTTCAAACCTTGGAACATCACCTCAGCAAGGCCTTTAAGTGGGTTGTCTTTAATTTCAGGATCTTCCAGTTGCATAGCCACAACATCATCATAACCTGAACCGATGATAGAATCTACATCGACATGTTTTTTGAAAGCATTCACATCGTGTTTTTCTACGGCTTCACGAGCAAGGTTCAAGGAATAGACAGGGGTTTTCGTGAAGTACAAGAAATACCAACCTAGAGCAACGGCCACAATGGCTACAAGTACGGCAATGATAATCTTCTTTTTAGACATAAGGGTCTCCTCTCATACGGACACAATAGTATATAACTTACTTTCAATTTTACACTAAACCCCTACTAGTTAGGAAATTAAATTCCATTTTATTCAAAAAAATGTATGATGTTGAATCCTATTTCTAACTATTTTATGGTTCATCGTCATAAGCTAATCCATATGCCTTCTGGTAGATTAAATTAGGCAATGTATAACGTTCCAAACCAAATGTAGCAGGTAATATCATGGCCTCTATATTTGCTTGCTGAAGTGAGGCGCGAACGCTACCATCATTGGTAAAAGCACCTGCGGCTTTCACCATACTAGTAATCCCAGAATTCTCATCCTTAGCACGCCAAATCGAAATATATGGTACATGAATGCCTTGTTTAAGCCCTTTTTCATGCGCATTAATCAGATGGCGCAATGATTGATTAAGCTGGTAATCGTATTGAACCTGAATACCTTGAATGAGATTGGATGCAGGCATCAATACATACAGAGTGGCCTCAATGCGGCGGTGTCCGTTAGAATCTACGATAGTTCTAATAGACTCAAGATCCAGGTATTTTCCATCACCTCGGCCAGAATCAACAGACGAGTCGATATGTTGGAATCGTGCCGTATCTAATAATTCAGACTGTGATATGGCTTGACCTTGCAGTGGTAATACGAGGCAGACTAATAACCATAGAAAACGTAAATATATTCGTTTCATCATCCACCTCACTGTACCACAATATCATCAAAGTGTTGCTGATACGTAACCATAAACATAGTATCTGCTAAATCATACAGGATTCGATGATTACGATTCACTGGGAACTTACGTGTATCCTCTGAGTACTTTGTCCATTTCACGGTTCCATCTGATTCATATCTCGCCACATCAATATCAGACATATATAAGCCAGAATTGCTTTCACTAGCTTGAATCAATGCAATCATAGACGGACTTGGATTCATCGTGCGAGACGAACGAATCAACGTAGCCAATGAGTAATTCGTATCATACTCTACAGTAAGCTGTTTCTCTTGAATCCCACCCCCATAGGATGCAACCGTAGCTATATAATAGATTCCACGCAATGTGTACTGCGGCGGTGCATAGTGCAAAGGCTCTACAGAATAAGTATTTAGGTAAACGTAGATGCCCTCTTTTCCAACAGGGTTACTAAACTCATGGTGATGAACCAATTTAAACTGCGGCGATGTCTGTAACTCTTGTAATGTAATTGCCTCTGTAGGCATGGTAAAAACTAGCAACACAAAAGCTAGCATTAAAATACGTCGAATCATAAAAACCTCTCTCAACATAAATAAGCACAATCTTATTAGCATAAGTATACTATGCAAATAAGGCTGTGCCTATAATTTATAAAATATATACTATTTTATTTTTTGTAGTGCCAATTTAATTTCTTGAAGTTCAGCACGTAAATCCGCATTATCAGCTTGTAAGTCCTTAATTTGTTGTGCCATTTCAAAGCGGCTCATTTTTAAGCTAGGATCTTGGTATCCTAATTTGAAAGATGCACCGAGATTGAAGGTACTTTCACTACCTAAAGCAACGCCAAGATGAACCATCGTATTTTCATTCGGTTGATAAGACGTACCGATAGCACCAGCCGTTGCATTTTTATAATGACCTACGCTAGTCGCAAAGGACCATTTATCATTTGGATTGTAGTCCAAGTAATGCAAGCCAGATAAAGCAGCTGACACAGCACCAGCTTTGTTAATTTGGCTGCCTACGTTCCCCATAATATTGCTAACATTAACATTCGCAGTAGCTGCGCGCAATTGACGAACGTTAACGGCATCTGTATCTGCTTGACCATCGTCTACATTTTCAATTTTCATATCCCCTGCATGAATACCCGCTTCCGCATCATACGTCAGATTAATGCCATCTGGTCGACCATCACTAATAGTTATACCCGTCGGTTTAACTTGTGTAGCATGCACTTTCACAGTACTTGGATCCGTCCCTGGCACAATAGAGTTAACGGCCCCCACATCAACGATGTTCAATCCATTGTCATCAAAATCCATACTAGTATTGTGATTCGACATAGATAACGTGCCCGGTTTAATAATGACACGTTCATTACTACCATCTGGAAACTCATCATTAATCCAAAACTGCTTTGAAGAAATAGTGGTACCATCAAAGCGATTATTTGATGACGTACTGCCGATAGTAATCGTATCAGTACCAACATTCACTGGTGCGCCCATAACATTCACACTCAAAACAGACAAAATTCCCGTTAACACTAATAATCTCTTATTCATGATAACTCTCCCTCTAACCTACAGGATCTAACACACACAAATAACCCTTATAGATCCTCATTCATACATACTTATGAATATAGATAAATACTGAAAGAAATCTCATATTCCCCAATATAATTTCATTATAAGCACTACTTATTTTTACGTCAACGATGTGTTTTCATTCTTTATTCATTTGTTACTTTCATTCTACTCACTATAATAAATAAGGGAGTAAATTATATTTTTTTACATCCATCAACACATTACTATTCCCATGCCGATTACGTTGGTATCGAATCAATACAACCTGATTCGTATATTTATTGAATACAAAAGATAAACCTTCGTTGTGATACCCTACGTATTCACCTACATAGTACCCAGTATATGTATCATATCCATGATAGATATCTCCATATGGTTCTGCTGGTCGTCCCCATTCAGTATCCTCAAGAAGCGGCCCATAAAGAGATTCTACTTCGCTTCGCGTCATACCTATCATAGCCCCTTTATTAGTTGCATATCCAGATTTTGTAATATATATTGTACTCGGTTGTGTACGCAAATCCCATAATGAAATAATAACCGATTGGTCAGCAGAGATATACATATCATGATAGGAATAATGATGATCCGCTAGCCATAAGGAATAATGGTAATAGTTTAAATAAGAATACATATCCGAATTAGATTCTAAACCGGCTAAAACGCCCGCATCATCAGTTTTAGCAAACGCAGTTTGCCCCATACAACCAATAATAAAAATAGAACTTAACAAGAGTTTTACAAATGAGTGTTTCAATAGAATCACCTCTTAAAGTTTGTAGCAATGGCCTTTTCGTTTATCTAGCTACCAAGCGGTAACGAAGGGCTATTTGCTTTTTGTAAGGCAAATAAGCGCCCCCTATTTCACAACTACATCATCAAATTGCATACCGTACACACGTTCATACAAGCGGTTAGCCAAAAGATATCCTGCAAAGCCAAAGTCTACAGGGGCCGTTGCCATCCATCTATCACTCGCTTCGCTTTGTGCATCATATCGGTTTCCATCTACATGGAACACTTTAAAATCAATAATAGTAGATGAAATTCCTGAATTCTTTTGTTTAGACAACCATAGATCTTTATACGATGCTAATTGATGAGCCTCCAATTTCTTAATTAAATTGGCAAAGGACTGCTTTGTATTAAAGGTATAAAGAACCTGCTTTTCCTGAATCGTGTCACCAGCAGGCATGAGCACATACTGTGTGATGGTAATTTGCTTTGTTCCATTCGGCCCGTTAGAGGCCTTGATGGAATCCTTATCTATATAGGTGCCATCACCATTGCCGCTTTCACCAAAGCCACGAAGCATTTCATAGTGGCTAGTATTTTGTAATTCCTGCATAGACATGCTATATGTTGGCACCACACAAGACAGTACCAATGCCATTGTTATATATAATACTTTCATCATCCGCCTCATTTCACCACCACATCTTCAAAATGCATCCGATACGCTTCATAGAATAAAGTATCCGCTATATCATAACGCGTCGTATTCGGAGCCATGCGCAAAATAGCACGCGTAGAGGCTTTCACCTGAATCGGCAACGACTGACCATCAAAAGAGAATACGCCTAATGGTTCCTCAGTTCCCACCATGCCTGTTTTCGTTTGTGCCGCATCAATAACCGTCGTCAACGAAGCACCGGCTTGTTTTACATGATATACCTGACTCGCCAGCGACAAACGAGTGTCATAGGATACAATCCAGGAATCACTATAAATAACATGTTTCCGCGGTGATTGGTACGCATTGTATACCGTAGCTTTAATTTTATACATAGGTGGTGCATACTCTAATACCTCTATGGAACGCGTATCTAAATACCACGTAGTATGCTCATCCGCATTAGGAACATCAGGCGTTACCTCATACATCACCTTAAACTGCGGTGACGACTTGAGTTCCTGTATTGATATCGCTTGGCTAGGTATGGTGAAAGCTAACGCTACTGCTAACATTATAAAAATACGTTTTAACATAAGACTCTCCTCTTAGAGATTATAGTTATAAACACTATACCTCATTTATCTTAATTTGACGATATATCATAACCTTATTATAATATAAGAAGATAGCCAGACGAGTCGTAACGTCAGGCTCATCTCGAAGGAATAATCTTGTGAAATGGCCTTTCTGTTATCGAATTATAAAGGATAACGAAGGGCTATTTTTTCTTATGTATTAAGTTTTGATGCATTCTATCTCTTAGCCTCTTAGCGTTCCCAAAATCCAAATATTCCATTATATCGCGTAGTTCGATGTGATTATAGTTTGCTTTTCCATCTTCATAGGTAAGATATATATTGTATTCATACTGATCATCCTGTAGCAATTGAATCATACGAGATTTTTTACCAGAATTATATTGATCCATAAGATAAGAAGGAACCCCATTATTCCACACCACTGCAGACTGAATCGGTACCTCTTGTAATAGAAGTGATGGAGATGCATAGAGATAGTCACGTAGAACACGGTTACAATATGCCAATATCGGGCTTTCAGTATCAGTAACAGGGCCTCTTTCAATAACGAATTCCATTCCATGCCCCTGATACACACGCTTATTTGAATTGGAATGATTCGTATCATTCGTTTTTAGCACCATACCCTTTGGCACACGATACGTAATATTTTCCCATGTAATAAGATTGCTGATGCTATCCAATGTATCCAACGATTGCATAGAAGGAATCACAATATTCGCCATTGCCGACTCTAAGTTCGTTACAACATCCGATTGACCAAACTTACTCAACGTAGCGATGTACGTATGATTTGGCTGGTCATCGAATATAACATGGGCAAACATCATAGGATTATTATCGTTCTTTGATGATTCTGTTATTATCCAAGTTCCTGCTCGTATACCAGGATATGTGAAAGTTCCTTTACGTCCAGCGCTACTTTCATTAAAAGCTTGTTCCGGCGTTTCCGTAGTACCAGAAAGCGAAGCCATTGCATAACGGTCTATGGCAAATGATGTAATATCCTCACGTTTTAAAGGGGTCACTATCCCCTCCACAGTCCTAATCGGAGCTGTCAGTTTAGCATTATACCCCTTTTCATGTAATAAAATGACCGTTGAATCATGGGAAAGCAAGTCCATATACCTAATATTAGCCTTCTTTAATGCATCAGCATTGGCTAGACTCATTCCAGGCTCACTTGCAACGTCGTCTATCTCTTTAAATCTGAGTTTTAGAGATTCCTTAATCTCAAAGTCAGGTACTTTACTAGTATTGCCATACCGATAATTCTGATATGCATTTCCTGGAATACTTGCATCTGCCCCTGGCACAGGCGGTTGTCCCTCGGGCACAGTGTATTGCGCCGCATTAATAGGCATGGTAAAAGCTAACGCCATAGATACACCTAGCAATATCGTTTTTAGTTTCATACAACACCTCTCACACAACAATAGGCACGTTCTCTTATTGGTATAAGTATACTATATCCACGAGAACGTGCCTATTTTATATTCTATACGTCAATGCAACGATGCTAATGGAACACATAGCTCATCCAAGACACCAGTGCCTTCTTGTACTCTTCAATGGTAGAAAATTTCGGTATATAGTTTGTTAACCACTCGGTTAGTGTAGGCTGTGTCGCCTCTGGGTCTACGGCAATTGGTAAATCCCAGATGTTACCATGTTTGCCTTCAAAGTAGCGCCATTTGTCTTGGGCAAAGCTCACCAAGGCATAAGCCTTATCATATTGCTCCTTCGCAAGGTCTAATTTGCCAAGGCTTTCATTAATCTGAGCCATAATACTATAATCCGATGCATTCCATGGATATCCTAATGCGGTACCGGCCCAGCCAAATTTATACTCCTCATCGATGAGGGTTTGTAAATTCCGCTTGTACATCTCGGCCCGTCGAATGTCGCCAAAATGGACGGCCAATTTCACCATATATTTGACGCATTCGAGGTACGCGTAATGATCCTGCGTATGACGCGCATAATTTGGATTGTCATAGGTCGCATCCCACAAGATACCAAGTTCATCCCAGCACGCTTGGTCCATGTGATCTAGGTGAAAGTGCCATACGGCCTTGACCCACAATAGGAATACTGCATTCGTATAATTCCAATAATGATTGCCCTCTGTATACTCATCTTCCGCCTCATGACCATTCTCATTTAAGAGCACATGCATCTGGCTAATCCAGTCAAAACGCATGGAGAAGAGCGGTGGATACACAGTTTCAATATAGCGCTCATAACCAACGCGATTGTCCGTTTCTACATAAAAATGCAATAACGCAAATTGCAAATAGTCAAGGTCAAAGGCACTCGACGGATTTGCCAAGTTATTAATGAATGCATCCGAATAACTTTCATACTCTAATGGATCCTTTTCCTGAGCCTGAATCAACTCTTTGAATAGACTTTCAGCCTCACTACGACCTGTGAAAGCATAGGCCAGCGCCCGATACCACTTGGACAGACGACCTACTTTCAACATATACTCGTACTGCCACGAATCCGACGAAGGAATATCTGCATGAGCGACCAAATCATCTAGGAAATTCACGATAGGAATCACATTGTGGTACATGCGCTCGCAGCGAATGGCGCGCTGACACGCATCTAGCGCACAATACACGTGGCAACATAATTCCACATCCACCGGCGGCATATCATCCGCTTTATTCATGCCAAAGGGGTCATCAAATCTAAAGGAATCATCCGTATCAATCAAACCTTCTAGGCCAAATGAAGTATCCCTGCCAAACGGACGATTCATACTGAACGGATTGGAGTCATCCATTACCGATAAGAGCTCGTCACCCACCCCCACATACCGCTTGCGATACAGATCTTCGACGCGATCTACATAAGGAACGAGAACATCTAAATACTGCTTATATTGATGCACCTTCGGACGCAATTCGACGCCAAGATTCGATGTAGAAAGATCCTGAATCACTTGCGCCACAAGAGGGAACACCTTCTGTCCTTTCACATAACCGAGCACGCCATCATCATAGGTAGGCACCTGCTTTAAGGTACGACGGAACATCGTATATTGATTGTTCCAAGATTGACGAATCAACGGATTGAGCCAGCGTTCACACTCATCATAGACGCCAATAGCGGCCTCTTCAGAAGGCCCCATGTACATTTTATACATGGACTCACAAATATGTTGTAACAATACATCCCTCGACAAGGTCTTGAGCGCGTCCGATTCTGTTTCTCCGTCCATAGCTTGCACCATATAGGCACCAAGCGCATCGGCAAGGAGTAAAAATTCAGAATGAACCTGTGTAGGCTCGGTCATTACGTAATGATTCGGAACCGAAAAGGCATCAACACCTTCACTAAGTATATCCTCGTCCGCATCCTTTATATCCTCCAAGGACTGTTGCAACACACCGATGGATAGGGGCGTTTCTATATGCTTAACGTCGGATAAATGGCCATATGTCCCCTCATCGGAAAACAAGGTCGTTATGAAATGACGTAGCATATTATCGAAAACATATTGCACTTCATCCTTAGGTGGACGGCCCTTTTGAAATAATAACTTGCGACCTCTGTGGCTTTTATACAAGACATACACCTCATACTCACCCGTACGGGGTTTTTCTAATAGAGGCTGTCCGTTATACGTACCATAGCGGATAAATTCGGGCAAAGAAAACAAGAACGCACTGCGACACTCCTCAAAGGGCTTGCCCATCTCCTCACACACGGCCTTGACGAACGCGCGAATCCGCTGCCGTTCCAGCTCAACATGAGGACCATTGACAACCACATCGTCTTGCTCCTCATCATAAAATGGGATGATCCCACCTGTATTAAAATCCAAGCCAAGCAAAAACGTCGTCGTTTCCTTCCCCTCTATCGGCGGGAACAAGGACGGCCGAATGGCATTAAATATGCCCGTTGTGCTAATCGTAATGTGATGCATAGTACCTCCTATATAACAAAACTCTATCTACACTTATGATTCTAATCTATCTAATCAAATACATCTGTGATACCAAATGATGGATGCAAAACTGATATAAAACACCTACCATCTTATGCCGCCATGACGGGCACACCGTAGTCCAGTAGTCGCTGAATAACATCAGGGTCATCATCATAAAAACACAAATCTTCTGGTCCACATTGAAATAATGAGCAAAAATCTTGAATGGCATGTACCACATCACCAGTGGACTTATCGCTAAACCGAATTGCCTTGTAATCTGTCACATTGTGAAAGTTTAACAGCAACCGCACTCGTTCTGGATCAGCCGCGGTCCATAAAGCGCAATGCTCACTGCCTTGAGAAATCAATAAGTGAGCCATTGCAAGGTTAAGCGTGGTTTGTTCCAAATGTGTACGCACATACGCTTGCTTATGGGATGTGATAAATCCTAATTCTTGGTCTGTGAGCTGTGGATACCAGCTACGCACCACATCCCGCGTAATGCGGACCGGTATAACAGTACGTGGTTCTAGTCCCATCTGGGCCAAGGCGTACACATAACCGGCTGTATTTAATTGATTGGTAAATACTAATGTATTATCTACATCGACGATGTGAAACATAGAACCTCCTCTATCAAACTATACCTATTGTTTCTAAATGTACTGTAATAGTACGGTAATCACCAAAGATACCTACTACCGAATTTAAAATAGTGTATCTGCCAGTTCCAATGATGGGTTCACGAGCTGAACGATATCCTCGACAGTGACTGCCAATGTATCTGATTTCCCCTTTGCCACCACAAGTTGCCGCGCTTGATTCGATGCTAGTAAACTGCGATTTAGCTTCATATCCCGTGCATTGTCATCGGTCAGAGCATTATACATGGCACATGCCATATGGCCATATTTATTAGCCTTTGCCATCGCATGACGGGAACCGCTATCCCCATCACGACCTTCATAGCTAGCAATGAGGATGACCGCCTTAGCAAATAAGGCTTGCAATCGATCTCGCTCTACAAAACGGTTGATGGCTTCATGACGGCTATGTGGTTCATCACAATATTCAGTAATAATGAGCCCACCCGTTGCAACAATACGCTCTGCCATATCACGATGAGCAGCCGGAAATATAGAATTCAAAGGTGATGGCAAAATGGCAACAGTTTTGCCCCCACAATCCATACATATCGTATGGGCAACGCCATCGCAGCCCTTAGCGAGGCCACTCACGATATGCTGATTGTAATGGACTAATTGCTCAACAATCTTGCTTTCACGGGCCACCTGCTCATCGGTAGGCGTTGTATACCCGATAACCGCCACATTGCGGTTCAAATCGTCAAGTAGGCTAAGGTCGCCCTTGTAGAACAAGAGATAGGGCCGGTCGCCATTAGGTGCACTGGTATTCACGATGGGAAAATCCGCATCAAAGCAGCACACGGCTCCATCCATCCAGTCCATATCGTCCACCGCCACGGACAAGCTGTGCACCGCCTCATCAATGTGAGGGATGTCGTCCATCATGGCGAGGAATTCATCAGCTGTTTTCCACGTATTGTGAAAGCTAGCTCGTGATTTAATCTGGTTGGTGGCTTGTTGAACAGCCCAAATTTTCAAAGCTATAGGTGAAATGTTCATATTATGCTCCTCTTTTATACGCATTTCGATTGGTGTAGGCTACGGCATAAAAGATAACGCGCGCCGCACCGGCATCGTACAATGCTTGAATACAGTCTTCATCGACATTAACCGTTTTTGTATAAATATCATCTATTAAAATAACCGTTCTCCCCTTGATGGACTCGTTCTGGATATCGCAAGTATCCTTGGTAATCCCTGGGTACGGCTCACTACCAGTATTATCAAAATTGGACACAGGCTTACGCAAGTGCGTCATCTTGGTGCTCGTATGGCGGAAAATAAAATCCGTACCGTCAATGACGGATAAATTGTCGCCCTGTAGAGCTTTCACAGTGTTCCGTACAGCGGCCTTAAACCCGAGCTGCCAATTGCACATACCAGACTTGGACCGTGGCACCGCCATGAGAATGGCCGTATCCAAACCTTCAGCATCCATAACCTGCGGAATATCCTGTATCATCAACGATGCGGCTTGCCTAGAGGCTGCTCGCAACGTATCGGGATGTGTAGAAACAAATATATTTTTCAAGGTGTTCAAATAATCCGGATTGCCTGGTTGCCCGTACCCTACATAATATAGGTGAAAATAACCGGCACAATCATGGGATAAAAAATCATTTTTCTGAATAGTAAATCGTTCCATAAAGGACCTCCGTGTATAACAACTCATATAACTCAAGTAATACAAACAACATACTAGGCTAAGCCCACCGGAAGAACACCACTTTGTCCGCCGCTTAACGCGGCTTTTCAAAAGGGGGTTATTTATATATTCATTCAAAGGAGGTAAATCATGATACTTGATGTTACAACCAATGGGCTTAACTTGTGAGTTTATTATACGGAGATTCCCTATGGGGAGATAATCAAAAAAACTAGGAACAAAAAAAGAGCCGTTTAAAACAGCTCAGAATTCATGTCCTACATACTTAATGGCGGAACATATAATAATATAAACAAGGACATACTTGTTCATCTGTGTTTGACGATAAACGCAACCATCGTTATAATATAAGAAGATAGTCAGACGAGTGGATACGTCAGGCTCATCTCTGAATTACATATACATGTAGAAATGGCCTTTTAGTTATCGAATTATAAAAGATAACGAAGGGCTATTTGTCTTTTCCTAGACAAAAACTCTATTAGTTCCTCAATAGCAACAACTTACATCATCTATATTTGACGATGAACTAAACCGTCGTTATAATATAAGAAGATAGTCAGACGAGTAGTTGCGTCAGGCTCATCTCGGAAAACATAAAATTTTGAGAAATGGCCTTTTCGTTTTTACTAATCTCCGGGTTAGTGGAAATGAAGGGCTATTTGTCTTTTCCTATACAAATAAGCGCTATTAACGCCCCAAAGGCGATAACCACGGTCATCACCTGTAATAGGAGCATAATGATTTCATAATCACTCATAGGCTTACCCCTCCCTTCAATAATAAAGAGAGGCCCAACCTCGCCTAACTATCTTATGTTAATTATATATCAAACAAACATACGATACAATAAGCATCGTATTATAGAGATTTATAGATGAAAACTCTACCTTAGGAGATCTAGGGTAGAGTTTTTTGTGTTTGTGGGGTATTCCTATCAGATTATTGAGTTTTTTGCCATATACCGTGAACAGAAAGTGCTGTTGTAACAGGAATAGCCATGAGTTATTTCAAACCAGGATTTGTACAGTTTCAATACCGTAAACGGTAAGTACTATTGCAACTGTAATCATCCCTTGGTGGCAAAATGAAGATTATTTAGTGTTTCAATACCGTAAACGGTAAGTACTATTGCAACAATTCACTGGCGAAGTTATCACCTCTGATGCAGTAGCGTTTCAATACCGTAAACGGTAAGTACTGTTGCGACCAACTCAAAAAGCAACTGTACAAACAATCGACATTAAGTTTCAATACCGTAAACGGTAAGTACTGTTGCGACTGGCTCATAAGAACCGTCTGGCATTTTATTGAAGTTTCAATACCGTAAACGGTAAGTACTGTTGCGACTGGAAGTGAGTCCGAATTGGATGGTCAGAGCTACCACAGTTTCAATACCGTAAACGGTAAGTACTGTTGCGACTTAAAAGATGCGTTATATGATTTGCAGTTAGAAGCTGGTTTCAATACCGTAAACGGTAAGTACTGTTGCGACCCTCCCGCGCGTTTGACACCTGCAACTAATTTTCTCGTTTCAATACCGTAAACGGTAAGTACTGTTGCGACTTAATATTTTAATATAGAGAGGAAAATATATTATGAAAGTTTCAATACCGTAAACGGTAAGTACTGTTGCGACTAAACCCTTATGATAGAAATAATAGCACGATACTATTAAGTTTCAATACCGTAAACGGTAAGTACTGTTGCGACGAAGCCTTGACAAAAGGCAAAAAAGCAAAGTTCAAAGTTTCAATACCGTAAACGGTAAGTACTGTTGCGACAGCAGGCCTTACAAAGCCAGTATTCATGGGGCTTAAAAATAGATTTTGGAAAACCTCACACCGTAAACGGTCAAAACGTGCTCCCATTTGATCCACAAGGCCTATGGATGTAGGTAAATACTGGAAGAAAATGATTTTTCTTAAGATACAGTTATTATAAGGGTTTATAGATTTTACGTCAATAATTTAATTCATTTTCTTTTCATTTATTTTAAGAGATTCTATTACAGTAATAAACAGACTTCTTTACTATGCAAACTTCATAACTAATATAGCAAAATGAAAATAGATTAAGCCCACCAGCTAAAGCACCATGGCATCCGCCACAAGGGCGGTTCCGATCAAAGGGTCTGTGTATTGTATACCGTTACGCTGTAACGATATGGGTCGCGGAGGTAACGACCATGCTACATGATGCTCTAACTCGTAGGCTTAACTTGTGATTTCATTATACGTAGCTTTCACCTAAGGGGATAATCAAAAAAACTAGGAACTAAAAAGAAACCTGCTGCATATCAAAATCGATAACCAACAGGTTTCTTTAATTGGGAGATACTATATCTAGACCTATGGAAAATCCAAATAGGCTTATCTATAATCTCCCGTTATTTCGTATGCAATGTGACCCTCACTTGCCCCAGACCTTGACTAGACAATCGACCTACACCACAGTGTTGACCAAAGGTTGCCAAAATCGTGATGAGTTGACGCTCTTCGTCATTTAGTTTGGACAGATTGAATGTAAAGCCCCCCACAAATCCGGTAAGGCCTCGATCACGACCAAAATACACGCGTTTAGTGTGCCCTTTCCAATCGGTTAGGACGATACGTTCGCACAGTTCTTTAATGCGTGCTTTGTCCAAGGTTTGGTCCTCATCACCAACATTCCACTTATCCACTATGGATGCAAAGATAAGCTCCACCGTAGGGAATGTAATGTCTCCATAGGTCCCGTTAAACGATGTAGGTGTAACAAAATCGATTTCCACCCTTTTTGTTGGCTTCCCTGTAAGGCACCGCTCTACCAATGTTAATGTATTCTCCACCGATAAAGGGAGATCAAAGGGTGCCTCATATTGCACATCTACAGCCATTGCCTCAAGTGGTCCAATTTGTAAGGATAGTGGTTGCGGCATCTCTTCGAGAATATACCACAACTCACGATGCCACACACGGATTCGTAAGTAAACCATATCCCCTTTTTGGATTGTAGCATCACGGCGTTTTCTGCCATATTGCAATGATACGGTAAATGGTTTGATACCCGATACATCATGCCAATACGTACCTGCCGCTTCATCGATAGAACCGATGAGAGAAAATACGGCCGCATGGAGGAATCGACCTGGAAATTCAGGCAATTTACATGAGTTCTTCGCCTTAAGGGCTAATGTTACAGTACCTAGCATTATTTAGACCACTTTTCGATGAAGGATTTCGGCATATCCAGTTTACTGCGATATTTAATGCGTTCATCCATCTTATTATTTTTGATGGTCATCATAGATATACCTTCGGTCCAGTTCTTAGCCGCATTCGGACCATTGGCAATATTCCAATCCATCATCATATACAAATCATCGAGCATTGCATTGTACGCGGGTTTATCGGCACCGAGCACATCATCACGATAGGTTGTAAATGCCTTTACATACTCTTCGCTATCCGTTGTGCTTTTACCTGTGTTCCACGCATCATGTTCAAACAAGACTGCGTAACGGCTATTGTTATCAAAAATCGTTACATCTGTATCGAGTTTAATGCTACCGAAACCGATGGATTTCCCCATACCGAGTTTGTAATATGTTCGACGTTGGCCACCGGAATATTGATCTAAATTAAGGGACATAAGCAACGCACCAAGTTCTACATCACTAAGACGTTCAAAATGGATGCGACTGGTGAAAGTAACCCCTCTATCCACAGGACGGATTTTGCGTGTGCCTTTGATTTCTTTTTCTTCGGCTGTACGCGTCCAATCCTTCGCTTTTGCAAGCGGTTGATGCCAATACATTTTATAACCACGCAAGGATGCATGTTCATAACCCCAATGATTATACGTATTATGGTCATCCACGTTTTGTTCCAAATAAAGTTGGAATGATGTTGGATTTGGTCCCATCAATGGATGTGGATAATCGGATGGGCACATCTTAAGCGTTCCCTGTACGTGTGCATCGGAGAAGGATATACGACCAGCCCAATTATCTCCGTAACCAAAAACGCTATCGCACAAATCTACGCCATTATTATGTTGTTCCAAGGAATTTGGCAAGTGATCACTAATTTTCAAATCGTAAGCAATACGATAGAAACGACCATGACCAAAATGTTCAACAAGACCATCTTTTTCAATAAAGAAACAAGGTACGACAAATTTTACATCCGAGCAATGAGTATACTCTTTGGCCGCTTCGCCAGATTTTCCCGTTTTCTTGTCTAACAAATCTAACGTGCCACGGTTCTTGTCGTCTGCATAGCTGTCAATACAAGATTGAGGAATCGGAATGCGTTTATCAAAATTGCCCGGTTTAGTAATGCGCATGTAAGATTTTTTAGACCGCATAGGGCCTGTATGAATGTTTACATACGTATTCATCCAATCGATGGACGCCTTATCCTTTTTAAGCTCCATGCCGTCATTATCCATATAGGAACATTTCTTAGCATCACTAGGAACAACAAAATAATCATTATTCACGGTTTGAATGATGAAACCAGGTGTTGCCTTTGTAGCAGCCTTGTATTCACCCTTACCATTTTTCTCCATGCCTACCATGCGTTCTGCATAATAGTCCTTGAGTGATTTGATGGCACTGGCAAAGTCACGGAAATAAAGGTATCGATCTTCAAAATCGCCTAATCCTGTACCGCGTTGGTATGGTCTAAAGCTACTAGCCGTTACGATTTTAAAGATTTCTTTTACCATGCCCTTAAGGCTAGAGCCTGGAATGGTTGGATTGTTTTGACCACCGTAGAATTCGAGAGGCGTTGTGTCCTCTTGCTTCGATGGACCACCGATGAATAATGGTGTTTCCGTCGTAATAGTGAGGTCAATATATCCCGTATGTGTACCCGTTTGCGTAACATGGTCGCGGTATGCATCTATAACATCTTTTGTAACACCTTCAAAATTCCCATCATAGAATTCAGCTGGTATCACATGGCTTGGCAAGCGCACGAAATTATACGATGCGCTAGCAGGTGTAGACGGATATCGGCTATTGCCATTGCTTCTAGCCCCGCTATTACCATAGGAATTATTATAACCGCCAGAACGACCTTGACCACCACGGCCACCGCCACGCGGTTCCGTCGCCTTTTTGATATCAAAATCTGGACCATTTACACGTTGAAAGAAGGCGGCACTAGCCGCATGTTTATTCTTTGCTTTCTTAGCCATACTACGCCTCCTTATCTACGATGCTCACATACCGGTAATCGATATAGCTCGCTTGATGGTTATCTAAATATCCAATGTAATTGCGCGTTGTTAAATAGCAATACTGTTTCGTTGCTGTTACAGGAATGATTTGTGAAAGCTTACGCCCTGTATCCACCAAATGGGTAAATCCTTCTATTTTGTGTAATTGGGCATAGCCCGCATCATTTTCACCGATCATACGAGATGTGGAATCCACATAGGATACGCTTTCACCAGATGCATCGGAAATATAGCGATATGCTACGGATCCATTTTGAACGGTAATACGCAATTCTTCTGTATCGTTAAAGATGCGCATTTCTTGCAAATAGGCATTTTCAACGGCAGTGGAACCATCGGAGAATTGGAATGCACCATTCTTGTAATGGCCCCATTTTACTTCGTGAACAGACCAGATAACGATGAGGCCATCGTGTTGCATGTGTTCCTTCGCAACAGAAGCGATGTTCACATCTGCTAGGGTGCCACAGGTGCCGCTAGTTTTCGTATATACGCCTTTATGGCGTTGTAATTCTTTACTCATGGCAACCTCCTTAGCCGTTTACAGTTTCCTTAATACATTGTTGCAGAGCCATCACTAGGTTTTCAAGATGAGCAGCCTCACCAGATGTTACCTTGCCGTTGCCGTCAATAGTGTAGCTTTCACCATGATACTGAACGGTAACAGATTTGCCTTGCACACGGCCATAACCGATCGTACGATTTGCGCCCAATGTAACTTGACCCGTCATGAGGTCCTTCACGAGAAGCATGACAAGACCGGCCTCTGCATCGTTACAGTTTTTAACAGTCATGCGCAATGGGAATGTCACAGCATCGCCCTTAGTATTGCGCACCGGATGGTCTTGGAACAAGGCGCCATTCATGGCACCACCGGTGAAACGGTCCACGCGGATACGAGGTTGTTCCTCTTGATTGAACTGTTTATCAAAATAGATTTCATCGACCATGACGCGGCCCTTACGGCTATCCTTATCATCATCATTACTATAGCCAAATAGCGTATTCACAAGTGCATCATTCGATCCGATAGCTTGGAGAATGCGACCACATTGGTGACGCAATACACCTTTAACGGATGTACCAGGAACAAAAAGTGCAACCGATTTGTCTTCCCACGCTTCTTCAAAGATGGATTTGATAAGCACCGTATCTTCTAGATACGAATCCATATTGATGACTAAATCGCGGTCAGCTACGAGAGCTTGTTTAGGAATGGCTACAACAGCGTCAGATTTGCCAGTTAACCATGCTTTTACATGGTCTGGTTTTGTAAAGTCATAGTGTTCTAAGGCAATGTCCTTACAAGCAACACGTCCGAAACCGTTCACCGTACGAGCACCGATAGCGATACCATGTTGCAAGGCATTGGCCAAGGCAGCGAGGGCCTTTTCAATTTTTTCGCCTTGTTGTTCGTGGCAACGACGGATGACACAGTCGATACACAATTGACCAGTAGCACCGGATTCGATAACCTCAAAATCATATTTAGCGCCATCTACGGTAACGCCACGCACATCATCGATGCGAATGCCATCGCGTACGACGATATTCGTATCTTCTAAAGGAATATCGTTAATTTGCAACGCACTTTGAGTGCCTTTATCATCGATGGAACCAAATAGCACCAGTTCCGCATCAGGTACAAGACCTTGCAAGGCTTGGCGCAATACGCCGGCCAAGGATGTGCCAGGAATGAATGGTTGCCCATCATGGTAGGTCACCACGATATCATCAACCGTATCGTTTAATATATCATTGCTCACGCCAGCGCGAATAATAAGCGGGCTCGTGAGTTTGACAGTACCATTCAGAGTGTACCGCCCTATAATACTTGCAGAGTTTAACATACGACGGTCCTCCTTACTTAACTTTTCTAATATGTCTAAAGAAATACAACCAATATTCGTAAGCCACAGTATCTGCTAATTTCCCTGCATCAAGGCCCGCCATATCGATTAATTCTGTTGGAATTTGGTAATAGGAACCGCTCGTACCTGATTTAGACAAGCACGCATTCACTAATAGGTTCGCATCAAAATCGATGATATAATCCATCAAATTAACGCGTTTCGTTTCACTGCTCGTGTATGCATGTTCCAATTGGAATTCACGCAAATTCTTTTCAAGCACCTTTTTATCCGCCTTAGTTTGCTCTACAAAATCTTGCAATTGGCGATGGCCAGTGGCATGATCTGTACCGAGTTCAGCCAATAACACAGAAGCGAAATGCTTGGAAATACCACGAGCATCCATGGTACGTTTAATATAGGTATCCACATCGTGAGCAGCATGTAACCGTGCATTCAAGACGATTTGTTTTTCCAATACCTTCTTCGCAATACGGCGCGTTGGTTTGTGTAAAGACGTAAGTATTTCTGCTTTTGCCTTACCTAATGGCACCATCGTACCTTCCAATGGTGTCCAAAGGCGGCCTTGGCCATACCCTTCTTGCACGCGAGCGCCCATACCGTTATATAAGATATGTTGCAATGCGGCTATATCATCAGTAGACCAGCCAGAGGCTTTCACCAATTCTACTACACTACCTGCAGAAGCAGCTGATTCAGCACTGCTACGAACACCCCAGATGCTATTAAAGTTTTGTTCCTCTTGGTACGATGCGAACACACCACCGATGGTAATGTCGGAACCAATAGATGCCATCGCACGACCCACTACATCGTGAAGGGATTCCGTGCCAAGTAACAATGGCGTATGCAAACGTACATATACGGAATTGCCTTTACTAGTTGCCATTGGCACAGGCGTAATATCGCCAATCGTAACGGTACAGTGACCGTATTCCGTACGGCGAGAACGACCGATATGGCAATCCAAATCCTTAGGGAATTCGCGAACGAAGGATTCCAAAGCCTCTTTAGGACCTACCACGGATCCAACGAATACTTGATTTGGTTCTAAATATTCATAGTTAAAAACTGTACGGCCATCACTGCTACGGCCTTGTACACGTTCTTGTTCAGATGAGCGAGACATGTGCAATTTGATTGCTGTTTCCACAGAAACCGGGCTGCACTCTGTACCGACTAGTACGATAAATCCCTTTACGCCTTTAAAGCCAAGTAGATTTTGTTTTTCTGGTACATCGTATTCTTGTTTTGCATAAAATGAATCGACCACCGTATTAGATAAAAACTTGGTTTCTTTAGCGGCATTCTTATTTTTTTGCAAGCTCAATGGCGCAGGGAATGATGTACCCTTCACCGTATCTTTATAGGCAGACACGAAACGTAAATCGCCGTAGAACAAATCCATAAAGTCCTTATTCATATGCGCTGTTTTGCCAAGGTTATGAGATGTAATAAACTGAGTGGCAAATAGGCCGCGCAAGATGCGTCCGTCAATGGATCCGCGCGTAGCGGTCAACACGCCTGCCGTAGAAGAATTGGCAATGAGCGTTGGGGATTGTATAGTGACCGTAATATTTACTTGTTCCATAGTTTACCCCCTATTGTATCTACATCAAATGCTTTGTCATCGATTTTGCATACCACTTGACCGAACCCACGGTTTCGCTTACCGCCGATGCCCGTCATATTGCGAACGGCGCAGCTCAAAATATAGCGGTCCGTATCTGTCATATCCTCTATATCGATGTGGCCTTTGAAGGTAAGTCCTTTGTTAAGCACGCGAGAGTTGTGCAAGGTCCCTTCCATAGCGGTGCCCGTCGTTTGGTCGATGGATGTGTAATACCGCATGGATGTGTATTCTTCGAGAACACGGTCCTTCGTAAATACTGTTGGATATTGTTCCTCTAGTTGCGCCAATTCACGAGATACCACGTCATAATCTGAAATAGTCAAATTTGAGATGGACAATCTAGGTTCATCCGTAACACCTTCTAGACGGTTGAATAGGACTTTCACATCATCCGTCGTGAACGCCGTCATCTTAGCGATTTCCATCATTTCCGCCACCTCAAGGGCGCTTTCATATAACACACCGCGCACCCGTTTCGCCGGAATGAAAGGAATTCCGTAACGGTCATGAACGATGGTGCTGTCCGTATTCACGTCGCCTTGGCCGGACATCAGCATGGTTGGCGACAATAATTGTATGGTTAATGTGTACATATACTTACTCCAATCCAGGCAATACATAATCCATCAATTCAATGGCATCCGTATACGGTGTGCGCATATGGCCGTCAATCTTGGCCCATAGTTTGTCTGTGAAAGCTTCCCAGCCGGCTACATTTGGCAATGATGCCCCTGTGTTGCGCAATTGTTCAAGGAATACGGTCCACATATGTTCATTATCTTGCAATACGGAACGCAATTCTTTCACCTTATTATGAGCCATTACCTTACCAGCATTGAATTGAGCTGTACAATCCAATACTTGAGGCAAACCTTCTATATCACCAGAGGCTACGGATTCTGTACGGCCATAAACACGGTATGGACCAAAGTGCATATTGCCTGTTAAGCTGCTATATTCATTGGCAAAGAATTGTTCCAATGTTGGCGCTGTTTCGCCGTGTAGGAAGGCAAAGTCCATCCAGCAGGATTCTGAAATTGTATGGGATTCATTGTATACACGCATCTTGGATTTCGCACTATCGCAGAGCTGTTCCGCCATTTCGTAGCCTCTAAAGAATGGGTATGATGTAGGAATGACAGCAATACCTGCACAGGACGCAATGGACATACCATCCGCATCACTCAACAATTGTTGCATCAAGAATTGTGACGTTTGCACCGCAATACGAGCATTACAGATGAATGTAATATCATCACCACCTACGATGATAGGTCGAATTGGCATCATGTTTGGTTTCAATTCCAATTCTGCATCTAGCACATCATAGTGATCGATAATCCATTCTACTGTGGCCTTAAAGCTAGCCAATGTTTTTTCATGAACTCGCTTGGACAAGGCGCTGCGCTCTTCCAATGTTTTGCAGGCTCTAAAATGAGCACCCATATTGTTACCGTCAATATGAACAATAGCAATGTCGTTGATACCCGTTTTGCTATTGTCTGTCGATTGGTTTTGACCCAAGTCTTCAAGTTCAGATGGGAATACCCACTCTGTATCTTCTGTGCCGAATAGGTCGAGGCTCAATCGTTTATTGGCTGCGTCAAAGGCGTTGAATTTAGCAGAAAAGGACGTAGATACAAGGCGTTTTTCACCTATTTGTTCCGTTGTATCCGCTACATCACCGCTAAAATCGCAAATCGTCGTCAAGCCCGTATTGGCAGGTGTCACAATCGGATGTAGGGTATATTGATTAGTCTTTAATTGTGCATACAATACGCCTAAATCACTAGAGAACTTGTCCTTATCAAGGGTAATTGTTCCCGATGTAGCACCCACCTTGAGGGATGGATATTTTGTCAATACGCGAGTGGTAAACTGCTTAATCATATCCGCAACGAGTGCTTCATGAGCTTCGTCAATCAACACCAAAGCATTACCGCCGCCGATGTACGCCACATACACAGGCGTTGGCAATGCCGCAAGGCTTTCACCACGACTTAGCCAAGACGTCGTATCCGCCGCCACCCCCATATTGTTAATGACATCATCGCACAATACATTCTCAAATAATCGGTCCACAATATAGGAAGCCCCAACATTGGCCTTTAGTTTATTGTTCGCGAAGATGTACTTTTGAATAGACTGCACATCAAACAAAATCGCATTTACTTGCATAGGCTCACTCCTTACCTATAAAACACAACACGGATTAGCGACAATACTCGCGGAATTGGACGAACTGAAAGTTCACGATTTTCTCGTTCACCCCATCCCCGTAGGATTCCTCGACCACCCGTTCACTGGTAGCTGCCACAACGGTAATCCCGACAGCGAGCAATCGTTCCACTAAGGCGTGACAATAAATGAATTCCCCTTGGCAGAGCACCGCCGTTGGATGCAAGGCGATAATACGCGCTGCATATTCTTGCGCCAACTGACTAATGTCTGCCGAAGATGCCATCGGATCAATCCGAGGGAATGGCATGTCCATAATGATCCCATATTGACGCCCTGCATCGAGCTGTGTATCCGACCAATACTGGGACAGATGATTCGTGTGGTTAATAAACATGGAATCCCCTCTTTCATGAAATGTGATACGCTTAACTTCATTTATACTTCATCTTAAATAATAGCAAATACTGAGAAAAAAATCACTTATAATCATGCACTTTATGAAAGTTTTATGATTACGAAACAGTTTTTACAGCCCTATCTGTATGTATATCACTCATTCGGTCTAAATAACTCATAAATTCTCTTACACATTGTTGAATCCACTGACGTGGTGATATCCCACCAAACCGCTTAACTGTGCTTGTCATATACGACTCATATAATGACACCCATTTCTTTTGAGCATCTTTAGACATAAAACAACCACGTTCAGTGATTTCAAAATCTGTATCATTTACCATGTGGCGATTTAATACTTTTAAAATAAAACGATCCATCACCTCTTGTCGTACTAAATCCATCAAGTCATAAACGAGACTATCCTTACGATTATTCGTGCTATGTAGCAGACCAATACGAACATCAAGGCCGGATGTCAAAAGACAAGAGCGTACCTCACGTTCTAGAAATGAATAGCCATAACTAAGCAATGCATTCACAGGATCAGGACTTGGATGACGCTTACGGCCAGTAAATTTCCAAGGCTCAGAAAGGCATGCACCCCATACAGAAAAATAGGTTTTAGACGCCAATCCTTCCATACCACGCAGACCATCAATAGTTCTAACTTTACCTACACGCTTTAATAGACCGTATAAGGTCTTACGCACAAAATCATAGTTAGGCAACGCTTTAGTTTTACTATACTGTTCCAATATAAAGATTTGTGCTTGAATCTTTTTCTGTACAATATACTGAGCCCCCATTAGGGCAAAGGATTCGTCTTGAAAGTATCGTGTTTGCCACAATAACTTAGATAGTGATGTCTTTTCATCTCCCAATGTACCAACTAGGCGATATGCATGGTCCACAAACTGAATAAGAGAACCCTGCTGCACCAGAGAATACATCACTTGCGTAGATAATTGCGTTGTTCGACCAACTACTAACGTTCCAATGGTCGCCATTGGCAATTCTCGCAACACCTTATGATCTTGTTCTAACACTAACAAACCACCATCTTGATTAACTGACACACCGGGTGTCATTACATATACTGTTTCTACCATGTATACCACCTCCTACAAATTAAATGATTAATACAGGCCCCTCATTAACAGGAAGGTCCTGATTACACCATATTGGTGTCTTAGCCGTATCCGAAATTGAAATCACAAGCAATCGCTTTGTCATATCACTTCCGGTTAATTTCTCTAATTGTTTTATAATTGTTTCAATACGTACACGTACATGCGAGCATAAAAATACACTGTATTGAACACGATAGCAAAATGACTCTAAATACTTTACAACCTTGTTTCTGATTTTTGTATCTGAAATATCATATGAAATAAGATACTGCATACAACACCTCCAAACTAATAACAAACTCATTAACTACATTCATTATACAAATCTAGAGAGAGGTACAATAATCAGAAAAACTAGGAATGAAAAAGCTGTGCCTCTGTTACAACACAGAGAGCACAGCTCTTTTAGTAATAGATATGTAATTTTAAATTAGAAATACTAATGTCGCATCGTCGCATACGCAAGCGGTAAGTACTGTTGCAACAAATTGGCAAAGAAAGCCGATTTGCCAATTAATTTATCGTTTCAATACCATAAACGGTAGGTACTGTTGCAACGCAATTTTAGTATCTTCCGTTTATAAAGGATATGCAAACTAGTTTCAATACTGTAAACAGTAAGTACTGTTGCAACTGCTGATAACGTTAAATACGTTTTTAGCAAAAAGGGAGCATAGTTTCAATACCGTAAACGGTAAGTACTGTTATCTTATCACCTTTGTTTTCCCTTCCCTCCGGTCAGAGACTAGAGATGTGCGGGCCTCATCGTCACTTCGATTCTCTGCTGCCTCGCACCCTTCGTCGCATACCGTAAACGGTAAGTACTGTTGCAACAAGAAATGCTGGCTACCATATGCTCTTAAAGATTTAGGACGTTTCAATACCGTAAACGGTAAGTACTGTTGCAACATATAATCCTGTATTACATGCTGGAGCTATGGCTAGGTTTCAATACCGTAAACGGTAAGTACTGTTGCAACTGAAAGTTCTGCATGGCTGTTTGAGCAAATTATCGAGTTTCAATACCGTAAACGGTAAGTACTGTTGCAACTGGGATGATGCTTTCCAACTTAAAAGAAAAGCATTTGTTTCAATACCGTAAACGGTAAGTACTGTTGCAACGTGTATTAAAATATAACACATGTAACACAAATGTAAGTTTCAATACCGTAAACGGTAAGTACTGTTGCAACATTCTACTTTGCTCTTTAATGCTTCATCATCTATACTATTTAGTTTCAATACCGTAAACGGTAAGTACTGTTGCAACGAATCACCTCCTTTACTAATCTATGATTCACCTTAATGTTTCAATACCGTAAACGGTAAGTACTGTTGCAACACAAACAATAACTTCCATTAAGATAGAGAAGATATTAATAGGTTTCAATACCGTAAACGGTAAGTACTGTTGCAACAGCGGGTCCTAGAAATCCAGTATTTATGGGGCTCAAAATTAGGTTTTAGAAAACCTCACACCGTAAACGGTCAAAACATGCTCCCATTCGGTTCACAATGCCTACGAACCTAGGTAAATACTGGTAGAAAATGATTTTTCTAAGATTACAGTAATTATAAGGGTTTTCGAGTTTTACGTCAATATGTGGGGAGATTTTCTAAAAGGGACGATTTTTATAAAATACAGGTGGTAACTGGGCTTATTGCTATTTTGATAACTTTTATAGATCAAGAAAACCTTTTCCACTGATAGTATATTATAAAAAAGACCTACCCGCATGATATCACACGAATAGGTCTAACCATTATCTAATTCATTATTCACTTTTTAATTATACCTCAACACATACATGTACTAAACCAAAATCTATAGTTGGGAACATATAAAACACCTCCTCATAATGTATACGAAAATATTTCAATTAAAACTAGTCTTCATCAAGTACATCTAGCACTGCTACTAACACTGCAACTGCAGCTTCTACTACTAATGGGGACATAATACACCTCCTACTCCTATATCAAATTAATCCTTAAATATTTCATATACTGATACGCCAAAAGACGCACCTTCTACAAGGCTCATTACTACACCTACCAATGGAAACATATTCATTCCTCCTTATACAACAAACATAACACATACTTAATTCAGTAGAAACTAATCATCAAGTGCATCTAGCACTGCTATTAATACTGCAACTGCAGCATCTACCGCTAATGGGGACATAGTACAACACCTCCTTATTAATAATATGATTAAATACATTTCATTCAATTATAACTTTAGAATTAAATTTCGTTTCATGTTCATTAACCTCACAATCTACAACAACCTACATCCATAGTATAAACTAATAAGTAAAAATCCCCTTATCAAAATTACTAAGGCGCACCTAGTGCTTCCAACTAAAAGATTTCTTATCAGCTACAAATAGATTATATATCGCTTACTAGTATCGTCATATTCAAAATAACTAAGACAAACACCCCCGAGCAAATCAAATTGATCTACTCGGGGTTATCGATAAGCACTGTTATAAAAAAACATATTCCAATATCAAACTTGGAAGGTAACTCAGATTGAGTTTCAATACCATAAACTGACAAAACTAGTCAGATAACAACCATGCTAATAATAATAACATAGGTCCACCTCCTATTCATTCATTAACGTATCAACTGTGTATAGTATATATCACATCGACCAATTAATCTCATCAAAATAACTAAGAACAATATACTAATTAGATAAAATAAAAAAGCCCTGCCCATATGTTACCATACGGGCAGGGCTTCGCTTAGAGGTGCAATCCAGCACGAACTTTGATGATATAGTTTATAGTATTTACCGAAAGGAGAAATTTTTACATTCGCACCTCACACCACTAAGTACTCAGTGTTACCTGATGTGTTTATTATAGCAATGGTATCAAATTATACGTATTCAAAAAAACTAGGAAGAATTCATTTCGCCACAGATTAATACTTAGAGTATGGTGGTAGCTTTTTATAGCCTTCCACATCTACAGATGAAATTTCTACTGCACTCCAACCCCATTTATTTTTTGAACGATCATAGGAACGAATCGCAGTACCAGAAACTACATCACCACTAACCAATTTATAATCATCTACTAGTTGACGTTCTATAAATACGTTTGTACGCTCTGTAAAAGCAATACCGCCAGTAACAACTTTCACTATGTTCTCAAAATCCATAACTAATGAACTAGGCGGGTTTTGTCTTACCTTTTCGCAGGAAATAACATTGTTTACAACGGCCCCATCCTTACGTTCAGCCGATGAATAGGAAACAGATACAACATCCATTACCTGTAAAGGAGTGCTTTCATCAATAGTATAGGCAAGTAAAACATCACAACTGGCTACTATATAAGCACGATTACGGCGAGTATCCACTCGATTCACAATACCAATATGATAAGGGAGCTCTTTGGTAGCATCAGTTTGTTCAATCATAAAAATATCACCACGACTATATCCAGTCCATTTCATCTTAACACGAATAGGTGTACCAAATTCTTTAGATATATTACGTAACATAGAAGATTTAACGTGAATCTCTTTAGGTGACTCAGAATAGGATTTCATCACAATAATATTAGTAGCTTTTCCTTTTTCAGTTGTATAAGTCGTCCCAACAATCCCTTCATACCAAGGAAAATCCTTATACAACAATGCCAATGCAGGTACACTATGCTCAATATAAAAATCATCAGTAACAGGTTTACTATCCGGCATATACCAAGAAGCTTTCACATATTGATTTAATATGTCTTCAATCTTGTGCCCCTTTTCCTGTCTAGCTTCAATCAAATACCGCGTTTCAGAACTAGCTATATCAAACCATTCTAATTCGATTAACTGCTTAATCAAGCCGAGTCTTGACTTACCATTATAGTATGTATCTGTTTGACACAGTATCGATTTACAGTAACATGCCAATGCGAGCTTTGCATCACCTTCTACGGTTTCTGCCAATCCCTTCCAAAGCCAAAATTCATAAGGTTTATCATATAAGAGCTTAATAATGATAGCTTGAGCACGATCAAGCTGATTCACCATTGTTAACGCTTTGGCAATATTCCATTTCAAAAACAATGTATTTTCATGTAACTTACTTAACTGTGATGTTGCTATATCACATAATGCAATGACGCTATCCTCATCAACCTTTTTATTAATACCATCTAGGGATTTCTTCAAAATTCTTGAGACTAAAGAACTACCTTCGCGTTGTTTCCCATCTGTATCGGTATAAGTGCTAGTCTTATAATCCTCATACTCAAAACAATTAAAATCAGTTTGTAACGCATATATATATAATTTAATAGGCTGTTCTTCATCCTTAAAAGATAAGATACTTCTCCATACACATCGCATCAATAAGGTTTCATCTGATAGTCCTAATGAGAAAATCTCATCTAAATAAAATACAACATGATCAAAATTAACGACTTTGTCACTTATCTTTTGTTTTAAGAGAGTATATAAACGCCAAGCATAAGAGCGTTTAACAGTCAAATTATCCGGAAATTGTTTCACTAATGCTTTTGCTCGTTTGGCCGCCTCCACAAATTTATTGGCGTCCTTAAGGGCCTTAATCTCCTGAAGCCCTTTATATTCTGGACTAGCCATCCGTATAGTAAACTCACGCTGTTTAAGCAAGATTTCTTCAGTTCCCTTAGAATTATCAATTTCTAGAGCTTGTAATTCATTACAATATTCTTCTAAATGTTCAAGTTGATTTGTATTAACTCCGCGTTTAATTAAATCAATTAAACACCACGCATAGGCTCTTATATTCCATGCATCATGACCTGCCGCGTTCATTAATTCTTTTGCTAACTCGAATGCACGATCAATATCTTGATGACGTAAATCAAAAACATCCTTGCTCGTATATTTCGTCTTAGTTTCCATAGCTACATAACTCCTTCTTCCAAAACGGATTTAATATCGTCAGCCAAGTCCGAATCATTACATAAGCTATCTATAAACTGGGTTTTCGTAACTCGTTTTTTACCATTATAAATGATATCCATCGTAATCGTACCTATACCTCTTTTGAAAGTATATCGAACTCGGTACGGAGCACACTTGATTTCTTTAATTCCAATATGATGTTCTTGCAACTTAGCTTCTAACTGTTCGCTATAAGCTTGTAAAAACTCTTTAAATGGTTCTGGATATACTGCTCGTTGAACAATCGATTCCACATTTTGTGTTTGTTCCATAAGTGGTTTTTCATCCATTTGTATCAACAATCCTACCAACATATTCAGTGAAGTATATAATTGATTAGAATTATTTTTATTACTAGGACTTATACTCCTGATAATATGTTTGCCATTATAGTAAATCTTATACTCTTCTAATTTACCTTCAATCTGAATTTGATAGATATCATGATAGTCATGAGATGCAACTTTCTTAATAGTAATATCTTGACCTGCCAAAGTCTTAACAACCATGCGGCAAATACCTTGCGAAATACTAGGCAATGAAGCTAACTCAAAATCAAGATATGTATCAATTGCACAATCTTCTTGTAGTTTTGAAGTTAGTTGTTTTTGATTTTCAGCGAATTTCAATTCATCTACTTCAATATTAGAATCAGCTCTTCTATCCCACCAATTAAGTAAATACAAGCACTCCGTTGCCCTTGTGATTCCTGTATATAACCACTTAAATCCATCTACGGATAGTATGTTGTTATAATGCTGACAATCGAGGAATACACGTTTCCACTCACTGCCTTGTGCTTTATGGCATGTAATTGCATATCCATATTTAGCCTGAACTGCATTAAAATACGGATCTGACATCATTAATTTCAACCGTTCATGACTATTATTAAAATGGATTTTCTTATGCTCTTCTTCTGATCCATCATCCTTATTTTCTGCTTTCATTTGTTGCGCAATAGATTTTAAAGCATTAGTGTTTCTTATATAAAAATCTTTATATAATGCTTTTTGTTCATCTGCATCCAACATGGCATTAGGCGATGTTAATAAATCCTCTATCAACAAGGTAGGTGCTACAATACGCATACCATTTTCATTAATAAATTCGACTTGAACATGTCTAAAGTTAAGATCTACAATCCGTTCTTTATTCAATTGAATTCGACGAGACTCTACATGATCTACAGCCGTAACTGTTGCAAATTCTCCATTAAACACGCGGTGTCCATCGATAAATGTATTTTTAGAGAACATAATTCGATCACCTGGCACTATTGTCTTAGCCCCAGGATATAAGGACTCTCGTATCATCATGTTATACATACCTACTAAGTCATTCTTAGAGGCAATCACAATGGTCTGCGCATCCATATTATTATTGCAGTTCATCATATAAGTGTCTAAAAATTGTTCAGCCTTAATGCCTACTACCTCTGAATCATCTTGCTCAATAGTTAAACGATTTAACTGATGTCGAGCTAAATCATTTCGAATATGTAAGGCATTCTTTAAAATGAGGCTATCTGTTTTTTGACGTACTACTTCAGTAAGTTGGAAGGAACGAATAGGAAATTCATCACCGTATAACTTTTTAAAATACTCTTCAGATAAAGCTGGAGAGTGATTCATTCTAACAGGCATAAGCTGTGCATCATCACCAATAAAAATGACTTTCTTAGCATGTTCATTAGCATCTAGATTTATATAGTACATTAAATCATCTAATAATTTCCCGCTACCAAATTGGATGAATTCGTTATTTGCCATAGCATCGGACAACATGGAGCTTTCATCAATCAAATACACATGATTAGCTGGATTTTCATTGTCCTTTAATTCGAATACTAGTTTAAAGGTTTCTCCCTCTTGATTTCTTCCATATTCGTTCAACGTATTAAGAGAGTAAATCATAGAATGTACAGTAGATGCAGAATGACCTGTTTTCTCACGCAATACCAACGTCGCTTTACCAGTTGGCGCAGATAAACTGCAACTACGTCCAACATTCTTAAGATAATTAACCACACCTTTAAGGATGAAAGTCTTACCTGTACCAGCATAACCTTTCATTAGGAACACATGTTCCGAATCATTGTTAAGGAAATCCTCTAGTTGCGCTACTAATTCTTGCTGATCTGCGGTCAAAGCATATCCTTTAAACTCGTCTACCAAATGATAGTAAGCTGCGGTTTCTTCTGGATATAAATTGATATGATTCTTTTCAATAACATCAGCATATTCCTTAGCATGTACCTCCGTAATTTTTTCACGTTCCTCAGAACTAATCTTACTATATACTTCGTTTCGTTTAGCAATGGAACCATCTGGGTCACGATGTAAAGCTTCTAGTTCTTCGTCCAAATCGATAGAATCAACTGGATGTACTAAAGGTTTATTTTCAGGTAAAACAAATTCAGGATAATCCGTAATAGTAGGGTCCAATTTAAAACATAGCCATTTACTCAATAAATATGATTCCTTTAAGCAATGATTAACCACCTTTTGATCACACTCAATAACTTTATGGGCCATATCATTACCATTAACACGAAGAAGATGCAATTTTTTTATAATATCATGTGGAACTGCTCTAGAAAATTCATATTTTTGTAATTTACTACAAAAGTTTTCATTAGGATTATTAGGCAACTGTAAGTCGTTATACAAATAATTAGTAAAACTTTCAGCAAACACGCGCAACTTAACTAATGCAATTTGATGATCTGCATACAAATACCGTTCAGAATCCGTAGCCATTTTATACATCTCAGGATTTATGGTCTCTAATCTTGAAAAATTATGTGTCCCCATATGCCACCTCAACCATTTACAAATACTTTGTAAATCATGAGAATTTCATGAATTGTTAATTTTAATTATAGGGTAGTCATAAAGTTCCGTCAATAATTGCAATACTATACATTAAATTAGTTTAATAATAGCTATGACAAAAAAAAATATTGTAAAATAACTAAAATATCCCCCAGTAAACACAATTGTCTACTGGGGGTATTTACTTACGGTATGTTATTAAAAATCATAAAATTTTAAAAGATATGTTACTGGTTAAGGTTTTCTAGCATGAAGGCAATAACTAAAGATTTGTGAGTATATTCATCATATATACCGTAAACGGTAAGTACTGTTGCAACACATATTCAATTTATGAAGATGAAGAAGATTATTGTTTCAATACCGTAAACGGTAAGTACTGTTGCAACATCAATTGCTCTACTAATTCAGTCTCAGTAAATGGTTCAGTTTCAATACCGTAAACGGTAAGTACTGTTGCAACTATTCATACCAGATAATGATCCGACCGCATTACCAACAGCGTTTCAATACCGTAAACGGTAAGTACTGTTGCAACTTTAATTTAAGGAGGAATATATCATGAGATTACGTTTCAATACCGTAAACGGTAAGTACTGTTGCAACTATCCACCATTGGCCATGTTGTAGAAGTTAGGGTTAGCTTGTTTCAATACCGTAAACGGTAAGTACTGTTGCAACTAACAGTTGCCAACTTCAACGAAAAATCTGAAGAAAGTTTCAATACCGTAAACGGTAAGTACTGTTGCAACAGCGAGTCCTAGAAAGCCAGTATTCATGGGGCTCAAAATTAGGTTTTAGAAAACCTCACACCGTAAACGGTCAAAACATGCTCCCATTCGGTTCACAATGCCTACGAACCTAGGTAAATACTGGTAGAAAATGATTTTTCTAAGATTACAGTAATTATAAGGGTTTTCGAGTTTTACGTCAATATGTAGGGAGATTTTCTAAAAGGAACGATTTTTATAAAATACAGGTAATAACTGGGCTTATCGCTATTTTGATAACTTTTATAAGCCAAGAAAACCTATTTCATAGCTAATTTACAAAAAAAGACCTACTCGCATCAGATCACACGAATAGGTCTATCCATTCTTATATTCACTTATTACTTTCAAAATTATTCTCCAAAACATGATACCACAACATACAGCACTAATAATCCTAGTATAATTGACATATGTAACACCTCCTTTTATTACAGAATGCTAACTAGTCCCGTGTTGCCCGATATATTGTTGTTCCTATTGTTACAGTTGTTGAAAAGACTTCCCACGCAGATGCAGCTGCTAAAAATCCTAATACTGGTAACATATTAACTCCTCCTTTTTAAAACCTTAACAATTCATACTTACATTAACAAACAAAAAATACTGCATCAAAGTTACTAGGAGATACCTAGCTTCTATATGACACAATCAATAAAATATTATCTAAGCTGACCGAATGTTCCTCCCATTTTATTCACCACCTTTAATAAAAATATACTTAAAATATTAATCCTCAAATAATTTACATAAACCAAAAACTACTGCAAAACCTATAAATGGATACATATAAAACACCTCCTCATAATATATACGAAAATACTTCAATTAATACTAGTCTTCATCAAGTGCATCTAGCACTGCTACTAACACTGCAACTGCAGCATCTACCGCTAATGGGGACATAATACACCTCCTTATTAGTAATAATGATTTCACCAAAATTTCTAGGACCAACCTAATACTTTCAACTAAGTGATTTCTTATCGCCCACAACTTGATTATATATGAATTACTAATATCACCATATTCAAAATAACTAAGACGAAAGAATCTATAAAACTATATTGGCATAAATTCATCTTGATAAATCTATCTAGATATATTATGACAGACTACTATATACAGTACTTAAAATTTGGTATAGTATTCATGAAAGGTTCATTCATTTCAATGTAATAGGAGCTATATCATGGAACATCATATTTATTTAACATTTTTAAGTACTCTTGATACACGTTTCACTTTTAATCCCGAAAAATTAAAAAAAACAATTATCAATCTTATGGATATCGATCCATTAAATACAATTCTTCAAACAAATGAGTCTGCACTAAAATATTTACTACATAATAAATTGATAGAAAATCCTACTTTCATATTAGATAAGCTCTTTTTCTTTAAAACACCTGAGCTAGTAGACACATTCAAAGAATCAGACATATCAACGCTAAATATCTTTGAAGAACAAATGAATAACTACATAAATACAATGCATATACCCCTAACTTGGAATGAAGATACAATTAACTATATAGATTGTGGCGATATTGATGATATAAATAATTTAAAGGATAGTATCATCGATATGTCCCAAGCAATCATGTCTTACTATAAAGAGTTACCAACAGAAGATAATGTTATATTACATGTTGACTTATCAGGTGGCCCTCGTACAGCAATTATGTTGATGATTGCCATCATTCGTTTGGTAGCATTTCAAGGCATTCAAATCGGATCTATTCTATACGCTAATATGAATAATAAAAATCGTGATGAAATATTAGTGTATGAAGGGAACTCTATCTATAACATTTATGATATGATTACAGGTTTTGCAGAGTTTAATCAATTCGGCAGTGTAGATACATTAAAGACCTATGTAAACACATTGGAAAAGCCTGATAAACAAGTCGAAACACTACTCGTAAAAATGAGCGATTTTTCAGAGGCTATTCGTCTTTCAAGTCGAGGCTTATTCCAATTATCCATGGAAGATATCCATCAAACTCTAACAGATATCGAATCCACTAAAAATGCTTCACAACTTATGAGTACAACAAGTCATAAAAATTTTGAGATTGAAGCACTAAAAATGATGAGTCCTACCATCCAAAACAACTATAATATTGTATTGAATAACAAAGAAGATGATTTAGCCTATATTGACTGGTGCCTTAACAATGGATACCTACAACAAGCACTTGCATTATTTGCGGAATTTGTACCTCGTGTCATTCTTGATTCCAATATGTTTACATTAGATGAGCAACTCTTTCCAGTAAATGCCAATTCAGAGCTAAACTCGTATATGGAACATTTCAATACAATTAATACATATTCTGCGAAAATCATTGAAATGGTTAATGAACGAAGCAAACCAATCATCAATCAGATTAAGAAATCATTTCATGAATATATAAACGGCGACTATAAAAGAGAATGTAATAAAATCATCAAAGAATCGACAGCAGCACGGAAATCTAACCGTGCTTTCAACATCACCCGAGAAGATACATCATTTCCAAATTTTGAGAAAAATTTACTAGATAGTATTAATACCACTATTAGCACCATAGCCGCTAAGGAAGCAGATGCAATATTCAAATATTATACCTACGAAAATGATGATAAAAATCTTCCGATCAAATTCTTGCGTCTTATCAGTAATCTAGGTGTAAATAGTCAATATATTCTTGATATAAACGAATTCCCAATACAGTTCAGACGATATGTCGTACAAGCACTTAAGCAAGAATTACGAAATGCAGGAGATTATGATGATATTATCACAATCACACCACAATATAAAATTCAATTAAATGCAACAAAACAGCTATTTAAAATACGAAAAGCATTTCTATCACTCCTCACTTCATCAGATTATGAGTACATATATCGCTACTTATTTTCACAAGCAGTAACATACCAATATCCTATAGATTTATTTCCACTCAAACTATACGATATTGATGGACTCATATTACACCCATGTTTACATAATCATCTAGAGATAATACAAAAGATTGCAAGCGTCTTAAATCTATATAGATTGCTTAAAGGTAGTCGAAACGATACAGCTCATGCACGAGAAGAAAAACGCGGCCAATGGCAAGGAAGTGCGGACATAAAAGAACAAATAGACTTATGCCTTACTGAAATCCGAGATGTTCGCAATTTTATTCGTACAAATACTACTCACAAATAATTACAAACGGCTAGAAAACAAGATTCATCACATGTTTTCTAGCCGTTCTTATATATTATTTTCTGCCTAAAAATCTTGCGAGATTAACACATTGTTTTATCTCTCTTCGTAACTCACAAGCTGTAGTGTATTTACAAAGAGCCTCTTTATTAGCATGATTACTATCATTCCGAGCTTTTTTGATTTCAAAATATTGCTCTAAAAACACCAATGTATTACTCACATTTTCTAAATCCTTATGAGGAATTATAACACCTGGCAAATTATACAAATCAACCTTATTATCCTTGGACAATCGAATAAGCTGCTCAGCATATTGTAATGGTGAAAGGTTCGCCGTATCAGCACGATATATAATTAAACCTTTATACTGCTTACCATCAAAGCCACCTGTAATATAGTTGATAAAATCATTACATACGGCTTGATATGCTTCATTCGCTGTATTCTTAAATTGAATTGTATTTGTCTCCGCATCAATAATAACATATTTATTACATGGATAGTCCTTGAACACAACCTTAAAAAAATGTAAGCGCATCGGCAAAAATACATCATTAATATTAACAATATTAGACGGTGATTTCATAATATCACCGAGAAAATAAATCCAATCAATTAACGTATAGTTTTTAATTTCCACATCTTCCGGCGGATATAAGCTAAATCCCTTTCCTTGTAAAAGGCTACTACAATTAGATGCTAATTGTTGTATCTGTCTATCAACTAATTCATCAATAAGTTTTTTTTGTTGAAATAAATCAGTTTCATTGTGAATAATATTATCACGCTCATTAGTAATCTCACTTAAGACTTTACGTATTCTTCGATCTAATTTTGGTGCCAACTCTTCTTTTGCAGGTTCACCACCACATTCTGATATTTGTCGTCTCGCTTTATTAATAGCATTAAACAATCGCATCGGTGTAGACCGTAAATCTGAAGGATTATATAAATCTTTAACTAACTCTTTATCATTAGCCAGTACATCCTCATCCACCTCAATAATTCCCTTGTCTACCACATATTCTGGTACATATTCACAGAACAGTGTTAACGCTTGTTGTAAATAATCATGATCGAGGCACCAATCGATATACGCCAATTCATCGGATGTATCATTATGATGATGTTCTAATAACTCAGCATAGGATTCTTCTATCGGCTGTTGTAACAATTCTACCAATTCTTGATTAAACGATTTACTGCGACATTCATAACGAGCAGATGCTTTTACTAACGACAAACTTTCATCAAGATTAGCTATAGATTTTTCAAAGGCACCTCGGCTCGAAATATTAATGGCCTCTGAAAATTCATCCATGGCAGTCAACAATTGATGTGTTGAACTATCTATCGTTTCGTCCTTGGATGGAGATGCATCCTCAGCATCAAAATATTCATTCAGTTTTTTGGCACTGCCGAATAATTTGAACTCTTCAAATCCGGCAATCATGTCAAACAGGTTGTACACATCTAAGATACGATGCACCGTGATTTCCTTCGGCACATTATCAATTCGTTTTAAACTCGAGTAATACACGCCCCGCACCGTAATGCCATGGTACGCCATGATTCGACTAATAACGAGCAAAATCATCGCTGCATTTCTCGGCCCACCCGTAGTATCCATATAGAGGCGCACCTCATTTTGATCGCCCATAACGCTATCTTTAAAAGCAAGGATTCTCCGCGATACATCAATAATACTCGTTTTAACGCGGTCTAAATCATCGAGATTATCGCCACACGGAATTTGTTCAATGCTATGGGTGAAAGCATTAATATTTTTTCCCTTATTATAATATACCTCCACCATTTGTTTAAGAAATATATCATACGAAGAAATGCCCGTAGTTTCCTTGGCTTTCAACACATCATCTGTGCATAACAAGAAAATCTTATCAAATGATACATCTGCCGTTTCCTTCTCACGCCACGTATGATGCAATACATATTTTAATGCGGATTCATTCGTCGTAATACTATCCCGCATATCATCATCAAAATCCTCATTCGTTATCTGTTTTATACTCGTACTAGTCACCAGACTAAGAAATGTTAAAAATACATTGTATATTGCCATACTATCTCCAAGCTCATACTAGTAGCTCTGCTTCGTAATAAATTATCGTTAATTTGTGAAAGTTTTTGCTATTTCATACCTTACATTTTATATTGTATCATGTTATATTCATAATTAAGAAAATAATTTTACAACTGCAAATCACCATTGATAGGGGGATGAAACAATGGCAACGACAACCAACTATATAAATGATTTAGCCAGTATGCGTCAGTTTATCCGCAGCTTAACATTTGGTAATCACAATCGGGGAAAAGCAACGGTTCGGGGTATAAAAGAAAGCCAGCATGATGATGTCATTCGCCGGTTAGATTATTTTGACATAATGCGCCATATTTATACACAACGCATTGGCAAATCATCGATTCATCACTTAGAAAAAGATGATTTTATTGATGGTTACAACTATCTAAATAATCTATATGAACTCTATGCAGCAGTACCAGAACAGATTTATGTACAATTATGTATTTTATCCTATATTTATAACAACGATATAGCAACAATCACTGAAATATATTCCGGTTTAAATTCGGATATATTCTTAGATAACTATATAGATTTGGTGGAAAAACTCTTTCAAAAAAGAAATAAAAAACAAGACCCACCTGGACTTATTGATCAACAGTACATTCAACGTCAAATCAAAACATTAGAAACACTAGGTGTCTTGGAAAAAACGGAGGATACAAAAGGGTATTCGTACAGTATAAAAAATACAATCATCGATGAATTAACTAAAGCTCAACTAGAAGAGCTAGCCATCGCCGTATTTTTCTATACGAATGTGTCCATTACTGCCGCCGCAGGCTATATCTTACTAAGAAAAATCATGTATTTATTAGAAGGCCTATCGCTAAAAGAGGAACAGGAATCAATTACTAGCGGATTCAATAATAATTATTTTACATTTAAAGATAATAATCCCAATAATGTAATTGATGGCGATATTTTCTACCCATTAGCCGATGCGTTACATCGTAATAAAAAAGTCCGTCTTTCCTTTTACGAGCCGGGCAAACCTCGTGAAATTGTTAGCCCCGTAGAGCTGCAAACATACTATGGAGAAAATAAAAATATCCTGTGTAGTGTCAATAATGGTCTTATGCAACGTAATCGCATTGACCGCATCAAGTCATTAGAAGTGACAAAATATAACGCTACCGATATGTCCACAAGTCAAGAAAATACTACGATATCACATGATACCTGTACCATTCATTTCTTAACATTAGATGGTTATAAAGAAGCATATAGTCAATTTTTACGCCAGTTCAAACACTATCTTACAAATATCTCTGTCACAGATGAGTATATCGAATCACAACTAGTGGCACCGGATTTACTACAATTATTGCCACTACTACGCAGCTATTTACCATACTTACAAATTATAAATACCTCTAAACCAACTATACAAAAGAAATTTTATAATAATATATATGCATCTATTGGAATGGATTTTATAGAGGCAGAAGGCTACAAAAAGAAGAAAAAAATCAATAGATTTCTTCAGCCGTTACAAAAGAAAAAAGAGGATTCTACAAAGGAATCCCTAAAATCAAAGAAAGACCCTGATATCAGTAAAACCTATGTATCCTCTATGCTTAATGATATTAATGCCATTACGTTTACCACACAATATCAATTACAACTAGATTTACTCAATGGTATGTCGTATACACAGCAAGATATTTCCGATATCATCAATCATCGTAGACTACTAACACCGGCCCTCTACAAAAAGGCACTACGTAATGATGATTATGAACATATCTTAGCTGGTGCTCTTATAGAATCAGACGCTCCAGATGAACCTATAACATCAATATTACAAGATTTACCACTTGTCATTCTATCGGATGCAGAGCGTATGTTTTTAAAAGATCTTATCAAAGATACACGTGCTAACTGGCTACTCTCACAAGACCTATGCCAATCACTATCAACGGCACTCGAAACAATAGATACAACATTCCCAACCGGCACATGGAAGCAAATGCCAACCATGACCGATGACACACCGTCCAACATGACGGTCGTAATGCAATGTTTACAAGCGATTCAACAAAATCTACGCATCATCATCCGAGATCAAGAAGTATCTCCATGCCGACTAGAATATTCCGTAGGCAGCAATGGGTATACCCTCATCGCCTATCATCATGTAGACCACACATTTACAACATATCCATTACACGATATCAATACGATTACCATAACCGAAACACCTCGTCTCATGGATATAGATGAGGAGTATATTACATACTGTAACGAATCTAAACAAACGATTATATTTACATTACATGATGCAAATAATGCCGTCGATCGCTGCTTTAACTATTTTAGTAATTACACAATTAAGGCTAAGGAGATTGATTCTGATGAATTCACTATTGAAGTAAAATACCTGCCATTCCAAGAACAGGACATCCTACATCACCTACTTAAACTAGGCTATGCAATCCGCATTATAGACGAATCCCCACTACGCCAACAATTAGATACTATTTATGAAACAGCGATACGCTACGCGCCACAACAAAACGAATAGCCTAGAACATTACTATACCCCAGGCTTGTAACCGTTTTCCCCATTCAGTTTGAGGGGCAACAAATCCTACCATAGAATCACCTTCTTTCTCTAAAAACACAATTATTTTTCTAAACCGATTTTATTTTTAGTCACTATAACACCTCCCTCATCAGACTCATTATCTTAGTAACAATACGCCACATCCATCAGTTATATATGCATTATACGGCTAAACTCTACGCAAACATATTTGACTAACATTAATCATCTAACAATTCACACGCAACAAGGCCTATGGCAAATCCCACGAATTGATACATACAATCACCTACTTTCTCAAATATTTATATATCATTACAATTTCAATACTAATTTTCTATTTCTCTTCATAGATAACCTCATATTTTATAACAACACCAACTACTTACATTCATAGTATAAACTAATAGTGGAAGATTCCTTTATCAAAATAACTAAGACAAAACCCCGAGCAGATCAAATTAATCTACTCGGGGTTTTGTCATATATTCTATTAAATACCGTAAACGGTAAATACTGTTGCAATGGTGGTGGCAACATGGTTAAGTATTCCCAATATGGTGCAGTTTCAATACCGCAAGCGGTAAGTACTGTTGCAACAATCAAATATTTCGAAGAAAACAACAAAGGTCTAGAAAGGTTTCAATACCGTAAACGGTAAGTACTGTTGCAACTAGTAGCAAACTCATTATAGAATGTATCGATTGGAGTTTCAATACCGTAAACGGTAAGTACTGTTGCAACCTTTAAGTATCTCACCAAATCTAATTGTTTAGCTTTAGTATGTTTCAATACCGTAAACGGTAAGTACTGTTGCAACTTCCATTATAAGTCATTACTGGTTTAAACTTATATGGTGTACCAGTTTCAATACCGTAAACGGTAAGTACTGTTGCAACGAGAAATGGACAACTATCAGTTAGAACTAATGGAAAGTTTCAATACCGTAAACGGTAAGTACTGTTGCAACGTCTTCTTTATTAAATAAAAATAGCTTCCTATTATTACGTGGGTTTCAATACCGTAAACGGTAAGTACTGTTGCAACTGGCTGAATCTAAGAAGGAAGAAATCCTATTATTGTTTCAATACCGTAAACGGTAAGTACTGTTGCAACTTTTTTATCTTTGTCTTGTTCTTGCTTCAATTGTTCTTGAAGTTTCAATACCGTAAACGGTAAGTACTGTTGCAACTGATTACGGCTGATGTGGTAGGAGATACTCATGGTAATGGTTTCAATACCGTAAACGGTAAGTACTGTTGCAACTGAAGCTGTTTCTGTTCCATTGTTTGACGTGGACGAATGTTTCAATACCGTAAACGGTAAGTACTGTTGCAACAACGTAGCACAATTAAGAAATGTATCTGAAGGATCCATTATTCAGTTTCAATACCGTAAACGGTAAGTACTGTTGCAACTTTCCAAGCACCTGAATTGCTTTATGATTTCTTACGTGTTTCAATACCGTAAACGGTAAGTACTGTTGCAACAGCGGGTCCTAGAAAGCCAGTATTCATGGGGCTCAAAATTAGGTTTTAGAAAACCTCACACCGTAAACGGTCAAAACATGCTCCCATTCGGTTCACAATGCCTACGAACCTAGGTAAATACTGGTAGAAAATGATTTTTCTAAGATTACAGTAATTATAAGGGTTTTCGAGTTTTACGTCAATATGTAGGGAGATTTTCTAAAAGGAACGATTTTTATAAAATACAGGTAATAACTGGGCTTATCGCTATTTTGATAACTTTTATAAGCCAAGAAAACCTATTTCATAGCTAATTTACAAAAAAAGACCTACTCGCATCAGATCACACGAATAGGTCTATCCATTCTTATATTCACTTATTACTTTCAAAATTATTCTCCAAAACATGATACCACAACATACAGCACTAATAATCCTAGTATAATTGACATATGTAACACCTCCTTTTATTACAGAATGCTAACTAGTCCCGTGTTGCCCGATATATTGTTGTTCCTATTGTTACAGTTGTTGAAAAGACTTCCCACGCAGACACTGTGCTACTAAAACTCCTAATACTGGAAACATATTAACTCCTCCTTTTTAAAACATTATCTAGGCCGACCAAATGTTCCTCCCATTATATTCACCACCTTTCAACAATACTAAAGTTCAAACTATTAATCGTAATATAACCCAAGTCATGAAAATCTTTATATCAATATTACTAGGACAAACCTCTATCTAAATTTTTCATTACTCATTAGCTACATCATGATTATATGCTAACCCATATTATTAACGTACTCAAAAAAACTAAGATACATTCAAATTTGCATAATTATAGTTTCACATAAATAATTTTCTAAATAAATTTTATATGATACTATATAAATTATGAATATTAAATGAATTTATATTGCATAAAGGAAGATATATACTATGAGTACGAATCGATTTAAAAATACAACGTATCCATCACCTATACTATTTGATGGCCTACAAAATGCATCTAAAGAGGAGTTATCCTATTTAATCGCACTTCTCCGTCAACAAACTATGATGAATATTTTCTCAGATAAGTTCAATAGCACGGTAACCACAGGAAAAAAGGCAATCAACTCAGTTATGAGCTTTTTTGGCAAATCGAAGAAAACGAATGAGGAAATCGAACGCCAAGACAAAGATAAGCACCAAGATATAAATGATAAAATTAAAGAAGAAATTCACGTATTACAAAATTATACGCAAGAGCAACTCTATAATCTATTTATTGAGGAAGTCCGCAATGAGTTAGATATACCAGATAGCAGTCTAACTCATTTATCTAATAAAATTATTGAAAGTGCTGCAAAGACAGATAAAACAATACATGAAGATTTAGATGTGAATCAAAAAGCAGATATTATATATCAAAAAACACTTCAATCTATCAAAACAAGTTTAGAGAAACAAAGTGTACAAGAACGAGATGAAATGATTCGTCAGCTAAATGAAGAATTAGATAATCTATCATCTGATCGAAAGGAATTAATTAAACAGTCCTTACAAACTGACCATTTAAGTGGTGAAGTATTACGCAATAGTTTCCTAAAATCTGGAGTTGGTATTGGTTCACTCATCACTGTAGGCAGCACATTTGGTGCTTATATCGCTATTAATACAATTATCCATGCCATATTCACAAGCTTTTTAGGAATTACTCTTCCTTTTGCAGTTTACACTGGAGTTGCTAAAGGAGTCTCCATTATCGCAGGTCCTATTGGCTGGTGTGCATTGGGTGGCTATTCTGTATACTCCCTCATTAAGACCTCTGGTAAATTAACATCTGCCATGATGTCCGTTATTGTATTCATTGCTATGACTATTTATGGTAAAAGTTTCTTAGTCGACGATAATGGTGCACCATTATGGTTTACAAGTGATTCAGCTGAATATCAAGAATATAAAAGTAACCAATATCGAATTAAGCAATTACATGATGAATTAAATGAAGTTACACAAAATTTAGCACGTGCTCGGAAAAAAGCACAAGAAATAGAAGAAGCAAAACAAGCTATTGAAAAAGAACTAAAGCAAGAAAAAGCGAATGCAAATAGTAACAATCAGGCCACTATCGATAATCTAAATAAGAAACTCGAAGAAACCTATCAACAATTAAGCTCTGCATTAGGTGATTGTGAAGAATACGAAAAAGAATATAAAACACAAACGAATGAAATAGATACACTAAATAAACGCAATAAGGAACTAGAAAAAGAAAATATAGTATTACACAAAGAAACACAGTACCTTAAAGACTACAAGGATCTCTTAGAAACGGACAACGAAAAACTAAATCAAAGCATGATAGAAAAAGAAAATAAGTATGTCCAAGAAATCCAAGAACTCAAAGAAGCAATGGTTGAAGACGAGCACGCATATGACAACGATAAGGATCGTTTAAACGAAGGTAAAATTTTACAAAGAAAGTTTGAAGACTTTGAATTAGAGAAACAATTCTTACAAGATTATACTAGCGCTAGTAAATCAGTACGTGACGATATCGATAGAATGCTCATTCGCTTATACAAAATCGATGATCCCACACAAATCGATGCTACTCACAATAGTAAAATAGATGTACTTGGATACCCTGTATACCATATGCAAACGGCAAAAGACTATCGATTATACTATACCTATTCCAAAACAAGTGCCAAACCAATTCATATACTTTGCCACTGTATTAAAGCAAAACAAGATGTGTATTTTAAAAAGCTAAAAAACTCTGAAACTCTAAAACAAAAATTCAGATAATATCCATCAATATATTGTCTTTTAATGGTCAAATACCAAAATTCAATATCGAAATAAACAAAAAGCTGACGATTCATGCAAATTGTCAGCTTTTATACGTATTAATTACTATATATTGTTAAAGATACATTGCCATTATCAAAGGCTATATATTCACCATGTCCAATAGAGAAACAACCTTGGAGTGTATTTTTTGATAGCTCTGATGGTATTCTATTAAATTGGTAGAAATTATAGTAATCAATTAACGATGAACTCTTAATTAATCCAGACTTTTCTAAATGTGCATTATCACCAATAAGGTTAATAACGGTCACAATACCATGATCAAGTTCAACAGATATTCCCAAATTACTATACTTTAATGTTTCACGGCCACGATTATCAACAGGATTACTTGGCACTCCAAGTAAATCTATGACCTCCTGTTTATTCATACCTAAATATACACCATTAACCGATTCATAATGTTGTCGTTGAGGAATCGTACTTAATTGCACCTTTTTGTTTATGATTAACGTCTTATGTTCACCATACCCCATCCACTGCAGATGAATCGCTTTTCTACCTTGAGCCTCCTGAATAATAAAAACACCAGCTCCAGGATATCCTCCTACGAAATCGGCACCATCCACGATAGGACAACCATTGATATATCCGTTAGAAATGGTTAATACTTTATTCCCACTAGTATTATACCAATCACCAACAATTTTATTCGAAGCTCGGATTGTACTGTCTAATGAATTTTGATAGGCATCTACAGCTATCGAAGAGCACATACAAAGAATACTAAAAACTATACCAAATATCCATCTCAATTTACTATTCATATAGATCTCCCCTTATTGCCCTATTATTTTTCCATCATATTATATACGGCTTCCCAAAATTCAGGTGGAAACTCATCATCCTCATCATAACTATAATCCGGTAGGTATAGTTTACTTTCATCATAAAAATCATCACTAGTAGACTTAGACATGTAAGCATAATCCCATATAATGCCCAGCATATCTATTTTGAACTCACCAACCTCAACCATTGCAATGAGGTCCACGTAATATTGAATAATATATCGGCTTGAATTAAAACCATTATCCTCACCACAAAGCACTAGAGCAAGTTCACACAATAGTTTCAAATCATATAAAAAACATTGTTCATCAGTCTTATTATCATATACATCCGAGCTATCATCTTCCATATAAGGACATACAATAAAAAAATCACAATCCCATAAAAAGGTTCTGCTAAGTAAATAATGTCGCCCATCAATTGCAACCTCTAATTCACTTAGGCCACGATATGACTTATCATACATACGCGATTTACATAACGGTGTGAATATTTCTAGAATATTATCACCTAGTTGCTTTTTAATAACTGCTGACGCCATATATTGAGCACTACTAAGTAATGTAATATCTTCTAAATCTATAGACTGAGAAAATATCCTCATAAGTTCACATGCCAAATCCTTATATGTTATCTCATCCATTTCTTCTATAGCATATTTCCACATTCTAACATCTCCCAATTCATATAACCTTCACAGAACAATACTTTATACCAATTATAATAGGAAATGCATTAATAGCCAAATTTAGTTTGTAATACACATAAATAATCCACATATACTAACCAAATATTAGATTCACTAGTTTATTAACATTAGGAAATACCTTCCATTAAATTAGACAATAATAGCCAGTACCACATTTCGTAGTACTGGCTATTTTAATTTATGCCATTAATATTATAAAAATTTGTTTTAGTAATGCTCAACTAGATATCATATACCGTAAGCGGTACGTACTGTTGCAACTGACAATGTTTGATCCATTATGCTTCTTGCTTAAAGAGTTTCAATACCGTAAACGGTAAATACTGTTGCAACGGACTTATACCGCCGTTTGTTTGGCTTTGGTTATGAATGGTTTCAATACCGTAAACGGTAAGTACTGTTGCAACTGTGGCACACTTGCGGAAGTACAGGCTTGTGAGATTGAGTTTCAATACCGTAAACGGTAAGTACTGTTGCAACGACGACGTCAAAGAGGCTATCAAAAAGATCTGTGCGTTTCAATACCGTAAACGGTAAGTACTGTTGCAACGAACTTATTAATATATTTTGCAATAGGATATTTTCTTGGGTTTCAATACCGTAAACGGTAAGTACTGTTGCAACATTGAGGCCTACTTCACTAAGTATCTTGGTCTGATCTTAGGTTTCAATACCGTAAACGGTAAGTACTGTTGCAACCATCGTGCATGACTTAAGATATTATGGTATCATTAAGGTTTCAATACCGTAAACGGTAAGTACTGTTGCAACCCTAATTGTAGAATTAGAAGATGGCTCAAAATATTGTTTCAATACCGTAAACGGTAAGTACTGTTGCAACTTAATAATGGTAATTTATAACCTCTCCAGTCTGCTTCGTTTCAATACCGTAAACGGTAAGTACTGTTGCAACTAGCCTTAATATTTTCAAAATTATTTCTAATCCATGTGTTTCAATACCGTAAACGGTAAGTACTGTTGCAACGAGAGGAAATTGAAGATAAGAAAGTAGAAGTAATTAGTTTCAATACCGTAAACGGTAAGTACTGTTGCAACACGATATAAATGGTTAGTCCACAGATTAGTAGCCGAAGTTTCAATACCGTAAACGGTAAGTACTGTTGCAACAGCAGTCCTTACAAAGCCAGTATTCATGGGGCTTAAAATTAGGTTTTGGAAAACCTCACACCGTAAACGGTCAAAACGCGCTCCCATTTGGTCCACAAGGCCTATGGATATAGGTAAATACTGTAAGAAAATGATTTTTCTAAGGATACAGTAATTATAAGGGTTTTCTGAAATCACGTCAATATGAGGGTAGGTTTTCCAAAAAGTCTATTTTTCAAAAAATGCAGATAATAACTAGGTTTATATCCATTTTTATCTATTTCAGCGTAGTAGAAAAGCTTTTCTCTCTCGATTTTATACAGAAAAAGACCTATCCATATGACATCATACGAATAGATCTATCGATTCTTATATTTACTTATTACTTTCAAAATTATACCTCAACACATACATGAACTAACCCAAGATTGACTGATGACAACATATATAACACCTCCTTTTATTACAGAGTTTAAACTAGTCCCGTGTCGCCCGATATATTGTTGTTCCTACAGTTACAGTTGTTGAAAAGACTTCCCATGCAGACGCAGCTGCTAAAAATCCTAATACTGGTAACATATCGATTCCTCCTTATACTAAACTAATCATTACATTTACTTGTATACTAATCATCTAATAACATACAAACAGCTAAGCCTACGCCAAAACCTACAAATTGAACCATCTAATCACCTACTTTCTTGTATAAACAAACCGCAATTAGTCCCGAGACCGTACAGCTTGATATACTGATACACCAAATGTTACGCCTTCTGCGAAAGCTCCCCATGCAACAGCACCTAATAATGGAAACATACTAATTCCTCCTTTTAACAAAATACTATAAGTACTAATCTAAGTATAACCCTAAAGCTGGAAATCTCTGTATCAAAATTACTAGGACGTATCCTCTGTCTAGATTTCCATAACTCATTGGCTACATCTTAAGTATATACAATAAATAACTATGAATATATTCAGAAAAACTAAGAAACAAAAAACAAACTCAAATAAAGCCCCTGTGTGAACAGGAGCTAAATTGCCTTGTAAGGTATATACTAATGTTTCTTCTATCGCCTTCATAGATGACTCGCATTAAGCTACCTTCATAAGGAATATTAAATTTTTTATCTAATTCTTTGGCTTGCCATAGTAATGACGGATTAATGTTTTCTTTGTCTTTTACTGATAGTTTATCACTGCGAATAGTTTCTTTCACATCGGTGATAGTTAAGTCTCTAAATTGAAATAACGTTTCTAGAGTAGAACACTCTACTTTATCTTTTGCAGAATCCCACGCTCGAAGTAGTCCCCTCTCAAAGTAAGGTCGTTGCGGAATGGAATTTGTTGACGAAAATCCTCTTTGATTTCTTCTATCGTGCGAAACTGTTTATCCTTGTCTATGAAGCTCCGTCCGTCCACTATGTAGTTCCAATTGAGTTGGTTCCAATCTACTACCTTGGCGTTGAACTCCTTCTCTGCTACTTCTGCTAGGCATATCCGTGCCACGCATATTGCTACCTTCATCTGCATGCTCCCTAGAAAGAAGTGCTTCGTTTTGTTGAGTGGATAAAACTGGTTCATGTAGTCTACCACTTGTAGTGCCATCTTTCTCCACTCGTCCTTCGGACATTTCATTTCCGTTAGTATCTCGTTGACTAAAGTTTCGATATCCATTAATTTTCTCCTTAATATAATCCACTCTTGAACTAGCAAAATTAATTACCTATTTTTACAACTAGCGTTGTTTAATTAGTCCCTTAATACCGCACGAATTAACTCAAGCTGGAAAACATTTCTACATTTCAATAGTACAAGTAGTAATTACTGTTATAACATAAAGAAACAACTTGCCATCAATAATTTAACTCTTTTTCTATTCATCTTGCTTTTAAGAAATCAATAAATGTCTAGATATTCAATCATTTATATATTTTTAAAAAAAATCTCCACTATCACTATTATAACCTGGAAGCTCTACTATTTCACTAATTTCACTAGCGTACAATTCGTAACTACCAACATATATCGAGGCCTCATCGGGCTCATTATTTACACCAGAAACAAAAGAGTCCAACTTACCTATTAATGACTCTCCATCAATAAATCTAACCTCTACATATGTTGATTGTATTTCATGATAACGATTATATAGCTCTTCCTCTGTCATAATGTCACCTCTATTTTAGCACCCCTTTACGCACAATGTCCCATTCTACTTTTTCTATCTCCTGCGTTAATTCTTCATTCAATTCACGTATTAAGGATATAAATTCTGTCCGCTTAGCCGCATCATTCCAATCGATTAGTATCTTGTTTAATTTAAATTGCAAAAGAGTATTTTCATATTGTTTGCATAACTTGCCCTTAGACCAGACCTTCCCTTTGTTAGCCTCATTACCATATAACTTATTGATATCCGCCAATATAAGAGAAATTTTCTCTGATGATGATATGAGATCATTTATGTAGTTATACACACGAGTTTTATATGAGCAGGTATTGTTTTCACCATTATCCTCTTTACCCTTTTCCCACCACGTATAGTAACGTAAACTCAAAACTGGGCCTTCTTTAATTTTATCAATACGCCAAAACATATATGGTTTAACGGTTAAATTGTCCTCATTTGTATTTTGAAAGCCCCAATAATCGGCATCAACAGTTCGGTCTAGAGAACGTGTCCAAAAATGCATCAAAGACCAAGGGGTACCAAAGCTGCTACCATGCTGAATCGTATGAGTATGAGACACATCATCTATACGACCATATACATGCGAATCGTCAATATTCTCAATGTGTTGTTTCAAGTCGGTCATAAATGGTGCTTCGTGATTTGGCTGATTAAATACAGTCTGCAAAAATCTTCGTTGGGCAATTGCAGTATCTTGGATATAAAAACGAATATGCCCATCAATATCCTTATAGTATTCCCAAAAACAGCTATGCTCTATAGTAGCTCTAATTTTAGAGCTCAAATAATCCACAAAGCTCATTAAAATTGGATTATTCCACTCACGACAAGACAGTAACAAGGATAAGAACTCTGGCCCATCCACATACGTATTAGTTTTAGGATCCTTCTCCAGTTCCCAAACCGTATTCCAGTCATCATCATTGAACCAATCCGTCTTCAAATACGCAGTATGAATCGTATACTTTGACAAATCCAATTCCTTCTGTTCATCTCGTAACGCCCATCTAATGCTATTCACAGCCCCCCAACAAGCAGTATCATCATGTTTTTTCTGTTTTTCCTTTTTCTCCTCTGAAAGATGTTGATATATATCCAATCCATTGTATTGATTCGATCCAAATGTTTTTGAAAGCAAGCATTTATACCGATTAATCTGATTGCCATGCTCTTGTGATGATGTTTTGTCTTCAATAATTAAAGCCGCCTGTAATTCTGGAACCAATACAAGTACATCAATATTAAGCAACTGCCTAAAAATATATACCCGATTAACTTTAGATACATCATAAGCCCCGTTCAACAAACGAGATAAAAATTGAGACCCAAACTGCCGCCCACTTTCATTATCATCACGAACAGGCATATTAATCCAATTCAAACACCAACAAATAAAAGCATCCTGCGACAACTCATTCGTCGCAAAACTAAAAATATTATTCTCCACGATCCGTTCATCAATCATATTCCGTATCCCCTAATAATACAAACAACTACCCTAACCAAACTCGGTACATAAAACTCGATCAATTTATAATAACAATACCATCCTTAAGACAAGTATACAATCATAAACGTGTAAATTCCGTACCATATAAATGCAAAATTATGCCCTGACATCACCTAAACCACAAACGTATATAGAGAAAGCCCCCATCTGTTCCAAAACCGACTTTGGCCCTGCGGAGGCCGCAGGCCGGAGTCAGACTCGGCCGGTGGAGGATTTTGGAACAGATGGGGGCTTCTACTCTAATTACCCTTTGTATTTAGGTGATGTAGGGCATGTTTCAGGCACCACATCTTTGCGATCCCCTAGTTGTGCACTACGGTCTGTATAGTGTGTATGAAGTAGTTCGTGTGCTTTATGTCCTAATGGTTCGCCCAAGAAGTTTTTGTATAGGTCTTGAATTTCTGGGTTTTCATAGGATGCCACGTATTTGTATTCTTCATCAGCTTTGTAAAGTCCGCCAATGCGGGCTTCTTTTGTTTTTACGGCTTGTGGTAATTTAGTGCGTGGTTGACCACCGCCACCGATACAACCACCTGGGCATGCCATAACTTCGATAAAGTCATAGTGTTTGCCATTTTCTTTCAAAGCGTTGAGGAAATCACGGGTATTTTTGCCACCGTGTACAACAGCAACGGACAATGTCACGTCATCGCCAAGTTGTACGGTCGCTTCTTTTACGCCGTTCATGCCGCGAACGTCTTCGAGGTGGGTCAATGCATATGGAGGTGGTTCCTTATCAGTGATGAGCTTGTATGCTGTACGCATAGCTGCTTCCATAACGCCGCCCGTATTACCGAAGATGATGGACGCACCAGTTTCCATGCCAATCAAATCATCAAATTGAGAATCTTCTAAGCTTTCAAAATCAACACCTTCATCATTGAGCCAGCGAATAAATTCGCGTGTGGTAATGGAAATATCCGTATCCATGCCGAGGCTTTCATCATCGTAATAACGAGCCGCCGCATTTTCTTCAACGCGCTTAGTTTCAGCCTTCTTCGCCGTACAAGGGTTAACGCTGACAGACACGATATTTGCAGGATTAATGCCCTTTTTCTCAGCAAAGTACGTTTTAATCATAGCCGCTTCCATAGCGATGCAAGAACGGGTACTGGACAAGTTTGGAATGAGTTCAGGGAAATAGATTTCCGCAAAACGCACCCATGCAGGGCAACAGGATGTGAATTGAGGGATAGTACCGCCATTCTTTAGGCGATCTACAAGCTCAGATGCTTCTTCCATAATGGTCAAATCCGCACCAAAGTTCGTATCAACCACATAATCAGCACCCAATTTACGAAGGGCGCTTACCATTTTTCCTTCTAAGAATGTGCCTGGTTCGTAGCCAAAGCCTTCGCCGATAGCCACGCGCACAGCCGGAGCCGTTTGGATAACAACAATCTTGTCAGGGTCAGCAATAGCCGCTTTCACCTTATCAAGCTCAGATTTCGCATGCATGGAATCGAATGGACAGGCAGCCGCACATTGACCACAGTGGATGCACATTGGCACATCACCGGTTGATTCAAGATCGTAATAATCGAGCACGCTCATCACATCGGCGCAAGCGCGACGGCACAAGGTGCAATTCTTACACTTCGAAATATCATGGTAAATGGACGGGTTGTCGAGCGCGATTGGCACGCGTTTGTCGATAAATTCAAATTGGGACATGAGGACCTCCTCGTTCTGTATAATCATACCTATTGTGAAAGTTTTAATTTCTCCTATATTACTAGCATAACAAATAAGGAGGCCATCAATCAACGTACTAGGCTAGTAGGAATTGAAAGATTATTGGACTTCATAAACAGGAAACTTTAAAGTTCATACATCATCGGTACATCGATGAGCTCTACCCGTTCATCGTCTGAAACAAATCCAAACCCTCGTTTGCTAAATAGCCAATAGTATGGTTCACCGTGCAATACACGGGCTTTTTCCATGAGTGATACCAGCACATCTTGGCCAACCGGTTCATTTTTCCATTTGCACTCGCCCACTAATAGATGATGTACAGGCCGTGCATTGGGATCTGCTTGTATGTCCGCCATGGCCACTACATCGATTTCCACTTGCTTTCTTGATTCAGCATCCGTGCCCCACCAATGACCTATTTGTTGTGGCAAGAACGGAACTGATCCTCGGTGAATGCGCGCCTGTACATATTGTGCTGCCATCGTTTCAAATACGGGTCCCATGAAATGTGAAAGCATAGGTTTAACGTATTGATGGTATACAAGTTTGCCATTAAAGTTTTCAATGGCCCCTTGGTTCGGTTCTACAAAACGATACCAAAAGGTATACATAGAATCTTTAATGGTATAAATACTTTTATTAGACTTAGATCCAACAGGATGTATTTTTTCGATGATCTGTAAATCAATAAGGCTTTTTAGATAATTATTCAATGCCCCCGTCGTCATATCTACCTTAGTAGCAATTTCGTTATTACGGCTAGCCCCCTTGGCGATAGCACTGAGGATGGCATTATACTGACGCGGCTCTCGTAATTCCTGCTTTAACAGACTCGACGGTTCATCCACAAGACGTCCTGTAGGTGTGAAAAACAAGGAAATAATGCTTTCATCAAGAGAATCACCATCCCTAAAATATGATAAATATTCAGCCACACCACCAGTAAGGCCAAAGGCGATAGCACTGTCCTCGTAGGAAAGATGGGGTACCATTTGACGGGCCTCGATATACGTAAACGATTTAATTTTATACTGCGCCGTGCGGCGACCATACAAAGGGCTCTTATGGCCTAGCACCTGATTTTCCATAAAACTCATGGACGAACCGCACAAGATGAGCATTAACTGAGACCGATTTTTATACGCGTCAATCAAGGCCTGAAGCTCAGACGAAACGGGCGGAATCGATTCCGCCAAGTACGGATATTCATCGATAATAAATATACAACGATGGTCTAAGCTATACTCAAATAAATGGGTCAACGCCGCCGTGATCGTTGGAAAATTCGGTAACGTGGACTGTAATTTACCGGTTTCAATCATCCCCGTTGCACGATATACAGCTTGTGAAAGCGCCTCTAAATTGTTACTCGCACCAGATTCGAGGCCCACCATATACGCGCCATCATGAGACGCCAAAAAGTGGTGCAACAAATACGTCTTACCCACACGACGGCGTCCATACACAATAGCCAATTCAAAACGTTTTGAATTATATTGCGCTTCCAGAGAAGCTAATTCATGTTCACGGCCTACAAATACCATATCGCACCTCCTCGTTAATCTAAATTACGCTATGCAACAAATATCCTATCTATATCTTCTTTAGTATAACACAATATAGTATATTACAATATACTATATTACGTTATACTAAATTACAAAACAAGATAAAACACTTATCATATCAGTGTCTATCTAGTGTTATAAAGATTTTTACCCACACGTTTTGTCCTATAACTCAAACTCATACTCTGCATATAAACACAAAAAAGCAGCTCTTTCGAGCTGCTTTGTCGTATAAGGTGTATATTATTTTTTACCTTGTTTTGCTTGTTGTGGCCATAAGAAGTTGTAAACTGCTTCGGATGGGGAACCAGCAACAACTGGACGATCTTTGCCATCAACTTTATCTTCACGTTCTGCGTAACCTTGTGGGTTATACAATACAACCTTTTGGTCTTTTACAGTTTTCTTTTTGTGGTTGAATTCTTCAGTTGCGATGAAATGATAACCTTCAGAATCTTGAGCTTTGATCATTACAGTTGCAGTTTTATCGCTTTTTTGAACGCTATCTTGATCGATAGACCAAGTGATACCTGCACTATCTTGACCAAATACTTGCCAGTTAACAGCACTAGCAGAACCGAAACCGAATGCGCAAATTGCAGCAGCAGCTAAACATGTACCTAGTAATTTTTTCATATATTTCACCTCGTATAAAATCAAATTTAATTTATTATACCATATATTAAATGTATTTTGCGTGAAAGCTAATTTTTTGCGATACTTTTACGTAAAATGTACTTCGTCCTACACCATGTCGCTCAATAAATCCCTCTTCTACAAGTTCTTTCAATGCTTTTTCAACAGTAGATACAGCTATATCTGGTTGTTTCTCAAGGATTCCAGATTTCGTAATCTTACCAATAGTGGCACTAATTATGATTTTTATACGATCCTTTGCAGATAACGACGTAGTCAGCAATTCAATACGGCTTTCAAAATCACGATAGGCCGCCAAAATAACGCGAAGCATGTATTTGACAAAAGGGACTACATCCTCTTCTCCGGTCCTTTGTGGAAAATAATTTTGTAGATAAAAAGAACTCAATTCTCTGAATTTGTATAAATGATAGATGCGAAATGGGATTGATGGGGCCGAAAAAACGACTTTGGCCCTGCGGAGGCCGTAGGCCGGAGTCAGACCCGGCCGGTGGAGGCTTTTTCGGCCCCATCAATCCCTAAGCATACGTATCACGGATACTGTTCAGAGAATTGAGTTCCAAATATCTATATTAAATTATTTTCCCCAAAGGGCCTGCATTACTTCTGCTCCTATTGTATCTTTCTCAATTTTCACAGGTTTTTGTTTTTCATTGCTACTCAACAACGGTACACCAGATTGGCTATACACAGTAGCGTTAACTTCTGTCCAAGTGCTATCTGGGCGATTAATTTCAACGGTGTAGATATAGGTATAACCTTCTACATTGTTGGCTTTCACCAAAATACGAGCCATAGAATCTGTTTTAAACACAGATGAGTTATCGATAAACCATGCGGAATCGTCTGTATCCGCATCAACGTAGTACCAATCAGCAGCATTGGCTACGCCAAAGCCACCGAAAAATATACATCCTGCTGCCATGATGGCAGCTAACCATTTTTTCATCATTCTCTCCTATTCAATCCTTTATTCATTCAACTATATATGGGCATGATTGTGGTTTGGTCTCTACAGAATGTCAGGGCCTAATAGATAAAGCAACTGCTCGTCCTGTATAACACGAGTGGCGACCACTTAGGTGATCGCCAATTGTGCATATCTATGTTAGATATAGTATATTTTCGTTACTTTGCATATAGAATACAAACAAATCTATATGACATATACGATATTAGTCTTCGCTTTCGATTTCAGATGCAGGAATTACAGCAATGCTTGCTACCTTATCACCGTCGTCGAGATTTTGTGTTTTCACACCAGAAATGGCTTTGCCTTTTTTCACAGCAATGTCATTCATATTAAAGCGAATGATTTTACCTTGTTCGGAAATGAGCATCACTTCGTCATCATTGTGAACGACTTCAACGGCTACTACATCGCCAGTTTTGTCGTTAATACGGAAGTTCTTTGTACCGATGCCGCCGCGTTTTTGTACATTGTACGCATCTGCTTCGTTGCGTTTACCATACCCCTCTTCGGAAATAGTGAACACTTGTGCTTCGCTTTCATCAGACTCAAGAACACCAGCGCCTACAACAACGTCGCCTGTTTTCAATTTGATACCACGAACGCCATGAGCCGCACGTTTCATGAGACGAACGTCCTCTTCGTTGCAACGGATGGCCATGCCAAGTTTCGTACCGATTAGGATATCTTGGTTGCCTGTGGTTACGATTACAGAAATCAAGCGGTCCCCATCGTCAAGGTTAATCGCATTGAGGCCAGAACGACGGATGTTGCGGTATTCTTCGATAGCCGTGCGTTTTACAACACCGAACTCAGTAACCATGAATAAGTTTACATTTTCATGGATGCGTTCAAGGTCGATCATAGTCGTAACGGATTCGCCCACAGCGAGTGGCAATACGTTGACCATAGCGGTACCACGAGAGTTACGAGAACCTGCTTCTGGCACTTCGTATGCTTTGAGGCGATAGGTACGACCTGTGGACGTAAAGAACAACAATGTGTTATGCGTGCGAACATGCATAATTTGCGTTACGTAGTCGTCTTCCTTCGTCTTCATGCCGATAACGCCAGCGCCACCTTTATGTTGGTTGCGATATACGTTCGCGTTCATCCGTTTGATATAACCTTGTTTCGTCAAGGTAATTACCATTTCTTCGTCAGCGATGAGGTCTTCTACATCAAGGTCGGACGTATCGATTGTGATTTCACTGCGACGAGGGTCGCCGTATTTCTTTTTCATATCTTCCAGTTCGTCTTTGATGATTTGACGTTGACGCGCTTCGCTAGCCAAGATAGCTTTCAAATCTTCGATCAATGCCAACAATTCCTTGTATTCTTCTTCGATTTTTTCGCGTTCCAAGCCTGTTAAACGGCGTAAACGCATGTCGAGGATGGCTACTGCTTGTTTTTCTGAAAGCCCGAATTTTTGCATCAATGCGTTACGTGCAATTTCGTCAGTTTGGGAACTGCGGATTGTAGCGATAACTTCATCAATGTGGTCGAGGGCAATCAACAAGCCTTCTAAGATGTGAGCACGCGCTTCGGCTTTGTTAAGCTCGAATTGAGTACGGCGTACGATTACATTGAGACGATGATCTAAGTAGTAATCCAATACTTCTTTCAAATTCAATACGCGAGGATGACCGTCTACGAGGGCCAACATAATCACGCCAAAAGATTCTTGAAGTTGAGTGTGTTTATATAATTTGTTAAGAACGATATCTGGTTGCACGTCAGCGCGCAATTCGATAACGATGCGCAAACCTTGACGGTCAGATTCGTCGCGAAGTGCTGTGATGCCATCGATTACCTTGTCACGGCTCAAGTTCGCAATCGTTTCGATAACGCGAGCCTTGTTAACTTGGTATGGAATCTCAGTCACTACGATTTTATGCTTGCCCTTCGCCATTTCTTCAATGGTTGCACGAGCGCGCATTTTTACGCTGCCACGACCTGTGGAGTACGCTTTTTTAATGCCTTCCCGGCCCAAAATGAGCGCCCCTGTTGGGAAGTCTGGCCCTTTGATTTGTGTCATCAATTCGTCCACAGTTACATCTGGATTATCGATGAGCATTTCAAGACCATTACATACTTCATTAAGGTTGTGCGGCGGAATATTGGTCGCCATCCCTACGGCGATACCGCTAGAACCATTGATGAGAAGATTTGGGATCTTCGCTGGCAATACTGTAGGTTCTTGCAAGCTTTCATCATAGTTCGGCATGAAATCAACAGTTTCCTTGTCGATATCAGCGAGCATTTCTTGTGTAATTTTTGCCATACGTACTTCGGTATAACGCATCGCAGCGGCACTATCGCCGTCGATGGAACCAAAGTTGCCGTGGCCGTCTACCAAGAGGTAGCGCGTATTGAAATCCTGCGCTAAACGAACCGTTGCGTCGTAAACAGATCTATCACCATGTGGATGGTATTTACCGAGAACGTCACCGACGATACGAGCGGATTTCTTGTATGGTTTATTTGGCGTCATGCCTGTTTCGTGCATCGCGTACAAAATACGACGATGTACTGGTTTCAAGCCATCGCGCACATCTGGAAGAGCACGCATTACGATTACGGACATCGCATAATCGATATAGGCGTTCTTCATTTCTTTATCAATCTGAACGGGATGAATATTCCCATGGGACCATTGTTGGTCTGCCACAATCTCACCTCATTTTACTAACACTGATTACAATTCATCATATTATTATAGCATTTTTGTAGGTTTAGCGCTATTGTTATCAGGATTTTTAGTGAAAGCCTACTTTAATTCTTACAGATTTTATTTCACATATATATATTTAGGGATTATAATCCCAATTCCGCATCACTTTAATCAGTTTAAGGATTGTAATCCCAATTCACCAATATTTTTATCCGTTTAGGGATTATAATCCCTAAACACAATTATGAATATAAATCTAATATCCGACTATGAATTGAATACCTGCACCATAGTAATTACCTATTTAAAAATCTATCTATCCTTGTTACAATAATTTTGTTTTTATTCATTATTCTATATTCTATGGACTTTTATAAATAGAATGTACAGAGAGGAGTTACATATGGATAATCAGAATTCAAAATTTCACTTACCCAAAATTCCAGCCATTATCTGGATACAATTTAACTATGTTCTTTTACAAACTTATCAAAATCAGAAATTACCTTCTGATGCGTATTAAACACTTTATATTCACTAACAGCTTTCTTTTGAGCCTGTGTCATAGAAATATTACCCTTGTTTGTTAGGATATGATACTCATTAAAGTCTAAAAACTTATCAACACTTTCAATAAAGGCTTTCATAGTAAATGTTTCACGTCGTTCGATAATACGCTCTATATAATCAAAAAACGAAGATATAGTTCGCTCTAATTGTTCAATCTCTTCAATGGATAAATAATTTTTTGCTACAATTACATCCTTTTTATAAATCCGTCCTTCCGGTCCAGATTCCCAAGTAGTCAATCCCATATGATTCTTTGTAGCATCCGCATGACTATGAATGATTTCTGCAGCAGTTTGACCAGTTATAGCATAATGAAACTTATTCTGTATCGTTCCAAAAAAATCTCTAGTTATAGGTGATTGTGCATCATAATCGATTGCACACGCTGCAAATATATCTGTCACTTGTTGATATATACGACGTTCACTAGCACGAATTGAACGGACTCTTCGTAGCAACTCTTTAAAATAATCTTGGCCAAATGCGCGTCCATTTTTTAGCATATCATCATCAAGGGCAAAACCCTTTATAATATATTCACGCAATACGCCCGTAGCCCATATACGGAATTGAGTTGCTTTTTTACTGTTTACACGATACCCTACCGCAATGATGGCATCGAGATTATAAAAATCCGTAAGCCTCTTTACAGTACGTAAGCCTTCTATTTGAACTTGTTCCATTTTGGAACAAGTTCCAATTTTTTCTAACTCTCCTTCAGCATAAATATTGCTTAAATGCTTTGATATAGCTTGTGGATTAACATCAAATAATTTCGACATATCCTTTTGAGTCATCCAGAATGTTTCATCTTTATATAACACATTGGTGGAAACAGACTCATTCTCTGCTTGATATACAATAACATTTCCGGTAATCGCATTTTCTAAAGATTTCATATAATTCCCTCCGACAATTATACTTAGCCTTAGTTATATCCTATGCTCCCCTTTAATAATTCACTACAGTCACAGGATCATTATTTCGATATTTACGACTCGTATGAGGATGATCTCGCTCTACCAAACCTTTTAAAGCTTCATCTAATAAGCGCCAAAAATCCTTATTATCATCTGCTGGTATTCCCAATACAATGGAGTTCCCTTTAGAATACGTAATACATGTGGATGTTATATCATCAATGATAGGCAAATATACAATAATAACACCAAATGCCGCTAGCATATCTTTAAGTGGCTCTTTAGCCACAGTCAAAGATTCTTGTAAAAGTTCTTTTATTTGAGGAATAAAGGCTTTAAGTAATTCACAATCATAAGGATTTACCTCCACAAATCGAGATTCACCTTTTGTAATTTGTACCAATGTATAAATAGCACTCTGTTTTGCTTTATCCATATCCTTTATATTCTCATATACCAAAGGCATAACCATTTCATCAGCCACAGTTTTCAAAGATGCTACCTCAAAAAACTTTTGTAAATTATTAACTTGTTCCGCTTTCTTTTTAGTTTCTGGTACAATGCCCAACCGAGCTAATTTAGCATACCCAAAAGGCTTGGCAAAATTTATTTCCTCATCAATAGAATTTTCATACTCTACCTTTAGTATTTTCTCTCTATATCCAGCTTCTAAACCATTCCAGAAACTTGCATCTACGCCAAATACACGTTCTAGACGTAACGCTACATCCTGTGTTAGAGGTACTTCACCATTAATCAATTTACTAATATGTTTCTCACTCATATCCATACGAGAAGCCAACTCTTTTTGAGTCATATGTCTATTTTCTAAAACTTCTTTAATAGTCATGCCTGGTGGAATCGCTATAAAGGTCTTACTCCTATAAATTTTCATATCATTCGTGCTCCTAATTAATGATAATCCACGATTTCTTGAATCTCTACAATATCTACAGTATCACCATACTGAGTAAAAATTAAACGATATGGATGGATTAAATCCATTGCATATTGACCTAATCTAGCACCGTATAAAGGATGACATCTTCCTAATCGTAAACAAATTAACATTTCAATTGATTCAGCATAAGTAAGTTGATCTAAACGTTCATTTATTTTCACTGCCATTCTAAGATTATATTTTTTCTGTGCTACATTAATGTCCGTACATACCTTACGTATTTTATTATTCTTATATCGTATCTTCAATACCTCACCGACTCTCTATCTAACGAGACTAGATACAATATAAATGGCCATCTATAATAATTTACCTATTAGGTTAATTCTATTATACTCCTTTGTAACAAATTGTAAATGGAAATTTACCTAATAGGTAAATTAAAATATAGAATAATAAATTATACAAATTCAATACATATAAAGGACGTGCAAATCAAATTGATTTACACGTCCTTTTATCAGCATATCATCAGAGGCAGTTGTTTCCATTTTGGAAATAACTACTAACACATCTCAAATATGCTACTTTATTAATTCTCAACAATTATGGAATCCAGCTGGTTCATCCTAAATTCTTCTACCACATCCATAAAGGCCTTATTATGTATTGGATTTTCAGTCATACCAAACAAATGGCTCATGCAATCGCAGTCGGAGCAGCCAAATTTTGGCACGTCCCACTCTGCAATGGCACGTACCGCATCAGCTAAAGCACATTCGACGCTCACGTCTACATCATCAGGGTCTGGCATGCTCGGCATGGATGGGTATGGTTCGTGAGTAAGGCTCCAGCTTTCAAGGGGTAGTCCGCTCGTACGAATAGGCACGCCGGCAATCATTTCGCAATGGCCCCGGAAGTAATCGAGGTGCCAATGCATTTTCTTGCGTTTTCTCTTATGGCGCTCAATGCGTTTCGTAAGGTTCGCCTTGGCGGAGCCGACATACATGTAATACCCTGCATTAAAATGCATCATACCCTTAGATCCGATTTCTAGATCTAGTTCATGGTCAAGGTGCATCACCATGATGTATACACCGCTATCGTGCGCTTCGCTGTCGAGAACATAGCTCGGATAGGTACAAGCGCGTGTCACAGTAGGCATGGTGAAAGTCTCATCCCACGCTACAGCAACGGCTTTCCAGTCGAGGAATGGTGCCACTTCTTTAAAGGTCATAGCGAATTCTAGATCCGTGTGGTAGTCTGGCAAGAACCATTGAGCTTGGTCCCATTGTACAAGGAATAGCACGCCCGTATGATATCCTTCATCCTGAAGTTCCCGTAAGTGCAATAAATGCTTGCGTCCCCGTTCTGTAATAGCATCGGGGAACATGGCACCGGTCTTGGAGAACAAGGTGCAGGATTTAACCTCTAACAGGAATTCTTCACCATCGTCGTTAGTGAGGAGTAAATCAAAGCGTGATGTCGCCCCATGTAGTTTTACCGTATATTCGCGACGTACAATACGCCATTGTTCCCAACCAGGAATGAGTTTGTTTTCAATCAAATGCTGAGCTACATCATTGCTGTAGTTCGTATCGAGCATGATAACAACGCCATCACGCTCAATACCTACAACGCGGTACTTCGTCTTCGCATCTGGCTTATCATGAGGCACGATATACATCGTGACACCGGTAAATAACAGTTCCCACATACGACCTGGATTTGGCAAATGAGCAAGTACGCTTTCACCATTAAGATCCAAGGTCACCACAAAACGATTGGGACGGCCTGTATAAGTTGCTTTCAAAATTGTATCGTATAGAACCTTCATCGTTCCTCCTATATCAAGATAATTCTAGGTTCATTATACAACAAAACGGGCCACTCCGAAGAGCGGCCCGCTAGGAGGCGTCATATGACAGGTTCCGAGGCTATCATATGACCAGGGATAAGATATTCATCGCATAACAGCGATAGTTATGCTAGGCACAGACGGGATAGAGTCATCTATGCATTAGCGATATGTTGTTTTATTGCAAATCTTTACTTTGCGTAGATACTTCACTGGCAGAGGTAAAGCTTGCCAATGGAGCGTCGCCAGAGCCTAAGATTACCTTGTTCGCTACTAGCGCATTAGCTGCCGTTTTAGCTTGTTCCAAAGTAAGGCCAGTGCGAGGTCCACTAATTGTGATCGATGCGCTTTTACCATCGACTGTAGCAAATTTAAGATATACCACACGTTTATCAGCCATGTTGGGCACTCCTTTCTAATTCATATACATAAGGATGGGAATGATCGCGATAGGTCCACAGGGTTTGGATTACTACGAACCTTCACGCAGCCATTATGTGCTAACTATTATGAGTGAAAGCACATTAATGACCAAGGGATACTTCGTTGACGCGTATTACGTCAGCAATGGTGTTCTCATAGAGACCAGCCAATGCGGTACCGACGATTTTAACCGCATCATCAGTAGCTTCTTCAGCGACGCGTGTGAAAGTGACGTCTTTGTACTTCGGTTTTTCTTCCGTACCGATATTAAAACGTAACACTAACTTTGTGCGTTTTAGTTCAGCCATCTGATCACCTCCTTTCACCTATATACATTCCAAAAGGAGGCTCGTGACAAGCAAATTCGTTTCAAAAAGAGGAATAATATTTTTCCCCATGAAAAAACGACCCCAAATCAAGGTTTAGGGCCGTACTTTTGTATTTAGTTTCACGTGAAACAGGGTCAAAAATTTTTGCTTTTTTGTAGCTTGGGACACATTATTTTATTGTAAAATGAATTATACTAGTATATGTAATTTGAAATGATGATAACAATCATTTCATAACGATCTCTTACTAGCTCTCTAGAACATGTATCGTTTGGACGTACATCACCGTCGAAACGCATCATCTCTAGCATGTGCTAATAGAGACTTTCACAGTGAAAATATATGATAGAATATAAGTAGTTCATTACAATTTAGAGGGGATTACAATGGCTCAAATCGCAGGAAATTTACAACGAATTAAAAACGGCCAACGCCGTTATGCTATTACACCGCGCATTCCAGCGGGTTTTATTCAACCAGATCAATTGCAAAAATACATTGATGTGGCGAACAAATTTGGCGCTGTTCTTAAACTAACCGGCAGCCAACGCATTATGATTACGAATTTGAAAGCTGAGGACGTAGACGCAGCGTGGGAAATGCTCGGCATGGAGCCGGCGTACATGGTGTCCAACCGCGTGCGCAGCGTCAAGATTTGCCCTGGCACAACGTTCTGTAAACGGGCTAAACAAGATAGCGTGCATCTTGGCATGCAGTTGGAACGCAAATATTTGTCCCAAGAAATGCCTAGCAAGATGAAAATCGGCGTGTCCGGCTGCATTAATTCTTGTACTGAAAGCCGCATGAAGGACGTTGGCGTTATCGGTTCTGTTGAGGGCTGGAGCGTCTACGCTGGCGGCAGCGGCGGTGCGCATCCACGCATTGGTGACCTCATTGCAGAGGTAACAACAGAAAAAGAAGCCCTTGCACTTGTGGACCGCATCATCGAATATTACAAAGCAAATGCACAAATCGAACGAATGGGTGAATTCATCGACCGCATCGGCTTAGAGGCTTTCAAAGAAGCTGTACTAGGCGACCTTGAAGGGGCTCCTACAGAAGCGAAAGCAGCAGAACCTATTGTTAACTTGCCAGGTCACGGCAATGATCCAGAGGTTGAGACGCCACGCCTTGAACCAGGTCAACCAATTACACCGGATACAATCATCCGCGATATCGTGGACATCTATCCAAATACAGTACCTGTACTACAAAGCATCGGCATGGGTTGCCTCGGTTGTCCATCCTCTACGATGGAACCACTATGGCAAGCCGCTGAAATCCACGGCGTCAATGTGTATGATTTACTTAACAAACTAGAAACTGCCCGCAAAGGTGCATAATTAATATAAAGGAGTTTCACATGTCCGCATTTTTAGGCCACATTCACTACTGGTTATACCGCAAAATCCAATTGCTCGTAGAGCGTGAAAACTTAATTCTTGAAAAAACGACAAAGGTCGTAGATGATCTTGCTGAGGAATTACATTCCATCTCCGTAGATACATACGGCGAACCAATTAACCCTAGCATTCCGTTGGAAAACATTATCGACCACAACAACATTCACGGTTGGCTCTCCAACCAAATCAACATAGCATCCGTCCGCGAAGCGGCTTTCATCAAAGACATGCTCGATACAAATGCTGATGAAAATGCTATTCACGTAGTAACCGCTATTCTCGATGCCTTTGCTGTACAAGGTCAAGCATGCGGCGTTGTGGCCCAAGATAGCCTCGAAGAACATACGGCGCCAGCCATCTACAACGCCCTTCAAAACTTCTATGTAAACGGCATGCCTTGCGACGGCGGCGACCAAATCGTTGAGGATAGCGCTGACCGTTTCACATGGGTCGGCGATCACCGCTTACAAGCTGGCTACTGGCGCACTGCAGGCGTAGACCCTAAATTCATGATGCTCGCATACCAAACATGGTTCGAGGCCTTTGTGAAAGCTATCGATCCTGAATTCGAGCTTATCACCACCGAAGACAATGGCACACGATTATATACAATCGCTAAAAAATAAATACCATTTCGTTCGCTAAAACGGACGAAAACCAGACGAAAAACGACTGAAAATGGGCGAAAACGTGCAAAAAACGAACGAAAGCGCGGGCGTAAAATTTTACGCTCGCGTTTTTTATTTCTAATGATCCAATATATGTGCCTAAAAAATTAGAACAGGCGTGTTCTATTTCCAGGCACCTAATATATGCGTCTAAAAAATTAAAACAGGCGTGTTCTATTTCTGGAGATCTAGTATATGTGTCTAAAAAAAATAGTACAGGCCTGTTTTATTTCCAGGCACCTAATATATGCGTCTAAAAAAATAGAACAGGCGTGTTCTATTTCTAGGGACCTAGTATATGTGTCTTAAAAATAGTACAGGCCTGTTCTATTTTAAAATTCCTTATAAAAGTGTAGCTATAGACACAGAATTGATAAGAAATATCAGTTATAATAGAACCATAAGGTAAATCATTACTCATATACTTTCAAATATAGGAGGTGCAGCATCATGGCAGGCACAGTAAAAAAAGATCTAGGTTTATTATTCCAAGGCTCTAACTACGTAATCGTAAAAAAAGGTGGCAAAGCAGGTGAAAAGGTAGAAAAACATAATCATCCTGAAGCCAATGTTATCTTTACTGTTGTTAAGGGCACAGTTCAAGTATTCCTTAACGAAACAGAGGAACATGTACTCGTACCAGGTGAAGTTCTCGAATTTAATGGCGATAACTACATTCAAGCAACGCTTGTTGAAGATAGCGAATTCATCGTAAACCTCGTTCATAAACCTGAATAAGATTATATAGATATGACCTCCTCCTCTCCTTAGTGTCTATATATAAAAAACACCTATAAGTGGTAAGTTATATAAAACAGTAACTATTACCATATATAGGTGTTTTTTTACATTCTTAGTCCTAATATCTTAATTTCATAACTGTATTTCTATAGAATATATTATTATCGCTTGCAGTTGCTTTCATAAGAGAATATACTAATTATGTAAGAGAGAAAGAAGGATTTACATGACACGCGAAGATTTAGAAACCTATATTCACAATCAATTTGAGGATACTACCACCAATACGCCTTGGACGCAGTTCCCGCATTACAAGGTGTACCGCCATCAAAGTAATCATAAATGGTTCGCCCTAGTCATGAATATTACTACCGATAAATTAGGATGGTCAAACATTCGGCCTATCGATGTTTTAAACATCAAATGCGAGCCCACCATGATTGGTGCCTTTCGTAAGGAACCAGGCATATACGCAGCCTATCATATGAATAAGGCCAATTGGCTAACCGTTTCTTTGGATGGCTCTGTGCCTACTGAAAGAATAAAAATGCTCCTCGACATGAGTTATCGATTGACTAAATAAAATACTAAATTCTTTATCTGCCCATTTAGCACATAAAATAAAACGAGCCTGGATTCATTCTAAGCTCGTTTTTTTGCTTTCACGTATTGTATTGTTTAATATTTATGAAATAACTTTCACCTATACTCGTAACATCATAGATGCACTTATTAAAAGTACAGTATATACAATAGCAATGATAATAATATGCATTGATGTGGTCTTTAACATTTGGCGGTATAATCCAAGTGAACAAAGTATATAATATAAGGCCAATACAAACGTAATGAGGCCTAAAATAAATTGAACACCAAACGCAATCATACCTGCTCCAGCAAGACTCAATATAATAACAAGTACCGCACCGAGTAAGGACAATACAGTTATAGGTAAATCAAAGGCCATCGCATACGAAACGGCCATGAACGTATCCTTAAACATAAGATCACGATTACTAGTGGCTTTCACATAAAAATGGGCCAATACCAACCAAAGCCCTTTTAAGAAAATCAAGGCAAAAACAAAGCCTAAAACCGATACAATCGTATCTAGCATGGTCGCAGGCGTGATAAAAAATATGATACCATTTTCCACCACCGACAAACCAAGCATAATGCCAAACAAACGCAACATAAAAACTAGCGCTTGATCAAACGTACCATTCTCCATAATATACGGAATCCCCTTAGACCGCGGATACCGCATCAAACTCCAACAAACCTGCATAAAAGACATCTACAAAACCTCCTTCGCCGCCCTCAATTACAACTAAATCATACCATAACAAACCAACACAAAACACCCTGCGTCCCCCCTGTTCCTTAGTCTAAAAAAATAATATTTTATTCAAAGAGATTAACGAAAAAAAGACACCCTCCTAAAAACGACTTTCCCAGATGCTGTGGATTTTCCTTAGGAAAATCTTACGCATCTGGATTAGCGATGTGTGGCTCCCATACGTCGCTACGCTCCTCTGTTAGCTCACACCCTGCGTCGGCCCTGCTCCTTAGTCTAAAAAATAATATCTATCTCTGATAGAGGAAAACAGCCTCCTCTCGAAAAACGACTTGCTCCTTTTCCCATATAGTCTAAAAAAATAATATTTTATCCAAAGAGATTAACGAAAAAAGGGATACCCCTCTGAAAACGACTTTGGCCCTGTTCCGAAGGAACAGACCCGGCCGGTGGAGGCTTTCAGAGGGGTATCCCTTTTACCACACGTTAAAACGCTAGATAAGATATTATTTTTTTAGACGTTTAATTACTTCATCTGTAATATTTTCAACGTTACTATTTGCATCAGCTGCGCGGATTGTGTATGGGTCGTCTAATACAACGTCCATTTTCTTTTCAACGCGAACGGATTCGATAGCGTTATGAATGTTTTGCATCATAGGTTGTGCAATTTTATTCACTTCGTCATTTTCTTTTTGTAACAATGGAGCTACGGATTTATTGAATTCTGCTTCTGCTTGAGCTTGATCTTTAATTTTGTCAATTTCTTGCATTTTCTTTTCAATTTGTGGACGGTATTGTGCATCTACTTGTTGCATTTTCATGTCGAGTGCACCGTAACCAGGATAGCTATTTACAACTTGACTCATTTGCACTAAACCAATGTTAGCAGCGCTTGCCACAGCAGTGGTAGCGGAGATAGCACCAACGATAGCCAATGTTGTCAATTTTTTAGTTAATTTCATTTGAGATCCTCCTGAACAGTAAAGTTCCATTACACAAACATGTAATGCACTATTTTTACTATATCAAATCTAACTTGCTTTCACAAGTAAAAACCCTCAAAAATCATAGATGAGATATAGCATCTAATAATTAAATTGTATACTATTAAATAATAATAAGGGCCCATGAATTCATCATGAACCCTTATTAAAAATTTACTATCTATTATTGTTCGTCATTAAGATAGATGTATTTATCGGATTTCAATTTGGACACGAGGTCAGGCACCAAGCCGATAAGGCGATCAAAGCTATTGCTGTAAGGATTGCCTTTAATGTTGAACAACTCGATGCGTTCGCCTTTGATCACGAGCACAGCGCTTGGTTCCATGCGAGCGCCGCCGCCACCGCCGCCACATTCATGATTCTTGCCAGATGTATTGTGGTTTGTGCCAGTGCCAAAACCAAATGTTACATCCACAAATGGAACCAATGTAGTATCGCCGATTTGCACCGCTTCACCGACTACAGTTTCCACCTTAATCATATTTTTGAACTTCTCAAAAAGGACTTCTAAATTTTCTTTTACGTTACTGTTCTCCATCGTAGTACCTCCACTGATGTCAACTATGCGTTAGCGGCCTGTTCCGCTTTCAATCGTTCTAATTCTTTCTTTTCTTTGCGCTTAACCCAAACGACCTTGACCGTTTCAGCTATGAGTGCACGCATTGGTTGTGAAAGCACGAATCGCGTGCCGTGCCATGCCAATGCGCCTAGAATAATGCGCCCTTTAATGTGGCCGCTACCTTCTAAATGCCAATTCAAATAATCAATCTCGATATGTTCAGCCTGTTCAGGCCAAATACTGTACAACATCGAAGCAAACATGCCACCCTTAAAAGGATCACCGATGCCGATACGCCCTTCTACAGCGATATCTCGTGGTTTAGAATGGTCATAACACCGCTTAGAAACAAGCAACAATTGACGCCACAATTCCGTATTCGTCACATGTTTCATGAACCAAAAGGTCGGGATTTTCGATTTAAAGCTAGCCACCGGATCATTAGGATCTGGTTTTTGAAAGCGCGATTTTACGCTATCTTTCAAGCCGTCTATTTTCGTAAATACCTTCTCTTTTACGGTGCCATCACTATTGAAAGTAACTTTTTCTACCACTTCATCATCAGGTTTCATCGTCGGGTTATCGCGAATTGAATCATATTGTGCAGCCCGCGCTTCAGCACCCTTATTATCACCCTTAGATGTATCAACACGTTCAACGTGAACCTGTTTACCTTGTGCATCTGATGTTTGCCCTGCACTGCGCGTAGCATCTAGGCTTTCACCAGAAGCACCAACGGTCGTCGGCTCAGTCGGTTCAGTACCGCCCTGGCCATCACCTTGCATGGCTTTCATCATCGCTTCCGCCTGCGCAGCCATCGGATCATTTTCAAATTCGTCAACAGCCTTCTGATATTCGTCATCAACCCGTTGTTGAATCCATTCATCGTATTCTTTCACAGGGCCTATTTTCTGCATACCTAATACATACAGTTGTTTAAAAAATGGTTTGCCCTGAAAATATGCGAGATGCAGCGACAATACGCGCCACAGCCATTTAACCGACAATTCTACGCGGTACGGCGTCCTGCCGTTCCATTCGATGCTATATGTGATTGGCGTTAGTAGGATAATCATGATCAGCGCTACGATGAGAAGCACTACGACGAGTGCCACAATAGCGACTATACTCAACCACATCACCTCCTTAGGTTATGGGATTTGTGAAAGTATACTCTAATTTTCAATGCCCTTGCGAGCCATTACACCTTGCATGTAATAATGCTTAACTTCCTTCATTTCCGTCACAAGATCGGCCACATCAAGAAGTTCTTGCGGTGCCCCGCGCCCCGTAAACACCACTTCGGTTTCCGGATTACGAGCCTCTAATAGAGCCTCCGTTTTTTTCCAATCAATGAGTTCAAAGAACAAAGCCATGTTATATTCGTCGAGAACCACCAAATCATAGTCGCCACTAGATACAGCCTCTAACGCGCGTTCATAGCCCTTTTCAATGAGAGCCACATAATCCTTGGGTGGATTTCCTGATTCAAATACAACCACTTCATCACCCCATTTGGCGAGCTCATCCTTGCTCTTCATGCCTTCCTTGATGATAAAAAACGGTTTACCTACAGTTTCTAATGTAATATTTTTGAGGGTCGGTAAAATATTATGTTCACTATACACTTTAGACTTCATGAACTGTAAAAATAAAACCTTTTTGCCAGCGCCTATAGCTCGTATAGCGAGGCCGATCGCAGCCGTCGTTTTACCCTTGCCTTCGCCGGTATAAACTTGTACATAGGCCTTCATAGATATACCTCCGTTCATATACCATAATTGTACAATATTTATAGACGAAAAGGAATAGATATCCTTATTATGCAATATAATACATAAAAATCTGTTCCTTATTACAATTACATACATAAACATAAGGGATGAGGGACCCGAAAAAACTCCACCGGCCGGGTCTGACTCTGGCCTACGGCCTTCGCAGGGCCAAAGTCGTTTTTTCAGGCCCCTCAACCATTTTAAATTAGTATACTAACTATATATGAGGAACAGATTTATTACCTGCCTTAATTCACAAAAAGAATATCTATTCCCTCCCCTATACAGTAATCGTAGCAATTATGGTATATGAATAACTACCAACCCAGCCGTTTGGGAAGAGATGTAATGAATACTTGTTAGATAAGCTCCTTATAATTTGTCTAAAAAAATAGAACAGGCCTGTTCTATTTTTTAAACACATATACTAGGTCCCCAGAATTAATACACGCCTGTTCTATTTTAAAACACATATACTAGGTTCTCAGAATTAGTACACGCCTGTTCTATTTTTTAGGGCACATATATTAGGTGCTCAGAATTAGAACACTCCTGTTCTAATTTTTTATAAGGCATATATAAGCCAATCTCGTACACTTCTTTATCCTAAATTGTACAATGATATTTTATGCCAATTAGTCAACTAAATTTAGATAGAAAAAAGATAGACCCCTCCGGAAAATGATTTCGGGCTCCGCGAAGAGCAGTAGCTTCCCCACTCCCGCCAGTTTAGTAATTAGTAATATGCCAAAAGGATACCCCCTGTTCGAAAACGACTTCGAGCTCTCCCTTATGCTAAGTTGTACAATGGTATTTTATGCCAATTAGTCAACTAAATTTAGATAGAAAAAAGATAGACCCCTTCTGAAAATGATTTCGGGCTCCGCGTAAGCGCAGTAGCTTCCCCACTCCCGCCAGTTTAGTAATTAGTAATACGCCAAAAGGGATACCCCCTGTTCGAAAACGACTTCGGGCTCCGCGTAAGCGCAGTAGCGTGTCGGCTTTCGAACAGGGGGTATCCCGTCTTATAGCGTATTTAATTACTAATTGGCAAAAATACCATGGGATCAACCGCGGACCCATTAATCCGTACTTCGTAGTGTACGTGTGCGCCAGTACTTTTACCAGTACTACCCATAAGGGCGATGACTTGGCCTTGTTTTACGGTCATGCCCGGTGTAACGAGAACGGCGCTATTGTGGCCATAGCGAGTCACAAATCCGTTGCCGTGATCGATTTCTACGAGGTTACCATAACCTCCTTCGGTGTAGCCTGCAAATGTTACGGTACCCGCTGCAGTAGCAACGATAGGTGTGCCGTAATCGTCAGCGATATCGACACCTTCGTGGAATGCGCTAGCAGCACCGGTCACAGGATCGACACGAGTGCCATATGGGGATGTAATAACACCCTTACTTGGCCAGATGCTTGGCGTTGTACTATTCGTATATCCACCAGAACCTGTGGTGTAGTTCAATTGTTGCAATGCAGCGATGTCTTGAGCCCCACCATCACGCAAGATGTTTCGCATCGTGTAGAAGCTAACCAATAATTTTTGTGCATCCTTATCTAATTTAGATAGTCTTGCTGAAAGTTGCGCCGCATTTAGCGTGGGACTTGTCTCATCGCTAGCGGCTTCCTGCTTTGGGTCAGAGCCATCGCTACCACCTTGAGATGGTGTGCCGGACTCAGCACCCTTTAACATTTGTTTATTTTCTTCACTAATTTGATTTAAGTTTTGGATTTTCTTATCCAATACTTCTGTTTTTTGTTGTAACAGTTTTAGTTGTTCTGTTTGCAATTGTGTTTGTTGACGCAATTGAACGATTTCTGCTTGTCGTGCAATGCCCCAAATGGATAAAACAAGTGCTGCTACAAATAAGATTACGGCCACTACGGCTACAATCTTCGCTTGTTTATGACTCAATGTAATGATGCAATTATCACCATTCTGAGACACTACAGAACTCAAAATACTTGGTACTTTCAAAATGCCTTCCTTACTTTTAATCATTCCTCAACTCATCATGCATGTGCGCTCTATATAAACACAACGAAGCGATTTGCCTATTGAGAATGGATAACGCTTGCTAACGCTTCCTCATTCGTACGTTCCCCAAGCGCTTCATTTAAACTTTCTAATTCCTCTTGTGAAAGATTAACGAGACTTTTACCTTTCACAATTGGTTTACTGAAAATACGAGAGTCATTTCGGCCATAGATACTGGAAATGCAAACCCCATTATTATTGCCATCAAGCAATGTAAGGGCAAAGGATAAATCGTTGCCGATGTTATCAAATGCATTATACTTCTTAAAGCCGATTTTTTGCAATGTGTTGCCTTGAATATTGCGAATTTGAGTTTGTTCCTCAATCATATCCTGCAATCCCTTTGCAGCCTCGCGAATTTCAGTGATTTCTACTGAAAGTTTACGTTCTAGGCTAGCCCCATTTTCACCTTGCATGAAGAAATTGAACTTCTTCGTTAAGCTCCCTAATCTAATGTGTAGGATAATGCAATATACCAATAAAATAACGGCTAATACGCATCCTAATACACCGATATAGGGTTGTATAGATTCTAACATTCAAAACCCTTTCTATCTAATTCGTCCATAAACGGACTAATAGCACGTTCTAGTATACCATGTAATGACGCAATAAGTACACCATAATTCACAATAGGCGTACCTTGCACAACGGCACAATCAATGCGCCGTAACACCTCGCGACGCGTCAACATACAAGCCCCGCAATGGATGATAAGATCATAACTGCTCACATCCTTAGGGAACGCACCACCGCTGGTAAATTCAAGCTGTAGATCCGTATGCCCCTTCTTTTTAAGCCATATCGGAATTTTAACGGTTCCAATATCATCGCATTGGCGACGATGTGTGCAGCCCTCACTGATGAGTACACGCGCACCAGGTTTCAAGTTGTTAAGGGCTTTCACCCCCGTTACTAAATCCTGCAATTTTCCCTTGAACCGAGCCATTAAGATGGAAAATGATGTTAATGGAATATCCACAGGCGTCAACGCATTCACCGCTTCAAAGGCTTGCGAATCCGTGATGACAAGTTTTGGTTTTTGTGAAAGATTACTGAGCATGGCCGGTAGCTCTTCTGTTTGGCACACCAAGGCAAGGCCTTTGTGGTCCAAAATCTCGCGAATTGTCTGTACTTGTGGCAAGATTAGACGACCCTTTGGCGCCGCCGAATCAATAGGACATACCAAAATGATAGTATCCCCTGGATCAACTAACCCTTGTAATAGAGATTGCTCGCCTTCTACATCGAGCGGTGTTAACCCGCCTAGCAAATCAAGCAATGTAAGACGATCACGATTCGATGTAAAGTCCGTAGAGCCTACGACAGTGGCAATAGCTGACAAATCGGGATACGCATCTACATAATTTGGATTAGTATCATTACCATTGCTATCATTATCATGAGCGCTTTCACTATCAAAAGCGTTAATTTCATTGATGAATAATGCGATAGGTACATTGTTTTGTTTCAACTTGTTAAGCCACATCATATCATCAGCAGTGGGCGCTTTATCATTACGCAACACATAGACAGCGAGATTGATTTTTTTGATAATTTCTTCGGATTTTCCAATGCGAAGAGCGCCCAGTTCCGATGTATCGTCAATTCCCGCCGTATCGGTAATGACCACAGGGCCTAGAGGTAATATTTCCATAGATTTGCTAATAGGATCGGTCGTAGTGCCTGCCACCTCAGACACGAGGGATACTGGTTGATCCGTTAGCATATTAATTAAGGTCGACTTACCCGCATTACAACGTCCAAAAAAGCCGATGTGTACGCGATTAGCCTTTGGTGTTTGTTCCATTATACGCGAAACTCCATTGTTTCTTCATGTTCTGTGCTCTCCTGAGCATCCATATATGCAATAAGACGTTCTAATTCAGTTTCAGAGCTAAAGGCAATTTCAATTTTACCTTGTACCTTCTTACCGGCTCTAAATTTAATAGATACTGGAGAACCTAGGCTCAATTTTAAACGATCTACTAATGCGCGAACCTCAGCTGTATCATGTGGCTCTGTAGTGTCTTTAGCCTTAGTCTTTTTAGACATCATTGCTTTCACGAGCTGCTCTGCTTGACGAGCGCTTAACTCGCCCTCTTTAATGCGCTCTGCGGCTTCTACTTGTTGCGCTGCACTACGTAAAGCCAATAAAGGTCGAGCTTGACCAACAGTTAAATCGCCTTCAATTAAATCCTTTTGAACAGATGCGGCTAATTTCAAAAGACGCATCATATTAGCAATATATGAACGGCTACGTCCAAGGCGTGCAGAAATCATCTCCTGAGTTTGCTTATACGTATTCATCAAACCTTGATACGCCAAAGCTTCTTCAATAGGATCCAAGCCTTCACGTTGGAGATTTTCTACCAAAGCGACTTCTGTCATTTCCTCTGTATTATAATTTTTTACAACTACAGGTACTGTTTCTAGGCCCACCATCAATGCAGCGCGATAGCGGCGCTCACCGGCTACGATTTGGTATTTATCCTTTTGCTTGCGAACGACGATTGGTTGAAAAATGCCTAGATTCTTAATGGACTCAGCCAAAGTAGCTAAACTTTGTTCATCAAAATTCTTACGTGGTTGATCTTCATTAGGAATTACATCCCCTATAGGCAACTCGTGAACTTCACGTTCAGGTAAAGCCGTCTCTATGGACTGCTCTCCCATCATTGTTGCTAATGTTTTTCGTTCCTTTTTCTGTTTCATCACCATAATAATCCCCAATCTATTAGTACTTTCACACCGCATATATAAAATGCAGCACAAACCAATATACAGTTTGTGCTTACATTACATAATCATATTTATTTAGTCTATTCTATATCAATTATTTCGTTTTCTTAGAATCTCGAATAACCTCTTTAGCTAATTTAGTGTAAACAGCTGCACCCTTTGATTTCGAATCATACACAATAATCGGTTCCCCATAACTTGGTGCTTCACTGAGGCGAACATTTCGAGGAATAATTGTTTTATACACCTTAGTACCAAAGAACGATTTTACCTCATCTGCCACTTGGACAGACAAATTAGTACGTCCATCAAACATAGTAAGCAACACACCCTCAATTACAAGGTCTTTATTAGATGTTTGTTGCACGATTGTAATCGTCTTAACAAGTTGACTAACACCTTCCAAGGCATAAAATTCAGTTTGAATTGGAATCAAAACACTGTCAGCCGCTGTGAAAGCATTCAATGTTAGCAAACCAAGAGATGGCGGGCAATCAATGATGATAAAATCATACTCATCGCGTACAGAAGCGATGGCTTTTTTCAAAATTGTTTCACGTGAAACAATCCCTACTAATTCTACCTCAGCCCCAGCCAATTGAATCGTTGCAGGCGCTACCAAAAGATTTTTAAGCATTGTAGGTTGAATAACATTAGCAATGTCTTCGCTATCTATCAACACATCGTGAATACATAATTCCAAATCATCTTTTTCAATGCCTAATCCAGAACTAGCATTACCCTGCGGATCCAAATCTATTAATAACACCTTTTTGCCTGCATCAGCTAAACAAGCACTGAGATTAACAGATGTTGTAGTCTTGCCTACACCGCCTTTTTGATTAGTAATCGCTATTACTTTGCCCACAAAATTCACCTCAACTTTACGTTCAAAAATATTTCATTTCATTATAACATAGGGCACGCAAAAGAAATAGAACTTTATAGGTATGACCATCGTTTTTCAAATAAAATCTAAAACAAATAAGAATGTTTCACGTGAAACATTTCAAAAAAACATATGTTCACTAACATGATATACCAGCTTATAAATTTATTTGATTATGTGTTATCACTTAATTGATTTACACCATTAGGTATAAAATGTTTACGTATAACTTTTTTCTATGGACGCACCTTAATAAATTATATGAAGCTATGACCTTTACAGTATATATAGATATATTTATACTTATAAAAGACAGTGTTTTAATAGGTTTAACATTTTAACCATACAATCTATTTTATTTTTAAAGGAGGCGTTTCACATGCCCATTTATAACGGAATGCTTCCCGTCATCAACAAGGATGAAGTAAAGCGATATGCAGGACTTCGTCATACCGAAGATTTTCCAGAAAAATTCGTTGACGAAGCTTGTAAAGAAATCCAATTATTAGCGACGCCAAAAGGTGTCTACCAAGAATATGATTACGATGCGGAAAATAAAGTTATTTTAAGTAATCCGCCGCTCAAAATTGAAGGATCCATCATTGAAAAGCACCTTGAAAAATCTACAAAGGTGTATGTGCTAGGTGTTACGGTCGGCGAAGACGTTGAAAGACGTAGCGAACAGCTATTCAAACAAGGCAACTACACAGTAGGTCTCTTACTAGATGCAGCTGCAACAACTGCAGTTGAACAAGTAGCTGATCAAGTTAACGAGGTAATCAATAACATTGCTAAGAAACAAGGTTATGCACCTACATGGCGTTTCAGCCCAGGCTATGGCAACTGGCCTTTAGAAATTCAACCACAGCTTGGTAAAATCATCAAAACAGAACAAATCGGACTACAAGTTACAGAAAACTTCTTATTATTTCCAAGAAAATCTGTAACAGCTATTATCGGTTTAATGCCAGGAGATCAATGCTTGACAACAAAACGCGGTTGTAGCTCTTGCTCACAAAAAGATTGCCAATCAAGAAAACTTCCAGAAAAAGCAGCGGCTACAAAACCAGAAACAAGCAAAACAACAGCCGAAACATCTGGTATAGCTATGAAAGCACAACCAACAGAATAAAATTTTAACACACGATGTTTCACGTGAAACATTACCTTGTACATCTGTACCATTGTACCCATGTGCAATCAAAAATGTTTCACGTGAAACAATCTATTTATGATATCGAAAAGATGCAATTGTTATAATGAACTAGTGGATTGAAAGCCCGCATATAGATGGTTTAGAAAGATAATTGTGAATGAACATTACTTTCGCAGCGACTTTGGCCCTGCGGAGCCCGAAGGGCGTAGACAGACCCGGCCGGTGGAGCGAGAAAGAAATGTTCATTCACAGCTCTAATGTTTACATACTTTAAGGCGGGCTGACATCACAGAGTTCATATATCAATAATTGCATCTATTATATATAAAGGATGATTCACATGTACATTTTTGACGGCGCTATGGGTACAATGCTCCAAGCAGCAGGCCTAGAGGAGGGCTATTGCCCAGAATTATTTAACGTAGAAAGACCAGAAGTAGTAAAAAATATCCACGCTCAATATTTACAACATGGCAGTGATGTAATTACTACTAATACATTTGGCGCATGCGGCCTTAAATTAGAAGATTACGATTTACAAAATCGTGTAAAAGAAATAAATATAGCAGCTGTAAAGGTTGCCAAAGAAGCAATTGCAGAGTTCAAGCCATCCGCTCGTGTAGCCGGTTCTATGGGCCCTACAGGACGATTTTTGCAACCTTTAGGCAATATGAGTTTCGATGATATATACGATACGTACAAAGAGCAAGCAGATGCTTTAATCGAAGGTGGTGTAGATTTTATCATCATTGAAACGATTATCGACGTACAAGAAATGCGTGCCGCTTTATTGGCATCCTTAGATGCACGTAATGAAGCAGAGAAAACCAAAGAAGACGTACAAATTATTTGTCAATTTTCTTTCAGTGAAGATGGACGTACTATTACAGGCACGCCACCTGCAGTAGCAGCTACCATCGTAGAAGCCATCGGTGCAGATATCATCGGTATCAATTGTTCTCTTGGACCTGAGCAAATCAAACCGCTTATTGAGGAAATTGCAAGTGTGACAAATTTACCAATCAGCTGTCAACCGAACGCAGGTATGCCACAACTCATTAACAAACAAACGGTATTTCCACTTTCAGCAGAAGACATGGGCCCATTGATGATTCCAATTGTTGATGCAGGTGCAAGTTATGTAGGTGGCTGCTGTGGTACAACACCAGCGCATATTCAATCAATTTCTGACGCTGTGAAAGCACATACGCCTAAGGAACGTGCTCATATTGAACCTAAAACGGTGATTACAAGTCGTACAAAATTGCTTGAATTAGGTCATAATGTTAAACCGTTGATTATCGGTGAACGCATTAACCCAACAGGCCGTAAGGTACTCGCTCAAGAGCTACGCGACGGTTCTTTCATTCGTGTAAAACGCGACGCCTTAGACCAAGTAGAGGCTGGTGCAGATATTCTCGACGTAAATATGGGCGTTGCTGGCATGGACCAAACACCTTTGATGGAAAAAGCGATTTTTGAGCTATCCATGCTTGTTGAAACGCCATTATCTATCGACACACTAGACCCCGCAGCTATGGAAGTGGCCCTTAAAAACTATCCAGGCCGCGCCCTTATCAACTCTGTAAATGGAGAAGAGGAGTCAATCACACATGTTATGCCTTTGGCTAAACGCTACGGTGCTGCATTACTTTGTTTGCCACTTTCCAGCGGTGATTTACCAGAAAAAGCAGAGGACCGTGTCGCTTTAGCTGAAAGCATCGTAAATCGCGCTTATAACTATGGTTTACAACCTCATGACCTTTTACTCGATCCATTGGTATTAACACTTGCTAGTGGGGAAGATAGTGCACGACAAACTCTAAAAACATTGCGTTTATATAAAGAAAAATTTGGTTTCCCAACAGTTATGGGCCTATCCAATATTTCTTTTGGTATGCCACAACGTCCATACTTAAACGGTCAGTTCTTAACAATGGCACTCGCATCAGGCTTAACTACGCCAATTATGAACCCACTTAACTACGCCGCTAAAAAAGCATTCGTATCAAGCTCCACACTTCTTGGTTGGGATCCAGGTTCTGCCGAGTTCATTAAAGAATACGGCTACGAAGACGAAACAACCGCCCCAGGCAATGCGGCTCCAAAGGGTCCAGATAAAGCATCCTTTGACAGCAATGATCCGTTAGCCAATATTCGTGCTTGCGTAGAGCAAGGTGAAAAGGAAGCCATTGTTGAGCTTGTTAAAAAGGCTTTAGCAGATGGTATGGATCCATTAGACATTACGAAAAAAGGGCTTTCAGAAGCCATGAACGTAGTAGGCGACAAATTCGGTTCTGGTAAATTATTCTTGCCACAAGTTATGCTCGCTGCGGAAACGATGCAAGCTGCTTTCAACACTATCAAAGAAATCATTCCAGCCAGCGACAGTTTAGATAAAGGAACCGTTGTTGTAGCCACTGTTAAGGGCGATATTCACGATTTAGGCAAAAATATCGTAGCCGCTTTACTTGAAAATAATGGTTACAAAATCGTCGATCTCGGCAAGGATGTTGACCCTGAGGTCATCGTACAAGCCATTAAGGACAACAAGGCGGCCCTCGTAGGCATTTGTTCCTTGATGACGACAACAATGCCTCAAATCGACAATACCATCGCTGCTATTCGTGCAGCCGGCCTTAAAACGAAGGTCATGGTTGGTGGCGCCGTAGTATCCCAAGATTACGCTGACCAAGCGGGCGCAGATATTTACGCCAAGGACGGCATCGCGGCTGTAAACCACGCGAACGATTTCTTTGAAACTTTGAAATAATGGCTAATCTAGGCATATAATATAGATAATACTCATGGTGAAAGCCCCAAATCATGCTCACATAACGCATATGAGGCTTTCACCATACATAGAATAGATAAGAGGTATATGATGACATTACGTGAGAAACACCAAAATGGCCAATTCACCATCACCGTTGAATTGGACCCACCTAAAAGCAGTTCTGCCCAAAAGGTTTTTGAACAAGCAGCGCGCCTAAAAGGCAAGGTTGATGCCATAAACATTGCGGACAGCCCTATGTCTAAAATGCGCATGAGCCCTATTTCCTTGTCCTATTTATTGCAACATAATGAAGGCATCGAAACGATTTTCCACCTCACATGCCGTGATCGCAACATCATAGGCTTACAATCCGAACTGCTCGGTGCTGCAGCACTTGGTGTTAATAACATTTTGACACTGACAGGCGATAAGCCAGACCATGGCGACCATCCATTCGCACAATCCGTATTTGAAGTGGATTGCATGGGCTTACTAAATATTGCTAAAACATTGAACAGCGGTAAAGATTTAGCAGGTAACGACCTCGATGAACCTACGAACTTCTACATTGGCGCTACAGGTAATCCCGGTGCTCCTGATTTAGAAATCGAACGTCAAAAACTAGCTGCTAAAATCAAAAATGGTGCCCATTTCGTGCAAACACAACCTATCTATGATTTAGAACAAGCTAAACGCTATATCGACAAAATGTCTGAATTCAATGTACCTATTATGCTTGGTTTGATTCCTCTTAAAAGCTTTAAAATGGCAACATACCTTCATGAAAAAGTACCTGGAATCAACCTTACCCAAGACATTCTAGACCGCGTAGAAAAAGGCGGAAAAGAAGCGGGTACAGAAATCGCCATCGAAACCTTGGAACAAATCAAAAAAATCGCTGCAGGCGTACATATCATGCCGCTTAATGATATAGATACGACTTTGCATATTATTGATCACGTGTAAATCTTAAATAACAGCAAAAGTGCTCCCAACAGCCTCCCAAAAATGACACGCTATCGCGCTAAAGCGGGACCCGAAGTCATTTTTGGAAGGCTGTTGGGTGCTTTTTTCCTGTAATCAAATATACACATGATAAATAATATACAAGTCTTAAAGAAAGGGCCATAAGTAGGGTGTGAGGCAACAGAGGAGCGTAGCGACGCATGGGGTCCACACATCACTTAGTCGCGAACGTAAGATTTCGTAAAACGAAATCCACAGTGAGCGTAAAGTCGGTTTTGGAAGGACATTCCTTTTTATTCATTTATAAGACATTACACGTGATTAAATAATATGCAAATCTTAAAAGAACAGGGAACAAATCAAAATTGATTTGTTCCCTGTTTTGTTTTCGATATAGCCGTTAGTATTAATATGCTACAATCTTTTCCTATTTATTGTTACCGATAATATAAGTTTAATCTAAAAACACCTTTCAAAAAACGACTTTGGCCCTGCGGAGGCCGATAGGCCGGAGTCAGACCCGGCCGGTGGAGGCTTTTTGGAAGGTGTTTTTAAATTGCTTACATTAATGAAAAAGATTGTAGCATATTATAATAACGGTTTATCCTTTATCTCTTTTGGTTTTCTCGGATATTTCCCAGGTGTTTTTCCTGTTTTCTTGATGTACACGATAGCTCGTTTATCATCCAATGTTGGTAAAGTCACGGTTCTTACATCTTCGATGGATGCTTTTAATGTGCTAAGGGCTTTATCAGATTCGCCGACTTCTTCTTCGTAGATAGCGCCTTTTAAGGCGATAACATAGCCTCCTTGTTTAACGTAGGGCACGGTCCATTCTAATAGGATTGGTAATCTTGCAACGGCACGGCTTGTGGCGATATCAAAGCTTTCACGATAGTCCTGATGACTTAAATCCTCAGCGCGTCCATGTAAGGTCTTGCAGTTCGTCAATTGCAATTCGTCGATAACGGTCTCAAGGAAAGTAAGGCGTTTCTTGAGGGAATCAAACAAGGTCACGTACAAGGTTCTATCATAGATGGCCAAGGGAATACCAGGGAATCCAGCACCAGTTCCGACGTCAATAATAGAGGAACCAGATTTGATTATCGACGGATCATAACAGGATAGGGAATCAATCATGTGCTTAACCACGACTTCCTTCATGTCCGTAATGCCCGTCAGGTTGAGATATTTATTTGTTTCAATCATGCGTGCATAGTACACGTAGAAATCTTTTGCTTGCTGCTGTGTGCATGGCAATCCAAATTCTGCCATTTGTGAAAGCATATATTCTACAAACTCAAATTCACTAGCAATAGGCACATCATATTTTTCTTTCATCGGTGCTCCTAACTATATGTATGTAATTTAGGCTAAAATTCATTTATTTGCGCTGTACGGGCTATTTATATTGATTTGCGACAACTTATATACAAAATATAGTAAAACGCCCATACAAGCGAAATATGAGAGTCATATTTGTATCTATTATACCATATTCTCAATATATTCTCATTTACAACATAGATAAACCTATAAAAATAGGGGCTACTCGTAAAAGAGTTATATCAATATGATCCTATAAGCAATATTCTCAATCAACTCAATATTTTTGATAATACAAAATAAGATGTATAACTGAATTTCAATTATTATCAATTATAATATTTTATTGAGAAATCGCTCCATCTTTTTAATTACATTTACAGCATATTATCCTATTTCAATATAAATACAAAATTTAAATCATCCAAAACAACTCATAATTGTAAACCTATTTTGTTAACCTTCTAACACATCCTTTTCCAATTTTATATATCTTATTTCTACCATTCAAATTTTACTGTTTATCTCTAATTTATCACTATGAATTTTTCTTCACATATAGATTATTTTGTCTATTCTGAATGTACAATAAGTGTGTTTCTCTAGTGTACATATTTTACTAATAGAATAATGTATGCTTTATAAATATTCATATGAATATACAAATTGTTACGTATATAGCTCACTTTTATATTTCTAAAAAATAAAACCTTCTAACGATATCATTTATAAATACACTACAATCAATAGGAGGTGATACCCATAAAACATAAATATATGTGGTTCTTATTTAAACTTGGGCTATCCTTATTTATCCCAGATTATATGAGTCAAGGTCGTGAAGTCGATGAACATCAAGAGAGGGAAGCCTTATAACAGAAAAAGCTAGTTAATCAAACGATTAGCTAGCTTTTTTCTATATTTTCACATATTTATTTGCTTCTATTATATTGTTCTAGTTGAATCAACAGAACAGACACGTCCGCCGGGGATACGCCAGAGATGCGGCTGGCTTGACCGATGGAGTGAGGGCGAATTTTGTTGAGTTTTTGTTGCGCTTCAAGGGAGATGCCCTTAATGTCTGTATAGTCCCATTCTTTTGGAAGAATTTTTTCTTCAAGTTTGCGAACCTTCTCAACTTGTTCCATTTGCTTTTTGATATAACCTTCGTAGGTAATGGCGATATCCATAGCTTCTTCTACGTCAGGTGTAAAGCGTTTCAACCCGAATGCATCGGCTACGGTAGCGTAAGAGAGTTCGTTACGTTTTACCAAATCATATGCGTGAATGCCTGTTTTAATAGGGGCTGTACCCAAGCTTTCAAGCAAGGCTTGTGTTTCCTTGGATGGATTGACAGGTGTATTACGCAACAATTCCATACCTTCTTCGATAGCCGCTTTTTTAGCGGTAAATTTAGCCCAACGATCGTCTTTCACAAGACCGATTTCACGACCTTTTTCAGTAAGGCGCATATCCGCATTGTCTTGACGAAGCAATAGACGATATTCGCTGCGGCTCGTCATCATGCGGTACGGTTCATTGGTACCTTTTGTTACTAGATCATCAATGAGAACGCCGATGTATGCTTCGGAACGTGCAAGGATAAATGGTTCCTTACCTTCGAGACACAAGGCTGCGTTGATACCCGCCATAAGGCCTTGAGCAGCGGCTTCTTCATAGCCAGATGTACCATTGGCTTGACCAGCAGAGTAGAGGCCTTCAATGTGTTTCACTTGAAGAGCTGGCGTCAATTGTGTTGGATTCAAGCAATCGTATTCGATGGCATACGCTGGACGCATGATTTCGACGTTTTCGAGGCCCGGAATGGTGCGAAGGAATGCGTATTGTACGTCCATAGGAAGGGATGTACTCATACCTTGTACGTACATTTCATTTGTGCCCGTACCTTCTGGTTCTACGAATAATTGATGACGTTCTTTATCGGCAAAGCGCACCACCTTATCTTCGATGGAAGGGCAGTAGCGCGGGCCAACGCCTTCAATTTTACCGCTGTACATAGGAGCGCGATGAATGTTGCTTTTAATAATCTCATGCGTTTCCTTATTCGTATACGTTAACCAACACACATCTTCATTGCGGTTGATCCATTCATCCATAAAAGAGAATGCATGATGATGTGCATCGCCTTCTTGAACGGCCATGTTTTCAATGTTCAGCGTACGTTTATCTACGCGAGCTGGTGTACCGGTTTTAAAGCGCATCAATTCAACGCCATTATCTAATAGGGATTGAGAGAATTGTTCCGCTACCCGTTGACCATTTGGGCCACCCACATAATCGATATCACCGATGAGGATTTTGCCTTTCAAATAAGTGCCTGTACAAAGAATGACAGCCTTAGCGCCATAAAATTCGCCGAGTTCCGTAACAATGCCCGTTACCTTGCCATCCTCAACCTTAAGCTCGGTCACCATGATTTGCTTAACATTGAGATTATCCGTATTTTCCAAGGTATGTTTCATCAAATGTTGGTATTTAATTTTATCCGATTGACAGCGCAAGGAATGCACGGCAGGGCCTTTACCCATGTTGAGCATACGCATTTGAATGGCCGTAGCATCCGCATTGATACCCATTTGACCGCCCAACGCATCGAGCTCATACACAAGATGACTTTTACCAGGGCCGCCAACGGCAGGGTTGCACGGCATAAGTGCAATATTATCCAAACTGATGGTCGCCATCAACGTGCGATGACCCATGCGGGCGCAGGCGAGGGCCGCCTCACAACCAGCATGACCGCCACCGATGACAATGACATCATAATTATCTACTGTGTACATATGAATTTCCTTATATATTACTTATATTGAAAGCTTATTTTATTTAAATCACGAGGCCGTAGGCCGAGTTTTCTCTATTCTCTCTACAGTGGCAATGAGAACTTTCAAAAAACGACTTTGGCCCTGCGTAGGCCGTAGGCCGAAGTCAGACCCGGCCGGTGGAGGCTTTTTGGAAGTCATCATTTGCCATTACTTTCCTAGACAAAAACGACTGAATAGTTCGTCAATCATGCTTTCACGGATGGTATCGCCCGTGATGTCGCCCAGTAGTTCCCAGGCGCTGCGCAAATCGGTAGCGACAAAGTCTACCGGCATGCCCATTTCGATGGAGGAGAGGGCTTCTTCGACTTGAGCTTTTGCTTGTTCCATGAGGCTAATGTGGCGCACGTTACTAATCATGGCGCTGTTGTCTTGTTTTACGCGACCGCCATAGACGAGTTCTTGCACCCATTTGGAGAGAACTGCAGATCCTTCGCCGTCTTTGGCACTGATGCGTTCGATAGCTGTAAAAGTCCCGTGTTCTTTAATATTTTCGTCTGTAACGACTTGTGCCACATCGGACTTATTGAGGAGTACGATGGTATTCAAATCGCTGACAGAGGTCAAAATTTCGATTTCTTCAGGGGTCAATGGGGTAGACCCATCGATAACGCAGAGCACGATATCTGCTTTTTTAATATAATCGCGAGCACGCTCCACACCAAGGGCTTCCACCGTATCTTGTGTGTCTCGAATACCTGCCGTATCGATGAGGCGCAGAGAAATGCCTTCTACGGTCATATATTCTTCAATACTGTCCCGCGTCGTCCCCGGAATATCCGTTACAATAGCGCGGTTTTCGCGCAAGAGAGCGTTCATAAGACTCGATTTACCTGCATTTGGACGGCCTACAATAACCGTCGTAATACCATCGCGAATAAGGCGACCTGTGTTCGCTGTGGACAACAAATCATCCATAGCTTTCAAAATAGGCTCTAGCTGCTCACGAACCTCTTGGCTCGTTACATCCTCAATATCCTCTTCCGGATAGTCGATAGTTACCTCTAAATGAGCAATCATGGCGATAAGCTGTTCACGCACATCTTTTACAAAGGACGAAACGGTGCCGTCCAGCTGCGATACAGCGAGAGAAAGGGAGTCCTCTGTTTTTGCTTCAATAATATCAATGATCGCCTCCGCTTGGGTGAGGTCGATACGTCCGTTCATAAAGGCGCGCTTCGTAAATTCGCCGGCTTCAGCCATGCGCACATCGTGATTGACGAGCAATTTTAGAATTTGTCTAACCGACACAATACCGCCATGACACTGAATTTCCACCACATCCTCTGCCGTGTAGGAATGAGGGCCTTTCATTAATAACACAAGAACCTCATCGATGGTCTTGTTCGTCGCTGGATCCACAATAGTCCCGTATTGAATCGTTCTATTTTGGCGGTCCATCAAAGGAACGGTGCCAGCGCTCTTGAACAGGCTATTTACAATAGGAAAACTATCCTTGCCGCTAACACGAATAATACCAACCCCGCCGATGCCGGGCGGCGTCGCAATGGCCGCTATTGTATCATCTATATACATAAAAAACTCCGTACTTCGAATATCTTTAATTTCTTCGCCTGTGAAAGTTAAACTAAACCAATCTTACCCATGCGAAGATTACCTTAAGTTAGCTTTCACCATAACTTATTGATTGCGATAACGATGGTGTTCCAAAACCTCCACCGTACCTATATTAGAAATTAGAAAAGTGATGCCAGTATTCCGAAACCGACTTTGGCCCTGCGAAGGCCGTAGGCCGGAGTCAGACCCGGCCGGTGGAGGTTCTCGGAATACAGGCATTACTATCATTATTTCTTATATGAAATCACAATGTGACGGAATGGTTCATCACCAGCGGATTCTGTGACGATGTGTTTATCATCATGCAACGCCGTATGAATGATTTTGCGTTCAAATGCATTCATAGGTTCTAAGGAAACCTTTTGACGGTTACGTTTTACCTTAGCTGCAAGGCGTTTTGCAAGATTGATCAACGTTTCTTCACGACGAGCACGGTAATTTTCCACATCCACCACGATGTGACAATGGCCAGACACCTCTTTGTGAGCCACCAAATTCGTTAAATATTGGATAGCATCAAGGGTTTGACCGTGTTTACCAATCAAGATACCAAGGTCTTCACCATGTACTTGGAACGTGATTTTATCACTGGTAAACATCTTTTCAATCATCACGATAAGGCCCATTTGAGCAAACATCTTTTCAAGGAATTCCTTACCTTTTTCAGCGATAATTTGTTGTGTTTCTTTTGAAAGCTCTTGTTTAGCTTTCACAGATACCGGTGAATCATCAACAGATTCAGCCACATCGCGTTCATCAGTCGCAACAGGCACATCCAATACAGCATCAGAAGTCTCAGCGATGACTTCTTTTTCTTCTTCCGTAGCCGCAGCTGCTACCATTGTATAGAACAAACGAACCACAGCTGGTTTACGTCCAATACCTAAAAAACCATTAGAAGGTTGTTCAATAACCTTTGTTTCTACCAATTCACGGCCATCTATAGAAAGTTCTGCAACCCCTTTAGCGATGGCATCTTCAATCGTTTTAGCAGATACATCGATAAATTCCATAGTGCCTCCTATTTATTAGCTTCTAAGCCTTTGTAAATGAAATGTTGTTGCACCAATTGGAACACATTGGATACAATCCAGTAAATAACAAGACCAGATGGGAAGTTCAAGGAAATGTAACCGATGAACAATGGCATAAAGATTTGCATAATCTTTTGTTGTTGTGCAGCGGCACCACTAGCACCCATACCAGTTTGTCGGGACATAAGCCATGTGGACAAAGCACTCAATACTGGCAAAATGTAGTATGGATCTGCTTCGCCAAGGCTAGGAAGCCATAAGAAATGTTCGAATTCAGGATTGTAAGGATATCCTTGCAATGCGTAGAAAATAGCAATCAAGAACGGCATTTGCACCAATAAAGGCAAGCAGCCAGCCAATGGGTTTACGCCCATTTCTTTGTACATAGCGCCCATCTCAGCTTGTAAACGTTGAGGGTCGTTTTTGTATTTTTCTTGAAGCTCTTTCATGCGAGGTTGTAACTCTTGCATTGCTTTCATAGATTTAATTTGTTTTACTGTCAACGGCGCTAAAATCGCTTTAATAATGACAGTAATGATGATAATAGCCACCCCATAGCTTGGGAAGCCGACCATGTCAGTGAAGTTGAAAGCATATGTCACAAGTGTGCGCATAAATTCAACTAAATAGTTAAAAATTTCCATTGTTTCTCCTTCGAGTGCAGGTCTAAATTGAGTTCCTTCGCGCATCCATATATCGTTATGGTATGGTCTAAATTTCATCCATACAGATGCTCAGGTATTTCCAAAACTTTGCTCACTCAAACTAATGTCAATTGTGAAAGTTGTACTAGTCTTATCTTTCACCAATACCAAATTAAGGAACGGGATCATACCCGCCCTTGTGGAATGGATGACAACGCAAAATGCGTTTTAGCCCAAGCCAGCTACCTTTCAAAGGCCCATATTTTTCAATGGCCTGCAGAGTATATGCGGAACAAGTGGGATAATATCGGCAACATCCCGGTTTGAGAGGGGAAATGGCAATCTGATAGAAGCGAATAACGAGCCATAAAACAAAGGTAACCCCTCGTTTTATACAATTTAATACAGTTATACATGTATTTTTCATAGAATTCACCATGATTGGATTAGCGTATGTATCTAAGACATTTCCACCAAATCCATATACCTCATAATACGCGAATAGGACCAAAGCATAGCGCTGTCCATGCTTGTGGTCCTATATAGGATTATACTAAGAGCTTGCTTTTACGCAATAAGTACAGTATTTCCTTTTCCGCTCGTTCATAGGTTGCGTCCTTCAGAGGGCCACGTCCAACGATAACAATATGATACCCTTCGCGAATTTGATGCTGATTGAGGCGATATACCTCTTTCATAAGGCGACGTGCTCGATTGCGTTCAACCGCACAACCCACCTTTTTACCCGTCACAAATCCGATGCGAGTCTTTTGCTTCGCTACAGGCATACGATATAACACGCATAGGCGTCCTACCTCGTACTTACCATGCTTATACACAAGGCGATATTCATTATTGTTTATAATACGTCTCGTTTTATCTAAGCGGTAATCCATTGTATCGTCCGAGTCCTATAGAATAGAAAAACTTGGCAAGAGCGCCAAGTTTTCTGAAAGCTCTTGCTGAGCCATTATATTATGCAGATAAGCGTTTTCTGCCTTTAGCACGTCTTCTTTTTAATACGAGACGGCCACCGATAGTTTTCATGCGTTCACGGAAACCATGGGTACGTTTTCTCCAAAGAGTATTTGGTTGATATGTACGTTTCATTAGTAAAACACCTCCTCGTTATATATTTGTTTTACTTATACCATAACAGGGTAATTATAGAGGGAAAACGCAAATCTGTCAATAAAAAACAGGGTTTTCTATATATATTTATATAAAAAAGATATGGTGTTTCGATTAAAATCTACAAATGTAATTTGTTTGCCAGTAATATTACTACATTTAAGTAATGATGGCTGCCTAATATTTTCTCGCTCCACCGGCCGGGTCTGACTCCGGCCTACGGCCTCCGCAGGGCCAAAGTCGCTGCAAAAATATTAGGCAGCCATCATTAAACAATATTCATAAATTAGCCAAACAAATTACACCATTCACATCTTATCAAGACACCATATCTTTTTTATCTGAACCTTATAGATCAACTCCTATTTTTTATTGAAACAGATTACGCGCACCTTCCCTTGGCGGGGAAGACAGAATCTACTATTTTAGAGCAACATACCTACACTTCTTTTGAAATAGAACAGGCCTGTTCTATTTTTCGGTACACCCTATACACATACTTATTTTGAATTAGTACACGCCTGTTCTTTTTTTCGGAACACCCTATACACATACCTATTTTGAATTAGTACACGCCTGTTCTATTTTTCAAAACACCCTATACACATACCTATTTTGAATTAGTACACGCCTGTTCTATTTTCCCCATTCCCATATGAAATTTGTTTATTTTGACTATTTTTGATCAAAAGAGGTGAGGTTATCATTTTTTTGCGACTTTGGCCCTGCGGAGCCCGTAGGGCGGAGACAGACCCGGCCGGTGGAGTAAAAAAAATGATAACCTTACCGACCTACGCAAAAATACGAAAATAAACAAATTCCATAAAAGTTATCCACAGATTGAATGACAATCTTCCTCATTTTTGGTACAATCATAATTGAAATTGGTAAAAAATATATATTTTTATAAGTTTTTTTCGGATAGTTTAGAAAAGTTATCCACATTTTTTCTCTTTTGACCTGTGAATAGTATAAACTCAGTATTTATAAGGTTAGAAGGGAATTTTATTTTCTCTTATTCACAAGTTGTGCACAGGTTATTCACAGGTGTTTGTGGTTTTTCCACAGTTTTAGAATAAGTTATGCACATAATAACGAAAGTTATACACATTTTTAGTAAAAGTTATACACAAGAGGAACAAAATGCAAGCAGCTGATATTAATGATATATGGGAACGTATATTACAAGTAGCAAAACAAACACTGCCGCCTGCGATTTATTCAAGTTTGAGTACTTCTCTCATACCGATGAGTATAGATAATAATTCTATACACATTGGGGTTATGCAGAGTTTTATAAAAAGTGTCATCGAATCTCAGCAAACGGTAAGTAAGTTGTTAACAGATGCCATCAAGCAAGTGACAGGCAAAGAATTAAATATGGTTTTATTGGATCTGTTTCCACAAAAGGATGATGTTCCAACAGCACCGCATGTAGCAGATACTTTCACAGAGAATACTGCAGAAAATAGTAGTACGAATACTATAGAAAATACGGTGATAAGTAACGCGGACAACATCGATAAAAAATCCTCTAAACCTGCAAAGCAGGAGGTTCCATATCAAGAGGAATTTTACACACCGGTGTACGCAGATCCTGTGTATATCCAGCGTAAAGAGGTGGACGAGTTAATTCCAGATGAACCGATGTTTCCTGTAGAGCAGCCACAAATGGTGCAAACGTTGCAATCTACGGATATTCCTATCGATTTGTCATCGTCACAGCTCAACAGTGGGTATCGATTTGATAATTACATTACAGGCAATGCAAACCGCATTCCGTTTGGAGCAGCCCAAAATGTGTCGGAGCATCCTGGCGGCGATTATAATCCGCTTTTTATCTACGGTCCATCGGGCCTCGGTAAAACGCATTTGATGCACGCCATCGGCAATGCCATCGTTGAAAGATATCCTAATCTCAAGGTGATGTGCACAACGAGCGAAAAGTTCATGAATTTATTCATCGAATCCATACGCAAGCGGCAAGGAGAGTTGTTCCGCAATACGTTCCGCAACATCGACGTATTGCTCATCGATGATATTCAGTTCTTGGAAAATAAAGAGGGCACGAAAACAGAGTTTTTCAACACCTTCAATGAATTATTGGACAATAACAAGCAAATCGTCCTCACCAGCGATACCATGCCAAACGACATGGATCAATTCGAAGAGCGCTTGCGTTCTAGATTCCAAGCTGGCTATGTGGCGACCATGGAAAATCCAGATTTGGAAACGCGTATCGCCATTTTGAAAGCCCTCGTTGAAAAGGAAAACAACAAGAATCGTAATCTCGTTATCGACAATGATGCCATCAACTACGTGGCGTTGCAATTCGATGAAAACATTCGCGTACTACAAGGGGCTTTCAATAAACTCATCGGTACTGCATCCTTAGAACAACGGACCAGCAGCATCGATTTGGAGTACACGAAGAAAACATTATCCGATATCATCACGACGGAACGGGTAACACTTATCGACATCGAGTCCATTCAAGACTTTATCAGTACCTATTTTAATATTAAGAAACAAGATTTGTTAGGCAAGAAACGGAAGGCTCAGTTTGCATTTCCACGGCAAATTGCCATGTATTTGTGCCGCGATGTGATTAATGAAAGCTACCCACAAATCGCAGCGGCTTTTTCCAGAGATCATACGACGATTTTGCATGCATACGATAAGATCAGTAAAGAAATCGACAAGAATCCGGAAACAAAACAAATTATCCTAGACATCAAATCAAAGCTTTCATCACTCAACTAAAACGGGTGTGGATAACTCTGTGGATATATTGTGTATAAATCTGTGGATATGACAGAAATCAATATTTTCTGTGACTATGTGGATAACCTAAAACAAGGTATACACACACTTATCCACAACTGTGGAAACGCATGAAATCTAGAAAACTTTCACATGTACACACATTCACAGCGCCTACTACAAATACTACTAAACTAACAAACAAATCAAAAACATATCAGAAAACCGATCTATCGTTGATTATCTATAGAGGACCAACGAAAATCGCACAACGAATATTACAAACAAGGAGAGTATTTACGTTATGAACATCAAATTTCCTAAGGCCAATCTACAAAAGGCCATCAACGTTCTACAAAAGGTATCTCAAAATAAGACAAGTTCAAATCTACCAGGTTCCATTTATATAACGACAAAAAACAATCAAGTGGAATTACAAGGCAACGATTTCGAATTGGGCATCAAATTAACAATCGACGCCGATATCTTAGAACCAGGTACATTAGTGGTTGCTTCTCGTTACTTCCAAGAATTAATCCGCAAATTACCAGGTGAAACGATTCAATTGAGCAAACCTGAGGATGGCAATACGCTAAAAATCACATCCGGTTCCTCTGAATTTAATTTAGTAACCTTGCATCCAGATGATTTCTCCTTAGTAGAACAAATTCACGACCAAGATTATGTCAATATCGATAGTCAAGCTATGAAAGAACTTATCGACCTTACGAACTATGCAGCAGCAAGCGACGATGATCGCCCTGTATTTGCTGGTGCTTTGCTGGAAATCAAAGATGCAAACGACAAAGAAGTGACTATGGTTGCTACTGATACTCATCGTATGGCTGTTAAAAAGGTAACTATCGATGAACCTGCGACCTCCCCTATGCGCGTTATCATTCCAACAAAGGCTTTGGCAGAAGTATCTCGTTTGTTGCCAACCGATAATCCTTCTATTATTAAAATCATTTGGAACCGCACACAAATCGTGTTCATGTTTGAATCCATCTATATCATTTCCCGTTTAATCGAAGGCACGTACCCAGAATACGAAAAGGTAATTCCTGCTCAATTCGACTCCAGTGCCGTTGTAGACCGCAAGGACTTTGCCGGTGCTGTTGATCGTGTATCCTTGTTAGCAAAAGATATGAGTTATAACGTTATTCGCTATGATTGGTCCGAAGAACAAGTGACTTTGTCCAGCCAAAATGCTGAAATTGGTATGGCGAAGGAAGAAATTCCTGTGGAATTTAAGGGCACACCGTTTACGATTTCCTTTAATGGTCGTTATATTTCCGATATTTTGCGTCACAGCACAGGCGATAACATCCACATGTATTTAAAACAAAATGGTCCTGTTGTGATTCGCCAAGATAATAATCCGAACTATACGTACGTAGTAACACCTGTTCGTACGAATTCTTAATTCTGTAATTTGTCCACCATAGGAGGACGTTATGAAACAACAACCTGTACCAATCCATACGGAGTACATTCAAATCGATCAATTGCTTAAATTAGAAGGCGTCATCGAAACAGGGGGCCAAGTAAAAGGTCTTATCGATGATCAAGTGCTGACATTAAATGGCACCATCGTTACAGAAAAACGCAAAAAATGTCGCGCTGGCGATGTGATTGGTGTAGAAGGCCTCGATGTGGAATTCATCGTTACCAAAGAGGAGGCATAATCGGTGAGAATTAACTCACTGCAATTGTTCCAGTTTCGCAACTATAAGGATTTAACCCTTGATTTGCAGCCTGAAATCATCGTCTTGTACGGCACCAATGGGGCTGGTAAAACCAATATTTTAGAGGCTATTTACGTCGGTACCATTGGTAAAAGCCACCGCACAAATGATACGTCGGATATGCTTTTATTTAATGCTAATGAAGCGGGCATTGTGGTGAACTTTGAGAAAAAGGAGACACCGCAAAAGGTTAATATCAAGCTATTTCGACAAGGTCCTAAGGATATCCGCTTAAATGATACTAAGATTTCGCAAAAGGAATTGATTGGTACTTTAAATACGGTCATTTTCTGCCCAGAGGATTTACAGCTCATCAAGGGCAGTCCATCGGGTCGTCGCAGATTTTTAGATATGGAAATATCCCAAACGAGCGCTACTTATTATCATCAATTATTGCAATATAATCGTTTATTGCAACAACGGAATACATTATTGAAGGAATATCGCGGTAAACAGAATATTCCTCTTGCTGAATGGGATGTACAACTGGCGGATATGGCGGCTTTCATCGTAAAAAAACGGATGGAAAGTTTAAAGAAAATCAATTTGCTCATCGATTTGATGAATCGTAAATTGACGGGAGGCCTAGAAAATCTCACCATAGGCTATGAACAACCATATGGGGAAGAGGGTCATATGGTGTACACGAAGGAGGCCTTTTACGATTTACTGCAAGAGGCATTGCCTCAAGATCGTCATCGTATGACTACAAGCGTAGGTCCTCATCGCGATGATTTACGATTCTTTTCCGATGCTATCGATTTAAAAAAATTTGGATCCCAAGGGCAACAGCGGACGGCTGTGCTTTCACTAAAACTGAGCGAATTAGAATTCATCAAATCCGAAGTAGGCGAATATCCCGTATTGCTCTTAGACGATGTGTTGAGCGAGCTCGACGAGGCGAGACGGAACAATTTGTTGCAGTTCATTCATAAACGCATTCAAACCGTCATTACCACGACGGATATACATGATTTTGAAAATATGCAAGGTGTTCAATTTATTCAATGTCAGGAGGGGCACATCCATTATGGAAAGCCTTGAAATGTGCTTACCTGGTGGCCTATATGAATTAGGTTTACTGGAACAATTTAAACTGAATACACTCATTCATCATTGGAGTGATGTGGTGGGCCCCATTTATGCTGGTCATACGCGCATTATCGACATCAAACCTCCGAAAATTGTGCTCAGCGCGGATAATTCGCAGTGGATGCAAGAGGTTAAGATGAACCAAAAACGCATCCTCAAGGCCATTAATGACTATTATAAAAGTGATATCATCACTGAAATGGGCCTCATCATGCATCGGCAGAGCTATGTGAAAGAAACGGTGAATACTGAAATTTTGAAAATAGACATGCCCGATATCGATGGCTATATCGACATGTCGAAAATCGTCTTGTCCAATGATGATATGAAATCTATTGATGCTATGGTTGAAAGCTTAGCAGAAGATACATTAAAAGAACCGTTTCGAAAGGTGCTCATTAGCAGCCGTAAAAAGGAAACCTATTTGCTAGAACACGGCTATCATCGATGCGAGCGCTGTCATACGTTGATGAGCCGGCAAACAAAATATTGTGTGTCCTGCGAATATGAAATACATCGCAATCATATTAATGATATAAAAACACAAATTAGACGATATCCGTACATAAAATATAGCGAAGCTCAACAATACATCAAATGCACCTTTAAAGATTTTTCCATAGCTATGCGAGAACTGATCTATTTCTATTTAGATAAGGTCTACCATGGGTCTACGAGCCGAAACCATATGTACATGGCCACCATGCTCATCACCCATAAACGGCTTGAAGAACTGACAGACCAACACGTTATCAACTTGTGTAACAAATACCGATCAAAATTCTTGAGCGAGGAAAAACAAAAAGAGCTAAATATGCTAAAAGGAATTTTGTAATAGATGACCATTATTTCTCGCTCCACCGGCCGGGTCTGACTACGCCCTTCGGGCTCCGCAGGGCCAAAGTCGCTGCGAAATTAATGGTCATCTATTCAATAGCAGGACAGAGAAAAATGGAGTTTATTTAGCATTCTTACTTAGATGAAAATAAGAGGAGAAATATGTACTTACATATTGGCGATAATTTTAGTATCCCTATGAATTCAATTCTTACCATGATTCATGCGGAGTCTGGTAAGCATCATAGGACGGGCATTTCGCATTATGACGTAGAGGTTATATATATTGTGCCCGAGAATAAGGTAAAGACGTATATTGTAACAGATGATGGTGTGTATGCATCTGGTATATCACTTAAAACGCTTAAAAAACGGATTGATGAGTTTTATATGCTGCTAAGTAGCAAATTATAGGGCTTTCACGATATAAGCAATCTATAGTATAATAGAGAGATAATCTAGCACCGCAGATGTGTTGTGTATTAGCATATTGCGGTTTATGTCGTTAGGAGGAGTTTGTTTAATGGCTGAAGAAAATTATGGCGCTCAGAATATACAAGTTCTTGAGGGTCTAGACGCGGTCCGTAAACGCCCAGGGATGTATATTGGTAGTACGTCCATTCGCGGTTTACATCACCTCGTTTATGAAGTAGTAGACAATTCAGTGGACGAAGCGCTCGCAGGATATGCGACGCATATCGAAGTATCCATTAATGAAGATAATAGTATTACCGTTGTCGATGATGGTCGTGGTATTCCAACAGGAATGCATGAGTCCGGCATGTCTGCGGTAGAGTTGGTTTTAACAAAATTGCATGCTGGCGGTAAATTCGGCGGTGGCGGCTATAAGGTGTCCGGCGGCCTTCACGGTGTAGGTATTTCCGTAGTCAATGCGTTGAGTGAATGGACTAAGGTTCAAGTATCTCAAAATGGCATTATTCAAGAAATCGATTTTTCCCGTGGTCATAAAACATCCGAATTGCACGAAATCGGCAAGGCGGAAGGTACTGGTACGACTGTTATTTTCAAACCAGATTCTGAAATCTTTGAAACGACGGTGTTCAATTTCGATATATTGAAAATTCGTTTACAAGAATTGGCATTCCTTAACAAAGGCCTTCGCATCACATTGAGTGATTTGCGCCAAGAGGAACCTCGCATTGAAAGCTTCCATTACGAAGGTGGTTTAAGTTCTTTCATTACATTCTTGAACGAAAACAAGGAAGTTGTTAACCCAACTGTTATTGACATTGAAAATACAAAGGATGACGTTGTGGTAGACGTGGCGTTGCAATACAACGATAGTTACAGCGAAAACTTGTTGTCCTTCGTAAATAACATCAACACTGTTGATGGCGGTACCCATTTATCCGGTTTCCGTGCTGCTTTGACGCGTACCCTCAATGATTATGGCCGTAAATCCGGTTTGATCAAGGAAAATGAAAGCAATCTTTCCGGCGAGGATGTACGTGAAGGTTTGACAGCGGTTGTGTCTGTGAAAGTATTAGAACCTCAGTTCGAAGGTCAAACTAAAACGAAACTTGGCAATAGCGAAGTTAAAGGTATTACCGATGTTATCGTATCTGAAGGTCTTAAAACATTCTTTGAAGAACATCCACAAGATGCGAAGAAAATCATCGAAAAAGCAACGATGGCAAGCCGTGCTCGCGAGGCAGCTCGTAAGGCCCGCGATTTGACACGCCGTAAAAATGCGTTGGAAGTATCCAGCCTTCCTGGTAAATTAGCGGATTGCTCCGAAAAAGATACATCTATGACAGAAATTTATTTAGTCGAAGGTGATTCTGCGGGCGGTTCTGCAAAACAAGGTCGCGACCGTCGTTACCAAGCGATTTTGCCATTGCGTGGTAAGATCCTTAATGTAGAAAAGGCACGTCTTGATAAGATTTTAGCGAATAACGAAATTCGTTCCATGATTACTGCATTCGGTACAGGCATTGGCGACGAATTCGATATTACAAAATCCCGTTATAACAAGATTATCATCATGACAGATGCGGACGTTGATGGTGCTCATATCCGTACATTGCTTCTCACATTCTTCTACCGCTATATGAAACCATTAGTAGAAGAAGGCCATATCTACATCGCACAACCACCTTTATACCAAATTAAAAAAGGCAAATCTCATTGGTATGTGTACTCTGATGCAGAACTTACAGCTAAGCTTGATGAAGTAGGCCGTGATGGTATTACAATTCAACGTTACAAAGGTTTAGGTGAAATGAATCCTGAACAATTATGGGAAACAACAATGAACCCTGAAAATCGTACGATTTTACAAGTTAGCTTAGAGGATTCTATCGAAGCTGATAAAATCTTTACGGTGCTCATGGGCGACAAGGTTGAACCTCGACGTAAATTTATTGAAGACAACGCAAAATATGTGCGCAATCTAGATTTGTAAGAGGTGACCCATGGCAGATAATCAGAATACTAACGTAGAGTATACTTCTAATACTCAAAAACATTTAAAACGATCCCTCAAAGCGCGTCATATGAATATGATCGCCTTGGGTGGTGCCATCGGTACAGGCTTATTCGTAGCCGGTGGTGAAGTAGTAAGTACGGCTGGTCCTGGTGGTGCTCTTGTGGCCTATGGCCTCATCGGTATCATGGTATATTTCCTCATGACATCCCTTGGGGAAATGGCGACGTACTTGCCAATTCCAGGTTCTTTCGGAACCTACGCAAAACGCTATGTAGACCCTGCCTTTGGCTTTGCCTTAGGTTGGAACTACTGGTTTAACTGGGCTATTACATTGGCTGCCGAAGTATTGGCAGGGGCGCTCATCATGAAATATTGGTTCCCTGACATACCGGCCATCGTTTGGTCCGCATTATTCCTGTTAATTCTATTTGGGCTTAACTATTTGTCCACTCGTTCCTTTGGTGAAAGCGAGTACGTGTTCTCGTCCATCAAGGTTATTACCGTTTTCGTATTCCTATTCTGTGGCTTTATGCTCATCTTTGGTATCGGCGGTACATCCCCTGGATTTGAGAACTGGACAGTAGGGGAAGCACCATTTGTAGGAGGTTGGGAATCCGTCCTTGCTATCTTCATGGTAGCTGGTTTCTCCTTCCAAGGTACTGAGCTTATCGGCGTAGCCGCTGGGGAAGCAGAAGACCCTGAAAAGAACGTGCCAAAAGCGATTAACTCCATCTTCTGGCGCATCCTATTGTTCTATATTGGGGCTTTCATCGTTATCGGTTTCCTCATTCCTTACACTGATCCAAACCTATTGAATTCCAGTGTAGAAAACGTATCCATTTCTCCATTTACACTCGTATTTGACCGTTTTGGATTCGCGTTTGCCGCTAGCTTTATCAATGCTATCATCTTGACTGCCGTATTGAGTGCTGGTAACTCTGGCCTATATTCCTCTACGCGTATGCTTTACGCACTCGCTAAGGAAGGTCAAGCACCACAAATCTTTGCTAAGCTCAACAAACGTGGCGTTCCAGTGCCTGCATTGATATTGACTACAGCCATTGGCTTGTTTGCATTCCTTACAAGCTTTATCGGCGAAGGTACAGCGTATACATGGATTGTTAACATCTCCGGCCTTTGCGGTTTCATCGCTTGGGTAGGTATTGCCATTTCCCATTATCGCTTCCGCCGTGCGTTCATTGCACAAGGCAGAGACCTTAAAGAATTGCCTTACAAGGCGTGGTTGTTCCCTGTTGGTCCAATCTTGGCGTTCATCCTATGCGTCATCATCATCTGTGGCCAGAACTACTCCGCTTTCACAGGCGATACCATCGACTGGTACGGCGTATCCGTTGCATATATCGGATTGCCTATCTTCTTCGCTGTTTACCTAGGTTACAAATACATCAACAAAACTAAACTCGTTCCGTTGAAAGAAGTAAATCTAGACCGCGATTTTGACAAATAAAAACGCAATACAATTAGACCTATTCATTATGAAAGTAGTGAATAGGTCTTTTTTTGTACATGCAGTATTAGGTTATTGTTTTTATATGAAAGCTATCATTATGAGATTGTTTTTCTATAAAAGCCTTGCTATAATGAATCAATATATATTGTAGTTAATTAGAGAGGATACAATTATGATTATTACCACAACTATGCATATTGAAAATAAACCTGTACAAGAGTACAAAGGTATCGTATTTGGTGAGGTCGTAGAAGGCCGTAACTTTGTAAAAGATTTCATGTCTGGTATTCGTGACATCGTTGGTGGCCGCAGCGGAAGCTATGAAGATTCCTTAATGAGTGCACGCCAAGCAGCAATCGATGAAATGGCAAAACGAGCTAGCAAAATCGGCGCTAACGCCGTTATTGGCGTATCATTCCAATACAGCACCGTAGGGGCACAAAATGGCATGCTTATGGTGACATGTAATGGGACGGCCGTTGTAATTTAATCAAAATTAATAGGATAAGTAGTGTCTCCTCACTCCATTGGCTATACGGCCTAAAGGCCTACCCAAAAGTCGTTCGAAAACACTACTTATCCTATTTTGCTTAAAATTCCACCGGCCGGATCTGGGTGAGAAGGGCCATAAGTAGGGTGTGAGGCAGCAGAGGAGCAAAGCGACGCATGAGGCCCACACATCACTTAGTCCTGAATGTAAGATTTCATGAAATGAAATCCACAGTGAAGGTAAAGTCGCATAGAAGTTATGCTCAGCTTTTCTTATTAAATATAATAGGCTAAATGAAAAAAGTCGTTCGGAAACACTACTTATCCTATTTTGCTTAAATACACCATCGGTAGGTTTAGATGAGAAAAAGGCAGCAGATCAAAAAATCTGCTGCCTTTTAGTGTGCAATAATGGGACTCTTAAAAAATAGAACAGGCGTGTTCTATTTTTGGAAAGGTATGTATTGTGTCTTTAGAAATAGAACAGGCGTGTACTAATTTAAGAAAGGTGTATATGGTGCTTTTTAGAAATAGAACAGGCGTGTACTAATTTAAGAAAGGTGTATATAGTGCTTTTTAGAAATAGAACAGGCGTGTAGTAATTTAATAAAGGTGTGTATGGTGCTTTTTAGAAATAGAACAGGCGTGTAGTAATTTAATAAAGGTGTGTATAGTGCTTTTTAGAAATAGAACAGGCGTGTACTAATTTAAAAAAGGTATGTATGGTGCTCTTAAAAAATAGAACAGGCCTGTTCTATTTTAAAATAGGGATATGTATGTAAGGCAATATAAAACAGCAGGGCTGCCACCCTGCTGTTTTTTCTTTGTTGCGTGAATACATTGCAACTTATTTATTTCCCTTGTCAAAGTTATATTAACATTATCAGAATTAGTAGTCAATCAATTATTAGATTGATAATAGATATCTATTTATATTATTTATTTAACCTTATACCATGTTGCGTACATAACTGGTAGTACGATGAGTGTTAGTATGGTTGCTACGAGTAGACCGCCGCTGAATGCGATGGCGAGTGGGCTCCAGAATACGGATCCCATGAGTGGTATCATACCAAGGATGGCCGCAATGGCGGTTAGCATGATTGGTCTGAAACGCAATGTAGCGGAGTTGATAATGGCTTCGCGGGCAGATTGTCCTTCGGCGCGGTGAATTTCGATTTGGTCCAACAGGATGATGGAGTTACGAATAATCATGCCGGAGAGGGCAATGATGCCGAGTATGGCCATAAATCCAAGTGGTGTACGCGTAATATTTAAGGCCAGTACAACACCGATGAGTCCAAGCGGAGCTGTAAATAGGGCCATAAACATAAGGGCAATTCTCTTTAATTGGAACATGAGAATCGTCATGATTGCAAAGAGCATGATTGGCATTGGCATGAGCAATTTTTGTACAGCAGTGACGCTCTTTTCAGCAGAACCATCGAGATCAATAGTATAGCCAGTTGGTAAGTCTTGACGATATTCAGCAAGTTTATTGTAAATTTCTTTCGTCTTAGCATTGCCGAGCACGCCAGGTCCTACATTAGCATGAATGCTAATGGTTGGCATCATGTTGCGGTGCCAAATAATGCCTTCCTCTTGGCTCATAGAAATCGTTGCGATTTGGCTGAGCGGTACATAGGAACCATTTCCTGTTTGGATTGGTAATGATGAAAGTGCCGCCAAGTTGTGATTTTCATTGCCGCTTAATCTGAAAGTAACAGGAATAGTTTGGTTTCCTTCGTAGTATTCACCGGATTTTGTACCGGATAATAAACTTTGTAGATGAAGCGATACGGCATAACTATTAATGCCTAGCATACGCGCTTTATCTGGGTCAATGTGGATTTGAGCAACTGGCTCTGTATCCGGCCAATCGAAGGCGATATTATGTAAATCTTTATCCTCCTGCATTTTGGCTTTCACATCATTTGCAATCGTTTTAACCTCAGATGCATCAGGACCTGATACGCGGAGCATAACAGGGTATTTGGACGGCGGTCCGATTTGGACGAATTGCATATTGATGAGCGCAGATGGATATTGATCGTTTAGTTGATCCTGTAAATCCTTGAATAACGCATCTCGATCCTCTAAGGATTTGGTAACGATGATGGTTTGCATGAAATTTGCACGCGGCAATTCCGGTTCTAAGGTCAATACAAACCGCGGTGACCCTTCGCCTACATAGGTGGTGAAATGGTCGATATGTTCATTATCCTTTAACAAAGCATCCAATGATTTAGCTTGGTTTTGGGTATAATCGATGGATGAGCTTTGAGGAAATTGCATGGATACGATGATTTCATTCCGTGTCGACGATGGGAAAAATTCCTGTTTGATGAGAGGGAATGAAAGCAAGGACAGGATGAAAGCCCCTAATGTTAGGAGTAATACGGCCTTATGATGACCTAGTGCCCAGTGAAGGAGGCTTTCAAAACGAGCATAAAAAACGGTTTTCAAACGATGCATGATATGATCGCGACGAGTCCATTCTGACTCTGGTTTCTCGGCCTTGTTTTCGATGATTTTATAGCCTAGCACCGGACTGACCAGAACGGACGCAATCCAGGATAGGATGAGGGCCATGAAGACAACAATGGACAGGGATTTCGTGAATTCTGCAACCATGCCCTCCGCCAAGGCGAGAGGTAAGAATCCGGCACAGGTAATGAGAGTGCCAGACAGCATTGGAAAGGCTGTTGATTCATAGGCGAACGTAGCGGCGCGCCAGTGATTAAAGCCTTCTTCGAGCTTAACGCTCATCATTTCCACGACGATGATGGCATCATCAACGAGCAGGCCCAGTGCCAAGATGAGGGCGCCAAGGCTAACCTTATGCAAATAAATGCCATTTTCATACATCAGTACGAATGTCGTAGACACGACGACAGGAATGGTGAGGGCCACCACGATACCCGTGCGAATGCCGAGGGATGCAAAGCTGACGAGCAATACGATGGCGATGGCTTCGAATAAAGATTGCGAGAAATCGCCAATGGATTCCTTAACAATGTGTGGCTGATTCGACACTTGGTCGAGGCTTAAGCCTGCAGGAATCGTTGTTTTTAGCTCTTTCAGTTTCGTATCGATAGCCTTACCAAATTCGATATTATTGGCGCCTGCATCCATGGAAATGGCGATGCCAATGGCCGGCTTGCCTTCGTAGTAGAATTGAGGACTGGATGGGTCCTTATAGGTCATCGTTACGTCTGCAATATCGCCGAGTCGAATTGTTTGGTTATTGATGCGAATCGGCATATTTTTGACCGCATCCACGCTATCAAAGACGCCGTTAATGCGTAAATATACATTATTCGTATCTGTATTGACCATGCCCGCCGGCACCATGGCGCTTTGCTGTTTAAGGGCCGTTAATAATTGTTGTGTGCTCACCTGATACGATGCGAGCTTGTCCTTGTTAATCGTTACATCCAAGGACTTTTCTTGTACCCCGATGAGGGTAATTTTCTTAACATTCGGAACGGACAAGAGCTGCCGTTTTAAATCTTCCGCCTGTTGCCGTTTCTCTTCATACGAGAATTCGTCACCTGAAAGCGCGTAAATGGTGCCATATACATCATCGAATCGATCGTTGATAGATGGGCCTTGTACACCTGATGGCAAAGATTTCCATTCGTCATTGATCATATTCCGCGCTTCTTCCCAAGCGGGACGAATCTTGTTCGATGGCAAATCTTCTTTCAGATTGATATAAATAACAGATTTGCTACCATCTGTGAAAGACTTCGTATAATCTACACCTGGCAAATCTCGTAGCTTTTCTTCGAGCTTGTCCGTTACTTGATCTGACATTTGTTGCGGTGAAGCACCGGGCCATGAGACGCCCACAACCATGGTACGCATCGTAAAGTCTGGGTCTTCCATACGTCCCATGTGGGTGAACGAGAATATACCAAATGTGAGGAGTACAGCAATGAAGTAGTAGATAATGGATTTATGGCGTAACGCCCAATCGGCTAAATTAAACTTCTTCATTTATGCACCGCCGTTCCTTCTTGTAATTGTTGGGTTCCTGCGGTGATGACGATATCTCCTTTAGCGAGGCCATTTTTAACAATGACCGAATTATTACCAAATTCGCCAGTTTGAATAGGAACGAGATGTGCTTTGTTGTCTCGAATGACATAGACTGCGTTATTACCTTGTTTGTCTTTCACCAACGCTGTCAACGGTATGGAGATATCCGCTGTATCCGTTTGATTGAGGATGGCATTGATAGTCATACCGAGTTGCACCTCTTTTGGAGGATTTTGCAAGGTAATTTTGACCATATATGTCCGCGCTACAGGGTCTGGAACCGGTGAAATTTCACGAACAATACCTTGTACTTTCACATCAGGCAAAGCCCAAAATGTGATGGTTGCCGTGCTACCAGGGTGAATTTTACTCATTTCCTGTTCTGGCAAAGCGATGACCGCCTCAGGTTCGTGACCGGCCGCCAAGGTACCTATTGCCTGGCCTGCTGCTACGACCTGACCGGCCTCGACATTGAGAGTCGTAATAATACCGCTGTCTGGAGCAACCAAAGTAGTATAACTATTTTGATTATTACTCAAATTGAGACCTGCTTGGGCCTGTTGCAACTGAGCTTTCGCCGCATTCAGTTGATTTTCAGCCTGATCCAATTGCAATTTGCTGATAGCCTGCTCAGCGTACAAAGCGCGATATCTTTCAGCATTCGTACTAGCTAAATCATAGGCCGATTGCGCCGCCGTAACAGCACCTTGCGCATTTTGCACCTGACTCGCCGTATCAGCGCCATTAATCTGAGCAATTACCTGACCGGCCTGCACAGCAGTGCCCACACTGACAAACTTATTAATCACGCGGCCGCCCACCTGGAATGCCAGATTCGTTTCCGTCCGATTCTTGATGGTTCCTGAATACCCAGCACTCGTCGTTCCAGCCTCTTCGCCAATCGTAATCGTCCGTACCTTGAGACTCGTATCATGATCATCTTGATTCGACCCACAACCGCCGATGATGAGTGCACTCATCAACAGAGCCGTGGTCAAACCTAATACACTACGATTCATAATCCTCTCCTTCACACACGTAATAGAGATTATTGTAAAAGCAATAACTACTATGCAATATATATTTTATACAATTAAATAATACTATATATTAGATAAAAATTCTATAAGTACATTAGAAAATATATATGTTTTCTGATTTTAGTAACTACGAGGCACCTTCCTAAAACCTCCAGCTACCTTAACGGTCTGCGCCTGATGGCTTGAAGAATATAGCTTAGCAATATCAAAGGACTGGCTCGCCCCAAAGCCGACACGCTACTGCGCTTCGCGGAGCCCGAAGTCGTTTTGGGACAAGCCAGTCCTTTTTTACTGCAAATCTGAATTAGAAAAATTAAAACATATATATTTTCTAATATTAGGAGTAGGGGACCTACGGGGAGAAATTTAGGTTATAATAGTTTTGATAAAGGTTGGTGGAATTATGAAACAAGAAAAAGACAGAGAAGTATATAATCAAAAAACATTAGAAGCAATGAAAGAAGCAAAGAAAATAGCTAGAGATTCAAAATACCCTAGTTATGAAAATTTAGATGAATTAAAAAAGGCTTTATTAGATGAAGATCATAGAAAAAAAGTCACTAATTGATATCTGGCAAAGGGGCTCTCATTGTCCCAAGCGAAATACCATATTAGTGACTTCTTTGAGTTAAGTATACAAAGTGAAAAAGGCACATGGTGCTGCCACTTCGGGTCCCGCTTTAGCGCGATAGCGTGTCTTTCTCATAGATTGTGTTGAACCAAGTTGTGCGAATTACAGTAGAAATGAAAATTTGAGCACGTAGTATCATAGGATATTAGTAATAAAAAAATAGACTTCCAAAAACGACTTTGGCCCTGCGGAGGCCGTAGGCCGTAGTCAGACCCGGCCTGTCTATCCACAATAGATTAAGTTAACCAAGTTGTGCAACAAACGTAGAATAGAAGATGAGAGAACCCCTCTTGAAAACGACTTCGGGCTCCGCGTAGCGCAGTAGCGTGTCGGCTTTCAAGAGGGGTTCTCTCATCCATTTTTATTCTTCTGTTTGTTCCACAACTGGTTCAACATAACTAACCAAAATTTTGTCTATCCGTGTATTATCCATGTCCACGATTTCGAATGTGTATCCGTCCCAACTGGTTTTGTCGCCTTCGCGTGGGATTCTGCCGAATAGAAGGTTCATAAGGCCGCCCAGTGTTTTGTAGAGATCGTCTTCTTCGCGTGGTAGTTCTTTGACGATGTGGAAGAATTCTTTGAATTCGTCTACGTCGAGTAGACCGTCTACGAGCCATGTGCCGTCTTCGCGTTCGACGATGCGGTTTTCTTCTTCTTGGCGCTCTTCTTCGCCGGATGGCATGAGGCCTACGATTTCTTCCATGATGTCGTGCAAGGTAACGAGGCCGCTAAAGCCGCCGTATTCGTCGAGGACGATGGTTTCGTGAACGCCTTCATTACGCAATGTGTTGAGTAATTTCATAAGAGAAATGGACTCAGGTACGAGCAATGGTTCTTTCAAGCAAGAATGGATGACATGATGCAATGATTTTTCGCCTTGTAAGCATTGGACCATCACATCGGTTACATTGACTACGCCGCGCAATTCGTCGAGCGAGTCTTCACCTACTGGAATGCGGTATTGGTTCGCCGTTTTTAGGACCTCCATGATTTCTTCTTCGGACGAGTTTAAATCAATCCATTTGAGTTGCGTCCGCGGTGTCATGACGTCGCCTGCGTTCATATCTGCTAGGTGGAAAATATTTTCTACGAGGATTGGTTCCTCTTCTTCAAAGGCCCCCATGGCTACGCCTTCGGTGAGCATTTTGTTAATTTCCGACTCTGTTACAGGCGCTTCTTCTTTCACAGTAACGCCCAATATTTTCAATAGAAAATCCGTGGACACGCCGAGGAATAGTACGATTGGTTTTAATGCTTGTGAAAGCCAGTAAATTGGCTTGGAAACAACAACGGCAATTGCCTCAGGGCTGTTGATAGCTAGGCGTTTTGGCACCAATTCACCGATGACAAGGGACAAATAGGTGATGATGGCAACGATTAAGAACGAACTAATAGAAGCCGCATAAGGAGCGATACTAGGGAAGGCTTTCACCAAAACGTCCTCTAACGGCGCGGAAAAGGTAGCACCGGAATACAAACCAGTCAAAATGCCGACGAGGGTGATGCCTATTTGGATGGTAGAGAACATCTCGTTCGGATTCTCCGCCAACTCAAAGGCCTTCTTGGCGCGCTCATTGCCAGATTCGGCCATCTCCTCGAGGCGGCGCTTCTTGGCATTGACGATAGCGAGCTCGGTCATAGAAAAAATGCCGTTCGCGATGATTAAAATGACGATAATTATAAAATCTAAGGTCAGATCACTGTCCATGTAAGTAAATACTCCTTTTTATGAGATACAATTCTGCACATGAGAAAAATTGAAATATTACTCTTAAGTATATCATATCTGAATCATATATGGTAAATACAACAAAAGCACCCATGGAGGATGCTTTTGTTGTATACTATAGGTGTTACTGCCCCATACTGGTAACAGAAAGGGGGTGAAAATGTGTTTGACACTTTGAGTTCCTTAATAGTGTCTATCATAGCAGGTGTAACCTGTCACTACATCTGCAAGTGGCTAGATAGATATTTTCGTCAGTAACTAGCACAGAAAAAGGAGGGTGGCCGCCCTCCTTTTTCGTTTGCGTGAAAATGTGTCACACATTGGTTCCTTTGTCACTTATTATATTACACAATTTACTATTATTTGTAAATGGTTAGTGATTGTTATAAAAAAGCAGGGTTGCCGCCCTGCTTTTTCATTTTGCGTGCAACATATTGAACGCATTAACTTCCTTGCCATATACTACATGATTATCTAATGTTTGTAAATGATGCAATCTATGTATACAATGATTCATAAGAACATTAATAAAACTATAATATACATGTATATAAGCAATAGGGAGCAGGATACGATGACAAGCGAACAGGAATGGGAACAAGTGTTACAAATTAAAACTACAGGCCGTGATGATAGCCGTTCGGATGCAGAGCATCATCCTTATGAGCCAACGGATTATTGTGTTCTTGAACGCCTTGCCAATAGTGGTTATATTACGAAACAAAATACCCTCATTGATTACGGCAGTGGCAAGGGGCGCGTCAGCATATTTATGGCGAATCAGACGCGGTGCCATTCCATTGGTATCGAATACGATGAACGTTTGTATGAACGGGCCATCGTAAATGGTGAAAGCCCAGCTGCCAAGAACCGTGTATCCTTTGTCCTAGGCGATGCTGCTACCTATACATTGCCAGACAATGCAGATCGATGCTTTTTCTTTAATCCCTTTGCACTTCACACCATTAAACGCGTACTAGGTAATATCTTTGATTCTTTATATCATCATCCAAGAGAAATTCTACTATTCTTCTATTATGTTAACGAAGAAGTAGAGAATTTCCTAAATAACCACGTGCGCCTTGAAGCAGAAGAATCAATACAATGCGGTGATTTATTTCAAGAACGTGATGAAAAAGAACGAATATTGGTATATAGGGTGAATGTGTTTTAGTAAATTGATTCATCTAAAAAAATAGCAGGGCTGCCACCCTGCTATTTTTTCGTATGAAAACATTGCCTCATACTAATTTCCTTTGTTACTCATAGAATAGCATGATATAAAAGGATAGTCAAATTTTACGTACTTTCACTAAAACACGCAGAAAATCCGCATATTTTCTGATATAATAATAGATTAGAGAGTATAAAAATTTATTTTTTCTATTCACCATGGTATGTATTGATTCGTAATGATTAATCATAGTGATTAGGGCTGAGTATATACCATAAAGGAGGAACGTATGGAACGCGTGTCAGCAAGTCTTATTGAAGAAATTCGCAGTGCCTTAGTAGAGCGTTATAATCGCGATCAAGAGATTCAGCAAATGATTGAAGAAATCGGCGCAGAAGAAGGTCTTAATGAAAAAGAGCTGTTTGTCATTCATCAAGCCTATTTAGAGGTTAAGGAACGCATGCAATATACGGCGAATTTGATGGAATTGTGGAATCAAATTGAGGTCGTTCAGGACCGCATGAGCATGCTTAATTCTTATGAAAGCTTGGAACGCGATTTGTTTGGTGATGTTCTTTCCTTTGATAAACCAATGGGCTATGGTACGTCGAATCAAGACAACTTAGATTATGCAATGGAGCAAATTAAGTTAAATGATGTAGATCATGACCTCGAAGATATCGACCTTGCCAAGGAATATCCAATTGATGATCAAGATGTTGTTTATTTTAATGAGCATTCAGCCAATAAGAAAACTACATCTAGTCGTGATGACGTCAATGAGGATAACTTTGATGACGATGAGGACGATTTTGATGATGAAAGCGTATTAGACCGAGATATTCGTACGTCTTTAGATCCTTATGATATGGTAAATTCCTTGTTGTATTCCAAACAATCCACGGGCGATAAGGATAAAACTAAACAACAAAAGGAAATCGACAAGCTTATTAAAAAACAACTGAAACGCGTAGAAGAAGAATGGGCGAAGCTTTCAGGTAAAAAGGATAAAAAAGATAAGAAAAAGAAAGATAAAGATAAAAAGAAGGACAAGAAAGACAAGCAGTCTAAGAAAGAGTCCGAATTAGTAAAGGAATCTAAGAAGTCCAAGAAGGACAAAGAGTCCAAAAAGAGCAAGAAGGATAAGGATTCTAAAAAAGCTAAAAAAGACAAGGATGCTAAGAAGGATAAAAAAGCTAAAAAATTAGAAAAAGCCTTGAAGAAGGAGTCCAAAAAGTCCACAAAAAAGGACTAACCGTAGATTTTATAAATGACCACGGCCAGAAAACTACGGATAAGGGCTGTGGAAAATGCAAGCGGTGCAAGGGGCCGCGGTGTAGGAAATATAGTATATAAAGTTGGGGAATGGTATGAATCGTTGGTTGAACTGGATAAAAGGCATTCAACAGGAATTAAAAGCATTTTTGTTCTTTTCTATCTTGTTTACGCTTTTTAGAATCGTATTTTTAATTATATTTCAATCTCAATTAGACACGACTACAATGGACAGTATTTTAATGTCTTTATGGCTTGGTTTTCGGTTGAGTTTGAAGACTGTTGGATCGATTGTCCTTGTAAGTTTGCTATTTGCTACATTGCCATCTATAGTGTGGCCGAAATGGAAGGCCCAAGGTGTACGCAAGGTTTGGTACGGATTTGTTACCATCTTCTTTACATTGCTCTTTATGGGGCGTATCCCGTTTTATACCATATTTAACTCCTCTTACAATGCGATGCTTATCAATGGCAAACATGACGATATTCATGCCATTATCAATACGGCTATCAATGAATATCATGGTATACCATATTTAATTGGTGGCATTGTGCTTAGTATTATTTTCACTTGGCTTTTAGTGAAAGTACTAAATACCAACACATATGAATGGGCACCTAGTACTAAGAGTAGTAAATGGATCACTGGTATTCTAAGTTTTGTTGGATTTGGTGTACTATTCGTATTTTTCCGCTTTGGTGGAGCTTTTGGGTACACGAATTCCATTAACTGGGAAAGCGCAGCTCGACTTAATTCAAATCTGTTAAATGAAACAATATTAGACGATGCACAAGCATTATACCGTGTGAAATCCATTGCTAAACGAACTTCAGAATTAGAGGATATTCATTTAACACCTGCTGAGTTACATGAAAAAATACAATCCATTGGCGGTAATCCTAATAGTACACGATTTGATGAAGCTTTCACAAAAACGATAACAACAGAGCGATTACAACAACAACCGCAATCTATTAATATCATTCTCGGTGAATCCTATGGTTTATGGCCATTCCTTGCTGAATTCAACGAACCTGGTGCGTATCTTGTAGAGCAAGGTCGTAAGTACGCGGCTAGTCCACAGGCGATGGGTACGCAAATGGCCTTAGCCCAAGGAACGGGTACGATGCCAGCTATTATCGGGTTATTGACGGGCATGCCGGATACGGGGATGTATCCAAATTATAGCGTAGGAATGTTACAAGAACCGTATGGCCTTGGTATTGGATCGGTTATGAAAAAACTAGGCTATAAGACCGTATTTTGGTATGGCGGTTTTAGTACTTGGCAAAATGTTAAGAACTTTGCCTTAGAACAAGGTTTTGATGAATTCCACGATGCATCTGAAATGCCGAGCAACGAAACAAATGCTTGGGGCGTAGCCGATGGAGATATGTTCAAGGCTATCAATGCATACATGGACAAACATCGTGGCGAAAAGATCATCAATGTCATCATGACTACGTCGAATCATCCTCCATATAGTGTGAATGTGGCGAAGGAAGGCTATGATGCGGATAAGGTTCGTAAGAACTTGCCAGATTCCATTGCCAATACGGATAAACAAATCAATGAAATGGGCCACATATGGTATGCAGACCATGTGATGGGTGAATTTATTAGTAAAGAGGAACAATCTGATCCAACTTCATTATTTGTTATCACCGGTGACCATAGCGAACGCTTTACCTTTGCTCATGAGGAAGGTCCTAAGGTAGCATCCACGATTCCGATTATTTTCTACGGTCAAGGCATCAAAAAAGAATGGCTTTCACAAGATGCATTTGGCATGAGTATTCAAATCATTCCAACATTAGCTGAACTTGTAGGACGTACAGGGCAAACTTATGAGACTATGGTACCGAGTCTATTTAATCAAGGGCCGTTCGTATTTAATCACCGTTTGTGGATGGATAAGACTGGCATATATGTAGAAGATGAGAAAATGCCGCAAGCATATGCTAACTCTATGAAAACCATGCGAGAATTAACGGCTTGGCGGTTAAAACATGGGGATAGTATCCAATAGGGGAATATTTTAATTTATATCATTAACAAGATGAACTCGATATTGTCAGGGAATATATAGGGTTTGTTTACTTACAAAACTTACAAAAGGAACTATCATGGGTGAACAATTTTTCTTATCCCTCCAACAAAATATTAAACTATTCCTCTGGATGCCTATACTCTGTGCTATCTTTAGGGCCATCTTTATCGCAGTGTACCATCCGTACGAAACGCTAAAGGGCAAGGGAAAAATCATTCGTACCTGCTTTACCTTTGGATTTTGGTGGGGCATGGATATCAACGCGTATCAATTGTTGATTTTGCTTGTGCTTGGTACATTGCCATTCTTGGCCTTTCCAGATTACTACATGACAGCAGCCATCGTCCTCAATACGGTGTTGAGTTGCATTATCTATGCTGCCTTTGCAGGTAAGATGCAATTCTATAAGCACTTTAATGACACCTATAACTACATGTTGCACTATGGTAAGCATGCGGATAAGAAAAACCTCATTGACATCTTCTTCAATCAAGACAAGGGATGGTGGGTACTCGCCGGATTCATTCCTGTGGCGGCCATTAGCTATGGTGCTAGCACATTGTTATCGGCTCTTCCGTCCATTCCGTATCCTCATTTTGAAAGCAACATTGCAGCCGGCGCAAGTGCCTTTGGGTTCTTGGCGCTCTATGTGGTGATTTACTACTGGCTTCACTATGGTGGGACCTTGAATCACCGCAATAAACCAGAATGGGACGTGGTGCCAACCATCGTTAAGGAGGATATCTTCTTTGCGAAGGCGACCATCGATGATTTAGAGGCTCTCAAATTGGTTCGCAAAACGCCGTTGACGGCGGCGCAAATGAAATCGGATGAGGAACTCGTAGAGGATGTGAATCATCTTATGCCGTGCCGTGATTGGCAAACCTTGGATAATCCATTGCATGCCTTTAAACGCGTGGCAAAGGGTGCTCGCATTGCTAAACCTAAGCATATCTTTTTGATTGTTGGTGAAAGCATCCCTCAGTGGTCCATGGATCCGTTGTATATGAATTTTAATATCTGTCCAGGATTGCGTGAGTTTGCGGCTGGTGTGCATACGGCGTGTGTGCCTAATTTCTTGCCAGCCGGTAATGTGTCACGTCCTTCTATTTCAAGTCTCATAAGCGGTATCTACGATAGCGGCATGGAATTAAATGAAAAGGAAATTTTTTGGAACAATACATTGCCAACTGCTCTGGCAGCACAGATAAAACGATTAGGATACCAAACCATTTACTGGTACGGTGGTAACTCATCGAGTGGTAACTTTACGAAATACGGCAAGGCTCAAGGCTTTGACCGCATTGAAAATGCTACCGAATTCTGTGGTCCTCAAGCACCGCAAACATGGCTTGGCGTATACGATCACGTATTCCTCGAAGAGGCGGCAAAATGCATCGTAGCTATGGACGAACCAACATTCCATTTTGTATATACTACGACTAATCATGGTCCCTATAAATTAGAAGATAAGTACCTTGATTTCGATGCACGCCGCGATTTGCCTGGCGTTGGCGATGATATTTTAAATCGCAAGGATGGCAATAAGGGCTTAGCAACCTACAAATATTGTGATAAGGCCATCTTTGATTTCGTAGATGCTATGAAAGCGAAGTTCCCGGATAGCTTGTTCATCGTAACGGGTGACCATTCCAATCTATTTGGTGAATTTAATAATACATCCTTCTTACACCGCGATTATACGATGCGTGAAATTCGAAATACCGTATTTTATATGCAACATCCAGAGCTTTCACAAACATCACTACCTGCATCTATCGGCACGCATCTAAGCATTATGCCAACCATCATAGAGGCCATCGCGCCAAAAGGGTTCGAATATTATGCGGCGGTGCCATCCGCATTCGATGAACAACCGGATGTGCATGTAACGCCATACCAATGGATCACAAGCGACATGGTAGGGGATGTGCTCGGCGATTACGGACAATACCAAACCTACACGGCGGAACCATCCGAATACATCCGCCCAATCGATAACCACGCGCAGGACGCAGAATACTGGCGCTCCTTATCGGCATGGATGATGAAATTTTATGCTAATGTACAATAGGGGAGACATACATGGCAACAGTAACGGTCATTATTTTGGCTAAAAATGAAGAACAACATATGAAAGACTGTATCGCATCTGCACAATTTGCTGATGAGGTGCTTCTTATCGACGATGGCAGCACGGATAAAACGGTAGAGATTGCTGAATCTATGGGGGCCCGCGTCGTACATCATGCTATGAATGGCGATTGGTCTCAACAACGACGTTTTGCCGTTGAAGAGGCTCGGTCCGAATGGATTTTCTTCCTCGATGCGGATGAACGCATTTCGCCAGAATTACAACGAGAAGTACAAGATGTGCTGGCTAAGAATGAGAAAAAAGCATACTGGATTGAACGGTCCAATGTGTTCCATCACAATAAGGCCACTCATGGTGTGTTGCGTCCTGATTACGTGTTGCGATTTATGCCAAAAGAGGGTACGAATATAGAAGGCTTTGTACATGAAACTATATCCAGCACCTATCCTGAGGCTAAATTACATGGCAAAATGTATCATTATACTTACGATAATTGGCATCAGTATTTTAATAAATTCAATAATTATACGACATTGGCGGCTAAGAAATATAAGGAAAACGGAAAATCCTGTTCCTTTGTAAAGGATATTCTTATCCGTCCAAGCTGGGCTTTTTTCAAGGTGTACATTTTAGATAGGGGTTTTTTAGATGGAAAAATAGGATTTATCCTATCCGTGAACCATTATTTCTATACCATGATTAAGTACGTAAAGCTATATTATTTATTGAAATCCAATGGGAAACTATAACAGATCTAGATAATAGATTCTAAATAACAGATGAGTGTTAGTAGAGAAAGGAAGGACCACAATGCGCGTAGCCATTTTGGAAAGCATCATTATGCCCGCCGGTCATGAGGTAGAATTTGATCGCATGATCATCAATGAATTAAAACGCCAAGGTCATGAACCGGTATTGATGGTGCCGGAGAATTTTACCTTTAAGGTTGATTATGGCGTTGACGTTATCTATCTTGAGGGCGGAGAGGTAGTGACCTATGCAGGTGCATCGAAATGGAAAAAGCCGTTCTTATCTATATTACGCGAACGACGTCGTCGTGCATGGTTTACTTCGGCTGCTAAGAAATTAGAGGAACATCATTGTGATGCTTTGATTATTCCTACCTCCACGTATCGCTATATAAAAGCACTATTGGATACGCCTTTAAAACATGCAAAGGTGCCTGTTCACTTTATTTTCCATGGCATTGGCAAGGGTGAAAACGTACGGTTCTTAAAACAAGCGGAACGTGCCAATCGATATCCGAATATTTACCTAGATGTCATTACCTTGCGCGACGATATGCTGCGCAGTGATCTACCGCGCGTACGTCCTATCTTACCTCCTGTGTTTACCCCATCCACGGGTGAAACACCAACCTTCTCTACACATACGCCACTTCGTCTTGGCTTTTTCGGTCAATTCCGCAAAGAAAAGAATATTATCCCGTTATTGGATGCTTTCAAAACAGCTGCTTTTACGGGTCCCGTGGAACTCTTGGTACAAGGGGCGACAGCAAAACCTGAGGACGGCGAGCTATTCGATGCCATCGCTGACGAATACAAGGACGTGCCAGGGCTTTCATTCCTCCATGCGAACCTTATCGGATCCGATTGGGACAAGGCTCTACTCGATGTAGACGCTATCTTGATGCCATACGGTGCCGAGCGGTATCGCTATCACTGGAGCGCTATGCTCTACACGGCTATTGGGTTCTATAAACCGGCCTTGGTATCACCTGAAATCAATCCTGAGGTGTTGTGCGATTATCATGTTGGTGAAAGCTTAGATATATCCTCAGTAGATACGATTCGCGCTGGATTAGAACAATTCGTAAACAAAATGATTGAACATCCAGATATATATGAGGCCGGTTTGGTACAAGCCAATGAAGACTTTGGACATAAACGGATGATTGATTCGATTATTAATGTATAACTATACAAGAATTTTTGGAATAATCTTTTGATAATCTTTTGAAATTATTATATTGATAGATTAGAAAATCCAAAAAACATAGATAGAATAAGAGTTTATAGAAAAAATAATCTTTTGACAATCTTTTGACAATCTTTTGAAATGAAATATGTATAAGTAAGGAGAGTGTATGTTTCAATATATAAAGGACCAATGGGCTAATGGTCGAGCTATTTATGGGAAAAAATCATGGCGTGAAACACGACGCGTAGTCTTACATTTCTTGCGAACTGTAGGCCACAAGCAAGAGATGATGGAATATAAGTCTTTTTTTGAAAGCTACGCACCAGATCAACATATTTTAGATAAACAAGAAGGTCTCTATGAGTTGATGAGTCGTATTTTCTTATTTAAAGAATCAACATTACGTGAACGCATTGATGCGGTAAAGAATCACTTTATAGCCTTAGAAGATGTATTTACATCAGAGACCATCAAAATGCTATATAATCCGGATGAACTAAAACCGGAAGGATTAAAACAAGGCATTCTACTTTGGGAAGATGCTGATTTAAACATGACGGCACATCTTAACTTTATAACCGGTCAACGTAAAGAAGGTTTATTTACCATTCTGTTACAACTAGGCAATCAAGGTGTATACCATGCGAACATCCGCCTCGGCAAAGGTTTAGAAGGGGAACCAACATTGTGGATTGGTACCATCCAAGGGTATAAAGATGGCCTCGATAACGCAAAACATATTACAAAAAAAATGTTCGGCTATCGGCCAAAAAACTTTATCGTATTCTTGATTCGGGAACTCGCTAAATACTGTAAAGTGCAATCTATGTACGCCGTATCTGACGAAGGTTTCTATGCCAATACACATATGGTACGCGGTCATAAGGCAAAGGTAGCTGAACTCGATCCATTGTGGGAAGACATTGGTGGCTCAGTTACACAAGATCCACGATTCTTTAAAATACCGTTGGAAGAATACAGAAAACCGATTGAAGAAATCAAATCACAAAAACGTAGCCAATATCGGAAGAGATATGAATTACTTGATGGATATCAGGAACAAATTCGGGGGAATTTGAAACCATTCATACTATGATGTGTGGATAGCATGAATATTAATAGGGACAGAGTATATTGTTAAAATTATATAAGGAGCTTATATAAATATTTAGGGATGAATGTTAGTAATTAAATGGGGTTATACATATGTATAAGCATATTATATTAAGTAGGTTTGGTGGTTTAGGAGACATGGTTATGATGTCTCCATTATTAAAGGGAATTAAGTTACTATATCCAGATACAAAATTGACTGTTGTTGGGGAAGAAAATGCTAAGCAACTAATGGAAGCCTATCCATTTGTAGATGAGTATCTTACATTTGATAAAACAAAGAAAAGCTCATGGCATCTTATTAAAAAATTATGGCGCTCTGATGTTGTGTATTTAATGGATACGCTATATCATATTTCTATTATTTATGGTCTTGCCTGCATAAAAAAACGTGTTGGATTACCACATAAACGTAAGTTTTGGCTCACAGATTGTCTTAAAGTAGAATCATGGATGAATCATGCTTTTGAGCCTGTTGTATATGCACATTTTTTGAAAGAAGCAACAGGAATTGATGTAACGACATTACCTAATTGGGATACTTTTGTATATCCGGATGCTAGGGATGTAGATAAACAGCATGTAAAAGAATTGTTGGCACCTTTACAAGGTAAAGACTATATTGTATCTAGTTTAGAAACAGGTGGATATGCCAAAAACTGGCCTAAGGAGCATTGGATAACATTATTTAATGAACTTAATAAAATAGGAAAATTGGTAGTTCTTATAGGAGCTGAATCACAGAACTATACTAATCTTGAGTTACCAGATAATGTTGTTAATCTCATAGGTAAAACTAATTTATTAGAAGTTGGGGAAATCATAAGAAATGCGGAACTTGTTATCAATGGATGTAGTTTTCCTGTACATGTAGCTAATGCATTTGATACGCCGGTTATAGGTTTATATGGGTCACAACCTGTTTGGCGTGGTGCACCACAACGTATTTATAAAGCTATCACTTCACCTGTAAAATGTGCTGGTTGTGATCTTTTATTTAATGGTCCTGGTTGGTGTGAAAAGCCAGTTTGTATGAAACAGATAACACCAGTAGAAGTTATGAAATGTGTAAAACAATTCTATGATGAGGGGAAACCACTAGGAATGTATAAATTAGTTACGGGAAAATAATAATGAACTTACAAGAAAAATATGAAGTTAGTACAAAAGATGTTCTATTAGCAAGCGCTATACATACTATAAAGGGATCACGAACTTGTCCTGATTTTATTTATAAATATTCATTAAAAAAATATGGACACAAAGATAATTTAGCAAGATATTATACAGAAAAATATTCAAATATTCCTGTAGGTAAATATACTTGGGGGTATCGGTATGTTCGAGATGATATTATCAAATCCATTGGTTCCTATTGCTCGATTGCCATAGATCAGTTAGTTGTACCCAATGGTCATCGGATTGATTATGTATCTACTTGGAATTCTGAGATTGACTATCCTGATATGAAACCATATGTACATTCTACGATTATTGGTAATGATGTATGGATTGGTGCACGAAGTATTATTCTAGATAATGTAACTATTGGAGATGGTGCAGTTATAGGTTCAGGCAGTATTATTACTAAAGACGTACCACCATATGCAGTTGTAGTAGGAGCTAATAAAATCATAAAATATCGTTTTCCAGATGAAATTATTCAAAAATTGTTATTAATGAAATGGTGGGAATGGGATGATGATAAGATTCGTGAAAGTTACCATTTATTTCATGATCCTATAAAATTTGTAGATACTTATTCTGGAGATATGAAGAATGGATATTGAGAAACAAGATAATACTAAGAGAATCTGCAATATTTTATTTGGTCCTTCTGATGCACCTGAAGTAGCTTATAAAGATTGTGGTATGTTTTTATATACATTAGCGAAATACTTTTCTTGGAAAAGTACTTATGTATACTATAAAACAAGAGAGAGTGATACCACTTGGAATCAAGAGTTTTCATCATATGTGAATACAATTTGTATTGGTGAAACTAGTGATTATAAAAAACAAATTGAATTAGCAAAAATATTTTTGAAAGAACATATACATGAATTTGATGTAATTATGTTTTTTAATTATGGCAGCACAGTTTGGAAACTTTCTAAATACTGTAAACAATTGAAACCAGATATTATCGTATACAGTAAATTAGATATGGGTATAGGTGGTTTTGAACATTTTTGTGGTAATAAGCCATTTATGTGGCTTCGTAATTATGCCGAAAAATTAAAAAGCCAATATGTTGATTTTTTTACAGTAGAGACAAAGTCTTATTATGATGCACTTTCTAAAACATCTGTATTTAAAAATAGATTAGGGTATTTACCTAATGGTGTATCAACATTAAATGTAGATGTGAGTGATATAGATTCTATTCCAAAAGAAAATATTATTATTACCGTTGGTCGATTAGGTGAGTATGTAAAAAATAATGAGTTATTATTAGATGCTATTAAATTACTTCCAGATGATATTGTAAAAAAATGGAAGTTTATGTTTATTGGTCCATCGACGGAAGCATTTATACAAACTGTAAAGAATTTTAAAGAAAGATACCCAGAAAAAGCAGATTCGATTATAATGACTGGAAATATTACAGATAGAACTCAACTTTATACTTATTGTAGACGAGCTAAAATTATTTGTATGACTAGTCGGACAGAAGGGGCATGTATTGCAACTTTAGAAAGTATGTTCTTTGGGGCATACCCTATTATTACTAACTATAGTGATTTTGCTTTAGATACAACCAATTGGGGTAATTGTGGTCGAATTGTTGAAAATGGAAATTCTGATAAATTATCTGCTGAGTTATATAATGCAATGGTAGATAATGATTTATTAAGTAAATGTATAATAAGCCAGAATTATGCAAGAAAAATGTTTGACTATAATGAATTATCAAAAAAATTAGTCGAAATGTTAGAGAATATAAATTAATACTAAAGGGGATAGTATGAGAATATGTGTAACGGGTGGTGCAGGGTTTATAGGTTCTCATTTAGTCGATCGTTTGATTAATGATGGACACACAGTTTTAGTGATAGATAATCTATCTAGTGGGAGTAGGAAATTTATTAATTCTAAAGCTCAATTTATCGAAATGGACATTAGAGATTCAAATTTAAGTTCTACTATATGTGAATTTAAACCAGAATACATATTTCATGAAGCTGCTCAGACAGAAGTTTCTGTGTCTATGAATAATCCTAAATTGGATTGTGATGTAAATTTAATGGGGTTAATTAATGTATTAGATGCAGCTGTTACATGTGGTGTAAAGAAACTATTAATGCCTTCATCAGCAGCTATTTATGGGAATTTAGATACATTGCCATTAGATGAGTCTATGATTGGTATGCCGACCTCCTTCTATGGATTAACTAAATTAACGACAGAACATTATCTTCGTATTTATTATGAAGCCCATGGTTTAAATTATATTTGTTATCGTTATTCTAATGTATATGGACCTAGACAAGGTAATGGCGGTGAAGGTGGCGTTATTAGTATATTTGCAAAAGCTATTGCTAATGGATTACCTATAACTGTATATGGTGATGGTGACCAGACAAGGGATTTTATTTATGTAGATGATGTTGTAGAAGCTAATATTTTGGGCTTAGAAAATAACATTACAGGTGTTTATAACATAAGTACTAATATTGCTAGTTCAATTAATTTGATTATTGATGAATTTAAATGTATTAGTAATAGTAAAATAGATGTTTCTTATGAGCCTGAAAGAATTGGAGATATCAGACATTCTAGACTAGATAATAAAAAAGCCCAAAAAGATTTTTCGTTTAAGACTACTTTTAATCTAAGTGATGGATTATATAAAACGTATGAATATTTTAAGGTTAATAAATAGAGTTAATGAACTACGGATAGTATTGGGGATTTTATGAAAATAGCAGTTTGTTTTTTTGGCCATTTAAGAACCTTTAAAAGGTGTGCACCTTATATTAAATTTAATTTGTTGAAACATTATGATTGTGATTTATTTATGCATACTTGGTCAGATTATAATCATCAAACAAAAACTTGGCATGAGAATCAAACTATTAAAGGTAAGGTATCTAGACAAGAAATTATAGATACTTATGGCGAGTTTAAAAAGATTATTATAGAGAATCAAATTGTAGAAGATTTAGGAGATGTAACGATAGCTATTGATGATAAAAAGATATCGTTATTTGGTCTTAAATCTATGTATCATAGTATGCAATTATCATATAATCTTTGTGAACAATATGCTGTAGAGAATAATGTAAATTATGATTTAGTAGTCATGATACGTCCTGATATTGCGTTATCTAGTCGATTTGATATAGAACGTTATATCTCTATGTTAACTAATGATGAATTATTACATGCATTTCTCACAATCGCAAATAATTCTGCATCTATAAATGCAGGTTTTAAATATTTAAGAGCAATTGATTTACTATTTATTGGTAAACCTCAAGTTATATCAGATATTGTGAATCACACAAATATGATTATTCAGGATTTATCTGATCAACCTATTATTAATTGTGCACCTGAATCTAAATTTATAGAGTTTATAAGTTCTTTGGGAATTAATCTTTATGAAATTAAATACGACGGATGGAATTTAGTTCGTCCATTAAAGATTAAAGAGTGGATTAAGCAAATAATTAGGATTCGAATTAATAGAAGATACATAAAAATTCAATTACTTAGGTATATTTTAATTAATATATTCTCAGTTCGAATTAATCTGTTTAATTTTGAAATCGATTGTTGTATAGGAAGATCGTATTCTGAATAATGTAGGGGGAAATATGCTAAACATTGTATTACCAATGGCTGGACGAGGTTCTCGTTTTGCTAATGCAGGATATACTCTACCAAAACCTTTAATTCCAGTTCATGGAGTTCCTATGATTAAGGTGGTAGTAGATAATTTGACACCTAAGTGCGAACATCGTTTTATCTTTGTGGTACAACAAGCACATATAGATCAGTATGATTTAGTGCCTAAATTGAAATCATATGCTAAAAATGTTGAAATAATTGGTATCAATGGTATTACTGAGGGACAAGTGTGTACAGCTTTGTTGGCACAAAAATTCTTTGATAATGACGAACCATTGATGAATGCGAATAGCGATCAATATATTGATATTGATATCAATGAGTATTTAGATGCTATGAATGAACGTGATTTAGATGGCATGATTATGACGATGAAAGCAGATGATCCTAAATGGTCTTATGCGCGCACTAATGAAGATGGATTTGTTATTGAAACTGCAGAAAAGAAAGTAATTTCCGAAGATGCGACTGTAGGAATCTTTAACTTTAAGCATGGTCGTGATTTAGTACGTGCAGCTAATCAAATGATTGCGGATGATATTCGTGTAAATGGTGAATTCTATACTTGTCCTGCTTATAACTATTTGATTAAAGAAGGTAAGAAAATTGGCATTTATGGGATTGGCGAGGAGTACAATGGTATGTATGGATTAGGAATCCCAAAAGATTTAGAATTCTTTTTACAACATCCGGTTTCTCAACATATTAAAATGAAGGTGATGAAATGATTATTTTATCTCATCGTGGTTATTGGAAATCTGAGGAAGAACGTAATCAAGAGGTAGCATTCCATCGCTCATTTGATTTGGGATATGGCACAGAGACTGATATACGCGATATACAGGGGAAACTTGTTATTTCACATGATATGCCTCAAGGTAATGAAATAACATTTGAGGAACTATTACAAATCATGGATGGACGTAACTTACCATTGGCTTTGAATATAAAAGCAGATGGTATGGCTAATGAAATTCTTCGTTTGTTAAAGCAATATAATCATACGAATTATTTTACTTTTGATATGTCTATTCCTGATATGGTAGTGCAATTAAAAACAGAACTAACCGTTTTTACAGGATTATCGGATATACTTTCACCAGCAGTATTATTAGATCAAGCGGAAGGTATATGGTTAGATTGTTTTAATTCGGATTGGTATGATAGTAAATTAGTCGATACATATTTAGAGATGGGAAAATCGGTATGTATCGTATCTGCAGATTTACATAAACGTGATGTAAAGGAACAGTGGAGTATTATTAAGCAGTGCAAGCATTTGGATTTAGACTCATTAATGCTGTGTACTGATTATCCAGAAACGGCAAGGGAGTTTTTCTATGGGGAAGAAAATAAAGGCCATTCTATTTGATATGGATGGAGTGCTGATTGATGCTAAAGAATGGCATTATGAGGCTTTAAATCAAGCGCTAGGATTATTTGGTTATACAATAACAAGAGCAGAACATCTATCAATGTATGATGGGCTTTCAACACGTCAAAAATTAGAAAAATTGACCATTGAAAAGGGATTGCCACGCGACTTACATAGTTTTATCAATGAGATGAAACAAAAATATACGACACGCATGATTTATGAAAATTGTCGTCCACGTTTTAATCACGAATTTGCATTATCTAAATTGAAAGCTGAAGGATACAAGATTGCAGTTTGTTCCAATTCCATCCGTATGACAATTGAGATGATGATGGAATATGCACGCTTAGATTCATATTTAGACTTCATTATTTCTAATCAGGACGTAGAAAAGCCAAAACCAGATCCTGAAATTTATCAAACGGCGATGAAGCAGCTACAGTTACAGCCTGATGAATGTTTAATTTGTGAAGACAATGATAATGGCATTAAAGCAGCTTTAGCAAGTAATGGACATCTTATGACAATTCGAACTGTGGATGATGTTAATTATGATGCGATTAAGGATCGGATTGCTCAAATTGAGGGGGTGTAGTATGAATATTCTATTTTTAATGGGAGGCAACTCTGATAAAAATAAGGAAGATTATCCGTTATACCTTACCGAAGTTAAGGGCAAAACAATTTTAGAAAAACAAATTGAATCTGCCGAAGCATTACATCCAGAATCTATTATTTTCTGTATGAAAGAAACAGAAATTAAACAATATAGTACGGACAGTGTAATTTCTCAATTGGTACCTAATGCTAAGATTATACCGATTACAGGTATGACAAAGGGTGCAATCTGTACGGCTTTATTAGCTAGCGAATATGTTGATACTGACGAAGAATTATTAATTATGGCTATTGATGATTTCATGGATGCATCTGGTCTAGCTATTATTAATGAGTTCAGAAACAATCATGCTGATGCGGGTGTAGTATGTTTTAATTCGATACATCCTAGATATTCGTTTGTGAAAGTTAATGCTGATGGTGAGCCAACTCAATTCTCTGAAAAAACACCGATTAGTAGACATGCACTTATTTCGTTTTATTATTTTAAATGTGGATCTGATTTTATAGCTTGTGCTAAAGATGTTATTCGTAAAGATCGTTTGATTAATGGTAACTTCTATATTAGCCAAAGCTTAAATGAGATGATTCTACGACAAAAACACATTATGGTAAAAGAAATTGAAAGCGCGCAATTCCATCCATTGAAAACAGAACATCAGCTAGCTGAATATATTATGGAATATAATAAGAGCTTGCAAAGTAAATAAATAATAAAAGGCGCCTGTGTGGCGCCTTATTTGTTATAAGCATAAAAAAGGATATGGTTAGATTATTGAATAAATTTAACTATATATAGGTATACATATGAAGATTGATAATTTAGACAAGATGATTGGTGGTTGGTTTATTGGTAACTTTGAACCTTCCTTATTAAAGACAAATGACTGTGAAGTAGCCGTAAAACGATATAATAAAGGCGATTATGAAGGCCATCACTACCATAAAATTGCTACAGAATATACAGTTATCATAAATGGTCGTGTAAAAATGAACGGCATAGAATATGGCACTGGCAGTATTATTACGATGGAGCCTAATGAAGTAACAGATTTTGAATGCTTGGAAGATGGCACTGTTAATGTGGTTGTGAAGATACCTGGGGCTAATAATGATAAATATGTAGTGGAGTGAGATTTCTCTATTTTAATTTAATTATATTTGATATAATTAAAACAAATGTTCGTTATAAAAATAGATGGTGAGTATTAATGTCAGATAAAAAACAAGTTTTAAAATTTCATTACTATTTTGTTAAGTGTACAGAAGGTAATAATCTTGCTAATTTCGTGGTAGATTCAAACTGTAAGTTAGAGTTATTATTGGAAAAGTTGAAAGGCAAGAATCATAGTGAACGGACATGGACATATAATAATGATGATGATAATAGAATTATTTTACAATCATTATCAAAAGAGGCTAATGGTTATTGGAAGATAAGTTTTGTTAAGGTTAGAGATGGAGCTTTACCAGGACGATTAGATGCAGATGGAGATTTTAAAGAAATAATTCTTGAGGCGGATGAATATATTGGGGAGGATATGACGATAGTATATTCTCCAAAACATAATATTATAGGTATACAAAGAAATTTTTTTAGTGTTAGTGCGTCAAAAGTTGAAGACTATTTTTCATATAAAGAAATTGAAAATATGGGAGATGGTATTCAATTTAAATTTGACCCTATTATTTCCTCAAGAAGTATACCCAATGATGCTATTTTAAGAAGTTTTGAGATTTCTTGTTATGATTTAGATAACTCTAGTTTAGAAGATGTTATTGAAAACTATGATACTTTTGGTGCTAAACGGATTACTATTAAATGTAGTATGGGGACATCAGCTAAGGGAAATGGATTAATTGCAAGAGCAAAAGATTTTATTGATTATATAAGGGTAATCCCTAATTGTAAAAAAGCACAAGTTACATATCGTAAAGATGAAACTAGTCCAATAGATAAAATAGATTTTTTAGAACAAAAATTAGAAGATAGAATAGAAATCATATACTCTAAAAGCAATCCTATTTCTCATGAACGTATTTATGATACTTTTATTGGTGTATTTGATGATAGGATTGATGAGATATCAAGGGGTTGATAGTATTATGTCAAGGATTAAAGGTAAGTTTAAATTCATTGGCTTATTTTTCTTTTTATATATAATATTATATTGTAGATTAATATTTGTTTCCGATATTATGAATGATCCGGTAAATATATCATTAGTAAATTCTATCATCACAATTGTTACTATTCTAGTAGGATTTATTACTACTGCTTTAGGAATATTAATAGGTATTGTTGATAATGATGTAATTATGCCTATAAAAGCAAGGAATCGTATTACAAATTTAATTGAGTATTTTAGATATGCTATATTTTCTGGCTTTGTGTCTATTATTTCATCAGTCATACTCCTTATTCTTTTTGATTTAAATTTTAAAGCTACATTTGAATTTTTATATATACAGACTTATCTAATTATTACCTCTATATTTTTATATAGTGCTTTAATACATTTAAAGTATACTTATAGATTAGCTAATATTATGGTACTTATATTAGAACAGTTATTAAGAAAGTAAAATTATAAATTTGTCTTTAATGATTAAATATAATCCTAGGAGGTTTAAATGCCAATACGTGACTTTCCTATTCCTCATATACCTGATAAATTACCTATTACATCAGTGACAAAGCAGTTATTAACATCATCTGAATTCATCAAACAAGCAGTAGCAGGGCAGTCTTCTCTATCTAAATTTATTGGTTACTTACAAAATATTCCTAATCCAGATATTTTAATTTCTGCATTAACTATGCAGGAGGCCGTCTTATCCTCTAAAATAGAAGGAACTATTGCTACGATTGAAGATGTTATTAATAATACTCCAACAACAGATGTTATTAAGAATGATATAAAAGAGATTGAAAATTATGTCGCTGCTATTCAATTTGCATTTTCAGAATTTAAAGAAAAACATACTACCATTACTAAGAATATGATTTGTTCATTGCATCAAATTCTATTATCTGAAAATGTTCGTGGTTTTAATAAAACACCTGGTCAATTTAAAACAGAACAAAATTATATTGCTAATAGTGTTTTAGGAAATTTTACACCGCTTCCACCTCATTTAACAAATGAATATATTGAGAATTTAATTGACTATATGAATGTTGCTGATGAGATTACGCCTTTAATTACAATAGCTATTATACATGCACAGTTTGAAATGATTCATCCATTTAAAGATGGAAATGGACGAGTAGGTCGCTTGCTTATTCCTTTATATTTATTTTTAAAAGGAGCTATAACCTTCCCTGTGTTTTATATTAGTCGTTATTTTGTAAATAATGATGCAATGTATAAAGAATGCTTACATAGGATTTCACAATCAAAAGTTGATTCACGGGAATATATAGATGCTTGGCGAGATTGGATTATTTTCTTCTTGCAAGGTGTTCAGGATGAGAGTATAGCTCATATTAGTGCTGCAACTTCAATTATAAATTTATATAAAGAAATGATAGAGCAAGTTAAGAAAACAGAACATATTCAAATAATTGATTATATATTTGATAAGTTACGTGTTACGCCGATTGAAGTTATAGAGAATACGCAACTGAATAGAACTGCAGTATATTCTACGTTGAAGTTATTAACTGAAAAAGGATATTTAAGTAGAGTTGGATCTGAAAGAAAAAGCAAATATATATTTAGTAGTTTGGTTAATATATTGAGTTAAGTTTTTAAAATACCATTTTTAAAAACTTAGGACATGCTAAGTTTCTAAAATGCTCTTTTTTGAAACTTAATGAGTACTAAGTTTCAAAAAAACTTATTTTTGAAACTTAATTATCATCTTATATAAAAATAATGATTAAGGGATAGCAATAAAAAGGTGAGTGTAATGCGTATTTTATTAGCAAATTTAACAAAGATGGTAGGCGATACAGGTGGCCTTGCTAAGGTGACGGCTGCATTTGCCAATGAGATGCAGCGCCGTGGGCACAAGGTGAGCCTTGTGTATAGCGATGTGCAGACAGGAGATTTTTATTATCCTCTTGATGCGGGCATCGAGGCATATGATTTATGTCATTATGAGGGTGAAAGTCATTCTATTCCTCTTTGGTATAAGGCAAAACGGGAGATTTTGCGTGCTTTTGATAAGCGTAAAGCTCGTGGTGTGAATAATGAGTTTACGAAGAAGTATTTATTAGGTCATCTTCAGTCTGTATTAGATCGAACTAAGCCGGACGTAATCGTGTCATATCAACCGGCAGCATCAAAGGCGTTATTGCTGGATTTGAAAACAAATATTCCTGTTATCACCATGAGCCATGGCGACCCTGAGGATTATTTTAATACCTATCCTGTAGAGGAGGTTGAAGCGGTTGCAAAGAGTACGGTAAATCAAGTATTATTGCCATCCTTTGAATCTCATATTAAAAACCACTTGCCATATGCTAAGACTGTTGTAATCGGCAATGCCATTCCACAATATGCACAGCAGGCGGAGCTTTCACAGGTAAAAGATCGTTATAAAATCGTATTTGTAGCGCGACTCGATAAGAATCATAAACGACCACATTTATTGATTGAGGCATTTGCACCATTGGCCGCGAAGTATCCAAACTGGGATATCGAATTATGGGGCCAAGAGGACCGCAAGATTTACAAGAAAGAATTGGATATGATTGTATCCAAAGCGGGACTTGGAGATCGTGTTCATTTTATGGGGACGACAACCGATGTACCAAGTGTACTCGTTAAGGCAGATATATTTGCATTCCCCAGCGCCTATGAAGGATTTGGGCTTTCACTGGGGGAAGCGATGAGCATGGGCTTGCCAGCAATTGGCTATAAATCTTGCTCTGCTGTTAATGAACTCATCATCGATGGGGAAACAGGCATCTTATGTGATGATGGGGTAACACCATTGACGGAGGCCTTGGAACGATTGATGCAAGATCAAAGCCTTCGCGTTACCATGGGCCAAGCCGGACGTGATCGTATGAAACAATTCAGCCCTGAATCCATTTGGGGACAATGGGGAAACTTATTGAAAGAAGTAAGTAACCGATAAAATAAAAATGAATGAAAATTTCATGAATATTTAAATGATATTTAATCTCTATATGATACAGTATACGTATATCTTGTAAAGGTATACGTATTATTTGTATGGAAACATGGACACATAGGGATAAGCGTATTGCTTTGCAAGATTGTATAGTAATTGTTTTTAGTGTAAAGAAGAGGTATTGTATTATGAAAAAACAATTCGCAGCAATCTTTGCAGCAACAGCAGTTTTGGGTGTAACTACTGCATTCGCAGCTAACCCATTCTCCGATGTAACTCCTGATTCTTGGGCATACCAAGCAGTTTCTCAATTGGCAGCAGCTGGTATCGTTAATGGTTATCCAGATGGTACTTTCAAAGGCCAAAATGATATCACTCGTTACGAAATGGCTCAAATGGTAGCAAAAGCTATGGCTAACCAAGACCGCGCTAATGCTGAACAACAAGCTATGATTAATCGTTTGGCTGATGAATTCTCCAACGAATTGAATAACTTGGGTGTTCGTGTTGCTAAATTGGAAGACCGTGTTGGTAATGTGAAAGTAACTGGCGATATGCGTCTTCGTTATCTTGGCGCTCAAGAAAAAAATGGCCATTATGTAACTGCTGATGGTGATTACAGCAAACATTCCAAATTTGACGCTCGTGCACGCGTTCAATTCAACGCAAAAGTAAATGACCGTACAGAAGCTGTTGTTCGTATGACTTCTGGTGATTTTGAATTGGGTGATGCTAGTAGTACTGCATCTGCTTCCATCGATCGCGCTTATGTAAACCATAAATTTGGTGAACGTGTATCTGTGAAAGCTGGTCGTTTCGATCAAACTATCGGTAATGGCTTGATTTATGATGATGGTTTTGATGGTGTTCAATTCAACGCAGGCAATGATAAAGTACAATTCCAAGCTGCTTACGGTTATGCAGTAGAAGGTGCAGCTGAAGGCCAAACTCAATTAGAAAATAATACATTTACATATGCAAGCATCAAAGGTGATTTGAATAAACATGTTAACCTTGGTGGTTTCTATGCACGCAATAATAAACATAAATTTGATAATACAGATTTCAAAAACTTGTATGGCTTCAGTACAGATGTAAACTTTGATAAAGTTTGGGTTGGTGGCGAATACGTTAAAGGCGCTGGTATGAACAAAGGTACTGCTTGGACAGCAGGTATCGGTTATGGCGCATATGACCAAGCTAAACAAGGTACTTGGGATGTAAAAGCTCAATACTTCAACTTTGGTCAATACATGGGTGCTGTATCCTCTACATGGGATATTGCGTATGATTTCGGTCAAAAACCTACATTTTATGGATTCAAAGGCTGGTTGGCAACTGCTAACTATGCATTGCAAGACAATGTTGGTTTGACTGCATACTATGGCTTCAACAACAAAACAAATAAAGCAACAGGTACTAACGATAAATTATCCAACTACTACCGTGTTGACCTTAACTACCAATTCTAATCTCATAGATTAGTGTAGTTTAAGAATATACAAAGGGCTGCAACTAGAATGTGGTAAAACCACACTCTGTTGCAGCCTTTTAGTTTATAATACTATTAATTCTGAATCAAAAGGTATCTTTTATATGAAACTTCCATTTACATGTCCTCAATGTGATCAAGAAAATAGAGAAAATGGGAATTTTATCCCCTCTATTGAGCAAAGAGACGTTATTATAACAAATCAAATTACATATGAATATACTTGTTCAAAAGGTCATCCATGCTTTTGTGTACTACAAATAGAACGCTTTGAAATGTTATATAAACTAGCAATTCACGAATTTCTAGAAAATAACTTTAGGGCCTGTGTGATTAATTGTGCGGCAGCATTAGAACGATTTTACGAATTTTTTTTAAAAGTTGTATTTCATCATAATGGGTATAGTAGTGAGAAGTTTTATGAAGAAATTTGGTTATCTATTAAAGATAGGAGTAAAAGACAAGAAGATTTATTTAAGGATACATTTATTGAGTTAACCTCAATAGAAAAGCCACCTGTTCTTAAAGATACGCATCGTAAATTTAGAAATCATATTGTTCATCAAGGAGAATTTCCTAAAAAGGAACAGACAAGAGATTTTGCGGATACTATTTTTAGGATAATTGGAATTGGTTTATATACATTACACAAATATTGTGATTCTTCTATTGAAGTCATAAAGCATGAACATCTTCAAAGACGGTTTCGATTTAGACCTAGCGGTAATTTACATAGTACAACTATATTATTGAATACTAACTTTCCATCATATGATAAGATTTGGACATCAAATGATTTTAATGTATATGTAAAGGATACAGCTAAAGAACATGAGATTTATGAAGTTTATCTTAAGCAGGCAATACCTGTTTTGAATATGTTACAAGGGAGTACTAACTCAAAAGACTTAAGAGAAATTTTAGTGAAGATAATAATGGATGTACTGGATGATAATAGTATTAATATATTATTTCTTTTGGTTAATGAGTTAATTTCTTCTCGGGATGAAGAATATAAGAAATAAATTTTCTATTTAGGCAGGAATTATATATTTCTATGTAGAAATGGGTTTGTAATAGATGCGTTTTTTAATGCAGTTTACTTACAGACCTTCTTCATTGTTAAAAGTAAATAGTTGATTATTTATATTGCAAAATATATATTATTTAACGATTTTTTCGTCAAATAAGAAAAATAATATTGAAAAATATGTTTGGTTTATGTATGATGAGAGTAGTTGGAGGTGAATTATGTTAGTAAATATTAGTGTAAGTAATTTTAAATCATTTGATAAAACAGAACGTTTATCAATGATATCCTCTAGTAAGATTCAAACTCATACAGATCATGTTCGGAAAATTAAAGATACTAAAATATTAAAGAATGCTGTTATTTATGGTGCTAATGCATCAGGAAAATCTAATTTGGTTGAAATCTTGCAATTTATGCAGTGGACTTTGCAACATGGATTATCTTTTGAATCAAGATTATTTTTTTCTCGTACAAAAGCGGAAAATGAACATACAGATAGTGAATTTGAGTTACAATTTACACTTAATGGGAAATTTTATGCATATGGTTTTTCCGTATTATTATCTGAAGGAAGAATAACGGGAGAATGGCTATATGAATTACGGCCACATGGGTCTGCTAAGCTTTTATTCGAAGTAGAGAATGCAATGCCTACGTTGGGATCTTTAAAGCTAACAAAGGATGCTGTAAATCGATTTACCATATACGCCGAAGATTTTGCTCAACAAGAACAAAATCGTTTATTTTTAGGTGTTATGAATCATGGTAAAGATATCAATAAGTTAAAAGGCTTAGAATTTTTATTTGAAATCTATGATTGGTTGTGTAACCATATTGTAATTATTACACCGAACACAATCCTCAATAGTTTTTCATATTACTACCAAGAAGGCTCACTAGAAAAAATTAGCGAGTTACTTGCTGATTTTGATACCGGTATTAGTAATGTGGCGATAAAAAAAATTACACAAGAGGAATTAAAACAGTCCTTACCGATAGAAGTCTATAATAATTTGATAGAGAAAATTAAATTAAGTACTACAGAATTCAAAGGTGGCAAATTGACGATGCGTAGTCATGATACGTTTTTTGCTATAGACTTTCAAGATATAGAACATCCTGACATTACGACTTTATGTTTACACCATGGTGAATCACCATTCGATTTTTCTTTCAAAGAAGAATCTGATGGGACACAACGTATCTTTGATTTATTGGATTTAATATTATCTAATAAAGATCATATGGTGTATATTATCGATGAATTAGAACGTAGCTTACATCCTAATCTTACGAAACATTTCCTAGGACTGTTTATGGAAACTCATAAGAATTCTGAAACGCAATTACTATTTACTACTCATGAATCAAGCATTATGGATTTAAAATTATTTAGACGTGATGAAATTTGGTTTATAGAACGAGACCATGAAAACTGTAGTCACATTTATTCTCTTGCTAAATTCAAGGAACGCTATGATACCAAATTGAGTAAAGCCTATTTAGAAGGGCGATATGGGGCTATACCAGTGTTATCTTCTATTGTGTCCATTAAAGGAGAGTAATTATGGGCCTTCGAGAATTTTCTAATTGGAATGTACGAGATGATAAAGAAGAAATAGAACCTTTAAAGAAGTATATATTTTTGTGTGAAGGTAGTGTAACGGAAGTAGCCTATTTTAAGCACTTAATGAAAATTCGAAGAAAGTTAGGCATACATCCTTTTATTGATATAAGCATTTTAGAGCGAACCGAAGGTGATGTGGGTATATCCGCACCTAAACGATTAGTTCAATTTGGGAGTGAGTATAAAACTAGAGATTCTTTTGACGGTGAAAGAGACACTATTGTCGTCGTATTCGATGCAGATGTTTTTGAACGTGGGCAACCTCATTACTCTGATATTCTTGAAAATGCTAGGCAAGAAAAATTTGTTGTAGGTGTTACTAATCCTTGTTTTGAATTATTTTTATTGCTTCATTACGAAAATGGATTTTCTGAATATATTGTGCCAAATGCTTCGGAATTTTTATCCCCAAAAGGATTAAAGAATAAATTAGCCTATACCATATTAAAAGAACGGGCTGGTGTAGATTCAAAAAGTAATACTGCAATAGGTAAATTAGCTGAGTTTGTTACTATTGCTATAGAAGAAGAGCGCTTTTTGAATCAAGATATTAATGATTGCAAAGGTAAAATTACTAGTAATATAGGTCAAATTATTGATGACATATTACATGATTCTGTATGAATAAAAACATGTGACATATAATCTTTATGTAATGCATCATAAAGCTGTCCTAAAATGTGATTTAATCATATTTGGGGACAGCTTTTTCATTTAATACTTGCTTAAAAATGAAAATAATATGAATATTTTATTCTCTGCTTATCGATTATTTATCTCTCATTGTTATACTAGAAAGTAATATTATGGTTGTATGATGCGTATATAAGGGGAACGAGGGTACTTATATACTGATTCATGCGACTACAGCGTGTGTAACATATAGTTTCTGTATAAGAGAGGTATTTATGAAACATCAATTGGCTGCTATGTTGGCAGCAACAGCCGTGTTGGGTGTAACGACTGCCTTCGGAGCTAATCCATTTTCTGATGTAACGCCAGATTCTTGGGCGTATCAATCTGTGTCTCAATTGGCGAGTGCGGGCATTATTAATGGCTATCCAGATGGGACTTTCAAAGGCCAAAAGGATATTACCCGTTTTGAAATGGCCCAAATGATTGCAAAGGCCATGGCTAATCAGGACCGTGCAAATGCAGAGCAACAAGCGATGATTAATCGTCTAGCCGATGAATTCTCCAATGAGTTGAATAATTTGGGCGTTCGCGTTAACCGCTTAGAGGACCGCGTGGGCAATGTGAAAGTAACTGGCGATGTACGGTTGCGGTATCTTGGTACTAAAGATACGGACGATGGTTTCATAAGAACCCAAGGGGAGTATAGCAAAAAGTCCCAATTTGATATGCGTGCACGTGTCCAATTCAATGCGAAAATTAATGACAAGACTGATGCGGTAGTGCGTATGACGACCGATTCTATTGAATTTGGTAATACTTACGATGATAATACAGGTGAATCGACTGGAACAGCTTACATCGACCGCGCTTATGTGGATCATCGATTTGGCAAATATGTATCTGCAAAAGTAGGTCGCTTTAACCAAGTCATCGGCAATGGTTATTTCTATGACGATACATTTGACGGTGCTCAAATTAACATCGGTAACGATAAAATTCAATTCCAAGGGGCCCATGGCTATTTCTTAAAAGGAATGTTTACCAATACCTCCGCCGATATGAATGATACCGTTACCTATGCTAGCCTCAAAGGTCAGCCAAATAAACATATTAGCATGGGTGGTTTCTATGCTCGTATGAACTCACCATATAATATGGGCTTCACATTTAGAAAGTTCTATGGTTTCCATACCGATATTAATTTTGATAAGGTTTGGATTGGAGGCGAATGGTTGAAAGCAGCTCATACGGACCGCGGCACAGGGTGGACTGCCGGTGCAGGCTATGGTCATTATGATATAGCTAAAAAGGGCACGTGGGATGTGAAAGCCCAATACTTCAATATTGATGAGAAGATGGGCGCTGTATCCTCCAAATGGAACCTTGCCTATGATTCAACACAAACTGAAAATAGTGGTCACTTATGGTTCCACGGCTATAAAGGTTGGCTCGGTACTGTGGACTATGCATTACAAGATGATTTAGGTCTTAGCGTATATGCTGGGTTCAAAGGTAAAACAAAACCTGAACTTGCTAGTTATAAGCGATCCTTACCAAACTACTACCGTGTAGAGTTAAATTACCAATTCTAATCAAATAGATTGGCACAACTTAATACAATGTAAAAAGATGGCGAAATGTATATTTCGTCATCTTTTTTGTTATATTTGCGGTTTTTCTACAGGTGTTGAGGTTACCTTTACAATCCTATGAAAATCCAATGAACTTTTCTCTGAAATATAAAATATTTGTTATAGTATGTTATACTTATGTTATATTCTGTATATAACGGTTATCACTTATAAGGGGTTAGGGAGATACAGTGTTAGTAGGGCCGAATTGCAGATGTGTATGATTCTTTTTTGGAGAGAGGTATAGTTATGAAAAAACAATTTGCCGCTATCTTTGCAGCAACAGCTGTGTTGGGTGTAACAACTGCGTTTGCAGCGAACCCATTTTCCGATGTAACCCCTGATTCTTGGGCCTACCAAGCCGTGTCTCAATTGGCTAGCACTGGCATCATCACTGGCTATCCAGATGGGACTTTCAGAGGCGAAAATGGTATTACTCGTTTCCAAGTAGCACAAATGGTGGCGAAAGCGCTTGCTAACCAAGATCGTGCGAATGCGGAACAACAAGCCTTGATTAACCGTTTGGCTGATGAATTCTCTAACGAATTGAATAATTTGGGCGTTCGCGTGGCTCGTTTAGAGGACCGCGTGGGTAATGTGAAAGTAACCGGCGATATGCGCCTTCGTTATCTTGGTTCCCAAAAGAAAGATGGTAACTATGTAAACGCTGTGGGCGATTACAGCAAAGGTTCCCAATTCGACGCGCGTGCTCGCATTCAATTCAATGCGAAGGTCAATGACCGCACAGATGCTGTTGTTCGCGTAACATCCGGGGACTTTGAATTTGGCGATGCGACTAATGGTGGCAATGCAACGGCTACTATCGATCGCGCTTATGTAAATCACAAATTTGGTGAACGCGTGTCTGTGAAAGCTGGTCGCTTCGATCAAATGCTCGGCAACGGTTTGATTTACGATGACACATTCGACGGCGTTCAATTCAATGCAGGTAACGATAAAGTTCAATTCCAAGCAGCCTACGGCTATGCTGTGGCAGGTGCTTTTGACGGCTTAACTAAAAAATCTAATAAAACTTTCACCTATGCAGGCGTTAAAGGTCAACTTAATAAACATGTGAACCTTGGTGGCTTCTATGCGCGTAGAAATGCGCACAAATCTAGTGGTGACGCACTTAGAAACATGTATGGCTTCAGCACAGACATGAACTTTGATAAAGTTTGGGTTGGTGGCGAATGGGTGAAAGCAGCTGGCGTTTCTCACGGTTCTGCATGGACTGCTGGCCTTGGCTATGGTGACTACGACCAAGCAAAACGCGGTTCTTGGGACGTAAAAGCACAATACTTCAACTTCGGCCAAAACTTAGGCGCTGCATCCTCCACATGGGACATCGCTTACGATCTAACTAATACCGCATGGATGGCTACACCAGCTGGTACAATTAGTGCAATGAACTACCAAGGCTTCAAAGGCTGGTTATTAACTGCTGATTACGCATTACAAAAGAACGTGGGCTTAACAGCATACTACGGATTTAATAACAAAACAAACAAGGCTACTGGCGATAACGAAAAACTTTCCAACTACTACCGCCTAGACCTTAACTACCAATTCTAATATGATGATTGGTATCGTTCATAACTAACACAATCCCCTTGATGAGTATCTAGGTACTTATCAAGGGGATTTTAAATTAGAACACGCCTGTAGTAATTAGCAAGACGAGTCTGATATAGTGTCTCTGGAATTAGAACAGGCGTGTTCTAATTTGTAAGATAGCCTGATATAGTGTCTCTAGAATTAGAACAGGTGTGTTCTAATTAGTAAGATAGCCTGATATGGTCTCTCCAGAAATAGAACAGGCCTGTTCTATTTTTTAGGAGAGGTATTAAAGGGTCCAGGCAATACTACAGGCCTGTACTAATTTTCAGATGAGATATTAATAGAACAAGGCCTTACCTCTAGAATTAATATACCCTCTCGTGATATATTACAGATAAGTAGTGTTTTTACGTTTATATGTATAAGGAGATACTCTATGTTTCGCTTTCAAAGTGAGTTATTATTACGTTTACAGAAACAATTTGTATCTGAACATGAGGCTGAATTCAAATCTATTGAGGATTTGATAGAAGCATTTATGACTCAATATAATCGTGGTGATTTTAATGATACGATAGAAATGAAATTACGTGATTTATACGAGGCTGCAAAAGAGGCTGATACGACTGAGGAATCAAAGAAATTGTACAATAAGATTCTTGCGTTATGTCCTGATGAAGTAGATGCTAAACGGGAACTTATAGCTCTTGAGTTGCATCCAAGTTTTCAACTTCATCAGCTAAAACAGCTAGTAGAATCGTTGAAAAAACCTAAGAAAATGGATTGGCATATAATCGAGGCTCGTCCTTATATGCGATGCCTCATCGATATGGGGATGATATATTTAGAATACAATATGTATAATGATGCGATTGCATGCTTTACTCCTGTCTTTCACGGGGACAAGCAAGACCATTCAGGATTCCTTGTGTACATGATGGTTGCTTGTTGTGGCGCGGCCGACTGGAATCGTGGTCGCAAGGTATATCAACGCTATTTCGCATGTTGTGATGATATACAAAATGCATTTAATCAGGCGCCGGATATCATGTTGCCGATGCATATGTTGTATATTTTATTGGCTTTGCAGTGTGGTGAAAGTAAGGTTGCCCATGATGTATTAGCAGACCTTGTTGACGAATATGAAGATATTGATTGGTTATTACAAGATGCAACGCGGTGGAACGATTTTGTGGAAGACCATTTGGAGACCATTATGTATATGGTAGACCAAGTGATTGATATAGATTTTGATCCACGGGAATTAATAAGCTTATATACTGCTATCTCATTTTTACCGACTCAATTGGTGAGTTTTGAAAGCCCATTATGGCAGACTTTATATGATGCGTATGAATGTGTTACCGGTCTAATTGTTGTGAATCGGTACTCTAATGATAGTTATATAGGACAATGCGAGACAGCTCATATGAGTCCCGTAGAGGTTGCTAAAGGTGGAGCTGTGCGAGGAAATCCGGTATATGACAATATACGGTTTGGTGCACAAATTACACTTTCACAAGCTGGCCTATACACAGTAGCTGATTTTAAAACAGTTACTAAACAAGAAGTATTGATGCTACCAGGCATTGGTAAAAAAACGGTGGAACAACTAGAGCATAATGGCGTTATATTTAAAGCGTAAAATGTGACTTGAGCTCACTAGCTATCCTAGGATAACGAAGGGCTATTTGTCTTTTCCATAACTAAAACAATCCCCTTGATGAGTATCTCGGTACTTATCAAGGGGATTTTAAATTAGAACACGCCTGTAGTAATTAATAAGATAGCCTGATATAGTGTCTCTAGAATTAGAACAGGCCTGTTCTAATTTGTAAGATAGCCTGATATGGTCTCTCCAGAAATAGAACAGGCCTGTTCTAATTTTTAGGAGGGGTATTAAAGGTCCCAGGCAATACTACAGGCCTGTACTAATTTTAAAAAGTATGTTAATGGAATCAACAGATAGTACAGGTCTATACTAATTTTATTTCTCTCATATTTACAAATAACAAATTGTAAATTATAATTTAAGATAATTTATGATTTGTTTATATTATAAGAGTGAGAGGACTATTATGAGACATGTAAGTAAAGCAAAGCTATCGCTAGCTGTAGCGCTGACGATTGCTGGATCTGTAATGCCTAATATGATGGTAGATGCGGCCTATACCGCTCCGTATACTGATAATACAGATTTTGTAGCTAACAGTGATGATATGATACGTGTATTCCCAGAATACGATAAAAATATATCTTCTATAGTAGCGAATGGTGGTATGGTTATTATTGAAGACGGGTATTCTAATATTGGCTATGGTCATAGTGCATTTGCTACCAGTAAAAATGGTGGAGACATTAAATTGAAAAAAGGTGTATATAATTCTGGTAGAGTGAGTACACCTGTTGCTCTTGCTCAAGGGGGCACAATTAATATAGGCGTCCATGATCATCACGGCGAATTTACGGGTGATAAAATATTCGTTGAAGGCGATGTTATAGTTAAACATGATCCAATTCATAGCTCAACCATTAATATCGGTATAGATGGTGAGGAATCCAATTGGTCTGGGCTAGCTTTCAATTTAGCTGATGAAAATGACAGAAAATATAATCATATCAATGTGTTCCTTGGTGAAAGAGGGGATTGGGAGTTATTGTATCAAGGTGGCCTTGATGGTACTAACCTTGATAGCAGTACTATGCCTAGCCGTGTACATCGACTCGTTGGTTCTACGAATCGTAATTTTCAAAATATGGTAGAGCAAAATGAGCATAATAAACTTTATATTGATAAGCTCGAAGGCCATGTGAATTTTATTTATGATCCTAATGACGAATATGCAGATACCGAAGATCCAGAATATACACCGCCAACCACAACATATAATGGTTTAACGGCTGATTCCTTCTGGGGTGGCGACATTCATATCACAAGTGCAGCCCCTAATGCTGGCGCTCATCTATACACCAGCCGCAAAGGGCTAGATTTGTCTACTGAGGATAATGTAAATAAGGTTTTAGATAATCTTGCACACAAGGTGTATTACCATAACTATGTGACTGGTGAAAGAAACCTTGAAGGCACAGTAGCCATTGCTTCTGAAGGTGCTGAATCTGGCCGTTTTAAGGTAGTAACATCTGGCTATGCTAAAGAAGGTGCTATTACATGGCAAGCGGATCAAAATGGTCAAGGTAAATATGTATATGGTAATACAACAGTAACACCTACACCGCAACCAGTGCCAACACCAACACCGGTGCCACAACCGGCACCAACGCCAACACCGGCGCCACAACCGGCACCAACGCCAACACCGGCGCCACAACCGGCACCAACGCCAACACCGGCGCCACAACCGGCACCAACGCCAACACCGGCGCCACAACCGGCACCAACGCCAACACCAGCACCGCAACCGGCGCCACAACCAACACCGGCTCCGCAACCGGCACCACAACCGGCGCCAACACCAGCACCGCAACCGGCACCAGCCCAATCAACGGCATATGATACTCCTCATATGCGTGGTGCTCGTTCTGCGATTATGAGCAACATCAACGGCTGGCGCACATTAACAAATACTTACCGTCCTCGTGCATTGCAACAAGGTGCAACAACAGGTATTTGGGCCCATATCGGTGGCGGTCAATATAGCTATGATGCACAAGGTATTGATACCGACACAACCTATACACGTATTCAAGGTGGTTACGACGCTAAAACTGGTAGCGGTTGGACCGTAGGCGGTCAAGTGTCTTACCTTCGTGGCCATGATGATTATGTATTCAATGGCTCTGGCAAAGAAAAGGCCTTTGCTGTTGGCGCCTATGGTTTGAAAGACCTCGGCCGAGATCAATACATTCAACTTGAATCCCAAGTTGGTCGTGTAACGAATACTTTCACAGCTCGTAATGAAATTGGTGAAAGCCTATCTGGCGAAACGAAGGCTAATGCATACACTATCGGCGCTCGCTATGGTAAAACTGTGAAATTACAAAATGGTGTATACATCGAACCTCAAGCACAATTGAGCTATACTCACTTTGGTGGAGATAGCTTTAATGCAGGCACCATGCATGTAGACCAAGCTGGTGTAAGTAGTACTGCTGGCGGTCTTGGCCTTGAAATTGGTAAGACCTTTGGCGCAGGCAGTATCTATACTCGTGTCGGCGTTAACCATGCCTTCTCTGGTTCGGTAAAAACTACATACACAAGTGGTTCTACTGTGAAATCCACAGAACAAGACCTTAAAGGCACATGGACTGACCTTGCATTCGGTGGCCGCTATGGCATCAATGCTAACAACAGCCTTTATGCTGATATTAGCACCGGATTATCTGGCGACTATAAAGCAGGCTGGTCTGTAAACGCTGGATTTACACATAAATTCTAAGATATGTTTACCTAAAACAATCTGAGGATATAGTTGATATATAAATAGCCCCAGAGCACTAATAGCTGTATATATTAGTCGTTAGTACTCTGGGGCTTTTATAATTTTAACTCGTATATCTGTATTTATAGATACTTATTGCGTAAAACAAAAGTTCTCTTTATAATTAGCTTCTCTTATTTGTCTTGGAAAAGACAAATAGCCCTTCGTTATCCTAAGGTAACTAGGTAACTGAAAGGCCATTTCATCACTTTCGTATTTTTTGAGATGAGCCTGACGGAACTACTCGCTTGGCTATCTTCTTTTATTATAAGGAAAATTATATATATCGTCAAATCCAAATAAACTTAATCAATTATATAGTGTCTCTAGAATTAGAACAGGCGTGTTCTAATTTTAAAAGGGTATGTACGAAGGTTCGGAAATTACTACAGGCCTGTTCTAATTTTTAGGAGCAGTATTAAAGGGGCCTATCAATACTACACGCCTGTTCTAATTCCAAGTAGGGATGTGAGAGGAACGCAATCTCAGAAAATGTGGTATAATAAGTTGTTAAATCGTATACAATCATTTTTATACTTACATAATCTACCTACCATTAGTATATATTAATGTATATATTAAAATGTGATTCATATAATATATATAGTATTAATATAGGTAGTAATTCATAATGAGGAGGCCTCATGTTTCAACGTATATGCGTAGTGGCTATGTTTGTAGCCGCGCTGTTTATATCTGTTATACCCAATGCCGATGCTCGGCAAGATATTTATGCTTTCACCTATAATGGCAATAACTGGTATGTGGACCGTGATTCGATTGATCGCAGTAAACCGGATGGGTTGCTACATTTTACGGTGTATACCATGATTGGTTTGCGTTATGATGTGGCCAGTGGCAGTGAGTATTACAACGCTGATGTATATTATTACGATCAAAAATTGTCTACCGAAGGTGGTCAGTTATTATATCGCAACCCAGGTATCTTGGCGGCGGCTCGTGTGGCACGTCAACAACCGGATGCGCCTAAACAAGCACCAAAACCAGTGGTAGCACAGCAAACAGCATCTCAATCGATAGCAGCTCAAACGGCGGCTCAATCTGTAGCGCCAACGGCACCGAAACCCAATATCGTCAAGGCGTTATCGACACCAGTTCAAGCGCCTGTACCTGCTAATGGTCCTGTGAAAGTAAACACTCAAATACCTATTGTATTACCAACAGGCCCAGTGAAAAAGGTAGCGGCTAAAACGGTGATGACCTTCCATAATACATCGAAACAAACGACAGGTACGACATCTGAATCCGATGAAACAGAGGCTAATCGTACTCGTAAATAATCCTAAAAACTGCAATTTAGTCTTATGTATACTGAGAATGTATCAGTTACAGTATATATGACTAGGTTGCAGTTTTTATTTTGTATATAGGAGGCTGTCTGAAGAAATTTCTAACTTGTAATCTGTATGCATTCCTTTCTATCAATATGCGGAATTAGCAAATCAGCAGGTTGAAAATTGTGGTCCTCTAATGAGGCATTAATGAAATAGATGGTATATAATATAATAGAATGTATAAAGTGTTAACAATAGACTGATGACTGGGGGGCAGAGGTCTAACCGTAACTTGATTGTATTTGAGCTGTCATAGAGGGTAGAGAGAGATGAAGCAGTTCGTAAAGAGGCTGGCTTGCGGTGTATTGGCAACAGCCATGATAGGCATCCTTGTAGGGTGTAGTCGAGAGGCGCCGAGTGTGACGACAAATTCTGACCGTGCGCCCGTAGGGTATAAGGCGATTGCTGCTATGAATGCGTCGGCTGCAGAAAAGGCGGACCGCAGTGTGCGCACGATGTCACGCGAGGACAAGATTGGTCAGTTAATGTGTATCGGTCTAGAAGGCACTACATTTGACGAGTCACAAAAAGAATTAGTACGTAAATATCGCGTAGGCGGTATTGTATTAGATAACGATAATATGGAATCCAAGGAACAAGTGCGGGCTTTCACAAAAGGCATACGAGATACTGCGAATACGTCGAGCCTCATGCCACCGTTCATCGCCATGAATCGAGAACGCATGCAGTATAGACCTAATTTGATGCTACCGTGGACGGACCCTAAGCTATTATCGAAACAGGGCCTTGATGCGGTGTCGAGTCTAGCGACGCGCACGGCCATTGAGATGCGCGACCTTGGGTTCAATCTCAATTTGGGTGTCATGGTGAATACCCACTCGTTTTACTCGTACACGAGCGATGTGGACCGGGCGGCGCGCATCGGTGAGACTATTACTAAACGCTATGCGGCGAATCGCGTGTTTACGGGGTACCAATATTTTCCAGGCGGCGCTGATTACACGGTGCCTGGTATGAAACTAGATGCGTCGAAGGCGAGCCTCATGGACGATGATGGTCGCGTATTTGCTCAGCTCATCGATGCGACGCGTGACGAACATCCTATGATTATGGTGAATGCTGTGAAAGTACCCTCTATCGATGCGAATCATCCGGTGAGTCTATCTAAACCGATCATTACAGATTGGCTACGGAATGAACTGGGCTTTGACGGCGTCGTGATTACCGATGATATCGAGGTCGGCGCTGCTGTTGTTGGTATGTCCATAGAGGATTATGCGGTGCGCACCATCAATGCGGGCAGCGACATGGTTATCCTTTGTAAGCATGCCAAGCATATCAAGGCAGTTCATGATGCATTGACGCAGGCTGTAGCAGATGGAACTATTTCCGAAGCACGGCTTGATGAATCGGTGCGCCGCATCATGCTCATGAAATTTAGCAATGACCGATAGATATGGCTTACAACTGTGAGCTTTAATAATAAGAATGTAAAATTAGGCATAGAAACTCTTTTCTTGTAATAATGTACCCTCTTTACTGGACAACCAGTAAAAGGGGTACATATCATAATGGGAAAAGAGTTTTTTATGTGTAAAAAATGAATTTATTATCTATTTGTTAAAATTTACAAGAAATATTTTATAGTTTATTTAAAATATGATATAATAAACTCCTGAGAACTATTTTAAGGGAGGTGAGATCTTATATGAGATGTAGTAACCATGAGGCGGTCATTGACGCCATAATGGAACTATACAATCAGGACCGCATGAAAATGAGTGTTGTACATGGTCCTTACAGCGTTGGTAAAACGTATATCGCTAGAGTGTTACAAGCTCGATTAGGCAAGGGTCATACCATATATCTGCTTGGACGCTTGGCGAATGAGTCCATTCATATTCGATCAATTGAGAGAGAACTAAAGGTGCCATCAGAGTCTTTTAAGACTTTAGAGGACGCATTGCGTGGCGTTTTTCAAGCAAGTCTTGACAAGCGGATCATGCTCATCATAGATGATTATCCTTCATTTGTGGATACGGTTCCACAAGCGCCTATCATATTGCGTGACTTGATGGAAACCTATCGCGACCATGGCAAAGTATTCGTACTCCTCATGGGAACCCATGTAGATGAATTGAAAGGTCGCATCATCGGCGAATCAAGCTTGATTGCAGCCTACATTCATAGTTATTTCAAGGTTAATCCGTTCACACTTGATGATGTGAGAGCATTAGGTTGGGACTATACGGACGAAGATCTTGTTAAGCTATACCATGTAACAGGTGGTATGCCGGGGAATCTCGTGCATATAGATCCCGCCTTATCGGTAGATGAAAATATTGTGCGTCTATTCTTCAGACCACAAGGCATATTATGTACGGAACCACAACGATTGCTTATGCGCTACATTCGTAATGTAGGGGCTGCTAATGCGATTCTCTATGCGTTGGCACAACTAGATAAGCCGTTCTATACAGAATTATGTCATGCCAGTGAGCTTAAGAGTGGTACCTTTGCAACCCGTATGGCCGACCTTTTAGATATGGAAATTATTGGACGTATTCAAGGTGGTAGCCGTGGTCCATTGCGTTACGCAGATTACCATTTTGTGAATACTATGTTCCAATTTTGGTACCAGTTCGTGTTCCCAAATCTTGAGGAAATTAATTGCGGTCAAGGGCAATATATTTACGATACCATTGCAAAACCTGCGCTAGATACACTCGCTTAATACAATCGTTTTAGTGAAATGAATTCGAATTCGTGCGACTTGTCATTGATTCGAACTCGCTCATTGTACAACGATCGATTCAAATTCATGTAGCTATGTAAAATTGATCTAAATTGACGTACTTTTCTGAAATAGGTTTGTAATTATACACAAATACATATGTAACAACAAAAATTCCGCTGTAAATGTATGCATTTATGGCGGAATTTCTCATTTGTCTAAATACTCAATTGGGTGTATATTTCAAGTAAGCCTAGGCAGAAAGGAACGAATATGAACGCAAAGCATGTGGTTTGTCCCCAAAAGGTGTTACAAGTGGTGACAGACCTTAGTTTAGTGCGCGTCTGCCAAGAACGTCGTGTATCGGTGCTCAGTACGGAACGAGCCGTGTGGCCTATCGAGGAATTGACTATCGATGCGGCACAAATCGAGTTATGCCGGCGCTATCGACCGCTCATCATGCGGTATGCGAGCCGATGTAGTACGGCAATGATGACGGATGACGTCGAATCATTTCTGTGGATCATCTTTATCGAATCCATCTATAGCTTTCACACATCGGGAAAGGTACCATTTTCTGGCTATGTGAAAGCAGCCATTCATTATGGGTATCTTAATTTTTATAAACAATCAGCTCATCAGTGGCGCCACGAGTTGCCCTTGCCTCTATGCACCGGTGATGATGTATCAGAGCCAGCGATGGATCAGTTCCCTAGCGATGTGGATCTTGAACGAGATATTGTCGGTACGGTGACAGAACACGAATTGCGCAATCGTCTGTGGGCTGCTTTCAGAAAACTGCCACGGCAGCAACAACAGTTATTGTATGCCCTATATCGAGATGGCAAGAGCTGCGTAGACATAGGCTGTGAAATACATCAGTCTAGGCAGGCTGTGCAACAACGCCATCAAAAGGCCATCGACCAATTGCGGTACTATATGATGGTAGCGGATAACAAAGAATTCGATATGCAAGATATGCAAAATATGCATAGTTATAAGTAACTTTAAAAAATCTAAAATATTTTTTAATTTATATATTTACAGTTTGTAATTATAGGTATACAATTAACTCATAAGTGCTGCTAAAGCACCTACTATAACACGTGTTATTTATAAGCTTTTACAAGAGGAATTCCTTATTTTATTACTGACTATTTATTAATCTTACAGAAAGGTTAAGATAATGTTGAATACAACGTGTGCAAATGTAAGTAATAACGAATCAATTTCTTGTAATCCAAATGCAATATATGGCGATGTAGATCACCATATATGTTGCTTGATCCCAATCTATATTGACGGCGGTGATTGTACCGCGTGTTACTATGTAGATGGTCGGCGTGAAATCATCCATAAATCCATTAAGATGGTATTGAGAGAAGTAGCGCACCACGAGGGAGTTCTAGCAAACGGCATTCAATCGTCGAGGCGGTCAAAGCCGATGTATACGGACCCTAGAACGATGAGTCCGAACATGACTTTTGCGAGCCTGAAATCGCGCAAACCCATCGGGCGTGATGTGGTATATGGTTTATTCAACGTTATCATTCCATTTCAATACCGCATTGAGCCAGGACCAGAACCACATACAACGTATATCATCATAGGAGACTTTGATCCTATACTCGTATTTCATTCCCCTGACCACGTGCAACGCAAACTACGCGATGCTTTGTTAGAACATCTAGATTATACGAAACGGATACTCGCCAAATTGAGTACCTGCGGGAACCCTTATGTGGTGGCTGAAATTTATGGTACCTCGAGAACATTAGCGGGAGTATAGCAACACATTTTGAAAGTGTGGGAGGGTCGTAATATGAATTACGCAACAAAATTATGTATTGTTTCAATGATGAGTGTGTTTAGTGTATCTTCTATAGGCCTAGTGCAAGCCGCTGATACACCTATCGTTTCAACTGGTGGTGTAGCCTATAATATTGGTGTATCAGGAAATTCTAAATTTACCTATTCAGACAATGTAACCCTTGGTGGTGATGCCGGTACTACTAATGGCAATCCATATCAAAACTCTAACGATCCTAATGCAAAGGGCAATAATATTGCCATTGGTCGGATATCGTTGAATGGATCCAGTGGTGGTGCCAATGTTGCACTAGGTTCAAAGACCTTTTTAAATGGTAAGGGCGATTATAATTTCCTCGGTAATTTTGCCGCTGGATTTAATTCGACTATATCCAATACGATTGCCATCGGTTCCTTCGCTGGTTCTGGTGCGACTGGTAATAAAAACGTATGGCTTGGCACAGGCCAAGCCGGAGACAGTAAGGGTAATAATACGGTGTTGATTGGCTCTAATTCAACAGTGGATGGCAACTTTAACTATGGCATAGGTCATAATGCAGAGTTAAAAGGTGAAAGCAATGCTGTTGTTGGCGCCTATAATCATGTGACGGCTAATAATACCTATGTCTTAGGTGACCACGTAGATACGACTTTGAATAATGCAGTTGTGCTTGGTAGTCATTCCACTGCTGAAAGTAGTGATGTGGTGAACACCCCAAGCTATACTTATGCAGGTGGCACCGTTAACTTTGCCGGCACTGCACCAGTATCCACCGTATCCGTAGGCGCTACCAATCAAGAACGGACCATCACTCATGTAGCGGCAGGCCGCGTAAGCGCGGATTCTACGGATGCCATCAATGGTTCCCAATTATATGGTGCAAATCAACAAATCGATAATCTATATAACAAAATTAGCAACATTGGAAAAGAGGCCAATAAAGGCGATGCTCGTGCTGCGGCACTAGCTGCATTACATCCAATGCAATTTGATCCAGATAATCGAGTACAAGTGATGGGTGGTATTGGCCACTACAAAGATGCCAATGCGCTAGCCCTCGGTGTGGGGTATTATCCAAAGGAAAACTTGCTCCTCACAGCCGGTGCTACCGTTAATGACCATATCATGGCCAACCTTGGTGTATCCTATAAATTCGGTGAAAACAAAACGCTACAAAAAATCTCTCCTGCGTCCTATAATGCTCTCGAACAACGGGTTGATACATTGGAGGCTCAAAATAAAAAGTTACAAGAAACAGTAGATATGCTCGTACAAAAATTGAATAACAAATAATATTGAGATACTCAGATAGCTGTATAATATAAGCAGATCATTCATAAAAACCTCAGTATATAAGCGGATAGTTAGTCCATTGCGATTAGCTATCCGTTTTTTATTATATTAATTATCTTATAAATCTGTTAATAAATTTAAGATAATTATAAACAAACTATTTACAAATATTTAAAATATGATAATATAATTCATGTAAACATCATGAATAAATGATGAGTGAGAGATCGTATTATGTATTTGTTTGTAAATGGAGAGGGAAGATTATGAACAAACGGAAACGCTTATTGGCGATATTGATTAATGGTATGTTGTTATCCAGTTTATGTGTGGCTAGTGCAGCGGATGTTACGGCAGGTGCTGGTAATGGTGTTGCTTATGGGACAGGTAGCAATGCGCCAAAGATTGAAAACGTAGCAATTGGTAATGGTGCTAAGATTGGGTATTCTAATGGCGCCAGTGCTGCTACAGGAGATATCGTAGTCGGTAACGGTGCTAACATCAATAACTATGCTAGCCAAGGCGGTAGTGTTGCAATCGGTAAAAATGCAAAGATTGAAAATATGGCTGGTGGTGTTGAGGCTAGCTTTGCATTAGGTCAAACAACCTTTAGTGGTAGTTGGTTCTCTTCTGCAAGAATTCCGTCGGATCCAACAAAGGTAGTAGGTAGCGTAGCAATTGGTGACAATACATTTGCTCGTACTGGCAGTACTATGATTGGTTCCCATAACTATAAAGGTGATCTTGGTGATACCACAGTAGATACAGCGACTACTCGTAAAGATGCATTGAATGCGTATGCCACTACAGTGGGTGCTAATAGTTTTAGTAATGGTGCTTTCACAACTAATACAGGTACCTATAACATCATTTCCAGTGAATATAATGGTGGCCGTATGGCAAATCCTGTTAAGAACTTGGGATCCACTATTAATGGTTCTTTAAATAGCATCGAATCTAAAACAGCTAATAACTATTACTCTGGTGTTGCTAATAGTATCGTTGGTACAGCAAACCGAACTTTCAATTCCAATGGTTCTATTATCATGGGTGCTGGCAACGAAATTACTAATTCCGTTACATCTATTTATGGTGCACCTGACGACGGTGGCAATTCTGCGAAGGAATTAGCTGAAAAATTCCGTGAAGCCGTAAAAGAATCTAACGGTGGCGGCGCAACGATGGCCTTTGGCGGCGGCAACAAAGCGGACTACACATTGCGTACAGCTATGGTTGGCATTAATAACACTGTAACAGGTGTTAACCGTGTTGAAAGCGCAGACAACCTTGTTATGGGCGTAGGTAATACTGCATCTAATGTACAGCATTTGACTGCTATCGGTTCTAAGAACACCATTTCTGATGCAAAGAATACAGTTATCGTCGGCGATAACCGTACCGTAACAGGTGCTAATCATACCATTATTATTGGCTCTAGCGACAATGGAACGACAACAACTGTTCACGATGCAGTGGCTCTTGGTCATAACACAGACGTATCCATCGAAGGTGGTGTGGCTCTTGGTAGTGGTTCTAAAGCGACAGTAGCCGCAGGTGCAGTTGGTTATGATATCCTTACTAACGCGCCATCTACCGATACATCTGCTACCTGGAAATCCACAGCATCTGCTGTGTCCGTTGGTGATGTAGCAAATGGCGTAACGCGCCAAATCACATCCGTTGCGGCTGGTACAAATGATACTGATGCGGTAAACGTGGCACAACTTAAACGATTACATGACATGATATCCGTGAATACATACAATACTGTCAACGTTCAAGGGGATGTAACGAATCTTAAAAAAGATGTATCCCGCTTAGATAAACGCGTTAACAAGGCCGTAGCTGGTTCGGCTGCCTTGGCGGCCCTTCATCCGCTCGACTTTGATCCAGATGCAAAATGGGACTTTGCGGCTGGCTATGGTCATTACCATAATGGTAATGCTGCTGCACTAGGCGCGTTCTATCGTCCTAATGAGGACGTTCAATTGAGCGTAGGTTCTACATTGGGTAATGGGGAAACCGTTGTGAATGCAGGTCTTTCTGTGAAAGTCGGTGCTCATAGCAATGTATCTCGCTCTCGCGTGGCCATCGGTAAAGAAGTGCTAGAACTTAAGAAAACCGTAGCTCTTCAAAATGCACAAATCCAAAAATTGACAGCCCTCTTAAACGATGTGGCAGGTACGCATATGAAAGCAGACCGCACTACATTATTCCCAGATGTGGCTAGCAACCACTGGGCATATGAAGCCGTGAGTGACCTATCCCGTCGTGGTTTAGTAGAAGGATACCCAGATGGTACATTTGGTGGTGATCGCTTGTTAACTCGCTACGAATTTGCAGAAATCGTATACCGTGCCCTTCAAAACGGCGTACAAGTAGACGAACAACTCGTAACAGAATTCAGTCCAGAAATGGCATTGTTCCGCGTTGATACAGTGGCTAAAAATAGCCAAGGACAACCGACAATTGAACGGGTTAGAGTGAATAAAAAATAATATATAGAGAGAAAACCGATACGAACTCTAGCGATTAGTAGTAGAGTTTGTATCGGTTTTTTATTTGTAATATTACAAAACGTAAATTAAAATAGTAAATCGTAATATAAAATATCGTTTTTGCAATTTGATTGAATATAAATGATTGGTGTGTTACACTTAGCATACTAGGAGGTAAGTATATGAACACTACCAAATATATTCGTTTAGTATCTATGACAATAGATAATATAAAGAATATTGAACACGGTCGTATCAATTTCATAAATACAAGAAAGGACTATAAATCGAGTCTATTAGGTATATATGGTCAAAATGGTTCCGGTAAAACGGCACTTATAGATGCGATTAGCATTTTAAAATTATTACTTACAGGCCAAAAATTGTCTTCTACAATTCGTGATTATATCAATATATCCTCTGCCTCTCATACGTGTGAATTAAATTTTGAATTGTTAATAGAGGATAATCATAAACATATTTTAGTAGATTATGAGGTGGAATTAGGCATTACTTCATCGATTACTGGTGAAAGTAATATAACGGATGATACCAGAGATGGAGAACATCGTATTTGTATTACAAAAGAGCGCTTACAATATAAGCTTGAAAGTATAGAAACCAATATTAGAAAAAGTGTTTTAATTGACACGAATGTACCGGCTAAGCAAATCTTTAAACCTAAATCAAAATTAGATTTACTAGTTGGTCGTGATATTGATGATATTACAGATCTAATCGTAAATAAAAAACAAGCGAATGCGGAATCACGATCCTTTATTTTCTCTCCTGAGTTTATGAAACGACTTCATAGTCGTAATGAAGTGATGGAATCAAATCAAGATTTTGCATTAGTCTATTCGATTTTGACAGATTTAGTGAAGTATGGAAATCATGATTTATTTGTAGTAACAACGGAACATAGTGGCTTAATTAGTCTCGATGCACTACCATTAGAGATTAACTATCGGGCTGATACGAGACATATTGTAGGTACGATTGGATTATCCTTAAATCAACCTAATGTATTTCCTATAGCCGTTGTACAAGATATTAGAGATAGTATAACTATGATGAATTTGGTATTAACCCAAATTGTACCAGGATTAACTATAGGTGTAGAAACACTAGGTAAGGAAAAATTGCAGGATAATCAAGACGGAGAGCGATTTGAGTTAGTATCCTATAAATCAAATACATATATTCCATTAAAATATGAATCTGAAGGAATACGTAAAATTATTTCCGTTTTAGGTCTATTAATTTCTGTCTATAATAGAAAATCTATTACTGTTGCCATAGATGAGCTAGACTCGGGTATCTTTGAATATCTACTTGGTGAGATTTTACGAATCATTTCAGAGAAAGGCGAAGGCCAATTAATATTTACATCTCATAACCTAAGACCTTTAGAAACACTTGATAAAGGCTGTATTGCTTTTACCACAACTAATCCTAGCAATCGATATACGCGAATGGTTAATGTAAAGACAAGCAATAACTTACGCGACTTTTATTATAGAGATATCATGCTTGGGGAACAGAACGAAGAATTATATAAATCGACAAATAATGCTGAAATTTCTTATGCTTTTAGGAAAGCTGGGGGTTATAGGACAAAAAGTGTGTGTGACTAATCCCAATAAGTTGGAAAATCTGTAGACATATGTAGCTCATTCCAAACAGGAGCATCACCCCATTGAGGGATTGAACGATCTATTTGGCAATAATCAGATAACCGTTTGTAGATAGCAGCAATCGATTCATCTGTAGGCATACAATTTAATATATCTGAAATAGAAAGCGGTCTTGGTGAGTGCATATAGCACCACCAATAGACCGCTTTTAGTCTTTTGAAGTTTTTACACACACTTTTTGTCCTATAAGCCGTTTTTTAGTACTAAGATTGTAACTGGTAACTACTGGGTATACACAGTAGTAAGCGAATGAGTTCCTCGTATTCACTCTCATTGAGTTATCTATCTGTTTTTGATTTTGAGTGCTATGACTATTTCAGTTTATATATTTAGGATAGTGTTTGTTGAAACTTGCTAAATCTATCAAGGATATTACTTGGTAAAGACGTAAGTTTGCAATAATCAGAAAATAATGATCTTCTTAATTGATTTTGTTCATCTGTGGGATTGTTGAAAATGGTGTTTTTAAATTCCGTAATAAACAATACTTTTAGATATGGTGTCTTTAGAAATAAAAGTATGATTAATATTGTTGAATAGAGGCCTTTGCATGCTGCTTTATCAATATTAAGTGGTTGTTTTAGGTCTTTAGTTAGATAAATCAGATAAGGCAGTATTTTATATAGTTGTTTAGGTTGAATTGATTTATGACTTCTAAATTGAACAAAATGAAGATTATGTGCTGCTAAATTTCTAAAGGAACGTACATTTTCAAGACCGTTTCTAATAATATCGACCCTTTGATTATATTCAATCCCAGGAGCATTTTCGAACAATATATCAGTAATAGGCTCTTTTTCTTGGCGATTAAGTACACAGAACAAATTAATTGCATCACCGAATGATATATTTTTAAATAATATCCATGGAGGAATATGGTTATGGTTTTCTTTATAGTGTTTAGTAGGCATTTTACATTTAGCTGTATCCTTTAAAAGAGGTAATATTTCTGAAAGTACATTATCTTTAAATGATACACCTGAATTATATGATTGATAGTTATTTATATCAAGATATTTTGCTTCATCTACACCAAAGGAAGAAGCAATAGAATAGGCTAACAAATTTTTAAACATATTCTCTATAAATAGACTGTATTTCATAATAAAAGCCTGAATACTTTTATCTAGCAAATACAATTCATACAGGTATTCTATAGAGAGTCCTGGCTTAAATTTGCCATTTTCCATTAGTGTACTTTTGTACCCATTAACGAGATCGTAATAGGATATAGATATTAATGCATGCTTAGCAAAATTGATGTCATTAATCATAAGCCCGTAGTCATTTTGTAGCTTAGTGATTTGTTCATCATAGGTTTTAAAGGGTTTATCGTAGGCCATATAGATATAGACTCCAGCATAAAAAGAAACCCGCTACAATTAAGTAGCGGGCATGGTGATATGCTCAAAGGCAATATCGTTTTACTACCTAATTTATAGCATAAAAGAAAGTTAAGTGTCAATATATATAATATTATTCATTCGTTAATTGAGCGATGTCACCTACACTAATAGGAGTTATTGTGGGTGGCATAGGCATAGGAGTAGGTGTAACACCAGATAAAGTCATTTCCTCTTTTTTCGTTTGTTTTAGTAAGGACTGTAAAGGACTGAGTACATTTATGGTTGAATAATTAAATAATTTACATTCAGAAAATTGTTCATAAGGTGCATGTATTTCAACTATTGCTTTTATAGCATCATAAGTACCGTAATCATGTTCATCTATAAGAATACGAGGACCTTTTTCTATAATTCTAAGGGTTTGTCCACGTTTAGCACCCTTATTAAGACCATAATTAATGAGAAGTGTATTAGAATTGGGAATAGCAATAACTTCATATTCTTTAAATGACATGTTAAAACCTCCTTTTGCCTATGTTTTTATTTTATGAATCATATCCTAAAAGAAGTTATCTTATTTCTCAAAGTACCCCAGCATTTCAATGTGTGTCAACACTTCGTCCATGTATTCTTCGGTCGGTACAACGTAGTTATGGCCGTCCTTAGTGGTGCGGTTAACAGTTAGATTTTCGTCGAGGTTGGCGATTAAATCGGCCCGAGAGATTGGTTTAGCCAATTGTTTCATCACATATAATAGGCCATTGTCGACGTCCCCGTCCACTTGGTTGTACATGTTACCCGGTGTGAGGTATTGGCTGCCACCTTTTTCCACAATGGTTTCGATGTATTTAATAAAGCGCTCTGGGATGTAGCTTTCATTTTCAATAAACGGCGTGCGAGGATAGGAAGAACCGTAAATGTTGAGGTTGTCAGTCACGATGAGTAGGAACAGACGTTGATATAATACATCGCCATCGATGACATAGCCCGGATAGTGGGAACTAATATAGTTGACGATATCCTGAACGGTAAATTCCTTGAACGTATCCATCAACACCTTGATAGCGATGTGAACAGTATTGGTCCAGTCATCAGGAACGCCCTTCACATTTCTAGACGGCGCCATAAAGTACAGGTTGTTCAAGATGTCTTGGGTTACCGTTTCGTCGTGGTTGATCTTGCCTTCGTTGGACAGTTTCGTCAATAGGCTCATGCGGAATTGCGTGTCGTACACGTAATCGTAGAACTGTTCCTTGTCGATGTAATTGCCGTTAGATAGGGTGGAAATGTTTTTTTCCACGTCTCCTGAAAGCCAGGTAATGAAGGATCGTTGTAATGATTCGTCACCTACATAGGCACAGCCGTGTTGACGAGATCGTTCGATGAAATCAGATACATACACTGGATCATTGTATGTTTCCAAGTATTCGTGTGCAACGTAATAATCATTAGATTGTAACACGCGGTTGATGTTGTTAATCTTGTAATTCGATTGGGCCCGAGAACGATCGTCGCTGTTCATCGTTTCCGCTACAAGCTTTAACACACTCTTCGTATACAACGTGCGTTCTAATAAACCCTTATCTTCCGCCCGTTTATCCGAGTACAACATAATATCGCGTAATTGCTCTAAGCGTTTCCAGCCAGGGTACGTATTGTACGATACGTAAGCGATGCCACGGCTCGATAAATTCTCGCTGCAAATGTCGAGAATTTTGTCTTTCACCATGTCCGGTACCCAAGACCAGATACCATGAACGATGATGTAATCGAAGGTGCCGAAATTCGGATCCACGTCCATAATATTTTTTTCGAGTAGCGTCACATTCGTAAGGCCGATGGATTCGATGATCTCCTTGCCGTGCTCCACCTGTACGCCGGATAGGTCGATGCCTGTGAAAGTCGCCGTAGGGTAGTACATCGCTTGTGGGATGATATTACCGCCGCAGGATGCGCCAAGCTCTAACACGCGCGCCTTGCTCGGCGCCACCGGATCAAGTCCATAAATCTTAGCCTTAGCATACAAATTATTAATATTCGTGCTAGAAAATGGCTTTGAAATATATAGGAACGTATCGTAGGATGCTTTTAAATCGTTGATGTCTTTTTCTACATCAGTAGGTACGTCGATGGTATGCGTTGTCGTATCCGTTGTATCCGGTTTAGATACGACATTCTTGTTTGTTGCCGTTTCAGCAGAGGCTGATGCGGCCTTATTTTTTTTAGCTTCTTTTTTCATAATTAACCCCTTTGTTCTACACTCCCTCATGTATTACTGTAGATTAGTATATCATACTGTATTGCTTTATAGTGAAAGTTTATATTCCTATATATAACTATATATAGCAAATTCAATGGATTATAGAAACGGCATTTTATAGATATAAATAGAGACAACAGAGAAATTTTAAATTTAACTATTATATCTTTACTATTGCAGTTGTATTCATGAATACCTCATTCATGCTTTACGAGGTATATTTGATTAGTTTTGCTAATTTAAATACTTGTTTTTCTGATAGGTAATGGTTTTTATATCCTTATTTAACATGGTTTAATAGCATTTTACAATATATCGAAAAAACTTGTAGTACATAAACATATTAACATCATATTTATGAAGAAATCATGATTGTTAATATTTATGTAAGTAAATAAATCGAAAATGATTAATATATGTTTACTGAAATTGAAAAAAATAGTACAAAAATGTGTAAAAAATACACCATTTCTTAACAAAAATTAAAAAAATAAACATTTTTACAATTTTATGAGAAAAAAATGAGAGAAAATGTTTTACAAAACAAAAAATATTTGTTATAGTATGTATATGAAGTAAGATGAATGAAAAGTGAAGCATGCAAAAATGTTCTTCACACAATGATTTTTATTTCTATTGAATAGGGATTAATTAAGGATTATAAGTGTCTTAAAGAAAGAGAAAAAGAAAGGGGTTCATAGAAATATGAATAAGATCTTTAAAGTTGTTTGGAGCAAAACAAAAGAATGCTACGTTGTAGTATCTGAAGTAGCGAAAAACAATGGTGGTAAGAAAAAAGTTTTAGCTAGCGTATTGGCTGGTTTAGCTATGGTTGGTGCAGGGGCTCAAGTACAAGCGTATAGTGGTTTGGGCGGGCATGATAATCCAGCTGTAGAAACACTAGCAGTAGGCCCTGATACATGGGCAAATCAAGAAGCTGCTGTTGCTGTTGGTATGCACAATAATGCAAACGGTCAACCAGCAGGTAAACATTCTGTAGCTATCGGTAGTTTCTCAAATGCTAACGGTGAAATATCCATTGCAATGGGTGGTGTAACCAATGCAAGCGGTAAGATGTCAGTTGCAGTTGGTTATCGAGCTAGTGCTACTGATGAAGCTGCCGTTGCATTAGGTAATATGGTTAGTGCTGATAAAAACTCCACAGGTGTTGGCCCAGGTGCAACTGCAAGCGGTACATATGCATTTGCAGGTGGTTACCAATCCGAAACTACTGGTATTAGTGGTGTTGCTATTGGAGATAATGCAAAAGCAAAAGCAGCTAGAGCTATGGCTATTGGTGGTCATGCTGAAGCTACGGCTGAGCAAGCTATCGCTATTGGTAGTGATACTGGTGCAGGTAATAAAACAACAGCATCTAAAAAGAATGCTATTGCAGTTGGGCATGGAGCAACGGCAAGTGGTTTAGATACGGCTGCCATTGGCACTTCTGCTACTGCTAGTGGTCAAAGCTCTGTTGCTCTTGGTAATGGAACACAGTCTACTCATCTTAATACAACTGCTATTGGTAGTAATGTTCAATCAACAAAGACAGGTTCAATTGGTATTGGTGGCAATGTTGAATCCATTGGTGATTACTCTGTTGCAATCGGTAGTGCTTCACAAGGGAAGACCGTTAAAGCTGTTGATTATGCTACAGCAGTTGGTGGCTTATCGAATGCGGCTGAACGTGCAGCAGCATTGGGTGCTGGTGCTAATGCAGCTCAGGCAAGATCCGTTGCAGTAGGTTATAAAGCTACTGCAAATACTGCCGATGGTGTTGCAATTGGTTCTACGTCTGTAGCATCTACTGCGGCAGGTGTACAAGGTTTCGACTCAGCAGAAAATCGTACAAGAAAATATACTAATTTAACTGGTAATGTACAAACATCCACATTGGCAGCAGTTTCTGTAGGTGATGGATCCACAGTAACTCGTCAAATCACTGGCCTTGCAGCAGGTAAGGAAGATACTGATGCAGTAAACGTAGCACAATTAAAAAACGTTGGCGTTCGTGTAGGTGCTGATACTAATACAGCTACCATTGGTACCAATAAAGTTGCGGCTGATTTCCTTGCTTACAATGGTCAATTGAACATTAAAGGCGATAGCAACCGTGTTACAACTGTGTCCGAAAACGATGCAAACGGTAAAGATGCTAATGTAAATGTTAAATTTGATTACGATGGCTTGGTGAAAGCTAAAACTGGTTCTGCAGTTACTGTAGATCAAAAAACAGATGCAGCTGGTAAAACATACTTTGAAATCGACGCTGCAGCAGGAAGCAAAACTGTAGTAGCCGATGGTAAAAACACAACTGTAACTGGCGCAGGTACAACGGCTAGTCCATATAAAGTAAACGTAGAAGGTGCTTTAACAGGTATTTCCTCCATTACAAACAACGGTGGCGGTAAAATTGAGTTCACTACCGGTGGTACAACTATTTCTGGTGGCCCGGTTAATGTATCTAATAATAAAATTACAGGTGTTGCTAATGGTGATGTAAATGCTACATCTACTGATGCAGTTAACGGATCTCAATTACATGCTGTAAAAGCTGCTGAACGTCACATTGCACCTACAACTACTGGCCATGAATATACTGTCGATAGTAATGGCGATGTAACTATGACATACCTTGATGGTAATAATGACGCTGTTGCTAATGAAAAAGCAGTTATTAAAGGCATTGCTAAAAATGATCTTTCTAACATCACAAATGAAGGTAAGAAAGAAATTACTAAACTTGGTACTATTGTAAAAGCTGGCGATAATGTCAATGTATCTGAAAGCTCTGATGCAACAACAGGTCGAACAACTTACACTGTTAGTGCTGTAACACCTGCTGTTTATACTAAAGCTGATGGTACAAAAGTGTATAAACGTCCAGATGGCACTTTTACAACAAATAGCAATCTTGCTGCTGGTAATAATGTAGATAAAGGTGATGTAATCACATCCTTCATGGATGGCAATGGCAACACAACTGGTGGTAACATGGTTATCAACAACGTTGGCTCCGCTATTAAAAACGCTGGCAGCGCAGGTGATTCTTTCTTGACTAAGTTAGATGCTGCTAACACTGCAACTCCAAATGCAGCAGTAAACGTATCTGACTTGAAGAACACAGCTGACGGATTGACTGATAAAGGCTTAAAATTTGACGCTAATGAAGGCGGCGTTAAAACGAATAAACTTGGTTCTACAGTAACAGTTCAAGGCTCTGGTGCTTTAACTGCGGGTAAAGCATATGCTGATGAATACAACACAGCTAATATTAGAACTAAGATTGATCAAGATAGTGATGGCAATACAACAATTAATGTTGGTTTAGCTAAAGCGTTGAAAGATATTAACTCTATTTCTAATGGTAACTCCTCCATCACTCTTAACAGCAACCCAGGTGGCACAAATAATACACCTGCAGTAAGCATTACTGGTGGCAATGTCGATGTTGGTGGTAATAACATTACTAACCTTAAATCTGGTGGTGACACTGATTCTAATGCTGCTAATATTGGCGATGTTAAGAAAATTGCAAGCGATACAGATACACATATCAAACCAGGTACATACACAGTAGCAGCTGATAAGACTGTTACTATGACATATGTAAATGGTAAAGGTGAAACTGTTAAAGATAACGGACAAGATATAGTTGCTAAGATCGACTTGTCTGGTTTGCCTACAGGTGGTACTTCTTCTACTGAAAAAGTAAAAAAAGCAGCCAATGGAGCTAATGATACGAATATCGCAGAAGTAAATCCACAAACTGGCGATACATACGGTGCTGCTAATGCAACGTATGAAGTATCCGTATCCCGTAATGCTGTTAAAGACGCAGCTCGTGAAGCTGTAACAGTAAATAACGGTGGCACAACTACTGGTGGTACTTATACAGCAGATGCAAATAACCCTATTTCTGTAACAGCAACACCAGATAATACTAACCACAATACAACATATGCTGTTACATTCGATGGTGACAAAGCCGCAAAACAAATCCCGTTAACTTATAAAGCAACTAATGGTACTACTACAAGTGCTGCTCAAACAGTTAAACTTGATAAAGGCTTGAACTTCACAGGTGGTGATTATACAACTGCTAGCGTTGGTGCTGATGGTAAGGTTGTATTCGATGTTAACCTTGGTACAGCTCCAACAGTAACTGATGGTAAACCTGGTGTTCCAGGACAAGCTGGTGCTGCTGGTAAAGATGGTATTGCCACTGTTAAGACTGTAGTAGATACAATCAATAACTCTGGTTGGAAAGCAAATGCTAAAGCAAATGGTGGTAAACTTGATGGTAATTCTACAGCGACTGTTGTAAAACCTGGTGATCAAGTAAACTTTGCGGCTGGTAAAAACTTAACAGTTAAACAAGATTTGACTGGTGAACATACATACACTTATTCTTTGAATAAAGATCTTAAAGATTTAACTTCAGTAGAAATTGGTGGTAGTACAATTAAGACTGATGGTGATCATATTACAATTACATCTCCAGATACAAATCCTGGTGCTACACCTGGCGCTACTGTAACAAATAAAGTTGCAAATCTTGGCGATGAAAAACATATTAAGCCTGATACTTATGCTGTTGCTAATGATGGCTCCGTAACATTAAAATATGTTGATGGTAATGGCAAAGATTTAACCGAAACAACTAAAATTACTGGCATTGCCAAGAAGGCAAAAGTTATCAATGGTGAAAATACAACTGTTGAAGAAGGCACAGACGCAGTTGATAATAGTACAACATATAAAGTAAATGTTAAGGGCGATTTAACTGGTATTTCTTCCATTACAAATGGTGGTACAAACAACGGTAAAATTTCCTTTGGTCCAAATAAAACTGTTACTGTAGATGGTGATCATAGTATTACACTTAATGCAAGCACAGGTACAATTGGTGGATTACAAAATAAAACATTTGATCCAACAAATATCACATCTGGCCAAGCAGCTACAGAAGACCAATTGAAATCTGTTCATGATGCGTTGAAAGCAAATGAACGTCATATTGCACCTACAACTGTGGCAACTGGCTCTACTGAAACTAAAGGTGGTACAGCTAATGCTGGGGGTACTGCAAATGTATACAAATATGATGCAGCTAGTAAAACTGTTACATTGACTTACAATGATGGTAATGGTCATGCAGTCACTGATACTAAAGCAGTTATCGACTTCTCTGCATTGAATACTGGTGGTACAACAGCTTCTACTTGGACGGCTAAAACATCTGCAGAAAATACAACTGCAGGTTCTGAAGTAGGTAAACATGCTGGTGACACTAGCCAAGTAATTGGTAATCAAAATTCTGTTGATTTCCAAGCTGGTAAAAACATGACTGTGAAACAAACTAATGATGGTAATGGTAATACAACTATTAACTATGCATTGGATAAGAATCTTGATGTAGAATCTGTTCACGTTGGTAAAGATGGTAAAGATGGTAAGATTGGTATCGATGGTAAAGACGGTGTAGATGGCCTTGATGGTACTAACCGTGTAGACATTCATGTAGAAAAAGGTGCTAAAGGCGTTGACGGCACTGACGGTCATGATGGCGTAAATGGCCATAACGGTAAAGATGGCATGACTCGTATCGTTTACGAAGATAAGGGTGGTAAACAAGAGGTTGCTACACTTAATGATGGTATGAAATATGCAGGTGATGATGCACAAGGTGCTGATAAAACTAAAGTTATTGCTAAGAAACTTAACGAAACATTAGATATTATCGGTGGTGCTAACAAAGCTGACTTGACTACTGACAACATCGGTGTAAATAACGATGGTAATGGTAAATTACTTGTTCAATTGTCTAAAAAACTTAAAGGTTTGGATTCTGTTCAAACTAAGACTGTTGAATTAGGCGACCATACGACACCTGGTGGCACAACTAATATTACTTATAATACTGGTGATAAACGTATTGAATACACAACACCTGGTGTAACCCCTGGTACTACAGATACTAAGAAAGTAGCAACTACTGATGATATATGGACAATCCAAGGTAATGGTACTGATGTTGCTCCTGTTAATGGTAAGGTTAATGTAAAAGCTGGCGAAAATATCCTTATCACAACTCCAACTACTGCCGATGGTTCTATGACTATCAATGCAGTAACACCTGCTGTTTATACAGATAAAAATGGTAACAAGCTAACTAAGGATAAAGATGGTAAATTCCATAAGCCTGATGGTACAGAAGTAGCACCGGCTGATGTTATTACATCCATTCAAGATGCAGCTGGTAATGTAACTGGCGGTAACTCCATCGTTAACAACGTTGGCTCCGCTATTAAAAACGCTGGTAATGCAGGTGATTCTTTCTTGACTAAGTTAGATGCTGCTAACACTGCAACTCCAAATGCAGCAGTAAACGTATCTGACTTGAAGAACACAGCTGACGGATTGACTGATAAAGGCTTAAAATTTGACGCTAATGAAGGCGGCGTTAAAACGAATAAACTTGGTTCTACAGTAACAGTTCAAGGCTCTGGTGCTTTAACTGCGGGTAAAGCATATGCTGATGAATACAACACAGCTAATATCAGAACGAATATTGAACAAGGCTCTGATGGCAATACAACAATCAACGTTGGTTTAGCTAAAGAGCTAAAGGATATTAACTCTATCTCTAATGGCGGTTCTTCTATCACTATTAGTAATGTTCCAACTGGTGCAACTACTCCTGCTGTAACTATCTCTGGTGGTAACTTGTCCATGGGTAATGGCACAACAAATAATAAGATTGTGAACTTGGCTCCTGGTACAGGTGATAATGATGCAGTTAACGTGAAACAGTTGAAAGATACTGAATTACACATTACTCCTGGCACATATACACCTGGTGCTGATAAAAAAGTTAAATTAACGTATACAGATGGTAATAATACTGTAGTTAATGGTAAAGAAGCTGTTATCGACTTGTCTGGTTTGGCAACAGGTGGTACTACTTCTACTGAAAAAGTACAAAAAGCAGCCGATGCTACTGATGACAAAAACATTGCAGAGGTAGGACCAAAATCTGGTGATACATTTGGTGCTGCTAATGCGACTTATGAAGTATCCGTATCCCGTAACGCTGTTAAAGACGCAGCTCGTGAAGCAGTAACGATTAATAATGGTGGTACAAAATCTGGTACTACATACACACCAAATGCTGATAACCCAATCACAGTAACACCTAAAGAAGATGCAGCTAATCATAATACAACTTATGAAGTGACTTTTGATGGTAATAAAGCTGCAAAACAAATTCCATTAACTTATAAAGCAACTAATGGTACTATTACAACTGCTGATCAAACAGTAAAACTAGATAAAGGCTTGAACTTCACAGGTGGTGATTATACAACTGCTAGCGTTGGTGCTGATGGTAAGGTTGTATTCGATGTTAACCTTGGTACAGCTCCAACAGTAACTGATGGTAAACCTGGTGTTCCAGGACAAGCTGGTGCTGCTGGTAAAGATGGTATTGCCACTGTTAAGACTGTAGTAGATACAATCAATAACTCTGGTTGGAAAGCAAATGCTAAAGCAAATGGTGGTAAACTTGATGGTAATTCTACAGCGACTGTTGTAAAACCTGGTGATCAAGTAAACTTTGCGGCTGGTAAAAACTTAACAGTTAAACAAGATTTGACTGGTGAACATACATACACTTATTCTTTGAATAAAGATGTCGATCTTACTAATGCTGGTTCCTTAACTGTTGGTGATACTAAAGTAAATAATGATGGTATTACAATTAAGGCTCCTACACCTGCAGCGGGTACAACACCTACTACAGATGTTAAGTTGACGAATACTGGATTAGATAATGGCGGTAATAAAATCGTTAATGTAGCTGAAGGTACAGCTGATACTGATGCAGTTAACGTAAAACAATTGAAAGACGCTAAAACTGTACTAGCTGATGGTAAAAATACGAAAAAATCTGGTACTGGTACAGCTGCTGATCCATATAAAGTGAATGTAGAAGGCGATTTAACTGGTATTTCCTCCATCACAAATGGTGGTACAAACAATGGTAAAATTTCCTTTGGTCCAAATAAAACTGTAACTGTAGATGGTGATCATAGTATTACTCTAAATGCAAGCACAGGTAAGATTGGTGGTTTACAAAACTTAACATTTGATCCAACAAACTTTACATCTGGTCAAGCAGCTACAGAAGACCAATTGAAATCCGTTCATGATACTTTGAAAGCAAACGAACGTCATATTGCACCTACAACAGTGGCAACTGGTTCTACTGAAAATAAAGGTGGTACAACTGTAGGGACTGAAAACATATATAAATATGATGCAACTACTAAGAAAGTTACATTGACATACAATGATGGTAATGGTCATGCAGTAACTGATACTAAAGCAGTTATCGATTTCTCCGCTTTGAATACTGGTGGTACAACAGCTTCTACTTGGACGGCTAAAACATCTGCAGAAAATACAACTGCAGGTTCTGAAGTAGGTAAACATGCTGGTGACACTAGCCAAGTAATTGGTAATCAAAATTCTGTTGATTTCCAAGCTGGTAAAAACATGACTGTGAAACAAACTAATGATGGTAATGGTAATACAACTATTAACTATGCATTGGATAAGAATCTTGATGTAGAATCTGTTCACGTTGGTAAAGATGGTAAAGATGGTAAGATTGGTATCGATGGTAAAGACGGTGTAGATGGCCTTGATGGTACTAATCGTGTAGATATCCATGTAGAAAAAGGTGCCAAAGGTGTAGATGGTACTGATGGTCATGATGGTGTAAACGGCCATAACGGTAAAGACGGTATGACTCGTATCGTCTACGAAGATAAGGGTGGTAAACAAGAGGTTGCTACACTTAACGATGGTTTGAAATTCACTGGTAACAATGAATCTACTGTAAATAACCATAAACTTAATACACTTGTAAAAGTTCAAGGTGAAGGTACAAAAGAAAGTACTGTAGTTGATCCTGCAACAGGTAAGAAATATGTAGTACTGTCTGATGGTACGACTAAATTCGAATCTGCTAAAGACAACATCGCAGTAGAAGCGGATGGTACAGATACATTAACTGTTAAGTTGAACAAAAACCTCAAAGGTTTGAACAGCATCCAACTTGGTGGTAACACTATTCAAAGTAATGGTGATAACATTACTTTCACAACTAATGGTGGCACTACAAAAACTGTAGCTACTACAGATCAATTGTGGACAATCCAAGCTAATGGTACTGATGTTCCTGCTACAAACGGTAAAGTTAATGTTGTTGGTAAAGATGGCATTACTGTAGCTAAAAATGCAGCTGGTAACCTTGAAATCAGCGGTGCTGGTCTTGGCACAATGAATGGTTTTGATGTAACTGCTAACAATGGTGCTACAAGTAAAACTATTGATAATGGTAAAAAAGTAGACTTCAATGCTGGTAGCAATTTAACTGTTAAACAAACAAATGATGCCACTGGCACTCATATTGAGTATGCATTGAAAGAAGCTGTTGATCTTGGCACTAATGGTTCCTTGAAAGCAGGCGATACTACTGTTAATAAAGATGGTGTAACAATTGCTAATGGTCCTTCCATTACTAAGACTGGTGTAGATGCAGGCGATAAGAAAATCACTAACGTAGCTGATGGTGCTGTGAATGCAACATCTAAAGATGCAGTTAATGGTTCCCAATTGAAGAAATACACTGATGCAGCGAAAACAACAGTAGAAGCTGGCGATGACAACGTTAAGGTTGAGACTGATAATTCAGCAGCAGATGGTCATACTAATTACAAAGTATCCTTGAAGCCTGTTGTAGAGATTGGTGATACTCATAAAGTTAAAATCGATGGTCATACTGGCGACATCACTGGTTTAACAAATGTAGATCTTACTGATCCTACATTTGCAACTAAGGGTCGTGCAGCAACTGAAGAACAATTGAATAAAGTTCTTACTGAAGCTAAGAAAAAAGCTGTTGAAAAAGTACAAGCTGGTACGGCAGCCGCTGGTGATACAAATATTGCTACAGTAGCTCCAAAAGCTGGCGATACATTCGGTGCAGCTGGTGCAACATATGAAGTGTCTGTATCTAAAAATGCTGTTAAAGATGCTGCTAAAGAAGCTGTTAAAGTAACTTCTGCAAGCCCTGCTATTACAGTAACTGCTGATACATCTGTAGCTCATGAAACAACTTATAAAGTTGGTTTCGATGGTAATCAAGCTGCAACTCAAATTCCGTTGACATACAAACAAAACGGTGGTAATACTCGTACAGTTAAATTGTCCGATGGCTTGAACTTCATTGATGGCACAAATACAAAAGCTCGTACAGCTGCTGATGGTAAAGTTACATTTGACGTAATGGGTGATCTAACAGGTATTACATCCATCTCTAATGCTGCTGGTGGTCCTAAAATGACATTCGGTGGTAGCTCCATCAATGTAACAAATGGGGATCTTAACATGGGTGGTAATAAAATTACTAAGCTTGCTACTGGTACCGCTAAAGATGATGCCGCAACTGTAGGCCAATTGACTAAGGTAACATCTAACAACCACTCTGTTGTAATTAATAAAACTACAGATGCTGATGGTGCTCCAGTTTACGACTTGGCAGTAACAGGCACTCCAGGTGCTCCTGCAGCTGACCCTCGTGTAGATATGCTCGGCGAAGAAATCGGTCGTGTAGGTGCTCAAGGCGCAGCTCTCTCCGCGTTGAAACCTATCCAATACGATCCATTGGAACCAACTCAAATCATGGCTGGTTATGGTAACTACCGTGGTAACTCCGCAGTGGCTCTTGGCGTAGCTCATTACAAAAATGAATCTACATTGATCCATGGTGGTGTATCCTGGGCTGGTGGTTCTAGCCACATGATGGCAAACGCTGGTGTAACTTGGAAAGTTGGTAACCGTGATAGCGAAGCTGCTGTAGCAGATCGTTACCGCAAAGGCCCTATCAGTTCCGCGTATGCAATGCAACAAGAAATGGCAGCTATGAAAGCTCAAAATGCCGGATTAAAAGGCGAAGTATCTGACTTGAAAGCAGAAAATGAACAAATGAAAGCTCAAATTGCTGCAATGATGGCAAAATTAGGTTTATAATTTGATAGATTAAACTTTCACAGATAACGGGAAGAGGGAACTCGATACCGAGAACCCTCTCGTCCCTTTTGGTTCGACTAAGAAAAGAGGAATAGATATGAAAAAATCTACAATGCTTGCTTTCACAGCAGCAGTATTAATGAGCGCTGCATCCCTTACTGGTCACGCAGCCAGCGCACCTACATATGATGATGTATTAATTGTTAAAAACCCTGTAATGACGCCACAACTCGGTTCTGTTGTACTCGTTCCTGTAGCGAGCCCACAAACGGTGGCAGCTGTTCATGATTATGTGAAAGCTTGGCAAAATGCAGAAATCAACATTGCAAAAGCTAAGGTTAAATACGATGATCATAAACAATTGACGAAATCTGAAAAGGTTTGGTTGCACTCTTATGACAAACATAACTATGCTGACTATTTCCGCACACATTCCATCGGTCGTGTGCATGGTCAAGAAGTGTTCATGAACTGGAACGGTGAAAATCGCAACAAAAATGAATACGAATACTTTGATATGCCAAAATACAATGAGCAAGATGGTTTCACTAATAGCTATGGGTACAATGTACTTCGTGGCATGGTAGATCAAATCAATGCAGTTATCCAAGAGCAAAAGAAAATCGGCGGTCCTATGACTGACGAAGAAGCACAAGCGTTGGAAGACTCCATTTTGGACATCATGGCTCATGATCAAGAACATGTAAACAATGACGAACTTCGTCACTACATGAACGAAACAATTTGGTACGCCGCAAAACAAACGGTGAAAAACAAAGCTAGCGAAGAACCTCAAGCTGGTGATGACCACGAAGTAGACCTTCGCGCAGCAATGGCTAATCCGCCTGTAGATCAACCTCAATCCCGTAAAGTAAACTTACGTGATGCTATAGGCAAATAATCTGGCTGAACACTAAATTATAAATCCATATGGCCCTTATAGGCTCTCTAATCCCACCCCCTTTCTTCTATAGGGGCCATAATAAAAACGCTCACACTGTGAGAACGGACTTTTGAATTGAACGCAATTTTGAAAGTACCGTCCCATAGTGTGGGCGTTTTTTGGTGCATAGAATATGGTGTTTAGTAGATCCATAGGTTCATTTTGTGTGTAGTTTTATTTGAAATACTAGCATATATTAATAGATATATATTAACAAACAATAAAATTTAGTATTATACAATTTAATGTATTGGATTGATGAATGTCTTATAAATATAGTATTTTACTGATTTGTCGTGTAATTTCAATTTATGAAATTTATAGAATAGTAACGTTAGTTAGATACCTTATTTTGTCTGATTTTATATTATTTAACATATTTATAAACTAAAAAGAACTATGACTTATATGAAAAGTATATGAAGAAAATGTAGCTGAGTATGCTATAAACATAGTTGTAGCGTACTTTTTGATAAATGTGATTGTTTTTACACATACATATAAAATTCAGTTTATTTTCATCTAAAATATAAAATTTCATTAAACAAATAGATGTAAAAGTATTTACAATTAATTAATAAATTGATATTATTAAGTTATCCTATATGAAGTGTGTGTGAATGAGAGAAAAACCACTCTTCATGAAGTGAACTAAAGTGTAAAAGTTACATTTTTCATGTACTTATGAGAAAGGGGTTCAAAGGTTTTATGAATAAGGTCTTTAAAGTCGTTTGGAGCAAATCTAAGGAATGCTACGTTGTAGTTCCTGAAATTGCGAAAAATAATAGCGGCAAAAAGAAAGTCCTAGCTAGCGTATTGGCTGGTTTAGCGCTTGTTGGCGTTGGCGCACAAATGGGTACTCCTGTAGATGCCTATAGAAGTCCTGATGGCAGTGTAAATACTCAAGATAGTCGTATTAATATTGCGGCTAATGCTAAACCTAGTAATAGTGTTGGCGTTAACTCCATCGTTGTTGGTTACCAAAACACAACTGATGATCAAGATGGCACTACGGCTCTTGGTGCAAATAACCAAGCATATGGTAACTCTGGCTTAGCTGTAGGTAATCAAAATGAATCTAGAGGCGGTGCTTCTACTGCTATCGGTGCTGGTAATAGAGCAAGTGGCGCTGCAACAGTAGCTATTGGTAACGTAAGTAATGCCAATGCTAAAAGTGCTATTGCAATCGGTTCCTATAACAATGTTAACTATACAAAAGGTACTTGGGCTACAGCACCTTTACAAGCTGGTGCATACTCTACAGTAGTTGGTAACTATTCTAGTGCGACTGGTACAGAATCAGCTGCTATGGGTGTTTATTCCAATTCTGCTGGTCCAGGATCTTTTGCAGCTGGTTATAAAGAAAATGCATTGGGCCAAAACTCTGTTGCCATCGGTTCTGAAAATACATCCCATGTAGCAGATACAATCACATTAGGTCAACAAAATAATGCTAAAACAATGGGTGGTATCTCCATTGGTAAAAATAACTTGACTGATTCTGCAGATGGTAATCGTGGTGATGTACGTAGAAATAAAGAAAACTCCCAAATTGCTATCGGCCGTGATAATAAAGCAACCGAATTAGATACTATTGCTATCGGTCGTGAAACAACTGCATCTGGCTCTGGTGCTACTGTAATCGGTGCTCGTGCAGAAGCTACTGGTAACAATGCTATCGCTATCGGTCAAAGTGGTGAAGGCTCTCCTAAAGTTATTGCATCTGGTGTTAACTCCATTGCTATCGGTATGCAATCTCAAGCTACTGGGGAAGCTGCCATCGCTGAAGGTGCTGGTTCTCGTGCAGATGGTAAATATGGCGTTGCATTAGGTCGTACAACTAAAGCGAATGCAGAAGCTGCTACTGCATTAGGTAATGCAGCAGAAGCTAACATTGCCAATGGTGTAGCACTAGGTTTTAGCTCTGTTACAACAACAGATAAAGGTGTGTTAGGCTACAACCCATCTGATCCACATGATCGTAAATATAAAAACTTAAAAGGTAACGTACAAACTGCAACAACTGCTGCTGTATCCATCGGTAATGGCGAAACATTGACTCGTCAATTGACAGGCCTTGCTGCTGGTACTGCTGATACGGATGCTGTTAACGTAGCTCAATTGAAAAACGTTGGCGTTGCTGTTGCTGGTAATACTGGTAAGAGTGATTTCTTGGCCGATGGTGGGCGATTAAATGTTATCGGCACAGGTCGTGTATCTACTGTGGCGGCTCATGAAGGTGAAAAAGATTCCAAAATCACTGTTGGCTTTGATGATAAAGGCATGGTGAAAGCTGGTAAAAACGTTAAGGTTGATGAAGTAACTGTAAACGGTAGAACTACTTATACAATTAACGCTGCAGACGCTGCTGCAAAATACGATTTCTTAACAAATGCTAAGGCTAATGGTGGTAAATTAGATGGCAATGCTACACCTACTAAGGTTGAAAGCGGTCAAACTGTTACATATGCAGCTGGTAAAAACTTAACAGTAAAACAAGATATCAACCAATCTGCAGGCGAACAAACATATACATATTCTTTGAACAAGGATTTAAAAGAAATTACATCCATCACTAACAATGGTGGTACTACAATGAACTTTGGTCCAAACAACATCAGCATCACTGGTGGTAACTTGGATCTTGGTGATAATAACATTACTAACCTTAAATCTGGTGGCAATGTAATCAACAACGCTGCTAATATCGGCGACGTTATCCGTATCTCCAAAGCTAATGATTTACACATTGCACCTACAGCAGGCACTAACAACAATGTAGCTGAATACACTGTAGACGCTAACAAAAAGGTTACATTAACATACCAAGATGGTAATGGCAAAACTGTAACTGGTCCTAAAGCAGTTATCGACTTGAGCGGTTTGAAAACTGGCGATATGAGCTCCTTCAACGTAAAATCTTCTGCTACAGAAGGTAAGGTTGCACAAGGTTCCGCTGGCGTTCAAGAAATTCGTGACGGCAAAACTGTGGAAATGCAAGCCGGCAAAAACATGACCATTAAACAAACTAATAAAAATGGTAATGCAGCTGTTGAATTTGCATTGAACAAAGACATCGATTTGACTCCAGATGGGTCTATCAAAATCGGCGATACTAACATCACCGACAATGGTTTGACTATCAACGGTGGTCCTTCCATTACTAAAACTGGTATCAACGCTGGTGGTTTGAACATTACTCATGTGAAAGCTGGCGTAAATGATAACGATGCAGTTAATGTTAGCCAATTGAAACAAGTTCGTGCTGACGAACGTCACATCAAACCTGGTGAATATGCGGTAGACGCAAACGGCAAAGTGACGATGACATACCTTGATGGTAACAACAATGACGTTGCTAATGAAACGGCTGTTATTACAGGTATTGCTAAACAAGATCTTTCCAATATCAACAAGGGTGGCGAAACAGTCATCCAAAATCTTGCTAAAAAATCCATCGATATGGAAAATGGTAAGAATACAAAGGTTAGCAACCGTGAAATCAATGGCGTTAAAACTTTCAAAGTAGACGTTGAAGGTGATTTAAACGACATTACATCCATCACAAACAAAGCTGGCGATGGCAAGGTTGTATTCGGTGGTAACCAAACTGTTAACGTAGCAGGTGATCATAACATTAACTTGAATGCTAAAGTTGGTGACATCACTGGTTTAACTAACGTAACGTTGGATGCTCCTGATTTCGCTAAAAAAGGTCGCGCCGCTACTGAAGAACAATTAAGCATCGTTAATAACGGTTTCAATAACACAGTTGGCTTGACTGGTAACACAGGCGCTACTGATCTTCAAAAATTGAACCAAGCGGGTGGCTTGAGCTTTGGCGTAATTGGTGCTAACAATGGCCAATACATCAAAACATCTGCATCTGGCAGCAACGTAGCTGTTGACTTGTCCGATGAAGCTAAAGGTAAATTGAACAATACTGTAGAGGTTCGTGGTAAAAATGCTGCGAAGGTTACTTCTGTAACAGAAAATACTGTTGACGGTGGTAAGAAAACAATTTACACAGTAGACGTTGATAATGTAACACCTACAGCTGCTTCTACTGAAAAGGTGAAAGCAAAAGCTGATTCCAGTAGTTCTACAGATAAAAACATTGCTAAGGTTACTCCTCAAGCAGGTGACCAATATGGCGACGCTGGTGCAACTTACGAAGTAAACGTATCCCGTAACGACGTAAAAGACGCAGCTCGTGAAGCGGTAACTGTAAATACTAGCAATACAACTAACAACCCTATCACTGTTACACCTGTTCAAGATGAAACAAATCATAACACAACTTACACAGTAACATTCGATGGTAACAAAGCAGCTACTCAAATTCCTTTGACATACAAAGCGAATGGCCAAAATGCTCAAACAGTTACATTGGATAAAGGTTTGAACTTCACAAACGGCAGAAACACAACAGCTTCTGTAGATGCTGAAGGCGTTGTTAAATACGATGTGAATAAAGATTTAGTTAACATCAATTCCATTTCCAATACTACAAATGGTCCAAAAATGGAATTTGGCCCTAACTCCATTAACATCACAAATGGCCCTATCAACATGGGTGACCAAAACATTACTAACCTTAAATCTGGTGGTGATGTTATCAATAACGCAGCTAATATTGGTGATGTAAAACGTATTTCTAAAGAAAACGATTTACACATTGCACCTACAACATCTAATCGTCAAGGTGAAACTACTACATCTTACGCTTACGATGCAGCAAGCAAATCTGTAACATTGAAATATAACGATGGCAATGGTGCTACACAAGCTGGCACAATCGCGAAAATCGACTTGTCCGGTTTGGCTGATCAAATCAAAGATGGTTACTCCTTCTCCACAGATGCAAAAGGCAACGTAGTTGGTAACCACGCTGTTACAGCTGTAGCGAATGGTAAAACTGTTTCCTATGCAGCAGGCGATAACTTGACTGTAAAACAAGATATCGACGCTACAACTGGTGAACATACTTACACTTACGCATTATCCAATGACATCAAGGTCGGCAAAGACGGTAAAGATGGCATCGATGGTAAAATTGGCGTAAACGGTAAAGATGGTTCCTCCGTTGTGATTAATGGTAAAGACGGTTCTATCGGCCTCAATGGTAAGGACGGTAAAGATGGTCTTACTATCCGTGGCGAAAAAGGTCAAGATGGCGTAGACGGTAAAAATGGTACTAATGGTATCACTCGTATCGTATACGAAGACCACAACCATGATAAACACGAAGTGGCTACATTGGATGACGGCATGAAATATGCTGGCGACGATGCACAAGGCGCTGACAAATCCAAAGTGATCGCTAAGAAATTGAACGAAACTATGGACGTTGTTGGTGGTGCAGATAAGTCCAAATTGACTGACAACAACATCGGCGTAAACAACGTAGATGGCAAGTTGAAAGTTCAATTGTCCAAAGAAGTGAACTTGACTCCATCTGGTTCCTTAACAATTGGCGATACTATAGTTAACAACAATGGCTTGACTATCTCTGGTGGTCCATCCATCATTAAAACTGGTATCAACGCTGGTAACTTGAACATTACTAATGTGAAAGCTGGCGTAAACGACACTGATGCAGTTAACGTAAAACAATTAAAAGATGCTCGTACAGTTGTTACATCTAACGATAATTCCGTAACAGTTAACAAAACTGAAAACGGTAACCAAGTGACTTACGACTTGCATGTAGCTCCTGGTGCTGCACAATCCGTATGGAATGTGAAATCCACAGGCAATACAACTGCTGATTCTGAAACAGCTGCTAAAACTATCTCTGATGGTAAAACAGTTGAAATGGCAGCAGGCAAGAATTTGACTGTAAAACAAACTAGCAACAACGATGGCGCTAAGGTTGAATTCGACTTGGCTAACGATATCAAGATTGGTAAAGATGGCAAAGACGGCGTTGACGGCAAAATCGGCGTAAACGGTAAAGATGGTTCCTCCGTTGTGATCAATGGTAAAGACGGCTCCATCGGCTTAAATGGTAAGGACGGCAAAGACGGTCTTACTATGAAAGGCGAAAAAGGCGCTGATGGCGTAACTCGCATTGTTTACGAAGATAATACTAACAACAAACATGAAGTAGCTACATTGGACGACGGTTTACGTTTCGATGCTAACTCCGGTGGCGAAAAGAAAAATAAACTTGGCTCTAAAGTAACTGTTAAAGGTACAGGCACTAAAGCTGATTCCGAATACGATTCCTCTAACATCAAAACAAGCATCACCCAAGGTGCTGATGGTAACAGCGAAATCAACATCGGTTTGGCTAAAGACTTGAACAACATTAACACAATTAAGAACGGTGGCAATGCTACTTTCACAATCGGCGGCGATAACTTCGCATTCAATGGTGGTAATGTAAGTCTTGGTGGTAATAACATTACTAACCTTAAATCTGGCGTTGTAAATAACAATGATACAGATAACACTAATGCTGCTAACATCGGCGACGTTAAGAATATCTCAAAAGCTAATGATATTCATGTCAAAGACAAAACATACACAGTGAACGCTGATAAAACAGTTACATTGGAATATGTTGATGGCAATGATAATACAATTAACAAAACAGCTAAGATCGACTTGAGCAACTTGCCTACAGGCGACAAAGCTGCTGTTGAAAGTGTAGTTAAAAAATCTGCTGCTGCTGGCGACACTAACATCGCTGACATCACTGTAGCTGACGGTAAACAAACTGGCGATGCAAACGCTAAATACGAAGTGAATGTATCCCGTAATGCTGTTAAAGATGCAGCTCGTGAAGCGGTAACTGTAAATACTACAAATACAACTAACAACCCTATCACTGTGACACCTGTACAAGATGAAACAAACCATAACACAACTTATACAGTAACATTCGATGGTAACAAAGCAGCTACTCAAATTCCTTTGACATACAAAGCGAATGGCCAAAATGCTCAAACAGTTACATTGGATAAAGGTTTGAACTTCACAAATGGTTCCAACACAACAGCTTCCGTAGCTGCTGATGGCGTAGTTAAATATGATCTTAACAACAACATCGATTTGACTCCAAATGGTTCCTTGAAAATTGGTGACACAATTCTCAACAATGGTGGTTTAACAATTACAGGTGGCCCATCCGTTACTAAGACTGGTATCAACGCTGGTAACTTGAACATTACTAATGTAAAAGCTGGCGTAAACGACACTGATGCAGTTAACGTAAAACAATTAAAAGATGCTCGTACAGTTGTTACATCTAACGATAATTCCGTAACAGTTAACAAAACTGAAAACGGTAACCAAGTGACTTACGACTTGCATGTAGCTCCTGGTGCTGCACAATCCGTATGGAATGTGAAATCCACAGGCAATACAACTGCTGATTCTGAAACAGCTGCTAAAACTATCTCTGATGGTAAAACAGTTGAAATGGCAGCAGGCAAGAATTTGACTGTAAAACAAACTAGCAACAACGATGGCGCTAAGGTTGAATTCGACTTGGCTAACGATATCAAGATTGGTAAAGATGGCAAAGACGGCGTTGACGGTAAAATCGGCGTAAACGGTAAAGATGGGTCCTCTGTTGTCATCAACGGTAAAGATGGCTCCATCGGCTTAAATGGTAAGGACGGCAAAGATGGTCTTACTATGAAAGGCGAAAAAGGCGCTGATGGCGTAACTCGCATCGTTTACGAAGATCATGACAACAATAAACACGAAGTAGCTACATTGGATGATGGTTTACGTTTCGACGCTAACTCTGGTGGCGAAAAGAAAAATAAACTTGGCTCCAAAGTTACTGTAAAAGGTACAGGTGCTAAAGCTGATTCTGAATACGATTCCTCTAACATCAAAACAAGCATCACGCAAGGTGCTGATGGTAATAGCGAAATCAACATCGGTTTGGCTAAAGACTTGAACAACATCAACACAATTAAAAACGGTGGTCCTGCTACTTTCACAATCGGCGGCAACGAATTTAAATTCGACGGTGGCAATGTGAACATGGGTGGCAACAACATTACGAACCTTAAATCTGGTATCGTAAATAACAACTCCACTGATGATACAAACGGTGCTAACATCGGCGACGTTAAGACAATTTCCAAAGCTAACGACTTGCACATTGCTCCTACTACATCTAATCGTCAAGGTGAAACAACTACATCTTACGCTTACGATACAGCAAGCAAATCCGTAACATTGAAATACAACGATGGCAACGGCGCTAACCAAGCTGGTACAATTGCGAAAATCGACTTGTCCGGTTTGGCTGATCAAATCAAAGACGGTTATTCCTTCTCTACTGATGCAAAAGGCAATGTAGTTGGTAACCATGCAGTTACAGCTGTAGGCAACGGCAAGACTGTTTCCTATGCAGCAGGCGATAACTTGACAATTGCTCAACATATCGATAATGCAACTGGTGAACAAACATATACATATGCATTGTCCAACGATATTAAGATTGGTAAAGATGGTAAAGACGGCATCGATGGTAAAATCGGCGTAAATGGTAAAGATGGTTCCTCCGTTGTGATCAACGGTAAAGACGGCTCCATCGGCTTAAATGGTAAGGACGGCAAAGACGGTCTTACTATGAAAGCAAAAGACGGTCAACCTGGTGTAAACGGTAAAGATGGTATCACTCGTATCGTATACGAAGATAACAGCAAGAATACACACGAAGTGGCTACATTGGATGACGGCATGAAATATGCTGGCGACGATGCACAAGGCGCTGACAAATCCAAAGTGATCGCTAAGAAATTGAACGAAACTATGGACGTTGTTGGTGGTGCAGATAAGTCCAAATTGACTGACAACAACATCGGCGTAAACAACGTAGATGGCAAGTTGAAAGTTCAATTGTCCAAAGAAGTGAACTTGACTCCATCTGGTTCCTTAACAATTGGCGATACTGTAGTTAATAACAATGGCTTGACTATCTCTGGTGGCCCATCCATTACTAAGACTGGTATCAATGCTGGTAATAAAACAATTGTTAACGTAGATGCTGGTGTAAATGATACTGATGCAGTTAACGTACAACAATTGAAAAAAGCTAAAACAGAAGTTAAAGCTGGTAATAACGTAACTGTAGACACAACGTATGGTACTGACGGTCATACAATTTACACTGTTAATGCGAACGACGTAGCTCTTGGCGATGCAGTATTGAAATACTCCGCTAATGGCACTAACACTCAATCCGTTAAATTGTCTCAAGGCTTGAACTTCGTTGACGGTAACTACACATCTGCTTCCGTTGATGCAAATGGTCAAGTTAAATACGACGTAACAATCGGTAAGGTGAAAGACGGCGTTGACGGTAAACCAGGCGTAGATGGTAAAGATGGTATCGCAACAGTTAAAACTGTAGTTGATACGATCAACAACTCTGGCTGGAAAGGTGATGTTACTGGTAATACAGTCAATAACCATACTGCAACAATCGTTAAACCGGGCACAACTGTAAACTTCGGTGCTGGTAAAAACTTAACTGTAGAACAAATCGTTGATAAAGTAACTGGCGATCATACTTACAACTATGCATTGTCCGATGACATCAAAGTTGGTAAAGATGGCAAAGACGGTGTTGACGGTAAGATTGGTGTAAATGGTAAAGATGGTTCCTCCGTTGTCATCAACGGTAAAGACGGCTCCATTGGTCTCAATGGTAAGGACGGTAAAGACGGTCTTACTATGAAAGCTAAAGATGGCCAACCAGGTGTAAACGGTAAAGACGGTATCACTCGTATCGTATACGAAGATAACAGCAAGAATACACACGAAGTGGCTACTTTGGATGACGGCATGAAATATGCTGGCGACGATGCTCAAGGCACAGATAAATCCAAGGTTATCGCTAAGAAATTGAACCAAACAATGGATATCGTTGGTGGTGCAAACAGCACTAAATTGACTGACAACAACATCGGCGTGAACAACGTAGATGGTAAATTGAAAGTTCAATTGGCTCAAAATATCGACTTGACTCCAGCAGGTTCCTTAACTATCGGTGGTACTAGCATTACTGATAATGGTTTGGTAATCAACCAAGGTCCATCCATTACTAAAGGCGGTATCAATGCTGGTAATAAAACAATCGTTAACGTAGCTCCTGGCGTAAACGGTACTGATGCAGTAAACGTTAACCAATTGAACTCTGCTAGAACAGAAGTTGAAGAAGGTGACAATGTAACTGTAACATCCCGTACAGGTGCTAACGGTCAAACAATCTACAAGGTAAGTGCTACTGGCGTTAACCTTGGCGATGCAGAATTGAAATACTCTGCTAATGGCACTAACACTCAATCCGTTAAATTGTCTAAAGGTTTGAACTTCGTTGATGGTAACTACACATCTGCTTCCGTTGATGCAAATGGTCAAGTTAAATACGACGTTAACCTTGGCAACATCAAACAAGGTACAGACGGAAAACCAGGTGTAGATGGCAAAGATGGTATCGCAACAGTTAAAACTGTAGTTGATACAATCAACAACTCCGGTTGGAAAGCTAATGCAACAGGTAATGTGGTAGGTACATCCACTGCAACAATCGTTAAACCTGGCAGCACAGTAAATTACGGTGCAGGTAAAAACTTGAACGTAAAACAAACTGTGAACGGCGAAGAACAAACATACGAATTCGCATTGGATAAAGATTTGAAAGAGCTTAACAGCGTTCAAACTAACACAATCCACTTAGGTAGCCCAACATCTCATACAACTATTAACTACAATGCAGGTAATGATCGTATCGAGTACACAACTAAGAACGGCACTAAACAAGTAGCTAACTTAGATGATATCTGGACTATCCAAGCTAATGGCACAGACGTTAAACCTGTAGGCGGTAAAGTTAATGTTGTAGGCGGCGATCACATCAAAGTTTCTACAGATGCAGCTGGTAAGATGACAATCAGTGCTGACGGCGTTGGTACTATGAACGGCTTCAATGTTAAATCTACTGGTAATACAACTAACGATTCCGATAAAACAGCTAAAAACATCACTGATGGTAAAACTGTGGAATTCTCTGGTGGTAAGAACCTCACTGTTAAACAAACTAACACTGGTGACGGTGCAAAAGTAGAATTCGCATTGAACAACAACATCGACTTGACTCCAAACGGTTCCGTAAAAATTGGTGACACAGTAGTTAACAACGATGGTTTGACTATCACTGGTGGTCCTACTATCACTAAGAACAATGTTGATATGGGTGGCCAACAAATTCACAACGTGAAATCTGGTGGCGATGTAGATTCCAATGGCGCTAACATCGGCGACATCAAACGTATCTCCAAAGCTAACGATACTCGTATCAAAGACGGCAACTACGAAGTTAGCCAAAATGGTACTGTTGAAATGACATATGTTGATGGTTCTGGTAAACAATTAGTTGATGAACACGGCAACCCTGTGAAAGCAACTATTTCCGGTATCGCTCGTCAAGACTTGTCCAACATTACTAACGAAGGTAAAAAGGTTATCACTGGCCTTGGCACAATCGTAAAAGCTGGTCAAAACGTATCCGTTGATGAAGCAACTGATAATGCAACTGGTCAAAAAACATACACTGTAAACGCTGATCTTTCTGGCGCGAAAGTTTATGCTGGCGTTGGTACAGATGGTTCTGGTGTGGCTAAAGGCCTTAAGAACCCTGAAAAAGTTGAAAAAGGTACGCAATACATCGCTGGCGACAACATGGTTGTAGAACGCAAACATGTTGATGGTGATGATAAACTTGATAACTCCATCACTTATAGCTTGGCTCATGACTTGACTGAAATCAACTCTATCAGCAACGGTGGCGCAACTCTTCGCATCAACGCTAACCCAGGCGGTAATAAATACGACCGTGATGCAGCTGTGACTCCAGCTCTTGAAGTTCATGGTGGTAACCTCAGCATGACTGGTAATCGCATCGTTAACCTTGCACCTGGTATCGATGGTACTGATGGCGTAAACGTTAACCAATTGCGTGATTCCTTAACAACTGTTAAATCTACTGATGGCACTGTACGCGTTACAGATCTAAGTACAGATCCTAACAAACATGAATACGATTTACATGTTAACCCTGCAGCTGACCCTCGCGTAGATCAACTAGGTGAAGAAATCGGTCATGTAGGTGCACAATCTGCTGCATTATCCGCGTTGAAACCTATCCAATACGATCCAATGGAACCAACTCAAATCATGGCTGGTTATGGTAACTATCGTGGCAACTCCGCATTGGCATTGGGCGTAGCTCACTACAAGAACGAATCCACAATGTTCCATGCAGGCGTGTCCTGGGCTGGCGGCAACGGCCATATGATGGCTAACGCTGGTGTAACTTGGAAGGTCGGCAACCGCGATAGCGAAGCTGCTGTAGCAGATCGTTACCGTAAGGGTCCTATCAGCTCTACATATGCAATGCAAACTGAAGTGGCTTCTATGAAAGCACAAAATGCCGGATTAAAAGGCGAAGTATCTGATTTGAAAGCTGAAAATGAACAAATTAAGGCTCAAAATGCAGGCTTACAAAGCGAAGTAGACCAATTGAAAGCTCAAATGGCTGCTATGATGGCTAAATTAGGTATGTAATAAGATACACATGGATGGGGATTCTCCTTGAATCCCCTACCATCGCTAATATTCGACAATGAAAAGAGGAATAGATATGAAAAAATCTACAATGCTTGCTTTCACAGCAGCAGCACTTATGAGCGCTGCATCCATTACAGGATATGCTGCTGGCTCACCAACATATGATGACAATTTGATTTTGCCTAACCCTGCTTCTACACCAACTACAGGCTCTGTCGTACTCGTTCCTGTGGCTAGCCCACAAACGGTACAAGCTTTGCATACATTTGTACAAGCATGGCAAAATGCAGAAGTTAACTATACTAAAGCTAAGATTAAACATGACAATCATGAACAATTGACTAAGGCTGAAAGTAAATGGTTACATTCTAAGGATAAACATAACTATGCGGACTACTTCCGCACACATTCCTTGGGACGTGTTCATGGCTTTGAAGTCGCATTCAACTGGAACGGCGAAAACCGTAACAAAAATGAATACGAATTCTTTGATATGCCAAAATACAATGAAAAAGATGGTTTCGTAAATAGCTACGGATTCAACGTATTACGCGGCATGGTAGACCAAATCAATGCAGTCGTTCAAAGACAAAAAGAAATCGGCGGTCCTATGACTAACGATGAGGCAAGTGCTTTGGAAGACGCAATCTTGGATATCATGGCTCAAGATCAAGAACATGTGAACAACGAAGACCTTCGTCACATGATGAACGAAACAATTTGGTACGCAGCTAAAGAAACCGTAAAAAACAAAGCAAGTGAAGAGCCTACTGCTACTGAAGAACATGTAGTAGACCTTCGCAAAGCAATCAATGAGCCAGTGGAACCTTCCGCTCCTCACACAATTGATTTGCGTAAAGCAATTCAACAATAAGATTGCTGACCGTATATCTTTAAAAAAACAATATGGCCCCTCATATGCTGATATAGGGGCCGTATATACCCTAGAACCCCTAACTAGGGCACAAATAATCCTTATACGAATGACGCCACCCTTGTGGGTGGCGTCATTTGTTTTATAAAAGAATGTAAATGGTATATCAGATGGACGTTAAGGTAGATCAATGGGTTATATAAACATAATGATGTTACATAAGCATATTATAGTATTATATAGTGTTAATTAATTACTACAGGCCTGTACTAAATGTAGAATGACAGTTGTAAGGTCTCCCAAGAAATAGAACAGGCCTGTACTAATTGTAGGATGATAGTTGCAAGGTCTCCTGAGAGATAGAACAGGCCTGTACTAATTGTAGGATGATTGTTGCGAGGTCTCCCAAGAAATAGAACAGGCCTGTACTAATTGTAGGATGATAGTTGCAAGGTCTCCTGAGAGATAGAACAGGCCTGTACTAAATGTAGAATGACAGCTGTAAGGCCTCCTAAGAAATAAAACAGGCCTGTACTAATTATAGGATGACAGCTGTAAGGCCTCTTAAGAAATAGAACAGGCCTGTACTAAATGTAGAATGACAGTTGCAAGGTCTCCCAAGAAATAGAACAGGCCTGTTCTAATTGTAGAATGATAGTTGCAAGGTCTCCCAAGAAATAGAACAGGCCTGTACTAAATGTAGAATGACGGTTGCAAGGTCTCCAGAGAAATAGAACAGGCCTGTACTAATTAATAGATATAACTGAAACTAATTAGTGGAATAGCATATATTGTATTTATAGTCTATAGAAATATAAAAAGGGGGTTATCAAATACAATATATAGTAGTATCAAAATAAATAAATACATTATACAGAAAAGGTGAAAAAAGTTTCAAATTTTTTAAAATTAGGACTTGCGCGCATCTCTTGTTTGTACTATAATAACCATACAGTCGTTGAGGCGACTGTTTCTTAATGAGGAAA
>OGST01000007.1_pt1 | contig 208238 bp, 208 predicted proteins | sample 1574021 | NCBI WGS metagenome assembly OGST01 (sample SAMN03295847, study PRJEB24534) | human gut metagenome | isolation source: fecal sample 7 from infant 6 | host: Homo sapiens | place: USA: Pittsburgh, PA | collected 2014-07 | reverse complement strand
ATTTTATAATATATATGATAATTTTTAGCAATATATATTATAAAATAGAAATCTAATATAGAAAGTCACTCGCATATTTATTTAAATTCAATAAATCTATGTTTAAATTTCACAATATAAATACATATTCAAATTACCAAAAGTATTTATATATTTAATTGAAAATAATTATCATTAATATTGACTTTGGTGTTTTTTTATAGTATTATAAAAGCACAGGAACTGATAAGAGTTATCATTTAAACACAATACATCTTAAATAATGTTCCTAATAAATAAAAAAGTAATTAACCACACAATAAAAAGAACAGCGCATATTTAACAGCATTTATTTATTATCACACACTATCTTGACGCATAACTATTAGTTTTATCAAATTTTTTCTGTTATTCTTCCAAAAGAAATGCACTTTTCTTTCATATTGTTTTCCATGACAAATGAATCAACCAGCACACAGATGTTTTTTAACACTTGTACTGGTTGATTTTATTCTAAAATTTAGTTCTAATAATTTGGAAAGTAGCTTTTAGGGATAAACTACTAATGAACCCTATATTTTATATATACTACATAAAATATTAGATTTTTAAATACATTTCATTCACCTTTTTTACATTTTTTTATCGCAATAAAAAAAGAGTTGCGATAAAATCTCACAACTCTAACGTTCTTCTATTATCTTCTATTATTTTGTTCTTTTCTTGCTCTTCTACAAGCTGCACATCTAACAGGTTCATTTTCAAAACCTTTTTCTTTGTAGAATTCTTGTTCTCCAACTGTGAAAACAAATTCACTTCCACAATCTTTACATACTAATGTCTTATCTGTCATATTAAATTCCTCCTTATTCTTAAAGATATTAATAATATAATTCTCTAATTAAGGAGAAGTGTAAAATTAAATAATCTTTTTAATATTTATAAGTATACCACTATTAATATATAATTGCAAGCTATTATTCAATTATTTTCTTTAATAGTATGTTATGAAAAACTTAATAATCCATAAAATCATTTGCATTCTAAAATTCTTAACAAAGCATCAGCATCTTACCATAAGGCTTATATTTATTTCTTCTAATTTCATAGGTATCTTGAGATACATGAATATTATATTTTCCATTAAGATTATTTATTTTAATTTCTCTCGAAATACTTGATTTATTTCTATTGAGTTCTTTGGTTATTTTAGATAAAATCAATCCCAATTTTAAATATTCTACTATACAACAGTGTTCATTTATAGTAATATGTTTATAACTTATATAATCACGTCCTTAAAAGTAGTTTTCTAGCAATTATTACTTTAGCATAAACGTACTAGTATGAGTTACTTTTTTCAACTAATTAGTGTCACACTTGATATTGTAAATTATCATAATAAAAAGATTTAACCCATGAATAAGTTTTATTATGATTTTCACACCATTCAATAAATTTAATATTTGCATTTTCACTTTTATAATTAAACCAACTTTTATATAAGTCATCGTAATATTTCATATCTTCTAAAATAAACTTTATTTTATCAAGTTTATCCTTATATTTATCCAATAATTGTTCTAATTTTTCCAATAAAGAATCAACTTCTTTTTCTTCTATTAAAATATACTCCGGTAAATGGTGACTCCCAAACCATAATCTATCCATATATACTTTAATTAATAGCACTACAGTTTTAATATCAGTAGGATCTATGCTATTTGCACGTATAAGTATATCTTTTGAATTATAATACTCTATATTATCTATGTTCCTATAATTACAGCAACTATATAACTGCAATTGATATATCCATCTTAAATATGGCATCTTGTCATTTTTTACAGCATCAACAACTATCGGTAATATTATTTTCTCTACTATTGGCTGCTGAAAATCCTTAATTTTTCCTTTTTCAAATCTTTGATTACAAAGATACTCAACAAATTTTTGCTTATCATTTTCACTCTTTGACTCTAAATACTCAATTAGTTTATCCAACTTTTTATTTGCAATTTTCTTCAAACCTATATTTCTCGTCTCTGCATAATCATTCCAAAGACTTGTTATTTCTACATCTGAATACTCTATTAAATTCATTATTTATCTCTCCCCAACCAGCTTCCACTGCTTATCTTTTACATCATTTTCATTAGGCTTTCTTACACTATTCAAACTTTTTTCATCACAAGCACCAAATTCAATAAAATTCCTTTGTGCTTGTCTTAAAGAAATGGTATTCGCTCCCCCCTCATAATCTGGATTCTTAAACTGAACAATGTCATCTTCCCAAAAACATATATCACAAATATCATATATTGAACCATCATCTAAAGTTTTATAACCACAACAAGGGCAAGTTTTCATATAAATCACCTTCTTTATCATCATTTAATAATTAATCCAACCATAATGAATGTATTTTATATCTTTCATATTAATTACATCCAAAACCAACTTCATTAACTTTAATCCCTAATGTTCCATTTAGCAACACTTCTGGTACACTAGGATTACCTTTCTTTAATTTATAAATCTGAACTTTAGTTAGTTCAGGTATATATTGAATACTTTTACCAACAAACTCGCTATCAAATATTTTCCTATATAGGTTGAACCACACATTTAAATTCGCTGGTTCCTCTTCATTATTTCCATTTAAAAATGTATAATCATCTGCATCATAAAATATCATCAAAGCCGTGTCCAAATCACAATTTTTATTTTCTATAATTAGTTTAGGAAACTTAAACCCATCATCCCAATTATATTTACATGCTATAATATGGAGCGCTATTGAATCATTTATTTTATCAATTTTCTCCTCTAATTTTGAAATATCATCATAAAGGAAATCACTTATTTATTGATAATTATCATCCATATACATCTCCTCATCTTATAACCCTATTCAAATATACGATCAATTAACTCTTCAAATTTTTCACAATAACTTTCATAACTACTAATAGTATCTTTAAACTGAATTGCTACTTCATCTAAATCACCATAAGTACCACTTTGAGCCAAATAAAAAGAATCATCTAATCCATATAGATCATAATATTCATCCTCATAAGATAGACTTGTGTGAATTAATAACGTATCAGTACATTTTATTGCTTTTACAATACCTATTTCATTATTACTATACTTTTGATAAATAACCGACAATATAATTTAAAGTTGTAAGATTCACATATTATCTAAAATACATTATCATATGTTTGTACTAGTAATTCAACTTTTTTATTAACATAATCATAATTAATTTCATCTAAATACATTGAGTCTCTGCCTTTAATAATTCCAGGTTCTGTTTCCATTGGTTTAAACCCTATTTTAATACTCATTTTTGATAGCTTTTCCTAAATTATCATATAATCTTGTTCTAGGATAGTTTTTACTATATTCTTCCTTACCTGGCCACGTTAAATGAACAACTGCATATCCATTTAATTCATCTTATATCTTAATTTTAAATATTTTCTTACATATTAGCAAATCAATTTCAAATTATTTTATACCTTTTATAACACTACTCCTAAAAAACACTTTCTCTCCTATTACTCCTGCTCTCTAATATGTACATAATCAGTAAAATAGTATTACTTATGCAGCCATTAATAATAAGCGAATTCACATTGTATAGATTTATAATATATGCTAAACTAAAAATCAAGGTAGGTGCTACATATAAGTAAAAACAAGGATATTGTTAAAAATTTAATTATTTTAAAGAATAACATAATTAAGAATTCAAGAACATTACCAGTTTAGATAAAACTAGCAACCAATCGAAAGGATAACGCACAAAAAGTTAAAGATTATGTTTATGATGGTATAGGAAAGCATTAAAGGAATACTTTATAATGAAAAGAGTCTACGGCATGAACATAGACTCTTTTATTCTTAACTTGAATGTTTAATATTCAACATTTTAATAAACAAGCCACTTGCAAAGTATAAATACTCTGATTATACAATTCTTAAATAGCAGCACATAAATAAACAAAGAAATATAATTTTTATCTATTTTCCTTTCTGATACCAGAAAACTATCCTTTTTCCCTCTCAATTTCTCTTCTCAAATTTTCCTATACCCCTTTTAAACCGTTGATTTTTCTAGGTTTTACTCTCTTTTTCTTTTCTCTATTTTTTCTCTCAAATAAAAAAAGTTGTGAAGTAATTATGGATTTCTCCTTCATTATTTTCACAACTTTTAACACAAGTTTATTAGCTGTGACATGACTTTATTGTTGTTTGTAAGCGTCAAAAAGGTTCTTTCCAATGTTATTGGAATTGCATTAAAATAATATATTATTATGCTATATATAAATTTGGAGGACATCTATGGAAAGCATAATAAAAATGTTAGACTCATCACTAGATTATATATCTCATTAATTAATAGATAATACACTATATATAACTGTAATTTCAAATAAACACGACTTAAAATGTCCAAATTATGGAATTATAACAAATAAGGTATATTCTCGCTATGCTAAAAGTTTTCATGACTTACCTATACAAGGTAAGAAAGTGATTATATTATTAAAGAATCGTAATATGTTCTGCATCAATGAAGATTGTGCCCAATATACATTTTCAGAAATATTTGGCTTTATAGATGCAAAAGCGAAAAAGACTAAAAGACTTATAGAAGAGATAGTACATGTTTCATTGACATAAAGTTCTATATCAGCCAGTAATTTTTTAAGTTTGTCAACAGTAGGAATTAAGAAAAGTTCTATATGTAATTACTAAAAAAAAACAATAAAAATAGATAAAGAAAAAATAACTCATATATGCATTAATGACTTTGCCATTAGGAAAAGACATGCATATGGCACTGTTATGATTAATATAAAAACTAGGTGTATTATTGATATTCTAAACTCAAGAGATACACAAGATGTAGCTAATTGGTTGAAGGAATATCCAAATTTAAAAGTAATTGTACAGGATGGATCAATTAGCTTCAAAGCAGCTATAGAAGCTTCACACCCTAATGCTATTCAAGTAAATGATAGGTTTCATATACTTAAGAATTTGGTTGAGACCTTGAAAAAAGTACTTCAAAGATTAGTTATTGGAAGAATTGAGATACCTCTAACATCTACTGAAGCGAAGCAGCGATATAAATATCTAACAGAATTAACACGAGAAGAAAAAATAATTAAAGCTAAAAAATTATGTAAAGAAGGCCTATCATTTGAAAAAATAGCCAAGCAGTTACATGTAAGTACAACTACTGCTAATAAGTATGTAAAAATTGATATGACATAGAAAAAAGATCCTTATATCACAAAAAAGAGGAAAAGAACATATAGATGCTATTAATAAAGTGAAATATACAGTTAATCGAGTTTGGATGCTACATAAACAAGGATTACAAATAAAAGAAATATCAGATATTACCGGTAGAGAGCTTAAAAAGGATTATCAGGATTTAAAATTGATCCTGATAATCCAATAACATTGGAAAGAACATCTTTGACGCTTATAATTGATATCTAAAAATCATAGTTTGTTTCAATATATTCCCTCATATCTTTCAGTTCTTCATCATAATCAATTCCATCTAATAATCCATATGAAAGTGCTTCCTGCATTGATTTAATAATATATGCTATGAAATCCTTATTTTTTAAAATAATCTCTTTCTAATAAATTTACCACTTTTCCTCCTGTCAGCCATATAAAATATTTTATAATCACTCTAAATTAAATTTAATTATTTCTCCCATACTATCCAATATAATCTCATCTCCATTAAATTCTATATTATATGGCGGCTCAGCGAACCTAGTCCACAATTTTTCTCCATTATTCTTCCAACATGCTATATCTACTTCGGCCATCATAACTACATAATCCTTATATCTTAACCAACCTAAAAATCCTCCATAGTAATAATCCTCATCAATTTTCTTTATGTCTTTCAGGTTATAAGCTAAAATTGTTTGACCAGCACCAATAAATAGAGTATCTGTTTCAGGTATTAATAAAAAACCTGGATGAAAACCACCTGTATTAGGTTCATATCTTTGAGTCACTGTCAAAAATGGCCAATTATCTCCAATACTAGCAGACATAAAAAATAATTCGCCATCCACATTTTTCAATTCATATTCCTCATTCAATTTAGCATTTTCAACATACTTACTGTACATTTCTGGTAGTTTATATTGTTCAACATTTATTATGTATTTTCCTACATTACATTTTATCACTATAAATTTGTCCTTCCTAATTTCATTTAAAATATCTTCTCACAAATCATAATTTATAAGTACTTTCTACCAATGAAATTATCTCAATCTTATTACAATAAAACTTTAGTTCTTCATTATTCTCAAAATCACTTACAATGCTAGAGTACTAGCAAATTTTTAAATGATCTACCTTTGTATTCTTGTGTAATTAATTATTAAAATTTCAAACTGTTAGATTAATATTAAATTACTAAACATCACATTTATATGATGAATGATTATATACAAAAAATTAAATTTGAATTTTTGTTTTAAGTGCTGATAGCAGCATACAATCAAAGTCTTTAAATCTTTCAATTGAGTCTCCACTTGGTTTATCAAGTTCTGCAAAACTCATCTCACAAATATCATAAACATACCATGAAATATCAGCATCTCCTAAAAATAAATATTTATGTCCAAAAGATTCCCCATTAAAATCCCATGCCTCATTTTCACTTATTAAATTACTTTCATAATCACTTGCCCCATAGAAAATTAACCCTTCAAATTTAAATCCATTTTGTACTTTTAAAAATTCTTCATAATCATTAAGCCATAAATCTTTAGAAATATTATCAAAAACCCACTTTTTTAACGTATCAATACTAACTTCAGATGCTATGTTTCTATTTACAGTCTCATTATATTTTTTGCAAATTATATTGATTTCAGTGATATATTTAACCCATTCTTTTTCAATTTTCATAATAATTCCCCCTTTTAATAAAATACACTAACTTTATTTCAAATTTATATAATCTTTTATAATTATATTTTTTATATACTCTAGTTGAACTATTAATTATCTAATGAATTAAACATCTTCACTCAGTATTTTGAACCCCTGATGTTCTATTAATGCCCTAAAAGCACTAGAACCACTATAAGGCCAAGACCACGGATTAAATTCAATTCTTCCTTTTTCATTTGATATTCGTTCGCAAGATACAAAATCATATTCACCATTAGAGAATGCATCTATCATTGATTCAAAATCCCATGGATGTTGTAACTTCGGAGATGTAAATCGTTCATTTATCGGAGTTTCTTTCCATAGTTTTGCATATTCGTTAAGTTCATCAGAAGTTGGCCACCAGAATTTCATAAGAACGTCTTCTTCAAAATAGCCAATCCATTTTGAATCTTTTGATATAATATTATCTTTTGCTTTCTCTTCTTTTAGTGCATAAAAAAATCTTGTAATTTACTAAATCTATCATTATTATTAATTTCAAATTCAAAATAAAATTTTTCCATTTTTTCTCTCCTTAACAATTCATCTACCTATAAATTGATTAGTTCATCAAAAACTTTATAAAACCAAAAGTAGGTTTCATTATGTAAAATGTTATATTATTCTTCTAAGTTGTACCAATCTTCAACCTTTTTCCATGATGCTTCTTTATTTTCCCTCTCATATGCAGAGCCAATTTCACTTTTAACTATTTCTAATAGTGTAGGATCTTTATCTAATAAATAACCTACACTAACTATCCTAATATTATCTGGATTATTAGTATATTCCTCATCTTCTTCACCAGAAAACACTCTCCATCCACTATCTTCTACTTTATCTGCTTTTTCACGGTAAAGCCAGCATATAACCCCATTATTCTCCATACACTTTCTAGATACTAGTGCCTTTTTTTCTGCTATCTCAAGCCAACGTGGATCTTCTTTCTTTATAAAAGTTCTTGCAATATGCTTTGGCTCAAACTCAATTTCATCTCCAATATTTAAATCCTTTATATATACAGGAATATTAGTAAGGATACCAATGTACTTTTTACCAAACATCTTTTTCCTTGAAATCTCAACCCACATTCTCTCCGCTCTTGGCTCACCGTCCTTAGGATTAGTAAGTAAAAAATGTATTCTCACTAAATCTCCCTTTTTCTGTGAACTTCGCTCTTTTAATGATGGTATAAAAAAGGTATTTGGATTTTCCTTATTTACACTTTCAATATCTTCTAATTTCCACCCTGACATAATAATACCTACCTTAATAATAAATTTTACTTATTAATTTTTTTATCTCAGCATAATCTTTTGAAATTAATTAAAACTTGTACTCTACTGGATAATCAATTTTTATAAGTTCTTCCATTGTTTCTTTTATATTTCTATCTGGATTTATTTTTTTTATCATCTCTTCTGTAATTGGTTGATGGTTAAAAACTTTTTTAATTTCCTCAATAGTCAATCTATCTCCTAATTCCCAATAATATTTTGCCCAATCTACATAACCTTCTACTGAAAATATTCTACTAAGCATATAATCCGAACCATCCTTACAACCTTCTGGAATTTCTACTTTTCCCTTTCGCCACTCCTTATGATTCTTATCCTGCCAAATACAGAATGTCACATCATCTTTTTCAATGGCTTCATCCTCAAGTAAGTCTAATAACACCTTTGGAACATCATCATAAATTCCTTTCCAGACTTCAAAGTCTTCCTGAGCATGAGGTGATAACTCAGATTCATGATCAAACCCTTTGATAATACATCCATCATTTGAAAATACTATATGCATTGTATCTCCACAGCCATTATCAATTACTGCTAAAGAACTTTTTTCATCCCAGTTAGGATACCATGTATATACTCTTAACCAATCCTCCTCACTAAAAATCATATCAAGAGCAGACATAGAAATAAGGCTTTTTTTAATTATATCTATAGTTGGCAAATTCTTTAGTGTACAGTATGTTTCATTAAATGCATAATTCCAATTCAATTCTTTATAATATGAAATTTCTTCCCATCCGTTTTCATTTTCAAAAGAACCTACATAAAGTATTTTTCCATCACAGATTGTCCACTCTAATCCATGTTCTATTTCCCAATCACAATCTAATTCTAAATGATAGGCTACTTTATTCTTATCTTTTGGATTACTGATTATTAAGCATGTTGGATTTATATAATTTAATATATTCCTTAATGCATTAAACTCATAAGTTTCTTCCCCAACATCATTGCAAAAATCATTACAATAATTTATAGAATATTGACATAATTTATTTACAACCGCTTCATCTAACTTTTCCAAATTTTCAGCACACAAATTTGCATATTCTAAATCTATATCTTCAGTCATTAATACATTAATAGTCTTATTAAATAGTGTAAATTCCATTTTCCCTTCTAATCCATAATTTGTTTTAATTATATCTGTAATCATTATATTTAATCCTCTCTTATTAATTTAAATATTCATTCTCATAAATCTATAATTTATAATTACTTTCATCAACTGAAATTATCTCTATCTTGTTACAATAAAACTTTATATAACCATCTTGTTCCAAATCATGTACTAAATAATTTAATGAACTCCATCCATCATCTTTAATATCAACTATATCAAAACATACTATTTGAACAAATTTACTTCCTATGTATAAATTCATATTCTCAACTTCATGAAATCTAATTTTAACTGAATATTGCTTGTTATCTATTGTAAAAATAATAAAGACAATATCTAATAGAAAAACTTCTTCATAATATTCATTAAAATCTTGATAATAATGTATTTCATATATACATTTAATATCTTGCCAAGAAAAGACCTTAACTTTTTCTTGAATATAATTGTAATTCAATATTCTTTCCATTTCTATTTATCTCCTTCATTTACAAGTCAATTTTCAAATATCATCCCATTATATAGACGTTTAAAGAATTCTTTTAATGTAGTAGATTGAATTATGATATCATCATAATCAAGCATAGACGGGATTATGATGTATTTAATTTTACTTCCACGATAATCAAAAGCAAAATACTCTCCCCCACCATTACTTCCAAAAAGTATAATTCCTGGTACATATTCTGAAACTTCACAATCATCGTTAACTTCAGTGATTTCATGCATTTTATACATAATTAAATATTCTTTTCCTACAAAACCTTCTCCACCATTAAACTCTTGCATAAAATCCACATAATCAATCGGAAATTTAACCTTTAGTTCTTTTTCAACTTCTAAAATTCTGGTTATATTAATCTTTTCATTTGTATCAAAACTATCTAAATAAATTTTATATTCCTCACACATCAACGTTTACCTCTCACACAAATGTTCTCAATTCTCTAAATACAATAGTAATTCACTATTTCCCATTATATAAATATTTTAACATTTTAGTTTGCAACATCCTACTATTAATTTACTTATTCTTTATCTATCAAAAAATAAAAAGTTATGCAAAAATAAGAATTACTCTTGTCTTAATGCATAACCTTTTTAATGATTTTCTTTATAAAATATTTAAATATACAAATGGAAAACAAAAAAGTTGTGAAGTAACAAAGGCTTTTCCTTCATCATCTTCACAACTTTTAACACAACTTTATTTTGCTGTGACATAGTATAATTTATTACCTACACTAACTAAAATATAGACATCTATTTGATATGCTATTAATAAAATCGTCCTTTATGAATATTTCAAGCCATCTTCTATTCTATATGTAGTTAACCCATACTCTTTCGAATTCTAATTGTTCATCAATGCTAACAAATTCTATGCCTCCATCATAACCAAATATATCAATCAAAGTTAAAGCTATATTTTATTAGTTCTTTATAATGTTTTTCAGTTTTGGGCCTTAGGTTTTTTAACTGACAATGTTCTAATATAAATTCATTAAATCCCTCCTCTAAAGACTTTCCATTTGACTTATTTTTCATATTAATTTTCTTCATTTTCTTCACTCCCTCCTCCCTGCAGATGAGAGTAAGGTTTTGGGTAAAAAAAGAATGCACCCATCCATAGGTAATAATACCTATTAGATGAGTACATCTAAAACAGTCTATTAAAATGTACTAGAATCCTCTAAATACCTTATAATTACTATTATTTGCTCATAGCTTCTTCAACAGAAACTGCAACAGCAACAGTAGCTCCTACCATTGGGTTGTTACCCATTCCGATAAGACCCATCATTTCAACCACTCAATCGCATTTTTGCCCTCAAATCAAGTAATAAAGCTATTTTCAAGCGTTACGGCACTAACCAAACGCTAATTATTACTCTCACTATATTAATTTTAGAATAATACTAATATAATGAATTGTCAATACATTATTTAATTTTATTGGCTATTTCTTCAACCTTTTCTTCTATCTTCTCTACCTTTAAATCCATATTACTAATTAAAGATTGATTAGTTATTACTAATTGATTATTTGTCTCCGTAACCTTATCTAAGGCAACTAATGTTCTTTTATTTGTATCATTATTCTTTTGATACATATCCCAAATAAAATAACCCATGGCTATACAACAAGCCACGGGAAATCCTAAATTAGTAACTAAATTAGTGATTTGTTCCATTTTATCACCTCCAAGTTTATTATCTTAATATATCAATTTTCTTTTGGGCTAATAAATTTCCTTTTCCATCTTTAACATACAATGTAATATAATTATTTGAAATATTCTTCTTTCCATAAATAGTACAAGTACCGTTGCCATCATCACTTATTATCTCAGCTATATATTCACCATCAAATTCATCTAAATAGAAAGTACAATTTGTTAATGGCTCAATAGTATATACACTTGTTTTAAGTTGCCTAAAGCTATCAGCTCCAACTATTGAATAGTTAATTTGAACTTGTTTTATAGTTACATCGATTTTATAATTTATTTTATCCTCATAAGATAATGTAATTTTAGTTGAGCCTACGCCAATACCCATAATTAATCCATTAATACAAGTACAAATTGAATCATCTTCAACAGTATATGTTATAGTTGGATTTTCAATTATTTCTCCATTAATTTTAACAACAGGATTTAATTGATAAGTTTCTCCATCATATAATGAAACATTATCACATTCTATTGTATAAATATCTTCCTGTTTTACTTCTAGCGAATATGTTGCACTTACGCCTTCATAAGTACAAGTTATTGTAACAGAGCCAACTTTATTACAAGTTATTAAGCCGTTATTATCAATAGTTGCAACCTTATCATCACTTGATTTATAAGTAACTACTGGATTATCAACAACAATATCATCTTCTTTACAAACTACAACTAATTTTAATGTTTGACCAACTTGTAATATTCCAGATGTATCATTTAATGAAATTGTATAGACTTTTTCTACTTCACTATATCTATCTTGATATTTTGAATTTAAAGTTACAATCCCCTCTTTTGTATCATCAACATTTACTATCATATAAGCTTTTCCCTTATATAATACATATTCATCATTAATATTAAATTGTTGTAACGGTATTGTTGCATTAATATAGGTGTTTTCTTCAAGAAAATAATCGTTACTTATTAATGTAGATTTATCCTTATCAACAAATCCAACTACATTACTTCTTTCAACATAGTATTTATCTTTACTAAGCTTAAAATTTTCACATTTTCTCATAGTTCCTCTATAATAAATATTTTGTGCAAACTGTTCTTCTATATCAATAACTAAATACTTATCATTTCCAACAAAAACTATAGAACCTTGTCTAAATGGTACTTTGGCTATCAATGTATTCAAATTATATCCATTTTCAGAGCCATCATTGCATTTCTTAATTAAAAAATTAGTTGATAATCCATCAATGAATCCCTTTGCACCATGTAATTTCAACTCTAAATCAATTAATTTTTCTATTGAGTTCACAATATCACCTCCTTATCTTGTATAAAATATAGGTCTTATATTACTTGAAATATATTCGTCATTTTCTTCCTTTAAGTCGATAATCTTTTTATTGAGCGTATCAATTCTAAGCGATAAATACTTAATAGCTTGGTCTGTTGATATAATATCTTTACTATCAATTTTTCTCATAATATCAACATCATTAGCCAATGTCTCTAATATACACACAACCGTTTGAAGTAACCTTATTTGGTCATTATCTTTATTATATTCATCCGTTGGTCTTAATCTATTTTCCTCAAGGAACATTGAATATTCTTCATCTGTATAGTAATCTTTATTTGATAATTCTAATTTTAATCTTTGTAAAATTGTCATTTGTACATCTTCCTTTCTATCTATTTCTCAAGCCTAATTTGCCTAGCCATGTTTCATCATGAATATCTTTTAATTCTTCCTTAAATTCAGCGTCACTCATACCATTAACTCTTATTTGATAAAACCTTATATAGTCTTCTAGTTCTTTTATCATGTCTCCATATTCATGTATTTTATTTAATGCGTTAGTTAATTCATTTTTCAATTCAATGTTTTCTCTAACTAATTGTTCATGTTTATAATCTATTGAAAAATCTTTCATTATTAATCCCTCCTTATTTTTGAGTACAAAAAAACTATCCCCTTAAGGATAGCTTTTTAATAGAAAATTATTTAGTTATTAAATTTAAAATATCTTCAAAATTATCATATTGTTCTTTAATTAAATCTTTTATTGAAGTACAACATATATGGTAAACAAAGTTATTATCCTCATTTTTTGAATCTGTAGCTATTCTCATTAATAACTCTCTTTTCCTATCTTTCTTAATATATATTTCCCAACTAAAACCATTAGCTCCCATGAAGTATTCTCCACGTTCTATTGTTAATTTCTTAATAAAAAACACTTCTTCATAGCCTAATAATATAACTGTTCCATCTTCTTGTTCCCTATAGACAACCTTATATCCCTTATTTTCAAAATAGTTCTTTATCAATTCATCAATTTCTTTTCCTTTTTGTTCTCTTAAATCAAAAAAATCCATACTTAGCGTTTTCTCCGTTCTTTTTTATTAATATTTGTTTTGTATTATTCTTCAAGTGAATCAAGTTTTTCTTGTATCTGTTCTACAGTATAATTAATTTTTTGTAATTCTGAATACATATTGTCATTATCATATGTATTTGAACGAATAGACGAACAATCACTTGAAATTGAATCATTAGAACTTTCAATATGATTTAATTTATCTAATATTTTCTCTAATAAGTCTATTATTTTTTCTTCATTATTCATAATTACATTCACCACCTTTCATATTTAATAATTCTACAAAAAGTAATATATACCTTTTTTTCAAATTATTTGTGGGTGGTTTTTTACTTAGTAAGCCCATAATTTTTTCAGATGGAGTAACGGAGAATATTATTTAAAACCTTTTAATCTATTCTATTTCTATATGATAAAGCCTTATATTTTCAACCTAAAATTATTTCGTTAAACATGAATTTTGCGAAATAAATATTCCTTTCAAAGCTAGTGATACCAATGGTTTTAGTGTATTTTGTATTTAGCGAAATAAGAGTGTATAATTGATAGGGTTTATCACTATTAACGTACTATAACCCACCATTATAGTACCTTAAACTTATAATAAAATTTTTGTTTTAACGATGGGTATTGAGGACAGCTGAATAATATTGGACTTAGTATCATTGAGTCATCATCCGTAAATAAGTGGCTTAAGTCAATAATATCCTTAATTTTTCAATCTATCCTCTCTTTTAATAACTTCATTGCATTAGATAAAGTGTGCAAAAAGTCAAGCTATTCCTACCAATCTCAACCCAACCATCTTACCCTCATAATTTCTCACTAATTCTCTCGCCGTTCTCTGCCCTCAACGTTCTCATTTTCCTAGCTTGTACCCAATCCTACAACCTCACTAAATCACACCAATAAGCCCTCATGACTCCTAAGAGTCCAAAGAGCCTTATTCTACTTCACTATTCTCCACATTTTCAACGCCATTTACTTCATTAGCTTCATCATCCTTTTTCAATCTACCTAACTCCATCACCACATCGTCTGTCAATGGCGACTTCTCTATGATTGTTTGTAAACTTATAGCGTTCATATCAAATTGTTTCTTCATGTTGTCTAATAATTCACTCGCATTTTGTGGTCTACTATAATTAAATGTAACATTAACATATGACTTTCTATCTTCTTCACCTATCAATCTTCTAATTATATTAAACCTCTCATTAAAGCCACGTCTTAATACTTTCTCGTTTAACATGGCATATACATCAGCTAATGAATATAACATCTTTAATGATACTTCACTAACATTTGCTATATTTCCACTACCACCTAATATACTAGGCATATATGAGATAACATTTAACTCATTTTGTAATGTATCAAGATAATATTTTATAGTTGAATAATCCATAGTAGCTGATACATATTCCATAGAACTACCATTCTCTAAGGCTACATTCATACCTACCATGTCGTTAGATATACCATTTCCATCAATAGCTTGTCCTGTGGTAAATAGTAATGGATTTAAGGATAATGTGTATATAGCGTCACCCATCTTACTTAACAAATCTTCCACTTCATCAAGAACAGGTACTATATTCTCTAATAGCCCCTCACCCATTGTACTATCCCAATCATTTATTCCTTTATAATGTAAAGGTAAACCACTAACATTTTTATATTCTCCAACCATGTTGATTTTGTCACCCAAATCATTCCATTCTTGTATACAATCCTCATAGTAAACATTCCAATATTTCTTGTTTTCTACATTGCTCCAATGTTCAATAAAGGCTACATATTCACCCTTTTCGTTATAAACAGGATAACTACAAATATTATCAATTACTTTTGATGTTATATTATCTCCATCAACATAGATATATTCATAACTATCACCATATTTAACAAGCTTATCTAACAATTCAAAATCCACATCATTATATGAACCATAATTATAAACATCTTGTAATTTATCAACTAATTCTTCTGAACCCGTTAAACTAATTGGATTACCTAATAAATAAGTTGAGTGAAAGTTTAATATAGTCTTTGCATTTTGTAATATTAATTTCTTTACTTTAAATTCCTTTTCTTTAAATTTGCAATCTTGTCTTGTTAATACTTTATGTTTTCCATGTAAGTAATTCTTTAATCCTCTTACTTTAGAAATTCTCATTGTATGGCTTGGCTTATTAACTTCATCTACAAACCATAAGGGATTATTCCCATATTCATTTTTTATATATTCTTCTATCTTCTTCATTAGTTTAATCTTCCTTTCTATCTCCATTTATAATATTTTCCCGATTTTAGACCACTTAAAGCTAAAGCCGTAGCCATAACTAAGTCATCGTGATAACCATTCATTGCTCCCATTGAGCCATTATCTTTAACCTCAAAGACTTTCATTTCTTCAAGTATTTCTTCTGAATGTAGTAATAATTGACTTTTCTCAAACATTTCTACCAAATCATTAATAATCAAGCCTTTAGTTTTTGCATTAGTATCAAAACCAATAGTCCATTTAGTTCTCATGTATTCGTCATAAGTCTTGTATTTACTCATGTTCATATATTTGTGAGTGTACCTTAATCTTTCAATGACACTATGACCACCACTAGCTTTTTCAACTACCAAATAAGCTTTATTATAATAATGACCTAATTCATTTATGAACTCTGCAAAGGCATAAGGTTTTATTTTATTATCCTTAAACATCGCCATTTCTTCTCCATCCTTATTGAGAACAATACAAGTTGAATTATCTTGACCTACACCCTCCGAACTATCGACACCAATGTAATATCTTTCGCCTTTAACTGGCTTTTTGTACATAAAAAAAGACTTGCCATAATATTTACTTAATTCAATCGGCAAATCTAAATCATTCTTATTCAAGAATTTTTCTTTATTTAATTGTAATACCCTTAATGTATTTGTAATCTTCTCATTATCGAATACACTATGACCACTTGTAACGAAAGCCATTGTATCGGTTAATGGGAACTCTTGATTAAATTGGTCAATGGAACTATTTTGTATTTTTAATCTTCTCCAACAAAGAATATCTAATGTCATTCCATCAATATTCAATAATTCCTTTTCTTCTTCCGTCAAATCTTTTTCACTAAATTCATGACCATTAATATTTTTAAATATATTATTGTACTTCTCATATTCATCAATAAACATACAACTTGTATCTATATAATTATAGAAGAAGCCTTTATATGCGTTCTCATTCTTCTTAGCTTTGTTATATAGAATATTATAATGGTTTAAACCATTTGCCGTACTTTCAATAATCAAATGACCATTAGCCTGAATAGCCTGTTCTATAGCCAATAATTGTTTTTCGGCAACATCACTCTTAACAAATGCAAACTCTGATATATGACAAAGCTTCAAAGTATTTCCCCTTGATTTATCCGTATGACCCATTGTAGAACATGAAATAATACTTCCATTACTTAGTTGAAGTTCAGCCCTATTATTCCTTATTAATTTAGGTCTTATAACATCGGGCAAACTATTATAAATATTCTTTAATTTATTAAATATGGCTCTTGTAGACTCATCATTATGTGATAACATCATACAAGTTGAATTAGATTGTGTTACTGCATAATAAATGGCTAGTCCACAAATGGCAACACTCATACCACCTTGTCTAGCCTTTAAAATAATATTATAACTATCTAAATTTTTAATAAAATCTTTTTGCATTGGATTCAGTTTAAATGGTACAACTTTACCATTCTTATCGGTTATCTTTAGAAAGTTTTGAATGAATAATACAGGGTCATTCCAAACCCTTTGAAACTTCTCTTCATTAGTCATTATCTTAGTCATCTAAATCTAACCCACCAATAATTTCATCTAATTCATTCTTTTTAGTTCCAAAGAAATCCGACTCACTAAATTTAACAATCCAATTTGCACTATTAACGTCACCCTGCAACGCTTTTTCATACATCTTATTATATATTTGTACCAAATTAAAATCCTTATTCAATTTTACTATTTCTATCATGGCTCTTTGAACATCTTCTCTTTCAAGATATGTTTTAATTGCCCATTCTGGTGTTTGTTTTATACCAAGAGAAGTTTGTACATTTCCCCATTCTTCTTTCTTTTGACCATCTAAATACCATTTAATAAAAAACCATAGCTTTTTATTTGTTAATAAATCTTGTATATTATCTTGTAGACTTATAGCCTTTTTACTCATAATATCAAATCCTTTCTTCTTTTGTTTATCTATTTCTATTTATACATTTTTCTAATACTAACTATTGCAATTATCATCACCATTATCCATAACATAATTAATCACTCCTTTTTTCTTAAGTTTTTTATTTCCTTAGAGCCTATCTAAAGCCTAACGGCAATAACGTAGGTACATTCTCATTAATAGCTTTCGTTCCTCAGCTATTAACTCCGATGACCCTACTCTAATTGTGCGTTCTGACGCCCAATGACTATGAGTTTATATGGCTATTTTTTAAAATCCAAAAATATATCAATAGTAGCCTTTGGTTCTTTGGGCTTAACGAACAACCTACTGGATTGTGAGTCAAAGAACATGCGTAGCTTAGATAGTCATTTTCAAAGTTGGCTAGTGAAATTTATTTTTATAATTACATTTAAAGTATTAATATACAAAGGTTTTTAGGGTATATCTTTTTAAAAAAACACCCGTGTTTTTTCAACAATAGTGTGTATATAATATACTGTTGTAATCTGTCGGGTGTTTTTTTTAAAATTAACATCAAAAATAGTATTATATTTTATAATAAAATCCTACATTCCATATTTAAATTTCATTAGCCAAAACCAATAATTACTTTATTATATCTCTACTTCTAACGTGTCTATCAATAATTCTTTTAGCCACTTTAACACATTTGAAAATATAATCCTCATTGTTTTTTAATTCATCAAACTTGCACATATTTTTAATTTCCTCAATAGTATATAAACCCATATTAATTAATTCTTGAACATCTTCATTTAAAATATTTTTTTCATGATAATTATTAATTGTTTTAATAACCTGTTCAAGAATATTGCAATTTAATCTATCTCTAATTTCCTTTTCTTCTGTTCTTTTGAGTTTTCTTTCAATAGATTCATGATTATATACTATTCTATAACAATCAAACATATAATTTATTTTGTATTCTTTTAATCTCTTAGATACATTAATTCTCCAAATACTACCTACTTCTTGATTTATATTGAAATATAATATATCTTTAACCCCTAATTTTTTCATTTCTTCTTCTTCTATTGCTAATACCAATCTTTCTTCTTCGATTGATGGTATTCTAAAGTCCTTTTCATAATCAACAACAACATAATCACCATTTATATCTTTAAATAAACTACCATCATCATTTCTTTTATATACTGGTGAATCATAACAAATTTTCTTATTTATTGATAATGAAATTAATCTCTTTCTTTCAAGAGCCTTTAAAGAATTGTCTATAGTTCTTTTATAACTATTTAATATTCCATACACTTCATTAATATATTCTTCTTCAACCTTTAATTTATCTCCAATTTTAGATTTATCAAAATAACCATTAATATAATTGTCATTAACTATATCTAATAAACTCATAAGGTTTTTAATTGTTGTTTCTACAAGTCCATCTTCTTTAGTTGATAATATATGCAATAACAATGTTTGTATATCATTCATATACTTTCCACTTGATAATTCGACCTGTTTTTCTTGATATACTTCATCAATAAAAAATCTGTGACCCTCTTTATGATATTTACACAATTTCTCTAATTCTTTCATTTGTGCATTATATGAATTTGAACCATTTCTATATTCTTTCCATCCCATTACTTTACATAATTCTTTATAGTTTTTTATTATCTGTTTTGCCTTTAATTTATTCATAATTATCTTATCTCCTTTTCATCATTGGTTTATTATAATAAGCCAAAGCCATAATCAGACTTTGACTTACTTTGACCTTTAGTTGTCATAATTTAATATTTAATTCCTTGTTCCCAAAATTCTTTTATAGTTTCTAATTGTTTAAATATTCTATCATCACCATAAACATCAGGATGATATTTTCTTACTAATTGTCTATAATTCTTTCTTAACTCTTCCTCATTAGATGGTTTATATTGATAATATATTGAAAAAACTTCATCATAAATATCGGGTTCACAATCAACAAATATAAGCTTTGATAATTCATAACAAATATCATGTACATTTTTCTCAAAATCATCAAAATCAATCTCTAAATCTATATTGCCATCCTTATCTCTTTTCATAAATTCATTATAAATTTTTTCATAAAGTTCCTTTTCAATTCTAAGTTCCCTATTTTCATCTTTAAGCTTTTTAGTTTCTTTTTCTAGTTGTTCTTTAAGGTCTTTATTTTCCCTTTCAACTCTATCAATTATCTCATTTAATACTTTATATGTTTCATCTATTACTTCATTTTTCATAGCTAATTCTTCCAATAACTTAGCCTTTTGTTTTCTTAATTTAACCACTTCTTCATCAACTTGTGTTGGTTCATTAGTTACATTAGCTTTTAATATATATAATGTATTTCCTAATCCTTTTAACTTTGTTGATAATGGTTTTAAAGTTTCCTTTAATTGTTTTGATGTTAAACCTAAAATATTAGCTTGTCCTAAAGCTTCGTTAAGTTTAACATATTCTTTCCCTTTGTAATTTATTACTACATCAAATTTCATCATAATAACATTTCTCCCTTATCCTTTGTTTTATTTTCCTGTATTTATCAACTTTTTATAAGTTATCAAATACCTCTTATATAATTTTAGATATACTATACCATTAATTAACATACTTGTAAATATAATTTTACATAGTCTTTAAAACCTCGTATAAGTCATCTAATAAGTATTCATCTAAATCAATCTTATCTTTCCAAAATAAATACAACATTTGTTTATTCAAGATTGTATATTTTTCTATTTCTTCAAATGTTGTTCTTCTTTTTAATAACATATTCAATTTTATTCTCACTAATTGACCTTTTTGTTTATCCATACGTTTTCCCCTTTAATTCATTTTATAGCTTACAACAGCTCTATTTTTGAAAGTTAATGCAAAATTCATTAATCTATCATTTTTGTTTAATAATTGTTTAGTATATTTGTCACCTAATTCAACAAATGTACTCTTATAAGCTTCTAATTGATTAAACTTGCATTGAGGTAAATCAAATGAAGTTTTAAATACATCATTAAATAATAATTCTAATCCTAGTAAATCTATGTTGGTTTCTAATAATCCATCATTATTAACCCATATCTTCCCGTATTTCAAATTATATTGATATTCTATTGTAATTATATATTGAAGATTTTCTTCTATGAAATCAGCCAGGAAACAATAACCTAATGTATTTAAGTTCTTTCTTCCTTGTCCTTTAAATTCTGGTCTTAAAAATGGTGTATATAAACCATCAATACAACATAAAACGGCTAATTGTTCTTTGCTCCATATAGAAATATCTATGTCATAATAACTTAACATTGTTATAAATGAACTCACTACAAATTTACTTTTATAATTATAGGAACATATTTTCATAATTGTATTCATGTTTGCACTATTATGATTATATTCATCATTAATATAGTGTCTTGTGATATGATTATCCCAACATTTAATGTTATTCTCTAATGCAATATCAAGTCCTATTACATTATTCCAATTGATATTATCCGATGTTGAATATAACATTTGTTCTCCAATCCCAATAATCTTCTTATAATTTACATTAATAAAATACTCACAATCTCTATTAAATAATTCTTTTTGTAGTATATAACACATAAAACTATCAATATCATCCGATAAAAGTAATTTATATTTAGTATCTTTATCCTTGCACCAACAAGGGAATTTTTCTTTTGTCTCTAATAACATAGCTACTAATTAATAAGCTATCTTCTATGTTAATAATAATCTTCCTTAATAATAAAGAAAGATAGTAATTAATTTTGCACCACCTTTCTATTTTTCTTCTAATAATTCTTTTCTTGACTCAATTAAATCTTTCATGATTTCATCAAAGTTCCCATGTTTTTTAGCTTCACCTATTTTAACAACGGTTAATAATATTTCTTCTAATCTTTGGTCTGTAGCTTTAACACTATTTTTTTCGATTTGAGTAATATATTGTTTTGCAACTCCTAAAGCTTCACCGACTTCCTTTTGAGTTAATCCATAAATTGCCCTCATGTATCTTATTCTTTGTCTAATAGTCATAATATTTTCTCCTTTCAATTTAGAACTTACTTTTGGTATTAAAAAAATGAGACAGAGTTCATACCCTGTCTCTCAAAAACTAAGCTATTGTTTTTCTTACAATAACTACACCATCTTTTTGAATTAATCCACATGCAAATATCATATCTGCATATATATCAGTTGATTTTGTACTTGCGTCTCTTGAAGCTTCAATAAATAAACCTCTTTTTGGCATAACACCTAAAGAACCTTTCTTAATGATGTATGTTTTACATTCATTTGTAGTTGAGTCATAAGTGTTACCATCAGCTAATACTACTGGAATACTTCCTCTAAAATAACCAATAACACCATTTTCAATCTTACCATTTGCACCATTAACATATGTTTTTGTTGCATTAACAAATCCATCCATCTTATAGAATGATGGTACTAACAATGAATTTATAACAATACCTGCAAAGTCACTATTATCTTGTTCATCACCAAATAATTGCATAGCTGCATTTAATTCATCTTCTGTAATAGCTTTAGCTTCTAAAGTTGAACTCTTTAGTAAAGCTTGTTTATCAATATCTTTTACCATTTCATTATCTAAAGCTTTTGCAAATAATGTAGCTTGTTTTTCTTGGGCTTGGTCTATAAGTTTGCCTAGAGCTGTTAAATCATCCATATCGTATACTTTAACACCTTTACCATATTGCATAATCTTCTTAGAGTCGCTTGTTTGAGATAATTCTTCTGTACTAATTTTATCTCCCTTTTCCATTAATTCGGCGTCACTTAAAGCTTTAAACATTGGGAATGTAACTGTATCACCAACATCACCACTTAATTCACCTAAAACTGTTGCCATATTAGCTATTTTATATTTTCCTTTTACCTTTTCATTAGTCATTTGACTATATAATTCTGGTACTATAATTGACATTTAAATCTCTCCTTTTTATCTTTTGTTTTTGGTAATAAAAAGCCCTTGGATAATCTCCAAAGGTTTCTAATTACTCCTATTTACTTAATGAATTATATAAATCTCTATCAGAATTATATAAATCTAATCTTTCTTTATACCCCATCTTGTTGAAATCATCTTTTGTAATTCCACCATTTGTTGAATTATGATTAGATGGTTTATATGTGTTATCTTTACTGTCGTTTCCAACTACTATTTCAAATAATTCGTCAAGATAAGTTTCTAAATCTTCTACCCCTTCCGTTTTTAAATAATTTGAAAGTTGTGGATTTAAACCCTTTTCTTCTAATGATTTATTTAATTTAGCTTGTTGTTCTTGTTGTTTTAAAGCCTTTTCCTTATCTTCAAGAACCTTTAATCTATTTTCTAATTCAATTTCTATTTCACTCTTTTCAACAGGAAGTTTAGCCTTTAAATCTTTTATTTGTTTTGTGTACTCTGTTCTTAATTTATCTTCTTTTGATTGTATAATCTTTTGTACACCACTCATTTGTTCCTCGTTTAAATTTAATTCGTTTAATTCCATATTATAAATTCTCCTTTCTTTAGTTTATAGCCTTTTGCCCTTATGTAAGTTCAAATAAACCATACCCTAATTTTAAATAATATGTACTGTTCCCCAATTAAGGAGAACTACAAAGGAATAAGTAATTATGTTATTAAAGACAACGGGTATAGGAGTTACCCGTTATGTACAAGGCTTTTATTGTGAGCCTTAAACACTTAATTGCCACAATGAGGTATTAGTACCTTTGCAATAGCTTACTTTTCTTAATAATTAGAGGAGATAGGACTTGAACCTACATCAAGTAAGCGAAATTACCAACTAATGAGTTCCAAAAAGGAATCAATATTATTGTTAAAAACAAAAATGAAACAAAAGTTTATATATAAAAAGCCACCTAATTTAATAGGTGAACTATTTATCAAATTCATGTAAATATGTCTCAAGTCTTATTTGTACTTGTTTTGGTAAACCTCTTTTATTATTTATAAATAAGGATAATGTACATCTATGAACATTTATTTGCCTACCAATAAAAGCTAAACTTGTACCATATTTATTTATATGTTGTCTTAATTTTTTTCTAAGTTCTTCTTCTGTCATAGAAATACTCCTTTCTTAATATATATGTACTTTGCAACGATATGTTTGAAAAAATATTATTATTTTCATTTCTCTTCTATATTTAGCCTACGGACTAACCTTTATAAATCCATTGATATATTTAGATTTATATGAACACTCTAAACCGTTACATTTCATTTTTTCTTTCAGTATTAGTTTGCATAAAAAAGTTGAAACCTCGCATTAACACTAGCTTTAGAGTATATTAGCTTTTATGTGTAACTACTCTGATACTTCTCTATTACTATAAACTTGGAGAATTTTTGCATGCGACTCTCAAACCCATTTATATCACTTCTTCACATCAATCTCTAAAACGTGACTTTGTACATATTTCCGATTTTTAAAAAAATCAACAAAATAAAGAAGCCTAGTTTTCACTAGACTTACCTCTTTGTCTTCTTTTTCTTTCCCTTGACTTTTCCCTCTTTATTCTTTCGGCACATTCAGGGCAACGTGTTTGTCTATTACTTGTATAAGTAAACCATGCTCCACAATCCTTACAAGTTTTTCTATTTTTACCGTGCCATTTTCTATGTTGAACTTCTTCAAATTGTTCCTTTTCCATTTCTTCATCAGTTGGTTCTTCAACATAATCATCAAATGCTGACCATTCACATATATCATCAATAAATTGTTCTATTGTTATTGACTTCTCCCTATCAATCCTATACTGCCTTTGGTCTCTATCATAATAAGTTACAACTTTGTAATATCCATATCTCCTAATCCATTCTGTCTCATGAACATTTAAATATTGAATAGTGCATTGTGTTTTAAAATATGATGGATAATATTCATTTAACCATGATAATAACTTTTCTTTAATTTGTTCATCAGTATCATTTGGATTTTCATACTTTAATAGTTGTACAATAAAAATAAGTTCAACTTCATAGTATAGTTTTTTAACCTTGATACCATCTAAATCTTCTTGTTTATAATATAAAGCTTTTGCCATTCTATAATGTTCTTTATTTCTTTCAATTTCTAGTTCTCTTTCTCTTCTTAATTGTTCTTCTGGTTTCCACATATTTACCTATCTCCTTTTCATCTTTTGTAATTACCGTTCATTATTCAAGCCAAGTGGTATTAAATACCTCTTATAATATTACTGATACTGTATCAGCTTATAGTATAACTGTCAACCTGTATTTGGAAATTCTATTTTCTTCTCCACGTTTAAAAGTTTTAGCCTAGCCTTTCAATTACTCATATTGATGTAAACTTTGGCTCAAAATCAACTTTTTTTGACCAATTTAAGCCATTGTAAGGGGTTCTAAAAATTCATTTTTTGAATTTCTCTCTCCTATTGCATATATCAAAATTCCACTAAATAGCCCATTAAAATCATACTAACTCCCTAGTCCGTCCGTATAGGTAGTAAGTATTACTTAAATATATACTTTCGATGATACTCCATATATTTCTTTTGAAATTCATTCATTTCAATATGAATTAAACTATCAATCCCTAACCTCTCTCTATCTTCATAGCTTAAGTTATTTGAAATTATTATATCTCCATCATCATCAAAAGTTATTAAGCCTTTATCAATTAAGCCATCATGATTTCTACATAATAAGAGAACATTATTAATATCATTGATTTCCTCTATACTACAATCCTTTTTGGGCTTCAAATGACTTACGATAGTCAACTTTGAATTTAAAATACCACAAATAATACATCCTTTATTATGTTTCAATACTCTTTCTCTTAAGCTTCCTTTGGTATCTACTCCATTCTCACCATATACACTCATATATAAATTGAATAATTCTACTATTTTTCTACTACTTTCATCCATTACTTTCACCTCTAATTTTATTCTTGCCATCTTTGAATATTTATATTGACTTTGGATTTAAGACAGGATAATGTTTGGGAATGTTGAAAAATTGGATATAAGAAAGCCGTGATTAACGACTTTTCATGTTTGGTTTATGCGTCAAAACCATCAACAAGCCTTATATTTGTTACTATCTACTATTCACCCTAGACAATACAAGGTAGCTCAATGAATATTCCACCACCCTAATTTATTTAACGGTTTGGGAGTTCCGTTTAAGGTCAAAACCCTATGTATTTTTCTTGCATTGGCTACATATAACCCTTGTTTTTATTTCAAGTGGTGTCAGCTTCCACTTATCATCACATATACTCTTAAAAAAGGGTATAGGAAATAAAGCTATTGCAATTTTATTTTTTTTGCATTACAATAGTCTTATTAGTTCAGTATTCATTTTTAAGTGTTGGATATTGAGTTGTAGAGTAAGTTATTGCCGTAACCTACTCTATTTTTTATCTTAATTTAATATTTCTGTCCTTTTTAGATTTCAGCTTTATACTCTCCAAAGGATTCTGTGCAATATCTTTATAATTCAAGTCTTCTGTTAACATTTCAACATAGTGTTTAAGAATTTCTAAATTACTATGCCCCAATAAATGTTGTAATTGAACAATATTAACGCCATTTAAAACGCTCTTTTTTGCATACCAATGTCTAAATGCGTGTATAGATGTACGTTCAACTCCTTTACTTTTGTTATAATCCTCGATTGCTCTTGTAAGTCCTCTTTCTTTCATTTGTTCTCCACTAATACTAGGGAATAAGTAAGGACAATCTAAAGGTAAATATTCTATATATTCTTTTAAAATACTTATCATAGATAAAGTAATTGGTACTGTTAAGGGCTTTCTATTCTTTGTATGTCTAAACTTGCAATAACCATTTTCTAAGTCTAAATCTTCTTTGTGAATATTAATTATTGTACTTCTTCTTGCTCCAGTATTACAAAGGAAGTTGACTAACACCCAATTACGATATTGTGCAAATGTACATTTTTTTAAATTAGGCTTCTCTAATAACTTCAATATTTCTTCATCTGTATATCCCTCAACTTGTTGTTTATCTTCTCTAACAAATTGCACAGTTATATTTGAATCAATCCAAAACTTCTTTTTAAAAAATATTAATACAGTTTTTAAAGCCTTAAGATAGATATTAATTGTTGTATCTTTAATATCTCTTTTTTGCAAATGTATAATATAACCGTTAATATCATCTTGAGATAATTGATTAATATTAGTATCTTTGTCATAATACTTATAAAATCCATATTCCATATTTTGAATATAATATCTTTTTGTATCATCTCTCATATTCTTTAATGTACAATGTTCCATTAAAAATTGTTGAAAACATTCATCAAAGGTTTTTTCTACATATTTTCTATTCATTTTTATCATAAAAAATAGTACCTCCTATCTAATGATGTGGGTACTAAAATCTATATAAAAAAAGTACCCACACCTATTAATAAAATTATTAATATAGTGTGAGTACTAAATTTAACTTATAATTAAGTTATATAGTCATCAAAAGACTATTTGTTCATAGCTTCTTCTACAGCAACTGCGCAAGCAACTGTGCATCCTACCATTGGGTTGTTACCCATTCCGATAAGACCCATCATTTCAACGTGAGCAGGAACTGATGATGAACCAGCGAATTGTGCATCTGAGTGCATTCTTCCCATAGTATCAGTCATTCCGTAAGAAGCTGGACCTGCAGCCATGTTATCTGGGTGAAGAGTTCTTCCTGTACCACCACCTGATGCTACTGAGAAGTATTTCTTACCTTGTTCGATACATTCTTTCTTATATGTTCCAGCAACTGGATGTTGGAATCTTGTTGGGTTTGTTGAGTTACCAGTGATTGATACGTCAACACCTTCCATATGCATGATTGCAACACCTTCTCTAACGTCGTCTGAACCGTAACATCTTACTTTAGCTCTTTCTCCGTTTGAGTATGCTTTTTCTTTAACTACTTTTACTTCACCAGTGTAGTAGTCAAATTGAGTTTGAACGTAAGTGAATCCGTTGATTCTTGAAATGATGTATGCAGCATCTTTTCCAAGACCGTTTAAGATAACTCTTAATGGTTCTTTTCTTACTCTGTTAGCTTTTTCAGCTATTTTGATAGCACCTTCAGCAGCAGCGAATGATTCGTGTCCTGCTAAGAATGCGAAACATTTAGTTTCTTCTCTTAAAAGCATAGCTCCTAAGTTTCCGTGTCCTAAACCAACTTTTCTGTCATCAGCAACTGATCCTGGGATACAGAATGCTTGTAATCCTTCTCCGATTGCTTCAGCAGCATCAGCAGCCTTTACGCAACCTTTCTTTATAGCTATAGCAGCACCTAAAGTGTAAGCCCATCCAGCGTTTTCGAACGCAATTGGTTGAGTTTCTTTAGCGATTGTGTAAGGATCTACTCCTTTTTCAGCACAAACTGCCTTTGCATCTTCTAAAGTTTTCATTCCGTATTTTTCTAATACTGGAGTGATTTGGTCTATTCTTCTTTCATAACTTTCAAATAATGCCATTTTAAAATTCCTCCTTCACAAATAATTAGTTATGTCTTGGGTCTAATAATTGAGCAGCATCGTCAACTCTTCCGTATTGTCCTCTAGCAGCTTCTAAAGCTTCATTAGCGTCAACACCTTTAGCGATACTTTCCATCATTTTTCCTAAGTTAACGAACTTGTATCCGATGATTTCTTTATCTTCGTCTACAGCTACTTCTGTAACATATCCTTCAGCCATTTCTAAGTATCTAGGTCCTTTAGCTAAAGTTCCGTACATAGTACCAACTTGTGATCTTAATCCCTTACCTAAGTCTTCAAGACCTGCTCCGATTGGTAATCCGCCTTCAGAGAATGCAGTTTGAGTTCTTCCGTAAACGATTTGTAAGAATAATTCTCTCATTGCAGTGTTTATAGCATCACAAACTAAGTCTGTGTTTAATGCTTCTAATATAGTCTTTCCTGGTAATATTTCTGAAGCCATAGCAGCTGAATGAGTCATTCCTGAACATCCAATTGTTTCAACTAATGCTTCTTCGATTATACCGTCCTTAACATTAAGTGTTAATTTACAAGCTCCTTGTTGTGGTGCACACCAACCTATACCATGAGTTAATCCTGATATATCAGTTACTTCTTTAGATTGAACCCATTTTCCTTCTGCAGGAATTGGTGCTGGCCCGTGATTAGGACCTTTAGCAAGTACACACATTTCTTCAACTTCTTTTGAATACATCATATATTTTTGCTCCTCCCTAATTAATAGATAATCACAACTATTAAACCTTATTTCTAAGTTTTCAAAATTGCTCTGGGCACAAATTGACCCAGCGGGGCGTTTCCCCTACTACTATTCTAGCAAATGATTTCACTTGGAACAACCTTTATTTGAAAATTTATTCTCTAAATATTCATTTTTTTATTTTTTCTATAGTAAAATGATAAAAACTAAACTTTTTCATTAAAAAAATATCAATAAAATACCATTTTCCTTTATATACTCTCAAATAATGTACTCCTTATTTTACTACATAGAAAATATTCCATCATAAGTTACAACTGTAATCAAATGTAATTTATTATATTATTGTAAATTTATTTTTAAAATAACTGTTGAATTTTTTATCTATTCATGCTAGAATATTTTTTGTCAGTAACATGCCGCTATGATGGAACTGGCAGACGTGGTGGACTCAAAATCCTCTGGTAGTGATACCGTGCCGGTTCGAATCCGGCTAGCGGCACCATTTATTTATAAGAATGGCTGTATTGCAAGGTTTAAATACCTTGTAGTACAGCCTTTTTTGTATGTTTGCAACAATATTTGCAACAACTAGAACAAATTATATTTTTTGCAACAATTATTAAATGTCTTTTAACTTGCTATCTTTAATATATCTATAGATATATTAAAGATAGCAAAAATGATTATATTATAAATTCATAATACAATCATTCTTCATAAATATCTTTAAATTTTAAAAAGCATCCATTTGCACTTGTCTACATCGTACTTAATCTCAAATATCTTTTCAGTATTATTTATAAAAGCACTACAGGTAAAAACCATCATTTTATTACCACATAATTTCTCAATATCTGTACTTATAATTTTATTTATTTTTATAACTTCATAACTATTATCTTCCTGAATCCTAAACTTTATTGGATTTATCATTCCATTACTTTTGAAATAAGCAATCATTTCTATACTCTTAGCAACAACTTTCATATTTCGCACTTCCTTATAATATACTACTCATCATTGGATAATCACCCTTTGATCCTGTTCCACCTTCAATGGGCTTTATGCCTGAATGAAGGAATGTTGATCTTATGACTGCTTCTTTTCCAAACCGTTTTCTTATTTCATCAACAGTTTTATCAAGCTTCATCTGTTTTTCATTATTTTCAAAATCAAAAAGGCTTTCTTGATAATATTCATTACTACAAAGTTTTGTAAGTCGTACTCCTAGCTGTCTTATCTTTTCACCTTTCCAGGCTTCTCTAAATGCTTTTTTGATTCCTTCATAAATTATGTTTGTTGAATCTGTAGAATTCTCAAGAGATTTCTGATGTGAATAATATAAAAAATTATTTGTCTTTACACTTACAACAACCAGACTGCATAGACTTCTGTTTTCCCTCAATCTCATTGTTGCACTTTCTGTAAGTGCAAGAAGTATTCTACATGCTTCTTCATATGTTTCTACATCATATGATATTGTAATTGAATTACCTATTCCCTTAATATCAAGATAATTGCATTTTCTTATTTCAGAATTATCAATTCCATTTGCATATTCATAAATAAGCTTCCCATGAGAATGCATTTTCTGCATAAGAAGATTTACATCTGCCTTTGCAATATCTCCTATTGTGTTAATGTTAAGCTTAGAGAGCTTTTCTTTTGTAGCCCTTCCAACCATAAATAGATCACCAGCAGGAAGAGGCCACATCTTTTGTGATATTTCTTCTTTAAATAAAGTGTGTACAGTATTCTTTGGCTTAAAATCACTTGCCATCTTTGCAAGCAGTTTATTTGTTGAAATTCCTATGTTACAGTTAAAACCAAGTTCATCACTTATCCTCATTTTAACTTTAACTGCCATCTTCTTGTAATTATCCTTAAAATGAGTACAGTCCATAAAACATTCATCAATGCTGTATCTCTGAATCTTTGGTGAATATTCTTCAAGCAATTGAACCATTGCATTGCTGGATTTCACATACCAGTCATAATCCGGTGGATATACTTTAAGGTCTCTGCATTTATGCATTGCTGAAAATATAGGCTCACCTGTCTTTATTCCCAATTCCTTTGCAGAAATAGAAGCTGCTAAAATAATCCCATGTCTATTTTCAATGTCTCCTCCAATTACAGATGGAATTTCCCTTATATCAATACTAGATCCATACTGCAATAACTTTACTGCTGTCCATGAAAGATATGCTGAATTCACATCTACATGAAATACTATTCTGTCATTATCATAAATCATATATGCCACTCCTCAAACATATGTTCTTATTTATATATTAGCGAACATATGTTTATTTGTAAAGAGAACATATAATTTTTTTGCATATATATTCATACTTGAATACCTTACTGTCTTCTAGTGAAGTATGTCCAATATTAAAGTATTGTAATAAATATTTTTACAACTATGTTTCTTTATTAATATTGTCTTTAAGGTTTTCTAAATCATCTATAAGTTTTTTATCTGTCTTAATCATATCTGTTAAAGAATCACTATGCTTTCTAAGATCACTTTCTTCTTTTACACTTGCTGAATGTTGCTTAAGTAATTGTATATATTTATATAGATTTCTAATCCATAAAGTAACTGATAAAACTATATATAGAATTATGGTTATAACTACATACTTTAATTCCATAAATTGTTTGTATAAGGAAAGAACTCATTTTATGCATAGACCAACATGTGAAATTACTAATTACAAAGATATCTTTCCTAATTATGGACATAAAAAATCAAAAGAAGAAATACTAGCCCTTAAATTTAATATTCTTAGTTCTTCATATGATATTTACAGATACATTGAAAAAACATTTAATTTATTAATATCTCCCAAACTTTTTATTTCAATATTAAATAAAATTCTTAAAAAACAAGTTCTTAATCTTCAAGGTATAACAACTTCGATAATACCGTATATTTGGATTAATGAATTAGGGGCCTTGGATAATAAATTATTTTTATATACAAATAAATGCAGTACTAAGATGAAAAAAATATGGAATCTGAATAATTCAAAAAAAGATATTATTCTTTGCATCAATAAAAATTCAAATAATACTATTTCTAGAAGTGTTATTCCTATAGATACTCTTGCCTTTGATTCTATCGAATCAAAAATGACAATGGCATTCTTGAAAAATATAATTCCAAATATTTTTGATGCTTTAAGAATTGATAGTTCATATCACGAATTATTATTAAGAGATTTACTTTCATGTGTGCAAATAGATAATGCTGTATAAATTATAAAACACTTAAATTTACACAGCACTATTTTCATATTATTTAACAATTTTTATAGACTCAATACCAATCTGCCTTCTTTATCAAAAGCATAATATCCACCATCAATCCATTTACACAAAGGCTTATCCTTCCCATATACCATCTTACAGCTCTCATCAAGATAATACCAGCAACCATCATTTTCATAATAGTACCACTTACTTTGAAGCGCATAACCGTTTTGATCAAAGATATACCACTCACCATCAATACACTTCCATCCATTTTTTGAAGTATAATAAGTCTTATTTATATTATCAGGAGAATACCACCATCCAATATTATTTCTATTCCATCCCAACTTCCATTGCTTATTATTCATACTCTCATCACCAACAAGTCCATCAGCTATAGCTCCTGCAATTAACTCTGCATTATATTTATTACTATCACAGCTATCTGCAAAAAGACATTCTATAAGTATTGCTGGCATACTTGTTTTGTTTAATACAATAAGACTTTGCTTCTTTACTCCCCTGTTCCTTATTCCTAAAGCTCCTGATACTGATGCACTTATTCTTTCTGCATATTTATCTGCTATAGGAGAATCAACCATATTAGTAATCAATACTTCTGTTCCAGTTCCTCCCCCTACATTAATATGAATTTCTACATATAAATCAACTTTTTCTTTCTCATTAAGTTCATTAGCCATTTTAGTTCTTACAAAACAGTCTTCACAATTATAGCTGTTGCTTTTATCAATTATTAAAAAATTTACCTTATGGCCTTTCCTCTCCAGTTCTTTCCCAACAAGCTGGGAAATTTCCCGAGTACACTTACTCTCATCAAGATATGCAACAACTCCACATCCAATATTTCCGCTTGCAGTATGACCTGCTGCTATAACAAAATTGCTCATAAAAAAATACCTCCATATATACTATTGATTTTCATATTGTATATATGGTAATCAAGTAATTTGTTATATTTATCTGATACTATCTTAAATTATCAAATCTAAATATGTTACAATTAAGAACTACAAACATTTCATACATTTTCTCACACTTAAACCGAGAAAACTTTTCTATTTCTTCATATATACATGTATAGAGCTATTTTATGTCTGCAATTGTAGATCTGTTTTACCTCTATAATCTTATATTTACTGGAGGTTTTCTATGAATTACGATTATATTGAAAATTTAGTTAAGAAATCAAAAGATGGTGATCAATATTCAAAAGAAAAGCTTATTGAAGAGTTCAGGCCTTTTATAATTAATCTTTCAAAAAGAACCTTCATCCCTGGATATGACTTTGATGATTTTAAAAACGAATGTTACGGAATATTATTTAGATGCATTCTACTTTATAAAATAGAATCCCACAGATTTGTTGCTTATGCTACTAATGGTATAAAAAACAGTATCAATGATTTAATAAGAAGAAATATACAAACTAATAATATTCATGGCTCTGGTGCTGCTGTTTATGATAATTATGTAGAGGAAACCTATAAAGCTGATACTCCAGAAATTACAGATATATTATGTAGCCAATATGACAATGATTGCCTTAAATATGCGCTTAATCAATTAACTCAGGATGAAATTGATCTTATACATCATTTATTTTATGAAAATAAAACACTGAAATCATACACTGATGAAAAAGGTATGTGTTATTCTTATGCTGTTAAAAAGAAGAGGCATATTTTAGACAAGCTTTTTATGTATGTTAATATTTATTTGAATCCTAGATGCACTGAAAAACCTTGAAGTCAAATTATTCTCTTCAAGGTTTTCTTAACAAACTCTATATTAATATCTCTCACCAAACAATCTTTCAAGTCTCTCCTTCAGAAGCTCAGCTTCCTTTTTCTTATTCTCATATTTAACCTTCCATAGTTCATCCTTTTTATATTCCTTAAGTTTAGTTTTTAAAATATCAACTTCTTTTGTAAGTTCATCAATAATGATATCCTTATTATCCTTAACTTCATCTTTAGATAATTCACCACTTCTGCATAATTCTATTCTGTTTCTGATTTCCTCATTATTATAAACAAAGGATTTAGATACACCTGCTTTTTTATATACACTATAAAAAGTTATCTTTTCTTCATTACGAAGCATTGCATTAATTACCTCTAAAACATAATCCTTTTTTTCCTCTGATTTTTTCTTTGTAATCTCAACTATTTTCTGCGTTTTCTCCATTTATCTTAACTCCTATTTAAACATCACTCGTATAATATCTAATTTTAAATGATGCTATTGTCTATACCCAATTGTTATAATTAAAAATTATTTTCCTAATTAACTAAACACCTCTTAATATTAATCTATATCCACATTCTTCATAGAAAGCATATTCTCAATACTCAACTTTATTTTTTCATTAGATTCCTTCATTCTTTCAAATCCATTAGCTTCTGAATATTGTATATTATCATCTAATCGGTTCATATATTCTTTAAAGTTTTCAATATCATCCTTACAAAAATCAAACATTGAACATTCATAACACTTTGAAGTTTTTTCACATATTCCAGTTCCATCAGTTTTTGTACATTTTCCATGTATTAAATCAATCTCTTCTACAGGGCTTAAAGGATACTTGTCATATAAGTTTCCAATAATCTTATTCTGTTCCTTCAATACTTCATCCATGGCTTTAATTACAGTCTGATCTCTCAAATCTATATAGCTCATTATTGATTTTATTTTTGTATGGCCAAGCATCATCCTAATCATATTAGGCTCCATTCCATTATTAACATATTTAGTTGCAACTGTATGTCTGAAATGATGAGCCTTGAATCTATACAAACTTCCATTAGCATCTCTTATATCACGCTCAAAAGCCAGTTTATTGATGTGATATGAAAATGTCTCTTGTCCAATAGGCTTAATACCATCATATGTAAAAATATATTTGGAATCATTATTTATATTTAAAACCTCTTCTTCCTGCTTCAGTATTACTTCTGCAACACTTTCTTCAATTGGAATCCTGCTGAAATGGTCAGTTTTTGACTGGTAATATTCAATAAAATAATCACCTTCACCATCTTTCTTTACACATCCTATTTTCAGCTGACAAAGTTCATTAACTCTCATACCTATATTCTGTATTATAAATACCATTCTTCTTATGTATATTGGAAGATATTTCAGATTTTCATTTAGTTTCTTTATTACTGAACCTTCAATTGGTTTAGGAAGCGGATGTACTTTCTTTCCATAATCACTTTTATGTAAAAGTCTTTCCTTTGGCGTATAGTCCCATCCATAGAGAATTATGAGATTAAGAAATACTCTTAAGCATCCTTTTCTCTGGCCTTTTGTTGTTGATACCATATCCAATGTTTCAATATATCCAAGAAACTCAAGAACTATTTCTCTTGTAAGTTTATCAAGACTATCTATTTGGGGATATTTTTCATATAAAAATTTAGAAAATAAATTTATAGATTTAAGATCATCAATTATAGTTGAATACTTGCTAGTCTTCAGCCTCTCATATTCATATTTTTTTACTACTTCCTTTATTTTTGCCTGATATATATTAGCAAAACTTATAGTGTATCTTGGTCTTGCACTATTGAATCCGGTAATACTTATATCTAACTTACGTATATCCCACTTATCCTTATCACATTCATCTATATCTCCATTTAATGCTGCTTCATTTATATCAAAAACACGCCATATAAAATTTACCGTTTTATTATTTTCAATATATTCTTTAATGTTCATGTCTTTACAAACTCTCTTTGTCATGGTCTTAGTTCTTATTCCTTTTAAATCAAGATACTGAGTATATTTGTCTATCAATTTATCTTTATCAAAATCAAGAATACTCCCTATTTTCTTATGAAATCCATTAAAAAAATACATAAGATTATCAATCATAAATTTATCATGAAACATAATATGAATCTTTGTAATTTTGTATTCTATCAAATATGCACAGGCATTTTTTATTTCATTTCTAATACATGGTATACTGCATCTATTAAAATCTAATGTTCCTTTACCAAAGATTGTTTCCTTCTGCCTTTTTGTCAGTTCATTATAATATTTATGATTCTCCAATTTCCATACATCATCTTCATAAAATTTATCTTTTTTAATCCATATAAGATAATCATTCTTACTTTTTTTACTAATGGCCTTCAATATTATCGCCTTCTTCTATTGAATTAATTAACGTCTCAAGATTCTCTTTTATTTTAAGATTTAAATTAATCTGTTTTATAAGATTTCTTTCTTTCAATATTTCGATAAGCTTATTTGTTCTTTCTAACTGCTTTTTAAGTATGTGTAAATGTCCAGGAGTAGTCTTAAAATGTTCACATGTTAAACATACATTAGCATGAGGACACTGACCTAAGGAAACAGGAAGTGAACAGAATCCATTTGGCAGTGCCTGTGATTTAAGATTTTTCTTAAGCCACTGTACTTCAAAAATTTTTTCAGCTTCATCTCTATCTTCAAATAAAGTTTTACTCTTCTTTCCTACAATATTTATAAATTCAATATACTTCCTACGTTTTCTTGAATCTGATAGTTGAGTATATACAAGACTCATTTCTGGACTATTGTGATGAAGTAATTTTTGTATTACACTAAATGGAATATCTTTTTCTACAAGATTAGTTGCAAATGTATGCCTGTATTCATGTGGTCTAAAGATATATATGCTCCCATCAGAATTTCTTATATCAAACTTCTTTGTTATTAACTGCATTTTATCCTTATAAGTATTGGCTAAAATCGGTGATCCATCACTTTTAGGAAATAAATATATCTGTTCGTTGCCAAACTTCTCTTTTATAGTTTTTTGATAATTAAAAATCTTATAATATAAGTTTTCTGGTATTGGATTTGAAACCTCCTTTTTCATCTTTTGCATATAAAAAACGATATAATAGCCATTTTCATCTTTCCTTAGACATCCAATTTTAAGAATACAAACTTCGCTTACTCTCATTCCACAACAATATAAAATAAGAAACATTAAAAAATAATTTTCTGGTATGTCACTGCTATGATTTAAAATCTGCTCAATAACTTGCTGCTCTACAATATCGCCTTTCACTCTAAGTGATGATTTTAAAATATCATATTCAATATAGATGTGATTATAGTTAATTACTCCAATAGATATACAGTATTCAAAAAAATCTGATACCTCAAATAGTCTAATATTATATGTTTGATCTGCTATATTCTTATTTAATAGATTTTTCTTATATTCTTCTATATCATTTCTATTAATATCCTCAATATTTTTACATTCTAAGAATTTCATGAAATATTTTACTGCAACAAATTTGCTTGTAATAAAACTTATTGATAATTCTGTATTATAAAGAAGATGTTTTATATATTTTTTTACTATTTCCTTATTGTTAAGATTAAAAATTTCATAAAATCTGAACGACTTTAAATCACGACTTAAATTTATTCTATGTGCAGAAAGATTAAAATCCTTAACATACCATATATCTGGCTCTCTATTAAATGCTTTATTGTATTCATCAATAAGAAAATTTCTTATTTTATTAGGAATTCTTGCAACTTTATTTCTACATTTAATTATATCAACATAAATTTTTTTATAAGTAATACATACATTATTTTCTTTTAGATACTCTATATAACTCTTATCAAATTCATCATTAATAAATGATATAGATTTAATTTGTAAACTTTTTTCTTTCAAATTATTAAGATAATTAATAAACCATGTAAATGTACGGACTTCCTCTCTCAAACTTGAAAGAGATTGACTATAGTTACTAAGAAAATAATAAATGTAATATTTCATTTCTTTCTTTATATCTTCATTTATTATTTTACTGAAATCTATATACCTATACTGAGTCTTTTTATCATGTATTTTTTCTTCAATATTAGAAATCCCACATGTTGCTAAATCCCACCAATCTTCATTGGGAATTCCTATAAGATTATATATCTTATTTATTGGTGCCATAATCATCATCCCTAAACATAATTTTTATTCTTATGATTTATCAATCTAACCTACTAATCTTATTTCTTATTGCAATTCTTTATAATATCTGCATGTAAATTTATTTTTTCAAAATGAATTTCTATAAATTTTATTACAGCTTTAATTTTATTCCGTGACTTTATATCTTATTTATGTGTTTTATCTTGATTCTCTTCTACTTTACTCTGGAACTCATTAAACTTTTTCTTTTTATATTTATCAGATAAATGAACATAAGTATTTATAGTTGTCTGAATCTGCCTATGTCTCAATCTTTCTTTCACATCAACAGGATCCCATCCCCCAACTTCGATAAGTTCTGTTGCATGGGAATGCCTAAGCATATGTGGTGTAACCTTTATTCCACATTCACTGCTAAGCCTGTAAAAAAGTTTATGAATTGTTACTTCTTTTATTGCCTTTCCCTTGTGTGGACCTTTCAAATTAACAAATATATAATCATTGTCATTTTCAATATATTCTTTTTCAATATACTCACAATAAAGACCTACAACAGTTTGTGGTATTATCAGTTCTCCTTCAGATTTATTTTTAACACTGACTCCATTTTCTGAATTATCCCTAGCTATTATTTTAATCTTACTGTCCCAGATTACAAAATCACTCTTTCTAAGTCCTAGGGCCTCTCCAAGTCTTAATCCTGTTTCAAATAATAATGTAATGAGAAATTTATCTCGTATGTATCTGCAGTGATTTATAAGGACATCAATTTCTTCTCTTTTTATAACCTGAAGAGGTTTTTCTTTATCTTTTATTTTTAAAATTGAAGTCCTTATTGTTTTCTTCTTTGTACCCATTTCATATAGAAATCCTTTAAATGATGAAAAGCCTCCATTTTTATAAATATTGAGTTCTCTCATTTCTCCATTCCTGTAGAGGTACTCATAAAAAGAAAGTACTGCACTAAGTATTGCATTGATTGTAGCTGAGTTTCTCCTTTCTGGTCTTTCTGCATATTCAGTATATATAATTTTAATATCATATTTTGTAAGATAAGTTATGAATCCTGATAATATATCTAGTTCCTTATTGTCATCTGTTATGCATTCATATGTACATCCTATTTCCTGAAGATATTCAAAATAAATCTTCAAATGATAAGCATAGTTCTTCAATGTGTTCAATGCCATCCTTCTGCTATCAAGATATTTAAGATATCTAAGTACTGGCTCAACAACATTATCCTCACCATCAAGTAGCATATATCTTATTTTATTCTCTTTTGTTATGATTTTCTGAACGTACATTTTATCACCTGTGCTTATTAAGTATTTTTGTGTATTTTAAGTATTTTTATTTGTTAATTATAATACTAATATTGGTTTTTGGCAATAAAAATAAGCCACATGGATTTCATGTGACTTATTTCTCATTGTATCTTAATTCTTATTCATCAGACCACTACTAACATAAATAAATGTTACCAATTACATTATTTAAAATAAACTTATCTTATTAGATTGTTTTATATTTACCCTTTAAAACTTTACAACTAAACCCCCATAACTTCCCAATATACAATTGTATTATTTTCAAAATCCTGATTTAATAATTTTTCAAATTCATCTCTTGTATCACAAATCTCAATAGTAACTTTTTCAAAATTACTTTCTTCATTGTCATCATTTGAATTAAAATCAAATCTATCAACATATTCTCCATATCCATTTTTCAATAATAACTGACAGTAATCAATAAATCTATTTATTACTTCTTTAGTGAGAATCTTATAATCTCCATTACCTTTAACTGAATCTTTATATTCATTATGAAACCATTGAGTAACCCATAATTGCGAACATCCATTACTAAATAATATTATTTCATCATCTTCTATATCATACTCTTCATTATCATTTTCAAAGTATTCCTCTAATTCTTCAATTGTATTTAAACTTCTATTTCTATATTTGCTCACTCCTGATACAGTTCCCATTTTCATACCTCCACATCTTTCTATAATTGCTAATGTAAAATACTTAAAATACACATAATTATTATTCCAAATATAATAGCTTTACTACAAATTAAAAGCCTTCATAAAACGCATCTTGGTCTCTTCATCCTTGAACCACACATACATTCCATTCTTTGCCCTAGATAAAAGAACTCTATAGATATTTTTAATAATCTGCACTACTTCTTTCTGAAGATTAACTCCATTCTCTTCACTTACTGTACTTATAAAATCATTTATCTCAAGATATGAATTCTTATATCTTATCATCCAATGACCATCCTTTTGATTTTTATCTGCAACACCGCCATATTTTTTAGCTAAATCACTTATGAGATAGAACTGATCCTTAATTTTATTTAAGTCAACATTCCACTTTCCATCTCTCCAATAAAGGTCATCCCAGAATATAGCTGCAGTATAATCAAAATCCAGTCCCTGAAGAGTATAGATGCATCCCACTTCATCCAAGTGATGATTATACATTTCCTGATACCATTTATATTGCTTAGTAACATCATACCTATCCCTTGGAGGATTCCATGCCTTCTTGAAGCTGCCTATAATAATATCATTTTTATTAGTATCCCTTGTCCAATCCCAACAGAAAGGTGCCACCCACTTACACTGATGACTCTTATTCTTTTCCCTGAGTTCATTGTCTATGTCCATAAGGCTGTCCATCACTTCTAATTCATATAAACTATTTACATATGTGCTTTTACAGTCTTCTTCATCACTTAAAAATGTATTTAAATTTTCAATAAATCTGCTTCTGGAATTTGTCCTTAAATCAGTTTTCAATCTCATATTTTCATTATCTCTAGATAAACGCTTTATATCATAAACTTTTGATAATTCATCTATTGCATTTTCATAATTCTCCCGTGTACCCTCTTCACTAAAAAGAATTCTTTGAGAATCATCCTGAAGAATTATAACAATCCGTGTATTTCTTAGTAATTTATCTAATGTATCTTTCACATTGTTGATTCTATGTGCTTCATCAATTATAACAATATTCTTAGGCTTGTTTAAATTTGCTACACTATCAGTATATAAGGCAATTTTCGTATCAAATGTTGCCTGAATTACATCTCTGACAGTTGCATTTACCAGTGTATAAAAACAGCTGCTATTTCCAAACCTTCTAATAGCTCTTCTAAGCATTTCAAAAGCAAGGTAGGTTTTTCCCGAACCTACATTACCACTGATGACCTCTACAATTCTTTCACTGCTGTTATTCTTAATATTCTTCAAAGCATTAGAATATAGAGAAATGATATCCCTCTGCTCCTCAAGAAGTGTTACTGCCTCATTGCTATTTAAAATATTCTTTAACTCTTTAAGTCCATTTTCCCCTGTAGTATAGTCTCCATTATAAAATGCCCTGACATCTTCTAAACTGCTTTTATTTATGAAAATATTATTAAGCATAATTTTAAAGTCATCAATTTCATTGTTAGTAAATGTCAGATCATAGAAACTCTTTCTATAAATATCATAAGGCTTTTCAAAAAGCTGTTCTTTATCTTCAAAATTATGAAGGAATGCACATTTATAAACATGTACACTATCCTTTTCACAGAAAGTATGGTTCTTTTCTAAGAAACTGCTGTAAGTCTGAATCTGTGCTAATGGATGCTGCCTTTCAATATCATTACTATTAAGCTTTACTTTACATGGATTTTCATTTTCTGGATCATTATAAATCTGTACCCACTGCTTTAATTCCACAACAAGTACACATACTTCGTCATTTTTGTTTCTCCCTATAATGGTACAGTCAATTCTGTTTCTTCCTGCTGGCAATTCATATTCAAAAACAACAAAAAGATCAGCAAGTCCACATTCTGCAATTACGCATAATAACTCCGGAATAGAGTTTTCCCAGGACTGCTGCTCTTTTTCATTTTCTTCTGCAAATACCGATTTCAACTCTTCATCTGCTTCAACATTCTTTTTGAATTTCTCTAAGATTTTCTGCCCTAATTTCTTCTTTACTGCTTTCTCAGAATAATTCTTCGTAACATCAATTATGTTTGATACTTTGTCACAATATATATGCATAGCTTCCTCCAATTATATTACTGTAAATACCTTAAATACTAATTTTATTATACAGGATATAATGTAATTGTGACAATTATTGTAAAGAAAAAAGTTAAGATAAAATCATTCACTATTTTATCTCAACTTTAATACTTATCTTATTTTCCTCAATTAAGAAATCTTTTTATTAACATCATCTAATTAATTTATAATTTATATTAATTTAAACCTTTCATATAAATAAAAATATTAAATTTGTTAATTAACTTGTTTATATCTTACTTATATTCCACCCTACTCCTAAACAACCTCTCCGCCCCTTCATCCTCAAACCACACAAAGCAACCCTTCATGCCTCTGGATAAAAGAACTCTGTAAGTATTCTTTATCAGTTCAGTAAAATGTTCCTTTTCTCTTTTCACCATAACATCATAACAATGTTCCCTGCTGCCAATCCATCTGCTTTCATTCATGTCATACATGAGGTCCTTACCAACAATTACACCAACATAATCAAACTCGAATCCTTGTGAAGTATAAATACATCCAATCTGATTTATTCCATTAGGATCTTGTGCCCACTTTGGTGCTTTGGGAATATTATCTTTAAGATTTCTTATATCAGGATGAGCATTCCATGGTCTTTTGAAATCACCGATAACAACATCATTTATAAGATTGCCATCCTTATCAGGACTTTTTGACCACGGCCAGCAGAATCCAGCTACCATTCTTGCACAATACCCATCTTCTGCTTTTTCTTTTATCATTTCTTCAAGTTCTTTTGGAGAGGCTGCAATCTTAAATTCAAAGTCATCTCTTGAAGTATCATAAATAACATCTGGAGTTTTATTAATTCCTAGTGTATTATCAAGCCAGCTTACAAAGTTTTCTGAACCGCTGCATCTGAACTGTGCTTTGAGTTCATACTGAAAAACCTCATATCCATTTTCAAGTGCTTTTTCTCTTATATATGAAGTACTTCCTATTTCATCAGGTCTTACTTTCTGCACATCATCAATGAAAAATACACATACCTTTGCTGCTCTGAACAATTCATCTATCTGTTCCAAATCTGATTTATCTTCCTTTTTAGTGAACCTGTTGTTGCTTGTTTTTCTTATTCTGTGAGCCTCATCACATATGAGAATGTCCAACTCATTTTCTTCTGATTTCATATAGCTATTAAAATATTTACATGTAGATGCACTACTGCTTCCAATTATACTTCGTAGTGTTTCAGTAAATGCCCTTGAACCTGTTGCATAATTTGTTTTATATCCTTCCTTAAGAAGATCTGCCATAAGATTTATAGCTATAACAGACTTTCCAGTTCCAGGTCCACCTTTTATTATAACTACTTTCTTTTCACTACTTGTGCATGCACTTTCTGTAATACTTAATACTTTGTCATAAACAATCTGCTGTTCATCAATTAATACATACTGTGGAAGTCCTTTGATTACATCTGATACGTGATTCATAAGCTTCTTATCTGGCTTGAACTTTCCACACTCTATCTTCTTTAGTATATCCGTTCCTTTACCATTACCTACTTTATTGCCAATAAACTGTTCAAGTTTTTTTGTCTCATTTCTACTAAACAGAGGATAAATTCTACACACATCATTAAACTTATCATCAAGTACAGAATCATTTTCTTGAAATATATAATTATGTAAATAGGTACAGCCTTCTACCTTAATATTATTATTTTCATTATTAAAAACTGTGTGGACTGCCTTTAAATATTCTACATACTGTTTTGCTTGAACTGAAGGATGAAGAATTTCCTTTTGCAATCCTCCCACATTTGCATAAACCTCATTTCTTCCACTACTTTCATGTGTCTTGTGCCATTCCTTCAGTTCAATAACAAGTGCTTCATCATTATTCTCTTTGCTTTTACCAGTAACAATACAGTTGAGTCTTTTTGAAGTAAGAGGCAGCTTGTATTCAAGAATTACTCCATTATCTTTCAATCCAGCATTTCTGAAAATACTGCATAACTGTTCTAATGAATTCTTCCATGATAACAGTTCATATTCTGAAGGTTCATATCTATATTTATAGAAAAAGTTCAACTTCATCTTATCCATTATGTAATTTTTATCATTATCTAAAATAAACTGTTCTGCGCTGCCACTATAAAGCTTCATATTATTCCTCCGAATACTTCTTGTTAGATCCTTTAAATTTCTCCACACTATACTTCTTATTATTTTTCTCTATCTTTCTTTTAAGAGAATCTTCTAGATCAATCCCATACATCTGAGCAAATCTCAACAAAAAGAAAAATATATCTGCCGTTTCATCTTCAATATCTTCCCTCTTCTTAGGATTATCAAACATTTCTTTCATTTCCTCATTATTTTTAAATCTAAATAAAGATAATAACTCATTTGCTTCTGTTGATAACCCTATTGTTAAATCCTTTGGATTGTGAAACTGCTCCCAGTCCCTATCATCACAAAATTGTTTAATTATATCTTTCAATTCCTGTATATTAGCTTTATTATCCAAATTTTTCACCTCTAATAATTATATAATTTCTTTTTATAAGACATAAGCTGAATTGAATATAATATTTTTTCTCTATACTAAAAATACTACTCTTTTTACTTAATCATTGCCATTCTCTTCTTCAAATAATCAGAAAGTCCTTTATCTGTACAGTAAATATAACATCCCTTCATTCCCCTTGTAAGAAGAGTTCTGTAAGTATTTCTTATTATTTCATCAGCAAGTTCTACTGCATATTTAGGTTCTTTTTTGTACATTCCCTTGATTCCATTTAATGACTTATCTGTCTTTGCCCTTTGCGTAAAATCAGTAATAAGCTTTCCATCCTGGAATCTTAAATCATTTCCAATGATTACTCCTACATAATCAAATTCAAGTCCCTGGCATGTATGTATGCATCCACTTTCACTTACTGAATTTTCATCTATTGCCCATGTGGTTGAATTACCAAAATTCCACTTCATCTTAAAATCATGTTCTGGAATATCAATATCATACTCATTAGAATTTTCTCCACCTTTTTTAGTTATCCAATTCCAACAATATCCTGATACTATTCTTGATTTATTTCTTCCTTTATTCTTTTCTTCAATAAGTGATCTCATTTCATTAGGATCATCAAGTATTCTTAAATCATAGTTCATATCAAATCCATCAAAATTTGCTGTACTCTTAATTTGAAGAACATCATCAATCCATGCAAGATATCCATCTGAACCACTACATCTAAACTGAGATTCTAATTTAAGTTCTGTTACCTTTGCTCCCTTTTCCTCTGCAAACTTTATTATATCAGCTTTGTTTCCCACATCACTTGTAGTTACTTTTTGGAACTCATCTATAAAGAAAATTGAAACCTTTGAAGAATTGACTATTTCCTTCATTTGATTTTCGCCCTTGTTCTTAAACATTCCAGACTTTTCATTTAATCTATGAGCTTCATCTACTATAAGAACATCAAATTCATCAACCTGTGATTCAGTATATACCCCTGAACCTTTAAATAAATTTTCAATATCTTTCTTTTTAAATGCTCCTTTAAGCTTCTGATGATATACACTTCTTGGTGCAGCATTCTTTGTTACATACTGACATACATAATCAAATCTGCTAAGCTTTACAAGAAGATTTATTGCAAGTACAGATTTTCCTGTTCCAGGACCACCTTCAATTACAAATACATGATGTCCACTATTCTCTATTGCTTTTCTACTGTCTTTTAAAATAGTTTCATAAATAACCTTCTGATCATCAATCATCTTAAATTCATCATTTCCTTCAAGCATCATAAGAAGTGCATCTTGAAGTGACTTTGATGGTTTAATATTTCCACTCTCTATCTTTTTTATTGTTTCCTTAAAATCTGGTTTTTTAACATATGTCGTTATAAACTGTCTTAATTTTTTAACATCACCTTTTCCATATACAGGTGCTTTACTTGTATATTCATCATAAACAGAATCAAGAATCGGATCTGTTCCATTTCCTTCATATTTATAATTATGTAAATATGCACATGGATGAAGAATTAGATTGTTCTTTTCCACTGCATCATTATAATCCTCTATAAGACTTGCATAAGACCATGCTTGATAAGATGGATGTGTTGTTTCTCTTATTGCTCCTCCAAGAAGAGTCTTCACCTTTCCATCTTCATCATTTATAACTTCAACCTTCTGCCACTGCTTAAGTTCAAATATTATTACATTATTCTTCTCATCATCATCAAGTCCTGTCAACATAAAATCAATTCTTCTAGATGTTGCTGGTATCTTGTATTCAATTGCAACACCGCAATCATTATGAATATCTGATACATTCAAAACCTTGTACATATGCTGTAGTGAATTAACCCATGAATTCTTTTCACTATTAGAAGTTCTTCTTCCAACCTTTTCTATATAATTTTTTTCAAGAGAATCTACTAAAGTATCCTCATCCATTGCATTCATAAATTCACCTTTTGTTGCTTCATAAATAATCATTAGTCCATCCCCTTATTCCACTTATAATAAAAATACTTACCGTACCGTAAATACCTATTTAGATTATACAATATATAACTAAATGTGTACAAAAAATCCTCCTTAATTTTCATATGGAGGATTGATTATTATATATAGTTTAATTAGAATTAGGTTTTGATACACGACTATTACTGTCTTTTAACTTAACATACATTATCTTTAGGTATTTATCGAACCTTTAATAAAAATTAATATATGCTAGCGTAATCCTCAAGGGGCTTACGCTCAGACCTTGACCATTGCGTTAGCATACATTGGATAAGTGATAGGTTCTATAAGTAAAACTATGAATACAGTATTCCAATAAACTAAATATAATAATAGGAATGTATCTAAATATAAAAATAAATACTGGAACACACTATGGAACCAGTATTTATTAATTAACTAATTATTTGCTAGATCATACGCATCTAATATATATTTTTCCATATTTTTAATATCATCTATTGATTGTATATATATTCTTGATTCCCCAACACTTTTAGGTGCTTGTTCTACTATATAGCCAGGACAATTTTCTGTAGCATTTTCTACAGTTAACTTTGTCATAATATTTTTTTTACTTGCATCAAGATTAAATCTAATTATCCATCTTGTAGTATTTTTAAGATATATTGAAAAATAATTTGTAGTATCTTTATAGTTAACTTCTGAAATATCCCTATCATTTCTTTGTAATATATCTTTTACAATTTCAAATGCCTTTAATTCATCTTCAGTAGTTACTACTCCTTTTTTCCCAGAATCCTCAATTTTATTTTCATCGTTAACACAATTAACAACTTCCTCTTGAACATCCTCGGAATTTTCCTTTAATTCTTCTTGCTGATACAATCCTTTACTAACTATATCTAAAACTGCATTTGATATAGCTTTTTTAACAAGTGGTCTAAATCTATCAATTACATTTGAAGTTATTCTTGTTTCACTAAAATCTTTTATTATAAATCTTATAAATTCATCACTAGGATTTTTAAATAAATTTCTAAGACTTTCATTTAACGCTGATGTATATACTAATTCTTCTGCGTAATCTATTAATGATTCTTTATCAAAATTTTCTTTTCTAAGCCTGCTTAAATTTTCATAATCTGAATCCTTAAGATCTAATAAATTTAATATTAAAAATGGAGCATCATCCATAACATTGTTTGCATTTAAATCTGTAAAAAATCTATACTCAATACCATTTGTAAGAACCGCTAATTTCACATCTGTAGTGGAATTAAAATACCTTGATAATTGTGCATCATGATTATTTAAATTTTCATTAACAGATTTAGCTTCAATAAATATTATTGGTTCATTATCTTTAAATAAAGCATAATCAACTTTTTCTCCCTTCTTATTCCCAAAATCAGCACTATATTCTGCTCTTACTTCAATTGGATTAAATACGTCAAATCCTAACATCTGCACAAATGGAATAATTAATGCCTGTTTTGTCATTTCCTCATTCGTAATATGTACCATTCTCTCTTTTACTTGTACCGTTAATCTTTGTAACTCATCTTTAAACGCCATACTTTTTCTCCTCATAAATTTATTTATGTAAAACGTCGTTTTGCTTACAGTTAAATAATATCACAAATTATATGTTGATTGTATAATTCACGTCGAATTTTCAATGTTTTTTTACTTTATATGTAATATTTACACTGCAAAACCATTTCATCACTAATTATTTAACATTAAATTAAACTTAAATATTTCTAAATAAATGTTTAAGTTTAATGCTAAACCACAAATGCTATTCAATAGTTCTCATATTACATATATACATATCAGGAGGTGATACCTATGGAAGTTAATGAATTAATTAACCTGGTAGTAAACAATGGCTTTCCAGTTGCAGTAAGCTGTTACCTGCTGATTAGACTGGAAAAGCAACTGAGTTCTCTGTCAGCTTCAATTAATAAACTTAATACCATAATTTCTACTAAACTTGGAGTTGTTATTGATCCTGAAGAGGATAAAAAAAATGACTCTGGGAATGTTGCATAAAGATAAAGGTAATAAACATATTATTTTTGATATGTTTACTACCTACCCACTTTATTAGAATTTCACACTAAAAAAATCGCAAACTCAATCTCTTGAATAATACGATTTTACAATTTGCTATTTAATTTTATTGATTCATGATTTAAGAACATTTTGAATTACCATATTACTTATCAATCACATATATGTTGGGTCTGCTCCAAACCATGTTTGTACATCATTTTCATCAGTACATTCATTAATCCAAGCTATACCAAAAATAAGTTCATGAGATTTAGTAGTTGGTAATATAATGTATCCCATTCCATTATCTAAATATATACTGTCATAATCATAGCTGCCAATTCTTTCTCCAGTATTCAAATACCCAGTATCACATTCTATTCCAATTGATAATTTGATTTTATCTTGATAAAACGCTTGGCATTCTAATCTTTCTCCAGATTCAGGATAACTTTTTGTTTTGCTACAATCCATATCATCAATTACACAACAAATTAAATGTGACAAATTATCACTTTCATATTCTACTACTATTTTATATCTGCCATTAATTTCAGAAAGTAATCTTATATTATTATCTAACTTTATCGCATTATATTCTATCTCAACGTCATTGTCATATATCGTTACTGAGCCTAATGGTGTTATCAATTTTCCCATTAAAATCACCTCACAAGATTTAATTTAATTACTATTATAAATCAATTATATAGTATTTTGTAAGATAGCATCATTCAATTTTCAATGAACATTTTTATATTTTTCTACATCATATCTGCATATAGTGCACTATTACCTATAAAACAAACTTTAGCAACTTTGGTCTCAAGCTGCCTTAGTAACACCCAAGAGGTCTAATTTTTTACCATCTTTCTACTTTAATTATAGGTAAATTTTCATATTTTTAAAACAATAAAAGGAGTTAAAATAGACTCTCTGCACATCATACAAATATTTTTATTGTTACATCAATATTTACCCAAATAATATAAGCCACTTCAGCAGAGGTCCATTTTTTGTGTTTATAACTCACTCCACACCGACCTGTTCTGTTCTTACAAAGGATTGAAATAATTCTAATGTTACTTGTTATTATTCTGATTTTCTCTTAAACATCTATAATCTTTTCTCCATCTGTTCCACTTATAATTATTTCATTTAAATCTAACTCGCTATGCTCACACAAAGGAAACCTTTGAGCTAAAGTTCAAAGCTAAATCTATGATGAAGCTGACGCTTCATCACCCCAGGACCTGCAGTTAATTTTACGTTCTATTTTTAAATTATGTAGTCATCAAAATTCCTTAATCTTTGGATTTATCTTAAATAACCTTAATGTTTTAATTCTATTTCCTATACTATATCTGGTATACGTATTTTATAAAGGACATGTACTTTTAAGCTTACTGCTACTATTACCACTAGTATTATCGTTAATGTTAATAATTATATTAATTCTTTTGGCACCTTAACCATCACCCACAAAAAGGACAGGTTATTACCTATGTTTCCTAAGTCCACATATTGTCTTCCTGCAAGTGTTCAGAAGCCAAATGTAGACAAAAGAAACAAAAGGATTAAACTAGTTCTTTTGTAGGTCCCGATGGGGTGCATTCTTAATACTATAGGAATAGATACATATAAATATGTATGAAGAGGCATATGTTTCACTATGGATTACTCATTAAAAATTAATGTCCTGTTTTACCGTTCTGTAGTGAAATCATAATTTTGTGAATCAATGAGTAAATGCTTGTTTTACTGCGTAATTGCTCTTCCAATGCATGCATTTCCAGATGCATTACTACGTATAACAAGCATTTAAAATCATAATGTAAGTGTTAATTATTTGCTCACTACGTGCAGGCGTTATGGTGGCGGGGGCTTGGACTTGCTACCAGGGCAGCAGTTCCATCTTGTACTGGCAGAAACGGTCCACATCCGAGTATAATGCCATTATTCCGTCAAGACATACCACTGCCTCTTTGTGGTATTCCTCTAGGGATGGCAGAGGTAAGTCATTGCTCCATAATGACTTTTTATACTCTAATATGTGGACTCGTGCCTGCGTGTACAAGACCGCCCCCAGCTTTTTAAACTTCTAATTATTAAACACTAAATCTTAAAAAGAAATCTTTACACATTGGATTACGGTGCAAGGCCTGCGGCAGCAAGGAATTATTTTATAATTTTTATACTGCACTATATTATTCTTTTTCTTTTATAAACTTCCATGAACATTGTAATTTCACTCCTGAAAATGTCAAAGGAAAGTGAATTGTACAAGCATATGCTTGCACACCTTTGACATTTTCATGCGCTTCATTCTTTAGGTGATAGGAAGTTTAAGGGTAATTATGCTTATAGCTTGTCCTTTTAGTTTTTTATTTTAATGCTTAATTCAACCATAATTCATAATTACGTACATAATAAAAGGAGCTCCCGCTCCTTTATTTAAAATGGTAATCTTGATTCTGCTAAATCTCCTATTGTCATCATATACTCTTCATTTAATTTTATTTCATCAGTTATTGCTTCATCCTCTTCTTTTTCCCAGTCAATAACCATATATTCTTCAGGCCATTTCTTCTTACAACTTAATGCTGATTCTTTCCATGGATTAATATTAATTTTTTCCATAAAGAAATTCCCGCTTCTTGCCAAAAAATCATAATATCCAATTTTCACTGCATATTCACTATATTTACCACCATCAAAATGCATAAAATATTTTCCGTCATTGCTTCTATAAAGCCATTCATATGTATAAATTTCATCACTTCTCTTACTTTTGTATCTCACCTCAAACAATAATTTTGAATTTTTCAAATCAAACTTCATTTTGAACAACCCTTTCTTTTATACCATTTTTTGTCCCCCTCTTAATAAACTTCCCTATTTATATTATTTCCATTATCTCAACTTTTTATACATCTTATTTGATTATTTCCACGCTTCAATTTTTCTATATGTTTCATAGTTTATGAATTTACAATTCATTGGATGGCATTTTGCTTGCCTTTGAGCATTTCTAGCTAATACATTAAAATCAAATTCATCCATATAATAAGCACCTTCACCACATTCAAAAAATAAATAATGTGACATTTTTATCATCTTTTCATTTACCGTTCCTGGAACTAAATGAAGTATATATTGACCATCATTCTCTAAATCTTTGTAAAAATACTCATATGTTATAACACCCTTTTTCTCTTCATCAAAATACTGCATTTCATACATTAATTCTGTCTCCATTAAATCAAAACTCAATAGACTCATAAACTCCAGCTCCTTTTATTCCCTCTTTAATATTTCTCCCTTATTTATATTATTTCCACTTTCATTAATTTCTATACATAAAAGTGCATAAAAAAATTCCCTAGTGGGAATAATAAATATATAACAATGAAGGGATTTGAGAATATGAATTTTAATGAATGGTTAAAAAATGAAGAAAGTATTATTTCAAGAGATTATTTTGAAGCACTACTTGATACTCTGCCACCAGATGGAAAAAGAAAAGTAAAGTCTTATTATATTGAAAAATACAGATACTATGTAAAAACTCACCCACAAGAAAAATATGAACAGATAGAATTAAATATAAATGAAAGAGCTTACCCCTTAATAAAATAAATTCTATATTTTTCACTTAATATGTTTAAAATAATTTAATCTATCTAGAATTATAATATAGCCCAATTTTTCTTTTTAATCATATAAGATCCCATAAGATAGCTGCAATGTTTTCAGCTATCTTATTTTTATATTAATTCAGATACAATTATGAACTACTACATAAACTATGATTTATTACTCATATTATGAGACAAGCCATATAGTGCTTTTGGGGGCAGAAAATAAAACTGCATAAAAAATAAATGTTGTAAAGGGTTGAACGCATGTGAGTGCCCTTTATAACATTTATTTTCTTACTGCTATAATTGTAATGCCCCAAAGTATAATTGTTTCTTATTTCTAATTATACGTAATGTTTAAAACATTGTATTAATCATTTATTCCAAAGTGAAGAATAAGCATCTTACCATTAAAAATAAATATTATATCACTCCCTGAAACTTCTCCAAAATATTCTGTAATACTACTATAACAATTGTTAATCCCTGAACCTAGAACTCCAAAGTGTTCATTATTTATATATTTATTAATCATATCTATGAATTTTATTTTGTACAAATTAGTACTTAATTTTACATTTCGAGTAAAATAATTTGTAAAAATTATTTCCAATGACTCTTGCCATTTATCAATTCTTTCAAAACAAAGTGATTTTGGTTTTTCATTAGAATTACATATTTTCATTATATAATTTTCTCTAGTATTTAGCCTATCCGTATCACTATTAAATTCAATTTCATCAACTAAATAATCTGGTCCTTCATAATTCCCATTATTTATAGCCTCAAATGCATTCACATACCCTTTAATTTGTTCAAGAAATTCGTTCATATTTGTATGCTCCTTTAAAACAATCTCACTACAATATAATTTACTCTTTTAAACGAATTATAATATAAATTGTAAATATTACATTATTCACTTTTCAAATATTATTAATTCCTTGCTTAGTTAAATCAGCAATCAAAGTATTACAATATATAAGTATTAATCTTCTTGCCTTTTTCTAATTAATTTAAGATGATATCTAACTTTTTATCCATTTGTTTATTTCTGTCTATAAACTTCTTAACTTCTTTTATCACTTTAAATATTCCTATTATTATCACAATTATTAGTCCAACATTAATAAAGTTAAAAAGTATTACCATACCATCAATTTTCATAATTTTCTCTTTAAATAGTATAAATTTATAATAATATTCCTACAATCTACAATTACACACTAATTATATTAATATGTTGTAATAATCTATAGCAAAAATTGAGATTATAAATATAGAAATCACCAAACTTAAACATGCTTGTAAAGTGTTGTATTTTCTATACTCTAGAAACATAACAAAAAACATACCTCCTAGCAAAAGTTGAGAAACATTATTTACCCAATTTAATAGATTTGTTATTTCAACAATTGCAGTAATAATTACTGCAATACTTAAAATAATTCTAAATACAAATAGCATTTTTTCATACATTGTCCTATCTTCTAACTTAGGAAGTTCAGTATACTTCAATTTTAATTATACCTCCGCTGCAATTCTCTTTTGTTTAATTATAACATATTTTTTAAATATTACTTTATTCGGTTTAAAATAACTTTTTTATATTGCTTGTATACTATTTGATTTTACTTATTTTATACATAGACTACATATAATCAATGTAGTCTATAATTTAATTATTTTAATATGTTTTTTTCACTATATGTTGCCAATTCCATGGCAATTGATAACTTTTAATATGTTCAAAATTAATGACCTTAAGATATCCATCCACTCCAGTTTCAATTATTATTCTATCATCTCCAACATAATTGTAAGGTCCAACGAATGGATGAACTATAAGTTCTGATCGAATTAGATATCCACCTTCACTTTTTCTTTTAATGTTTACTATATCAACGCTATCTTGAAAAACTGTTGGCTTTTCAGTTAAATATTTTTGATAGTAATTGTTCACTTCTTTTTGTATATACGGAACAAATAAACAAATAATTAAATCTTGATATATTTTATCCATTGAATCTTCAGGCAGTTTAGATACTTCTTCTTTGGATAGTTCTTTTGTGTCTAACGCAAAAGATTTATCTGCATAAAAGAGACCTGTTAAACACAATATAAAAATTAATATTAATGTTATTTTTCTCAATCTAGCCTCACACTCCAATATGTTTTTTAAGTTAATCTTTAAATCTTATAAATTTTAATACCGATTCTACTAGCGCCCCATAATAATTAGCTGCAAAGTATCTTTCTCTAACATCTTCTGTTCTTAACTTTACTAATTCTATCTTCCTATATACACTACTATAATTTACTTATTATAATCATATGTTTTACTGTAACAACTTTGATTATTCTAACTATTTTTATAGTAATTTAAGTTATATTGCCATATAAAAGTAATAGATAAAATACTATAAATACGGTTTAGTTTCTTACACTATATTCTCTTCATAATGTGTATCATCTAATTTCAAACTCTCTAACCTTCCTAATTTAATTGCAATAATTTATTCTAAAAATTTCTTGCTGCCGGCAGGCCTTGCACCGTAACCTCAAGGGTTAAGATTCCTTTTTAGGATTTATTATTAAAACATTAGAAGTAAAATCTGGGGGCGTTCTTGTACCTGCTGGGGCCTGTATACTGAAATGCATAAAAAGTCTCTTACGAAACAACGCTATGCCTTTGACTTCCCTAGAGGAATACCACATATGGTCAATGGTATAGCTTGACGTAGTAAGAGGCATTATGCATGAAGGTGGACTGCTCCTGCTAGTACAAGATGGAACTGCTGTTATTACAGCAACTCCAAGCCCCCAACCTCTACCGCCTACACGTAGTGCGCTAAGATTAAACATTAAAATTATGATATTAAGGACTTGTTTTATGTAACAATGCTACTGTAAAAGTCCGCAGGACATTGAAAGTGCAATTGTGAAGTAAGGAAAGTCCTGTCTCATTGATTAACAAAATTATAATTTCACTACATACCTGCAGCAAAAAATATTATCTTCTTTTAAGTATTACATTAAATAAGGCATGTACATTTCGCTAAACAAAGTTTTCCGAAGTATGCATGCCTATAGGTTTATATAAATATTAAGTTTCATTTTGAACAACTTTTTCTTTTAATATTTCCATAAAGAATTATGGCTTGTATATTATCGGAACAACGGCTTGTTTAGCGTAAGTGTACTTGCCTTTAAGACCCTATAAATAATACAAAGTTCTATATTTCAAGTATATATGTAGCAAAAACATTAATATATAATTTTAAAGTCTTTAATATATATTTACTTTATTTAAATAAGGATTTACTGCAACTTTAAATGCACCTGAATAACGAATGAAGCTTTAGCTTCATCTTATGAAATTAGCTTTGTGCTTTAGCTCAAAGGTTTCCTTTCCAAATATTGTTTAACTTTTAGTTGTATAAATAATGGTAAGTTTATAAATGGCTACTCGTAATTTTCTATATTCTATATGTCAAATGGTTCACTCATTGAACTTCAAATAAATCTTGCAAGTAATCTTCTTCAAAATAATTATCAGTTAAATTAAAATTATATTCTAAACCGAAAGAATTATGTTGTATATTTTTATCACCTATTTGAATAATATTAAACAATTTTTTTTCATCATAAGTGATCTCTGTCTTCATTCCTAAAATCTCATTTATTAAATCTTTTAATTTCAATGTTTTTCCATCAGTATGTTTAGACATTAAATATAACAACATATATTCAGAAACAATATGTTTATCATCACAATGATATTGTATTCTTTTATCAACAAAAATATAAAAAATTTCTGGCGAATTTATATTAACTGCCATATTATTTTTTTCAAATAATTTATTGATATGCTTTGGATCTAATTCTAAATATTCTTTATGTTTTCCTAGTTGTTTTTTATAAATTTTATCACATGAGTCAATTATATTAACATAATTTTCTCTATCATAAGAATAAAAATTCTCTTTCCATTTACATTCAATAACAATTAAACAATTTGATTCCTTATCATACATAGCAAAATCTATATCACTCTTCATATCGTCTCCAAATGAAGTCTTTACATCTTCTAAATTGTAATTGTATCCCATTGAATAAAGAATATTCGAGTAAGTTTTAGCTTTTTTATAAAAACTCTTTTCACTTGTTTCAGATATTGTTCCTTTTTTATTGTGATAAGTTATATCTTTAAATTTGTGACCATTTGTAATTGAAAATTGAAAATCATTAAGTATAAACGACGTCATCGAAAATATAACTCTATTACCATATCTTATAAGTGGAAACTCCTGTAACCCTCCCATCTTTTCACAATCGATTGATAGATAATCCACATATTTTTTTATATCCCTTTTATCTATATTTGTTGCTTTATAAATTCTGTTCACTAACTCATTGTAATTAAATTTCAATAATAAATTTTTCTCAAACTCCTGCATTATAGATTGTTTGTTTACACATTTTAACAAATTCACTCTGCTTAAGTAGTAAAAGTATCCAATTATTTTTTTATATTCATCAATATCATTTATAATTTCAGATTCGATATTCCCACCTAATTTATCAATATCAATTGAAACTCTATCTATAGATAAATCTAGTAACTTCTGATCAATGTTATCATTCAATTCATTGACTCTTTTTAACATAGCCCTATATTCTTCTTTTTTAAATATCATAGTTTCTAATAAATTATAATTTAGCATAATATAATAATTAATTTCCATAGAATCATCTATCTCATTCTGAAAATCCTCATCATACATTCCATAAAAATATATTTGTTCTTTTATCATACTATCCTGAATTGATCTTTCTGCTAATTTATAATTATTTTCATAAACTTCAATTAATTTAAAGCCCGAAACACCTCTTCTTTTTTTTAACTCCATTGAACTGAAATAATCTTTGTACATTTTTATTATTTGATTGTAATTATTACGGAAATTTTCCAAGGTATCTAAATTAAAAGTAAATTTTTTTATTTTTTTATACTTTCTTTTTTTCATTTCTTTTATAAACCAAGAAACTGCATACAAATTTTTCATTTTTTCTTGATGATAATTTGGAAGTATATACTCCATTAATTTGCTTTCATTTTCAATATTCGCTTCAATCAATTTTTGTTGTCCACTTAATAAATCATATTCAAAATAATATAATGGATAATATAATAAAAATCCAATTTCATCTTTATAATTTTCATAATATTCGTTTAGAGAACAATTTATTTTATTTATAACAAATTGTTCAATTTCATTCCTTAGAAGATATTCTTGATGTTTTTCCATAAATCTCATCCATTTCTTTTTTATTATTCTCAATCTATCTGTTGTATTTCACTTAAATAAATTCATAATTTCTAAAATAACAATTACTTCAACACGAATCATATAACTGTAAAAAAATCTATTATTTTACCATTTTAAGAATCTGTTATGCCAATGCATTTATCTCATTTAAGCATGTTATCTTATTCATTTCTCAATATGCATAATGCAAGAATATAGATATAACATGTCCCATTTTAATAATACCATCATATTCTAATTATTTAAATCATACATTTTGCTATATTTCGCAAGAGTCTAATTCAAAAGTAACTCCATTTTTTAGACACATCTTCTTCGAATTTTCTAAACCTATTTTTTTACTAATATTTTTAATTCTTTTAGTATCTTTTTCATTACATGAATTACCTACATACACTCTTTTAGCTTTTATACCACAATCATTACATCTAACTAACTCACCATTAAATTTATCTGGTTCAGATTTTGCAAAAATTATTCTATATTCTTTTTCGTAACTCCATGAACTATTTTTTGTAGCATTTATCAAATATATGTATGATATATACTTCATTGCATCATCAAAAGTTTTAGCATTCATTGCATGATGATCATTTCTCTCTTCTTGTCTATTAAGATTATAAAATGTTTTAACCATTTGTACTATTAAATTATGATTTTCCTGTCTTGTTTCAGTATATATTACAGGATAAATTTTTTTAGGATCACTCACCTCATATTCTACACAAAATCCTTTATGATTATTAGCATAATGCGCCCACATAGGCATATTTTGTATTATTCCACTAAAACTGCATATTCTTAATAAATTCTTTTGCTTTTCATACATAAGCTTAGTTATTTCTATCTCATCATTTTTACAACCTTCATTTTTCATCTTCATATCATCTATATACATAGCACCAAATTCAAATGGATCATTTAGATTTGTATATCTGGATACCCAAATTTGATTATTTTCTAATGCGTTAATTTTTTTTTCATTTTCATCAATATTATCTGATAAATATATATATTTATATAAAGTTTTAGGAACTAAAGTATTTTTATATAAATCTGCTTTTACTTGACCATGTTCTTCTAAAATTCTTATATATTTTTCTAACTCTTTTTCTTCCATAACTTTCCTCCAAAATACTATTCATTTTCATAAGCTTGATATATACCTCAATAATCTATATTCTGTTTTATCAAGCTTATTACGTTATCAATAGTTATTTCATCATGCTAAATATTTAATGCAATTGAACTGCCCATTATAGACATTAGTTGAATAACATCTTACCGTCATTAATTTGACTATATAATTCATTATAACTCATGTTTTTCATATATGTAATAATTAGCCATTTCAGTTGATCCATTAATTAACTTACTTTGACTCCAACATTTTTAACTTTGCCATTAACTTTAATGGCTTGTATATTATCGGAACAACGGCTTGTTTAGCGTTAAGTCTACCTGCCTTTTCATTAACCTCAAATAATACTGTCCTCTATATTCCAAGTATCTATGTAGCAAAAAACATTATCTTTTATTAAGTATACCTTAGTTAAACATATTCCTCTACATGCATAAGCATATGCATCTATATTCTCTAGTTTTAGGACTGCACCACATCGGGTACCCATATAAAGGACTAGTTTAATGCGTAGACTTTCTTTGTCAATATTTCTTTGGAGCTTGCCGTAAAAGAAATGTGGACTTAGAAATTATAGCTAATAACCTGTACTTTTATGGGTGATGGTTAAGGTGCCAAAATAATCTTCTTTTAACTCCATATTAAAACCTGTCCTTTAAAAATTACGTATACCATATATACTAATTATTACTACTATTCTAATTATGTATTATATATTTCTATTACTATTAAAGAATCCATATGTTATATTAACTTAATCAAAATAAAATGAAGCCCCAGCTTTATCATATGTTCAGCTTTGAGCGATGGCTCAAAGGTTTCCTTTGTTTGAGCATAGCGAGTTAAAAATAAATAAAATAATTATAAGTAAAATAGAAAAGATAGTCTGCAAAATAATGCAGACTAAAACAACATGACTACACAAACAATAGAATTATTTTAATCCGCTGTCAGAACAGAACATGAATATGTGAAGTGAGTTAAAAACACAAGAAATGGACCTCTGATTAAGTATGCTTCTATTACACATATACTTTACAAGCAGATAGTCCATTTCACTCCTTAAATAAACCTATTCTTTCATAATATTATTTATACTATCCTTAAAGTCATTCTCAACATAAGCAATTAATCCTTTATAACTCTTACTACAATTTAGAAAACCAACAACATATCCAATAGCTCCACCTCCAATAAAGATAGCAACTAAAAACCCTATAAATAAAAATGAACTTAAAGTATTTAAAATCTCTTCCATAAATCCTCATATAAACTTTTTTATTATTTATATTACTTGCCATATTAGAACTTTTTAAACATACATGTACCACTTTTTTTATTTCTCCATATATACATAATGAAAATTAATTCAAGGAGGTAATGTAATATGGCAGTTAATAAAATCGCAGATAGTGCAAGTTTTGCAATCGAAGTAAGAAAGGGTACTGATGCTCTTGGTAATCCTACTTACAGCAAAAAATCTTTTTCTAATGTAAAAGATGGCATAGATCCTGAAAAGGTACTTGCTGTTGCAAATGCAGTTAAATCAGTTTTAGCTGATGAAACTAGAAATGTCTATATGACTGTAAGTGATCAGTTAGTACAAGGATAATTCAATTGATACCCCTTGTGGGTATTAATTGTGAACATTTGATAATCTATTGATTATCTTTAAAACCTACAATCTATAAAATTATTTTGAGGAGGAAATTTAATATGGAATATATTTTAACTTTAACTTTTATGACTGAAACTGGTAAGAAAAATTCTCTTACTATCTCTGGTGTTAAGGAAGATGTTACTTCTGAGCAAGCTAATGCTCTTATGGATAATATCATTTCTAATGATATCTTTGAAACAAAGAACGGTGCTTATATAAGCAAAGTTGAAGCCAAGCTTACTGAAAGAAAAATCACAACTTTTGATGCACAATAATCACATAAAAAATCCCATCAGGCATATTCTACTGATGGGATTTTTTTCTTTTTACTATATAATACTATTAACTCTTAAATTACCACGAATATAATATTAAATTAAATTTAATATTACTTTCTCTATCTCTAATCTAGTTAAATCAGAACCTTTTTCTTTTTTTGCTGATATTATTGCGTTCTTTACATTGCTTACATTGCTTGATGTTACTGTTGTTATTCCAAGTGTTTGATAATAACTTATACTTGTTGTTCCCTTATTTACATAACTCAAAGTATTTATAATAATATTTACATTCTTACTAATTTCCGATTCTTTTAATATTCCTTTTTCTTTCAAATACCAATTTACATCCTCTAAGTTTTCTTCTTTTACATTTGTTATCCCTAGCATTTTATAATCATTCAATGTTCCTTGTCCACCAATTATTTTTTTAATTGCAGCTTCCCTTTCATTAGATGCAGATTCTGCAACTTTTCCTATTTCAATTCTTGTTAAATTAGACCCTTTTTCTTTCTTTGCCTCTATTATCGCAGTTTTTACATTACTTGCATTACTTGATGTTACTACTGTTATTCCTAATGTTTGATAATAGCCTATAGTGGTTGTACCACTATTAATATTATTTAATGCAGTTACTATAGCATTTACATTTGTTTTTATTTGAGATTCATTAGTTATTCCTTTTTCTTTTAAATACCAGTTTACATCTTCTAAATTTTCTTCTTTTACATTGGTTATCCCTATCATTTGATAATCATTCAACGATCCTTGTCCATCAATTATTTTTTTAATTATTACTTCCCTTTCATTAGATGCAGATTCTGCAACTTTTCCTATTTCAATTCTTGTTAAATTAGACCCTTTTTCTTTCTTTGCCTCTATTATCGCAGTTTTTACATTACTTGCATTACTTGATGTTACTACTGTTATTCCTAATGTTTGATAATAGCCTATAGTGGTTGTACCACTATTAATATTATTTAATGCAGTTACTATAGCATTTACATTTGTTTTTATTTGAGATTCATTAGTTATTCCTTTTTCTTTTAAATACCAGTTTACATCTTCTAAATTTTCTTCTTTTACATTGGTTATACCTATCATTTCAAAGTCACTTATTGTCCCTTTTCCATCAACTATTTTTCTAATTGATGCTTCTTTTTTATTAGGCAATTCTATTATTATATTTTGTATTTCTGTTCTTGTTAAATCAGATGCTTTTTCTTTTCTTGAAACCAATATTGCATTTTTTACATCAGTTGAATTACTTGATGTTACTGTTGTTATTCCTAATGTTTGATAATAACTTAAAGTCATTGTTCCATTATTTATATTACTTAATGCACTTACTACTGTATTTACATTACTTTTTATTTGAGACTCATCAGTTATTCCTTTTTCTTTTAAATACCAGTTTACATCTTCTAAGTTTTCTTCTTTTACATTAGTTATACCTAATATCTGATAATCTGATAATTTACCTTGTCCTGCAATTATATTTTTAACTGCTGTTTCTTTTTCATTTGCTGCATATTCTACAACTTGTTCTATTTCTGTTTGTGTTAAGTCAGATCCCTTTTTTTCCTTGGCTGCAATTATTGCATTTCTTACATTCGCTATATTACTTGATGTTACTTTTGTTATTCCTAATAATTCATAATCAGCTATAACAGCTGTTCCTGAATTTATATTTTTAATTGATTCATCAATACTACCTTGAACTATAACTGTTATAGTATCATCTCTATATTCTGGTCCCTGATAATTTGGATCTAAATTTACTGTATATGGTTTATATGCTCTTACCCTTATTGTATTAACTCCAGTATGTAAATTCTTCAATTTATATGCTGTATAGTATGCATTTCCTTGTTGAGAAAAATTATACGTTTCACATTCTATATCACTTTGATCTACAAAAACTCCATTTACATAAACATAAATTTTTGTATAAGCTGTAGCTATATATTCAGTATCAATAATAACATCTTTTCCTTTTAATATATAATTTTGATCTATGGTATTTGGCGTCTTTAAAGTTTCGGCATCTATTGCTTTATATATGCTAAACTTCCAATTATAATCAATATTACTTGCATAAGCATCTATCGGAATGCTTATTCCAATAACTAACAATATAGTAATTAATGACGCAACTATTTTTAAATTTGCTATTCCTTTTTTATTTTTATCCATTTATACTCTCCTTTTACTTTTTGTTCTATTTTTTATCGATATATTTAATAAATACTTTAATTTTACAGTTAAACTAATTTATTCATAACACGATAATAATTGTATACATAAAAATTTATATACTAAAAGGAGTACTGATTATGAATAATTTTTTAATTAACAATTCAACCAATTATACTAATACAAATTTAATTAATATTGATTCTACTAATAAAATAACAAATAAAAGTTCTTCTGATGAAATTACTACATCTGAACTAAGTAGCTCAATTAAACTAGATTCTGATAAAGAAAATATTCTAAATAAAATTAATGCAAATGATGCTTTTAATAAAACACTTGATGAAACTGACTTTTCATCAAAAGAAGAACGTATAAATCTAATCCTTGAATATGGAAGAATTACTAATCAAATGCGTTATCAAGGATACAATGTTCCAGATTTTGATTTGGATAATTCTGATTCAAAAACATCTTCATTTTTACCTTTTATTTCAGAAATGAAAGAATTTTCAAAAACTCATTTTTCTACTGGTGATCATCTTGTTAGTTCTGATGCTTTTTTAAATTTTTGTGATAAATTCCAAGAAAATTTAAAAAAGTATGATTGTTTTTAACCTATCTTTAAAAATGTAGAAATACATATTCTGAAACAGCTACAAAATAAGGGTATTACAATTAATCTCTGTAATACCCTAAATATTTTCTATTTTGTTAAATTTTACTGAATTATTATCTCATATTTTCTTTTAAAACATAACCATATCTAAATTCATTCAATCCACTAATCCCATTTATTTAACAAAACTATTAGCTCCCTTAATCATAAGTTCCAATTCCCTATCTGGCTGCCATTCAATTATTATCTTTCTAGCAGCTTGAAACATCTTTACAGAAGTATTCTTGTATGAATTAACATCCATAACTCTTTTAAAATCACGCCATATACTACTAAATGCTTTTTTATTTAATTCCCTGTAAGCTGGTGTATTTTTTCCACCAAGTATTGCAACAACCTTCTTAACTGCTAATGTTCTAAGTTCTTCCTGCTGACTGTAATCAATGGTCATATTATTTTCTAACTTTTCAACTCTATCTGTAATTTCAAGTGTACGTTTATCTATGCAAAATATAGCTTTAAGTTCTGGTGATATCTCCTGATCACTAATTGAGTATGTTCCTTTTTTTCTTATCTGTGGAAGAACATCTACTGCAAGCCATTTTTGAAATTCTTGAGCTGCTTCATTATTTGCTTTCATTCCAAGTAGATAAAATAATGATTCAGGAATATAATCATCTTTCCCAACAAGTTGGGAAAAGTTTAATTCATTTAAATAAGCATTTACAGTTTCCCATCTTACATAGACTTTACCACTTTTTATTTGTACCCACCCTAATCCTCTTGCAGCATCTTCTGCATTAATTGATATGCTGCCATCATCATTAAGTATTGCTCTAACTTCTCCAAATTGATCTGAAGAAAATATACTTATATTATCTTTATTCTCCATATAACATCACCTCTCATACTTCTATTTATTCAAGGATTTTCTACACATCCTGCATACATATAAATTTTTATATTCACTAATATCTTGTTCACCACCACAGAATATGCAGCCATTTCTATATTTTTTAACAATAACATGACTTCCTGCATCAATAATTGTCACAAAATCTTTATCATTGATTTCATGCCTTTTTCTTATTTCCTTTGGTATAACTATTCTTCCTAAATCATCTAACTTTCTTATAATTCCTGGTCCAAACATATCAATCTCTCCTTTTATATATCATGTACTTGCTTGTACATTTATTTAATTTATTTATTTCAATCTATAATTATTAAGTACTGTTTTTTCTACTTCAACAATATAGTCCTTACACATTTCATAAATTCTAGACCCTACCCCTTCATCAAAATCAAGAAGCTTATCTACTGAAAATTCGCTGCTGACTATTACAGGCATAAAATTCAAATACCTATAATTAATAATTTCAAATATTATGTTAATGTCACTTTCATTTACTTTTCCTTTGAAGAGGTCATCAATAAGAAGAATCTCACAAGTCTGATATTTTGAAATACTTCTTCTATAATATTCTTCATCAATCATGTTCTGTTTAATTTTTGTAATAACATCTCTGTAAGGCATATACATAACATCAATTTTTCTTTTTAAAAAGTTGATGGCGAGTGCTATAGTAAGATGACTTTTACCACTACCAACCTGTCCACATAACATAATGCTGTTTCTTCTTTTATCTCTTATATCATCAAACTCATTAAAATAAACTGTTGCTGTATCTTTCATATTTCCTGCGGAATCATTCCACACTTGAAAATTTGCAAATTTATAGTTAATCATTTCAGGATTAATACCACATGATCTCCAATGATCTTTAATCCTCTCCTTCTTCTGACAATCACACTGAAGTGCCAAAGGTTGTGCATGATTCTGTCTTTTTAATATCCATCCAGTATCTCTGCATCTATTGCATTTATATGAGAGCTGCTCCAAGATTTTTTCTTTCTTCTTCCGTAAGCTCTCTGCATTTCTTTGGTTTGATTCCTTTAAATTGTTTTGAATCTGCTCTACTACCCTTTCCATTTGACTTTGCCCCATTGTTTATTCCTCCCACATCATCTTCTGGATATCCTTCTTTTCTCCAGTTTCTAAGTATTCCATTGATATATCTCATATTCCCCTTAGTCTTTCCTGTCTCTATAGCCTCATCAATTGCTTTTCTCACATTTTCCTCACCATGAGTAGATATGGCAAGCCTTAAGCTTCCAATGTCAAGACCTCCCATTATTCCAGTCACCTGTTCATAATGCTGCAGTAACTTTATAGCAGCTGTACTCAAAATTGAATTACATTCTTTTTCAGACTTAACTTTCCCAGTATTTTGAGAAGCATTTTTTTCATCAATTCCTTTGCTATTTCCAATCTCTATCTTATTCTTCTTCTTAGTCTTATTCTCTTTCTTATTCTGTTCCATTACTGTAATGTTACTTTGAATATGTGTAACATTACCTGCAATATCACAATTATCATAATTTGGAGACTCTTTAAATTCATCATGTATATCATCATTATTTCGTGTACTAATAATCTCAGAATTATTTTTATCTTCATCTATATTAATTTCTGTAACGTTCTTCTTGTTACTTTCTTCAATCTCTCTTTTCTTTGCCCTATGTTTAGCCACTCTATCGCAATTTTGTTTCTTAAGTTTTTCTAACTCATCAACATTCTGATGCTTGGCCCAATTCTTTATTCTAAATATTCTATCTTCTGTTACTTCAAGCATTTCTAATTTTCTTAATACCTTAAATGCAAGTTTCACCTCTTCAAAAGCTCTATCAAATTCTATAGCCAGAGTTTTCATTGTATATGGCATTGATTCATTTATATATAAACATCCATTCATATTACTTTGACCTGCAAGTAATAAAGATCTCATCCATACATAATTTATCAAGTCCTTTTCTTCCATTGAATTTATTATCTTAAGTTTTGGATCATTAAACATATCAATTGCAATTTTAATCCACTTTGCATCTGCCATTATACTCACACTCCAAGCTATAGAATTTATAAAAGTAGTTAAGCCCTTCAAAAGAAGGTACTATTCGTATTATTTTACATATTTCTATATAGTATTTTATAATCCTAAAATCCATATATCCTCCATCTGATAACTCTTTAATATTTTAGGATTTTGAATAATTATTCTTTTAATTATTGTCATCAATATATTTCAAAAGATCACTTTCCAGTATCTTTATACTTCCAACTTTAATAGCCTTTAGCTTTTTTTCTTTAATTAATTGATAAATCATATTATTAGATATAGATAACTTTTTCGCTGCTTCTATTACAGTATAAATTTTTTTACTCATTACACTTCCCCCTTAATTCACCCCATAAGTCTTATAAACATTCCCCAATATTATTTTCCAACCATTCGTCAAGTTTGCTTAAAATAATTCTTCTGTTTCTGCCTATACATATTATTGGAAAACCATCAATATGTGTAAGTCTTCTTGCTTTTGCTTCTGATACTCCTATTATTTTTGAAAGCTCTTTAACATCACAAGTTTTCTTCTCAACCATTTTTCTATATTCATTTATATCAACCATATTCTCCCCCATCTCTATTTAATTAATTGCTGAATATTCTTCCTCATAAAAAAATAGTTCCTGTATTGAAACATTTAATAATTGTGATATTTTTATCATTAAATCTCGTCTTGGTTCTGTTCTACCATTTTCAATACTATTTAAATATTGTGGTGTAACTCCTAATTGCTTTGCAAAATCTTTCTGCTTGATTCCCTTTGCAACTCTTTCAGATTTTAATTTATACACAATTTCAACTCCAATCATAAATTCTTTGAATTATTTCTCTTTTCTGTAAATTTTTAGTTGATTATATTTTAATTCTAGCATTAATTCATTCGTTGTCAATATATTAATGATTTTTTTATTTTTTTTATTAACATTTTGATTAACTAGTGATATACTTTTAGTAAGAGGTGGTAAAATATGGTTTTTAATACACGTTTAAAACAATTAAGAGAATCTAGAGGATTAACTCAAAAGCAATTTGTTGATGAATTTAACAATTATCATATTAAAGATAATATTGGTGATGATACTAAAGTATATGTTCAAACAGTTTCTTATTGGGAAAATGGACGTGAGCCCAATTATAGTGTTTTAATAAAGTTAGCACATTTTTTTAATGTCAGTACCGACTATCTTGTTGGAAATTCACAATTAAAAGATATACGTGAATTTGAATACATTTCAAATATACAAGAATTGAGTAAGGAAAATATAAATAATATAATTAATTCCTTTACTGATATAGAAAAATCCGAATTTTTCGAATCACTTTCTCGATATATATATAATTTAAGATTGAATACAGCAATAATCGAAAATAGACCATTAACCAAAAATGATTTAAAATATATAAAATATTTATCAAAAATTTCTTCCATAATTGATGAATATACGGAAAATCTTTTTAATTTATTTATTGATTTTAATAATGAAGGTCCTAAATTAAAGAAAAATTTGATTATGAATGAATTCTCACAATTAATCTCAAATCATACTGAAGCAACTACAAATTTTGTTATCATATTAAATAAAATACAAGAATTGTGTTTAAAAATTGCTTATGATAGTAACAATATTGAATTAACAAAATAGTGATAATTATTTCTTTTCTGTAAAAACTAATTATAGATAACATTTTAATATGAGGTGAAATACTATGGCTAAAAGATCTAACGGGGAAGGTTCTTCTGGATGGGTAATGAAAAATGGAAAAAAATATTGGTCAATTGTTGTTTCAACAGGCTTTGATCCACTAACTGGAAAACTCAAAAGAAAATTTATTTATGGAAAGACTCAAAAAGAAGCTAAAGAAAAATTAAAACTATATAAAGAAAATTTTACAAAAAATAGTGATAATTCAACTTTAGGTAGTTTCTATTATGACTGGTTATGGAATATTAAACGCCAGGCATTAAAAGCATCTACTTTCGAAAAATGGGAAGGTATTTATAGAAATTATATAAAAGAATATAAAGGATTAGATAATGCTAAATTATGTGATATTGATACAATGTATCTTCAAAAAATAACCAATCAACTTTTAAAAAAACATACTGTATCACAAGTAAAGACACTAAATAGTTGCTTAGGAAATTGTTTCAGATATGCTAAGTCTATCAATAAGATTAAATACAATCCCGTTGAAGGTATTATATATCCTAAAAATCATGATGTTATTGATGAGAAAGAAAATTATATTTCTGAAGAGGAACAAAAAGCTTTTATTTCAGCTTTAGAAGGCGATAAACTTCAAGGAATAATACTTATTGGTTTGATGTGTGGTCTAAGATTAGGTGAAGCTATGGCTTTGCAGGTTAACGATATTGATTTTAATAATATGATTATTAATATAACCAAATCAGTGAAGTATGTTTGGACTGGTGAAAAAACAAAAGAAGGTAAAAAGATTTATGAAAACAGAGTTACAATTCCTAAAACTAAGAAAAGTATAAGAGAAGTTCCTCTTCCTAGTATGTTAAAACCTATAATAAAAAATGTTATAAAAAAGAATATGGAACAGAAATTAAAATATGGTGAATTATATTTAGATAATAACTTAATATTCTGTAAAGATAATGGTGATTACATAGATAATAAGAAACCTAATAGACATTTAAAAAATGTATTAAAAAAAGCTGAGATAAAGTCTGATATACATTATCACAGCTTAAGACATATATTTATAACAAACTGTCTCAGCAAAGATATAAACCCTCGTACTGTTATGGATTGGGTTGGTCACAGTGATATTAAAATGACTATGCTTGTATACGCTGAAATTAATAAAGATAAAAATAAAATGGAATATGAAAAGATTAATTGTATGTTTGATTAATTATAGCATTTTGCCATAATTCATCGAAATATACAAACTTAATATTATCTAATAATTAGTATTAATTATTAGATAATATTTCATTAACAGATATAAATATATTGCCTGTTCTTGCTGCATATTTTTTCTTTCTTAATAATAATGATACAAAATCGATTCTTCCTTCTAAAACATCCATTAAATCTCCTCCATCCATCAAAATGATATTACTTTTTCCCATTGAATAGATTTGTATTGCATCTTTTGAAAATCCATTAATAGATAAAAAAACCTAATGTATTTTCTAATTTTCTTCTTATCTTTCCACTAAAAGAATCGAAGTCCGCAGCATCTGAACCATGGCTTTGCCATTTAGCTTCAAATAAATACTCTGTATCTTCAAGACTAAATGCTCCATCAATTTGTTCTCCTATATTTTTAAATTATGCTTTAGGATCCAAATCGAAAAGAGAAAATATTTCATACATTATTCGCTCTAATTCATATCCCCTTTGTTGTGGTTTTATTGTTGAGAACAGATTACAATATGAACTACAAATTTCATTTAATTTACTAATTACTGCTTGGCTAGATTTTAATTTTTCTTTTGCTCTTTTCCTTCTTTCTAAAATTTCTTTATCTTCTTTTAATTTTGGGTTATGCACAGCTACAACTGATATTTTTTGCGTCTTTATTATCAATCACTCCTTTTTATCTTTATCGTAAAATACTATATAATATCTTCATAATAATTACTACTTTTTAAAATTTCTAATCATTTTATCAACATAACTTGCATCATATGTATACACTGGTAAACTATTACCTTTCATAATATATGGTTTATGAATTAATATTTTCACACCTTTCTTAATAAGTATTTCTCTTATAGCACTCCAATATATGTAATCAATTCCAACAACAATATCAATATATTTATTATATTTTTTATTACACTTTTTACTTTTCCAATATTCAGCTAAATCTTTATTTGGGAAAAATAACACATATTCACCACTCGGAGTAAATATATTTCCACTATTTTTCTTACCTTCAAATCTCATTATTGCATAAAACGGATTACCTACTGTACGTTTAGTTGGCAATTTAAAATTATATTTATATTGATCTATTCTTGTTGTCAAATCAAAACTTTTATTTAATAAAGTTCTTATAAAATCATAACTTAATTTTGCTGCTGAATCATTCTCAACATCATAATCTCCTTTGCTATCTACAAAAAATGTAAGTAACCACTGTATACTTTGCATAATTTTTATTTGATCATCAAAACATGCAAATATTTTTAAGAAATCATATTCTTTAGAATATATAACTTCTTCTCCAAATTCTGATTTATCTATAATTCTTTCTGCTAATATCTTTGTAGTTGGAAATACATAAATATCATCAGATTTGTTTCTATTAACAAAAAATAGTACTGTAAAAAAATTATTCACTGATTTATCATATAAATTTCCAATATAATAATCTTTACCTTTAACTTCTTCATTAACCCACTTATAACATTCTTGATAACTATCAAAAACTATAAACTTAGGTTTATTACAAAAATCAACAAATAAGGGTTTTAAATTTTTAGTATCATACTCATAATTAGATATACAAACACATTCTACTTTATTTATTATTTCTTTTAGTTCTGTTTCATCAACCTCTTTTGAAATATAGTAAGGTTTACTATCTATATTTTCATGTCCTATAATATAATAATTTTTATCTTCAATTATATTTTTACACTGTTTAATTGCAAATATGCCCAAATTAATTTTTCTAAAAGCATCATCATTCTTAAATACATGCAGATGATTTAAATCAAATACTTTTATATGTTCTTCAATATTTTTTTGATAATTATCTGTACATGAATCTATTATTTCTAATCCTATATTGCCTTTCTTAATATTTTTTATAAATTCCTGTATTTCTTCCGAAAAATCATCAATATATTTTATCTCATTACTTTTAATAAGCTTAATAATTAAATCATATAGATCTTGATTTTTAACAACATCAATTATTTGTTCTATTTCTCCATTATTGTATTTCTCCAATGCTTTTTTTAGCCTATTATCTGGATTATTAATATCATTTAAAAAATGTACTAATTCATCATTTTCAATTATCTTAATTAAACTATCAATAGAAATATCTATTCCCATCGCATAAAAACATATGGCATTTATAATTTGATGTTTTTCATGATTAGTAATTTTTTTATCATTTAGAATACACTTTAAACAATCACAATAATTTTTGTACTCTTTTGTTTTAGAATCATAACATCTTTTTGACTCTTCTGCTCCTCCTAATTTATCAATAAGAAGTAGTTCTATGCAGTTAGCATATATCTCTTGCACACTAGCTGTCCTATTTCTTATAATATCCTCATATTTTTTAATCTTATTAATATGGCTTTTATCAGCTTCTGGTGTACATACTCTTTCCATTTCTAATATCTCTAATACATTCCCTAAGGTTGTTACATTATCAAGATGCATATGATTCATTTCATGAATTTGTGTATTAATAGAAGATTCATACTCCATATTTGCTCCCATATACAATCGTATAGAACCACCTTCTTTATAAGTATATTCACCAAGTACTATTTCTCCTAAATCCTTCAACAATTACACCTCCATTAAATATACCCATATATTATTTTTCATTTCCTTTTCAATATCATTAGCTAAATGTATTACATCTTCCATTGTTACTACTTCTTCTTTCATTGAATACAGTATATTCTTCTGTTTACTACTATATCTATCTATAAAGTTTTCACCATCTTCTAATATATTACACTCAGAATTAATATTATTATTTTTATTGTTTTTATTTTTTAAATAATTTTGTAACTTGGCCGATTCTACAAAAAAACTTTTTTCAAATCCCTTATACCATTCACTAGTATCTGAAAATGCAGGTAATGCATAATATGACTTAAACTTATTATTAGCATTTAGATTGTCCAATTGTAATCTATTAATTTTCCAATAATATTTTTCATCACTATTAGCAATGGGTCTTTTATATTGTATTACAAATGAATCATTTGAAAATTTATATCCAAAATCATATCCTTCTTTATACTCTTCAACTTGACTTATACTAAATGGATACAATCTAATGTTAAATCTATCTTTAAATTCATTAACCAAATGATGCGTTATACATGCTTCATAATATTTTTCTGGTGGTATATTTTCCATGCCTATTTCATATGTATTCATTTTTATTCTCCTCCATATATGTTTTCTAATTAAATAAAATACCAATATGCTCTTCTATTGTGTATTCAATATAATTTATCTGTAATTTTTATTTTAAAATAACTTAGCCAAATTAAATATTAATAATACTATATCTCCCATCCCTATTTTTAAGTTATAAATCTGTTGCACCTTACTCTATATTATTTGTAAATAATACTATTAAGTACATAATAATATCATTGTTATTTATTGTCAATATTTACTACTTTTTATCATTTGAAGTAATATAGATGTTTTAAATTTTAGGTCTTTTATCTTAAGTATTATTAATATTTGCAACAATATTTGCAACAATTGCAACAATAATTAGTAAAAAATAAAATTCCTTGTACCCTGCATTATCTTAGTAAATATCAGCCTTTCAGAGATTAGTGAAAGTTACTAAAAAGCTATATTTATGAATCCGGCTAGCGGCACCATTTATTTATGAGAATGGCTGTAATACAAGGTTTAAATGCCTTGTATTACAGCCTTTTTTTGTATGTTTGGTACTTCTATAAAATTTTTTTGCAACAATAATGGTTCCATTATAAATTATTTTTTCTGTTAAAAATTTAGTAGTTAATGAAACTTACTTTAACACTTCATTTATACATGTGATAGCATTTAGAGTTCTTGGAAATCCAATGTATGGCATACATTGTGTTATTACATTTAATAAAGTTTCTTTATCATTTCCTATTGCTGCATTGCCCCCAATATGTGCACGAAGTTGATTTTCACAACCTCCAAGTGTTGCTATAATACTGAAGGTTATAAGTTCTCTAATCTTTATATCAAGACCATTTCTTCCGCAAATATCCCCAAAACAGTAACCAGATAAATAATCTTGAATATCTTTTAGATTATCTGGTGCATTTGCTCTAAGGTTATCAATATTTTTTGAGCCAAAGATCGATTTTTGTACTTCAATACCTTTAGCAATTCTATTATTTTCTGTTGTTGTTGATTGATTTTCAAGTGGAAGTTTAACACCTTTTTCTTCAAATATTTGATTTGTAACAACAATTGCATTTTGAACTTTTGAAAATCCCACATAAGGAGCACATTGGTATAAAGTTTCTTTTATCTCTACTGGTGATATACCAATATTCAATGCTGCTTCAACATGTTCTGCACATTGTTCCATATTATTATTTGTAATATTAACTGAAATTATAATTAACTCACGAATCTTAGGCTCTAAATTTCCATGTTGCCATACCTCACCATATATAAATCTTTTCATTATTTCATAGAATTCTGAGTCACTTGTCATTAATTCACTATTTTTGTCTCCCCATAATTGCTTTTGTATTTTTTCACTATATTTAATTCCGTCCATCTTTAATCATCCTTTCTTAAAAATTTATATAACCTTAAACTCTCTCCATTTTCCATTTTTAAAACGCAACACATAAATTATAGAACGTAACATCCAATCTGCCCCCATAGCAAGCCACACACCAATTACTCCTAAATTAAATATAATCCCCAAAATATATCCAAAAGATATTCTGAGTATAAACATGGAACTAATAGATACAATCATAGTAAAACGTACATCCCCCGAAGCACGTAAACTATTAGGCAATGTAAATGATAGCGGCCAAAAAATTATCGCCAGGCAATTATGAATTATAACTAATATATAAGTTAAATTAGTCACTTCCGCTGATAATGTGTACCAATTTAATATCCATGGAAGAAGTAAAATTTCTGCTAAACTTATAACTATAGTTCCTATATACGTTATTTTCAATAATTTCTTTGTATAAAAATCTGCTTGTGCATAATCACCAGCTCCAACACATTGCCCTATTACACTAACTATTGCTATATTCATAGCTGTTGCAAAACTAATTGATATCATAACAAGACTGTTTGTTATTCCATTTGCAGCAATTTGATCAGTACCAAATAATGCAATGATACTAATCAATAGTATTCTTCCTAACTGGACAATACCATTTTCTATTCCATTTGGAATTGCTATATTTAAAATTTTAATAATCATATCTCGCTTAATAGTAAATATTTGTGAAAAGCTAATAAATACTTTATTCTTTTTATTTAATGATAAATACACCATAACTAAAGCCGCAAATGCACGTGAAATTATTATTGATATAGCAATGCCGACAACACCTGCATTGAAAACAAAAATTCCTATTGCATTTCCCACAATGTTAATTGCATTCATTGCAATTGAAACTATCATAGGAACTCGTGAATTTCCAATAGATCTGAATAATGCAGCACCAGAATCATAAATTGATAAAAAAGGATAGGATATAGAATATATAACAAAATAAGTAATTGCTAAATTCATAACATTATAATCTACATTGCCAAAAAGAATTTTTAATAGTGGTTTATGAAATATAAATACAAAACCCATAATTCCAATTGAAATAATTGTTGCTATAGTGAATAGTTGACTAGCAGCTATACAGGACTTGTTTTTATCTCTAAATCCTATATATTGTGATACAATTACAGCTCCACCAGCAGTAAGTGCTGCTAATACATTTATAAGAAGCATGTTTATCATATCAATAAGAGAAACTGCTGATACAGATGCTTCCCCTGCATATGAAATCATCATAGTTGCAATTATAGATGCTATAATAATTAAAATCTGATCCATAAATATTGGAATAATTAATTTCTTAAGTGATTCATTCGAAAACATACTTGTACCTCAATTTCTCTATATTATAAATAATTCTAACTTAATGTTAACACCATACATTTACAATATCTAATACTTATAATCTATTGTCTATCATGCTTAAAAAGCATTTCATTGATTAAAATTAATAGCTTAAATTTTACTAATCAAATACATATTAATCCTTCTCATTTCTTATTAGTATTTCATAACGCAAAAATGTAGATGTTCTATCTGAACACCTACATTCTAATATACACACTATGTAATGTCTAATACCTATAATAAATCATTTCAAATGCCTAAAGAGCATTTCTAATACGCTTTATAAATTGATCTGTCGCTTTTGAAAAAGTTTGATTCTTCTTCCATACAAGAACAGTACCAGTTTCCAGCTTAGGATAAAGAGGTATAAAACATAGATTATCATATACATTTTCAAAATTAAAGCACAGAGCTGCACCTACCTTATTTTCCACCATAATAGTCGCATTTAAAATAAGATTGTATGTTGCTGCTATATCAAGAGAATCATAATAATCTCCAAACCAGCTTGCCAACTCATTTTTTACCATTTCTCTTTTGGCCATTATTAAAGGGATATCAACTAAATCTTTTGGATATATACATTTTTTAGAAGCCAATATAGAATCTTTTCTCACTAATATGCCCCACTGCTCTTTTTTAGGCATGCGAATAAATTCATATTTACCTATATCCACTGGTTCTGTTAATAATCCAATATCTAATATTCCCTTCTCAATTCTATCTTTAATATCATCTGCTATTCCACTATAAATACTATATTGTATAAGAGGATTATCTTTACGAAAGTAAACCATTTGTTCTGATATAAAAGACATATTCTTAGTTTCAGCACATCCTATTGCAATTTCACCAGTCAAATTACCTTCTTTATGTGAAAATTCCTGTTCTGTTTTATTAGCTAACGTAACTATTTCTTGAGCCCGACGCTTTAATAACATTCCATCTTCAGTCAATATTATACTATGTTTACTTCTATTAAAAAGTTTTACTCCAAGCTCTTCTTCAAGCTGCATTAATTGTCTTGATAATGTAGGTTGTGTGACATGCAAAAGATTTGCTGCTTTTGTAATGTTTTCTTCTCTAGCCACCATTAAAAAATACTTTAATACTCTAAGTTCCATATCTACACTCCCTTCAATATATAAATCATAGCATATAAAAAAGTCCCTTTCAACATAACTTGCTATAAGATATGCTTTTTAAGCATTGATAACATCAGCTAACTTAATCTAAATATTACCTCTAAGAATTTTTAATAAAATAAAAACAGAGATTCTCTTAAACTATGAATTCTCTGCTTTTATTAAAATTACTCTCTATTTTCTGAATTAAAATTCCTCTATTATATTTCTTTCCGATAGTTCATCAATTATCATTTAATTTAACCAATATTTGTTTTATTTAAGTGTTTTAATATAAATGGTTCACCTGGTGCCACTACATTAATTCGTTCTGGATTTATTATAAGTTTTTCAAGCTCCTTTGGATCCCCATTAAATTCTGCCATATGCGGAGCATCTACTGTTCCCCAATGTAAAAGCAATAATGGAGTATTAGGATATGCTTCTGCTAACTTTACAGCACCATCTAAACCTATATGCCATTTGCTATCAGAAAAATCCATAAGTATAACATCTGGTACTGGCATTTCCAGATGTTCTTGTAATAATCGTGAATCTCCAGGCATCCAAATTGTTCCATCAGGTGTTTCTAACCAAAATCCACAGTAATCTTCAAATTTAAATAAACGAGTAGCATGTTTTGATGATTCATTTTGCCATGCATGGTCAGCTGGTGTTAATGTAACTTTAACAGGACCAATTTCAAAAGTTTCCTTTATTTTATGCCCAAAAGCTTTAAGACCTTCTTCTTTCATTAATTCTGCTACATATTCAGTGGAATGATATTCATCACATACATCTTTCATTTCACTACATGTCACTCTACTATAGTGATCATTATCACAATGAGTAATTAAAACAGCATCTAAGTGAGGAACATCCTTGGGCAAAATTGGTATATCAATAAGTAATGGCAGGTCAAATCCCTTTAATAATGGGTCTATCATTATGCACGTTCCATGACAATTAATAAATTCTCCTGAATTTCCAAGCCAACGTATTGTTGTCTGGTTTGAAGACTCAAAAGCCTCTGTTCCAAAAAATTGTGTTGCAGGTGCAAGGGCCTGACTTTTCTTTTTATTATCTATCACAATAAATCACTCTCTTTTCAAATGTTATTTTGTCAATATCTTACTTAATATTTCTATTAATCATTAATACTTATATCATAATTTAATTTTTACAATATTGCTAATACCTATGTATTATTTTTCAGTATGCTTTTCAAGCATTTTTTAATAAAAACTATTTTGCTTTATTAATTATTTTTATTAATGTATTTATACTACAAATAATACTTACGTAATGAATATTTAAGGCACTTTTACTTAAATAAAATTCACAACTTTTTTAGAATTATTTCATATTATATATAAGATTAATATAAAATGAGGAATTATTTTTATGGATATTCGTAAATATCGAACTCTTCATACAAATGAAATCATATCAGCACTAGAGTCAAAAAAAATCTGTAATTTTATAACTAGTTCAGATACTCTAAATATTGTTCCAATGTTATATGTCTTTGATTATGATAATGACAATTTTACATTTTACTTTATAAATATTAATAAGGATAAAATAATTCATAATATAAACAATCTAGAAAAAATCTATATATCCATTGAAAATTCCATATTAGGATTCTATATAGATGCATATCAATTGATAACAGCTTGTGGAACTTCTGAAATTATTAATGATACTAATGAGCAAAATTCAATTTTACTTAAATTCAAAAAAAGATATTTATCATATTTTAATGATATTGATTGTTCTCATTGTGAATATATAAAAGTCTCTACTGATTCAATAATAGGAAAACAATATTAAAATAAAAAATATGTGATGCCTATTTATATAAATACCTGCATCACATATTTTAAAGATTCTATTACTTTTTAGAAAACTCTTTTATTCTTTGCTCAATTATTGAATATCCTTCTTTAACTTGCTGTTTAGTGTCTTCAATTTCAGAATTAATTCCTATTATTATTTCCTTAAGTTTGGTTACATCATCATAACCTCCACCAAGGCTGCCTTGAATCTTTTCTTTCAAATCATCCAGTGCAAATAGAATTATAGTATAATTTGTACTTGTATTTTTCATTGTCATAAACAACACTATCCATACTATTCCCATGACTATTATTAATGCAAACATAAAACTTATAAAAAACACACTTTTTTCTGTTTTTGCAAGTAGTATTATGAGACTTATTACAAGAATAAAACTTACAACCATTGATATTAGATATGCATTATTACTATTTTCTTTTAATAAAACATATCTTTGTTTCTGTTGCTTTAAATACAAAAGTTTCTCTTCTTTTGTCTGCATTTTTAATATCTCATTCTTAAAGGGTTCCTTAGCTCTCTCAATTTTAGAAGTATAATCAACATTACTACTTGTAATCTGCTTATTCTTTTCTTCAGTATGTGCCATTTTTGCCTCCTTAAATATTGTATATAAATATAGCTTAATAAGATTTATCTAAATTTATAAGATAAATCAATTTTCTTATACAATCTAAGCTTGTACAAAATCTGTGTATATTATATCATATTTACTATCTTTATTTGATATTTTTACAAATTATTCAATAATTTTAACATGCACTGTTTGGACATAATATGTATTCACAAAAAGCACATTCTGATTTTTTATCTTATATGTATTTATATAATATAATTTCTCATAAAGAAAGATACAGTAAATTTATTTAATTAAATTTACTGTATCCATGATTAAATTCCTAATTATTTTATACTGAAAACTCTCTCATAAGCTTGTATAATCCAATTAAATCTAAAATTTACTTTTATTTTTCTGTTTTCTTTACTTCTTCTTTAACAAGCCTACAATATTCTTTAACTCCATAAGCACCATCAGTTTTATATATTTTATTTAAATCACTGCCAATCCCGCTACAATCTGCACCAGCATTAATCCATTCAACTATATTTTCCTTTTTTACTCCTCCTGTTGGCATTATGCATATGTCATTAAATATTGATTTTGCTGCTCCTATAAATCCTTTTCCAACTACACTTCCTGGGAATACTTTAATGAATCTTAATCCCATTTTATAAGCCCTGTTTAATTCTGACATAGTCATAAGACCTGGAATAACTAAAACTTTTCTTTGATTAGCATATCCTATAACTTCTTCATCTAAACATGGAGATACAATAAAGTCAGTTCCATTTTCTATACACTCATCTACATTATCTTTTGATAATACAGTTCCAGCACCTACACATACATCATTATATTTATCTTTTAATTCTTTTATTAACTTTGGTGCATCTGGAACACTCATTGTAACTTCTATAATTTTTATTCCGCCCTCAATTGCTGCTATACTAATTTCCTTTGCTTCTTCATAAGTACTTGTCCTTATTACAGCAACAGCTTTTTCTTCTTTTAATATCTTATAAGTATTTTCAAACATATATCTACACCTCTTCTTATTTTTATCTTTCAATTGTCTTTATTTTTCCTAAATGTGCTAAAACGTCTTCATAATAAGGTAGTCCCTCATTATCTCCTTCAATTCCAACTACTAAGGATCCAACAGCATTAGCAAATTCTATACTTTCCTCAAAAGAGTCTCCTTTTAAATATGCACTTAAGAATCCTGCTGCAAAGCCATCGCCTGCACCAACTGTATCAATTAAGGCTTTAGGCTTAATTGCTGCTACATCATAAATATTCGAACCATCTGAACCTATAGCACCTTTTGCGCCTCTCTTAACAACAACTTTGTCGATTCCCATATCATGAAATTTTTTTATCGCTTCATTTGTGTCTTCTTCATCAATCAATATTGATATTTCTTCATCTCCAACTAAAAGAATATCTACCTCACTTAAAAATTTATTAATAAATTCTCTTGCTTGACTCTTTGTCCACATTTTCAACCTTATATTGGGATCAAAAGATATTAATAAATTATTTTTTTTAGCTAGTTCTACTGCTTTCAATAATATTTCTTTATTATTATCATTGATTGATGGAAAAACTCCTGTTATATGTAGAACTTTTGAATTTCTAAAGTAATTTTCATCTAACGACTCTGCTGTCATAGTACTTGTTGGAGAGTTTTCCCTATAGTAAAATGATCTACTGTCACCATTTGCCATAACTTCTCTAAAATAAACAGATGTCTGATATCCTTCTACTAATTCAATTTGAGATGTATCTATGCCTTCTCCCCTTACTGTTTTAAGAATATGTTTTCCAAAATCATCTTGTCCAAGTCTACTTATCCATCCTGATTTTAAACCAAGTCTTGCGCATCCAATTGCTACATTTAATTCTGCTCCCCCTATTTTTCTTTCAAAAGTATTACAGAATAATATTGGTCCTTTCTCCTTAGGACACATTGCAACCATTGCATCTCCAATAGTAATTACATCCATACTTCCTACCTACCTTTTTGATTTTTATTATTTTTAAAACTCTATATAGTTATTTATTTCTAAATTTATGTTCAATTTTAATCTTCTTAATCTAAGAAATAAGATATGATACTACCATCGCTAAATTATAAAATTCAAAAACTTCTTTGATGCATCAGATTCGAAAATAAAGCTGGTTAATTATCTTATATTTTTTATTATACAATTATGGTTTCTCTATTTCTTGTTAATTTCAGCTCAAAATCTTGCAAATATTGAATAAAATCACCTAATTCATTTTCTATATAAATAAACTTAATTAAAAAATATATATTCTGATAAATTGACATACTATTGTAACAATTAATCTATATAATCAATAGCATAAGATAATTATTCAAAACTTTTCATTATTTATCCCTATTTAAATATTTTAAAGCAGCTTATTTCCCCTTATATAAGCTGCTTTATTTTGCACAAAAAACAGTACTAAGCATCATCAAACATATTTTGCTCAGTACTGTTTCTACTATATCTAATTTAATTTTTTCAAATTAACCTTATCACTTTTTAACTTATATTTTTATCAAGAGACATGCTTTTCATTGACATGTTCTTTAATATATTTCACATCCAACTTTAATTCATTAAAAGTTTTTCTTAAATGCTTAATAAAAATATATAAAAAAACTATAGATGAAAAATATAACAATAAGAAATCTAAATATATAGCTATATTTGAATTAGATAGTGAAAATCCCAAATAGCCTTCTTGAACACTTATTATTAATGCTGCTACTGATACTGGTACTATTAAGCCTGTATACTTTAAAAATCTGTACACACATTTTACTAAATAGATACAAAGTTCTGAAAATCCCAACATATAAATTCCCCCTAAAATTTAATAAAAAGTAACTTAGAGTAAAATTAAATTTAATTTTCAATAACTAGCATAAAAAGTAGTCAATTACAAATTTCTTAATAATTATAATTTTCTGTAAACCTTTTCTTTAATATAATTATATTCCTGTAACTGTTAAAATGCAATAAATATTGCAAAAATTCTATATTTATTTTCTTTATAAAATTATTAATTATAAATTTTTTTAATTCTAATAAACTCCAAATAAATAAGCTAAAAAGTATAATCCTTTTTAGCTTATTTACTATCCTTATATGTTTTTTATCCTATTTGTTTTTTCTTGTTTTTATCCTTTAATATATAGTCAGAGTCTTCTTCCTCATCCTTAATATCTCCATCAAAAATAAGAAAACCAACATTTTTAACATCGACTTCTTCAACTTTTCTCTTAACGATAGTTTCTTTTACTTCTTCAATATTAATATCATCATCATCAAATATTAATCTTTCACTTATTTTTTCATCTTCATTAGATTTTTTTGAGCAATCATCGTCATTTAAAGTTTCTCCTCTTGAAAAAATAGTTTTTTCAACCTCTTTACTTGCAATATCCTTAAGTTCACTTATATCTAGATGCTCTTTTCTTATATATAAAACAGGTATACAAAATCCCTCTGCCGGTTTTGACAAATACATATTTTTCTCCTTAAATTAATAGCTTTTACCTTACTATATTATTTAAATTTCACATTTTTGTGAGTACAAATTAAATAAGGCATTTTGAAGAATATTCAAAATGCCTTATTATAAGTAATTAATATATATTTATATTATTTTAATTTAACAAGTAATTCACCAGTCTTAACTTGTTGACCTTCTTTAGCAAATATTTTTTCAACAGTACCATCTACTGAAGCTACAACATTTGTTTCCATCTTCATAGCTTCAACGACTATAAGACTTTCACCTTCTTTAACTTCTTGACCTTCTTGGACAAGAACTTTTATTACATTACCAGGTATACTTGCTCCAACTTCCATCTTATTGTCTGTATCTGCCATTACAGTTGTGTTTCCATCACCAAGATTTGCTTGTGCTCTTTCAGTTTTATCTTTAATCTTTATAGATCTTCTGTTTCCGTTAATTTCGAATTCAAGAGCTCTAAAACCTTGAGCATCAAGTCTTCCAATTTCAATTAACTGAACAATAAGGATTTTACCTTCTTTAACTTCAATCTCACTTGTTTCACCTTCTGAAAGACCATGGAAGAATACATCACTTCCCATAAGTCTTACTTCACCATATTCCATAACATGTTTTATGAAATCTTCAAATACATCTGGATATAAAGCATAACTTATTAAATCCTTATTTGATGGTTTAAATTTATATTTTTCTTCTAAATAAGCAGCTATCTTATCAAAATCTTCAGGAGGTAATAATTCTCCTGGTCTTACTGTTATAGCTTCTTCACCCTTAAGTACAAGTTTTTGTAATTTTTCAGGGAATCCACCTTCAGGCTGACCCATCATTCCTTTAAAGTATGATACTACTGAATCTGGGAATGCCATATTAGCAGCTTTTTCATATATGTTTTCTGGTGTTAAATCATTTTGTACCATAAAGATTGCCATATCTCCAACCATTTTTGAAGAAGGTGTAACCTTTATAATATCTCCAAGCATATCATTAACTACGCCATACATCTTTTTAATTTCATCAAATCTATGCCCAAGGCCAAAACTTTCAGCTTGTGGTTTTAAGTTTGAATACTGACCACCTGGAATTTCGTATTTGTAAATTTCAGTGCTTCCTGATTTTAAATCTGATTCATATTCACTATATACTGGTCTTACAGCTTCCCAATACTCAGATATTTTCTGAATTCCAGCAATATCTATTTTCGTATCTCTATTAGTATTTCCAAGTGCAGCAACAATAGAGTTAAGTGCAGGCTGACTTGTAAGTCCTGACATACTGTTAAATGTTGTATCTACAATATCAACTCCAGCATCTGCTGCCATAAGTACAGTTGCTACACCATTACCTGTAGTATCATGTGTATGAAGATGTATTGGAAGAGATACTTCATTTTTTAATGCAGTAATAAGTTTTTTAGCTGCATATGGTTTAAGAAGTGCTGACATATCCTTAATTGCTAAGATATGAGCTCCCATTTTTTCAATTTCTTTAGCTTTATCAACATAATATTGAAGGGAATATTTATCTCTAGTTTCATCTAAAATATCTCCAGTATAACAAAGTGCAACTTCTGCAACCTTATTTGCCTTTAATACTTCATCCAATGATACTTCTATTCCTTTAAGCCAGTTAAGTGAATCAAAAATTCTGAATATATCTATTCCAGTATCTGCTGCTTCTTTTATAAATGATCTTATTACATTATCAGGGTAGTTTTTATATCCTACACCATTAGCACCTCTTACAAGCATTTGGAACATTACATTTGGAATTCTCTTTCTTAATGACTCAAGTCTTTGCCAAGGAGATTCTTTTAAAAATCTATATGCTGTATCAAATGTAGCTCCTCCCCACATTTCAAGAGAAAATAAATCCTGACCATAATAAGCAGTTGATTTTGCAATCTTGCTCATGTCAACACTTCTTACTCTTGTAGCAAGTAATGACTGTTGAGCATCTCTCATTGTTGTATCTGTAAGTAAAAGTTTGTTTTGATTCTTAATATAATCAACAACTCCTTGAGGGCCTTTTTCATCTAATATCTGTTTAGTACCACTAAGAGTTTTAACAATTTCTCCACTTACATGTGGAATAACAGGAACATCAAATTCCTTTTTATTTCCTTTTGTAACATTTACTATTCTTTCACCAATAAACTTTAACACTCTATGCTCTTCATCTGTTCTTGGTGATATATCAAACAATTGTGGGTTATCTGCAATAAAGTTAGTATCACATGTACCCTCTCTAAATTGTTCATTATTTAAAACATTTATTACGAAATCAACATTAGTTTTAACTCCTGTTATTGTTAATTCCTTTATTGAACGTATTGATTTTCTTATTGTATCTTCAAAAGTTCTTGAATATGCAGTAGTCTTTACAAGTAAACTATCATAATAAGGACTTATTACTGCACCTGCAAATCCATTACCACCATCATGTCTGATACCAAAACCTGCTCCACTTCTGTATACATCAATTCTTCCTGTGTCTGGAGCAAAATTATTTGCCGGATCTTCTGTTGTTATTCTACATTGGATAGCATATCCTCTTGGTTTTATAGCTTCTTGTGAAGGTATTCCTACTTCCTTAGAACTTAATTCATATCCTTCTGCAATTAAAATCTGACTTTGAACTATATCTACTCCAGTTGTCATTTCTGTTATAGTATGTTCAACTTGAACTCTTGGATTCATTTCTATAAAATAGTGATTTCCATTTGCATCAACTAAAAATTCTAAAGTACCTGCACTTCTATAATCTACTGATTTTGCAATCTTTAATGCATCGTTACAGATTTCCTGTCTTTTTTCATCACTTAAAGTAATTGCTGGAGTAAATTCTATAACCTTTTGATGTCTTCTTTGAATTGAGCAGTCTCTTTCATAAAGATGAACTACATTACCGTATTTATCTCCTAAAACTTGAATTTCAATATGTTTTGGTCTTTCTATGTACTTTTCTATAAATATATCATCTATACCAAAAGCTTTTTTAGCTTCATTTTTAGCATTTCTATAATTTTCTACAAGCTCTTCTTCGCGTCTTACAATTCTCATACCTCTTCCACCGCCGCCTGCTGCTGCTTTAACCATTACTGGATATCCACAGTATTTAGCTGCTTCTAAAGCTTCTGCTTCAGTTTCAACTGGCTTATCTAAACCTGGTATTACTGGAACACCAACACCCTCTGCAACGATTTTAGATTGTATTTTATCGCCTAGCTTTTCCATCATTTCTGATTTTGGACCTATAAATTCAATTCCTGCTTCTTCACATCTTCTTGCAAATTCAGCATTTTCTGATAAAAATCCATAACCTGGATGAATAGCATCTACATGCTTCTTTATTGCAAGGTCTATAATTTCATCCATGTTTAAATACGCTTCAACTGGACCTTTATTTCTTCCGATTAAATATGCTTCATGAGCCTTAGTTCTAAAAAGAGAGCATTTATCCTCCTCCGAATATATAGCCACAGTTCTTATACCTAGTTCGTGACAAGCTCTAAAAATTCTTATAGCAATCTCGCCTCTGTTGGCAACTAAGACTCTTTTAAATTTTTTCCCCAATTTAAATACAACTCCTTTAATTAAAGTTTTTATTAATAAAAATTACTGGCAGAATACATTCTTTTTTGAAATAAAAAAAATTCTATCTTGCAATAATTTATATTTAATATTGCGTAAATTTCAAACAACATTATTTAGATTATATCATACTTATTTTACTTTATATATATATAAATTTGAAATTATATGACTTTTTATACTATATTTTTATTACTTTTTTTTAAGTTTTTATAAGTATAATAAATAGAAAGTATATATTTATACACCTATTGTATAAATTCTACATAACTTTTAATCTTCTACATCAAATTAAAATTGTAAAAAAAGAAAATAAATAATGAGCTTGTACACAAATAACCTTTGTGTGCAAGCTCATTATTTATTTTAATTGTTAACTTTTGAAAATTAGTTGCAATTTATTTTTTTAAAAATTTCAAATTTTAAAATTCTTATTTTACAGCAACACTGAAGAATAATGCTTTACCAACTTCTGTTGATTTTATTTGTGACTTTACAAATGAAGCTGCTTTTTCATCATCACCGTAAGTTGATTCAAAAAACATTTGAAGTCCTTGCTTACTTTTGAATTTGAAAGGATTTGTCCCATCTACTTCAAGTCCTTCTACAATTTTAATTATGTCGTCTTGTCTTAATGCGCAATTTACTAATATCATATTTATACCCCATTTCTAAAATTTATTTAGCTTTTATATAAAAGCATTTAAAACATTCTATAAATACATTAATTATATGTTTTAAATCATTTAATATTATATACTTAATATACCATATGATATATCTTTTTTCAATTTCATTTTCAGAAATATCCAATTACTATATAGTATAAATATAAGTAACTTATATATGTAATCTTATTCCTACCTCCATAAATCTTTTAACATATATTACGATTTACATCTTATTACAGAGTATCTTCTTAGATACTTCCTATAATCAATTAAATTTAAAATCTCTACTGAAAATGTTTCTATCATTTATTATGTAACTTTAGAATTTTAACATATATGTTATTTATTTTAAGCCTTCATAAAGTTCTTTAATACTATTAAATACATATTTAGGCTGAATTTTAGACTCCTTTAAATCATCCTCTACTGCTTCTCCAGTTAAAACCAAGCAGGTATCAATATCTGTATTTATCCCACATAGAATATCAGTGTATAACCTATCTCCAATAATAATCATATCTTCATTTTTGCAATTATATTTATCAAGACATATATCTATTATAAATCTATTAGGCTTTCCTATGTATTCTGGCTTTCTCTTGGTTGCATTTTCAATCATCATGCATAGTGACCCACAATCTGGAACAAACCCAAAAGATACTGGACATACTAAATCAGGATTTGTTGCTATATAATCTACACTTTTCTCTTTTGAAAGAAGTTCACATATTTTTTCGATTTTTTTATATGTTAATTCATCATCGTAAGCTACAACTACACAACTTATTTTTTCTTCTAATTTTTCTGTAATATTTAAATTGAACTTTTTAAGTTCATCAATAAATGATTTTGTACCTAATACAAATATTTTATTATTATTATAATTATTCTTCAAATATAATGCTGTAGCATAAGATGCAGTTATAAAATTGCTCTCATCAACTTTAAATCCCAACCCATTAAATTTTTCTACATAGTCATCTATACTTTTACTAGAATTATTCGTTATAAAAATATATTTTCCACCATTACCAACAATATAGTCTAAAAATTCAAAAGTACCTTCTATTACCTTATTTCCAACAGATACAGTACCATCAATATCTAGAAGAAATATTTTTTTATTTCTAAACACCTAAAACTCTTCCTTTCAAGATTATTTATAAACCTTACAATAATATATTGTTCTCCTATAGAAAAAATATACCCTTAACTAGTTATGCCAAGTATTATAAATAAAAATATCTCATATATGAATCTTTTTTAATTCCATATATAAGATATCTTTATAACTCTAAATAATTTACTTAAACAGTCCCATTTAATGATATATTTCTTTATAATTTCAAAATTTTATAACTCATTGAATCAATCCCAATAGTATCTTTAATTAATTCAAATTTTCCTGTAAGCATATTCATATATTCATGATCTTTATTAATATTTATTTTAACTTTTTTATAAGTATTATTTATTATAACTAGTACTTTATTATCTTTATCTTCCCTAATAAAAGCAATTATATTATCCTTACAATAAACAGTTTTATAATCTCCATAAATCAGAACTTTGTTTTCTTTTCTTATTTTTATCATCTTTTTATAAAATTCTAAAAGTTCACAATTCTGTTCTTTCGAATCCCATATCATACACTTTCTCGATTGTGGTTCTTCTCCTCCTGCAAGTCCAATTTCATCACCATAATATATATACGGTACACCAATATAAGTAAATTGAAATACTATAGCTAATTTCATTCGCTCTATTTTTTCTTCACACTCTGTCAAAAACCTTGATGTATCATGACTTCCAATCAAATTCCAAAGCTGTCTGTTTATATCATCCATATAAATCACTCTATTTTTTGCAAGAATATCATCAAACTCTTCTGCATTTATACTTCTATTACCGAAAAAATCTATCATAGCTCCCTTAAAAGGATAATTCATTATACTGTCTAACTGGTCTCCCTTCAAAAATGAACTTGATTCATGCATTATTTCACCTATCAAAATGGCATCCTTTTTACTATGTTTTATTTTTTTCTTAAAATCTCTCCAAAAACAGTGATCTACTTCATCACATACATCTAAACGCCATCCATCAATCCCAACTTCGTTAATCCAATACGCTCCAACATTCAATAAATATTCTTTTACATCTTCATTTGAAGTATTAAATTTAGGCATTGTACTTATATAATCTGCAAATGTATAATAGTTACACTTATTAATATCGACAGGATAGTTATCTATGAAATACCAATTAGTATACTTTGATTTTTGCTGATTTTTCAAAATATCTTTAAATGCAAAGAAATCAGATCCCGAATGGTTAAATACTGCATCAAAAACTATCTTTATATTTCTTTCATGACACTTTAAAACAAGTTCCTTAGCCTTATCCAGCGTTCCAAACTGTGGTTCAATCTTATAGTAGTCACATGTATTATACTTATGATTTGATGACGATTTAAATATAGGCGTTAAATAAATCAAATTCACTCCAAGATATTCCAAATAATCTAATTTATCTATAATCCCTTGTAAATCTCCACCAAACTTAGAATTGGTCGTTACATCACTCCCCCACTCTAATGCTTCTTCAGGATCTATACTTTTATCTCCATCACAAAATCGCTCAACAAAAATTTGGTATACAACAGCTTCTTGAAGCCAATTCACTTTCTCATATGCATCACTCTCTGCAATGTATGGATATTGAAAACTAGCTGCTTCCGGCCTTTTTTCCATTTGCTTTTTAAATCCACGTTCATCGAAAAATTCTACTTCTCCATTATTATCTTCAAGTTCAAAATAATATCTATACCTATTACGCTCAACTGATATATCTGCTTTATAATAATCAAATAATTTATTTGTATCACTTTTTTTCATTTCTTTTATATTAAATGGATTTTGCCAATCATATCTTGTTTTATAATATATCCTACAGGATTTTATATCGTCTTTTGCTGTTCTTATTATTACAGATAAAGTATTCAAATCTTTAGGATAAGAATACGGTGCATCTGTTATGTGATATACTGCGTATTTATTCACTTTTAATCCTCCATTTTATAATAACTTTCTAAAAACATATTTTTTTATTCTTTAACTGCACCTGTAACAAGTCCTTTTGCTATAAACCTTTGAATTGATACAAATACAATTGCAAGAGGAACAGAAATCAATATTGAGCAGGCTGAATACATTGGCCAGTCAGTTAATTTTCCTGCAGTAAAAGACTTCATACCAACAACCACAGTAAGTAAATCTTTATTTTTTATAAGTGCTGCTGAAAATACAAATTCGCTATATACTGCAATAAATGCAAAGAAAAAAATTACAACAGCCATTGATTTTGCAAGAGGTAGTATTATCTTTGTAAAGACCTGCCATGTTGTTGCCCCATCTATTCTTGCTGCTTCTTCAAGGTCATTTGGGATTCCATCAATAAATCCTTTCATAAGCCATATATTATAAGCACTTCCAGCACATAAAATAAGAGCTAAAAATAATAGATTATCCATTCCAAATGGTACCTTATAAGCAATTGAAAGTATTGCTGGTACTGTCATAGACGATGGAAACATTTGAAGTATTATTAAAAACATTAGCCATTTGCTTTTTCCTTTAAATTTTAGTTTTGAAAAAGCAAATGCTGATGGTATCGTCAAAAAAAGTTGAAAAAGTGCAACTGTAACTGCTACAAATGTAGTATTTAACATCCATTTACTAAAACCTACTTCATCTGAAAATGCCTTAATATAATTATTAAACGTTATACTTTCAGGTATTAAGTTTTTCTGCATAAAGCTTGTACCAGTTGATAATGAAGCTGTTATAATAGCAAATACCGGAAACATCAAAAGTAATATAGAAAATATCAAAAATACTCTTTTTATATTTAGCTCAATTTTTGCTCTCTTACTTAATTTTTTATTATAAAGAATAGCACCACTTCCAATTCCCTTTTTAGTTTTAATAGTACTTACTGAATTCTCCTTAACCATTCTCTGCCTCCTTAAATTGACCTGAAGCTCTCATATTTGCAAATGATATTACACCTATTATTATGAATATAAGTATTGACATTGCTGCACCAAGTGCAAAGTTGCCCTTACTAGTTGACATTTTATAAGTTGCAGATCCAATAATATCTGTCCACCCTGCAAATGAAGAACCAGATTTTGATGGACCACCTTCTGTTAAAAGGTATGCAGCATTAAAATTATTAAAATTAAATGCAAAGTTTGAAATCAATAAGGGATATGACACATTACTTATTGATGGAAGTGTTATATTTTTGAACTTCTGCCATCTTGAAGCACCGTCAATATCTGCAGCTTCATAATATGTGCCAGGTATTGAAGATAAAGCTCCAATACATACATTCATCATATAAGGATACCCTAACCATAGATTGACTATTATAACTGCTATCCTTGATGCCATTGGAGTTGTAAGCCACAATATAGGTTCTTTAATTAAATTTATTTGAAGCAGTAATGTATTAATTGCTCCATACTCACTATTAAATAAACCTTTGAAGGAAATTATTGTAATTGCACCTGGAAGGGCCCATGGTATTACAAGTAAGGCTTTGTATATAAATGATTCTTTCATGTTCTTATCATCTAAAGCCATTGCAAATATCAATCCAATAAAATATGCTCCTACTGTTGAAATCACAGTAAAAATTAAAGTCCATCCAAGAAGTGGAAAAAACTGACTTTTAAGAGGTCCAGTCAAAATCTGTTTAAATTGATACAATCCTACAAAATGCCATCCTTTTTCTGTTCCGTAACCAAAGTTTTGATTTTTAAGTGTGTAATCAGTAAATGCCATAAAAATAGTGTATAATGTAGGCAATACACTCAATATTAATATGCTTATCAATGCTGGTGAAAGGTACTTATAGCTTTCAAGATTACTTTTTCTCTTTCTCATATCTAATCACCTTACTTATTGTAAATTTTAATTATTTAGACATTTCAATTCCGTCTTTTACTCCCAGTTCTATATCTTTAGCTACAGTTGCTACATCTTCACCATTGAATATTCTTGTGATATTTTTTAATGGTTCCCATATGCATTCTATCTCTGGAACATTAGGCATAGGAACTGAACTCTGAGCTTGTTTTATAAACGCTTGACTATATTCATTATTTTTTATTTCATCCACTTCTAATTTAGATTTAATAACAGGAAGTCTGTTTCCAACTTCATATAATTTTTCAGGTGAATTTTCAACAAGATATTTAAGAAGATTCCATGAATCATCTTTTTTATTTGAATTACTACTTACAAATGCTGACTGAACTCCCATAAATGTTTTAGCATCAGAATTATTAATCTTAGGTATTGGTGCTACACCAAAGTTTACTCCTGCATCTTTAAATCCACTCACATCCCATGGACCACCAATATAATAAATAGCATTTCCAGTTTTAAAATTACTATTTGCAATATCAGTAGTTATGTCTGCTGGCATTAATTTATCTTTTTGAACTAAGTCTTGTAGAAATTTATATGCTTTTATTGAACCTTCATTACCAAGTCCAATATCATTTATATCTGTTGTGCCATTCTTATTTCCAAATACATATCCACCATAACTTTGAACAAATGCTGCTGTATAATAAAATTCATTCATAGAAAATTGAAATCCTGAAGGACCATATGCTTTTGCCTCTTCCACTAATTTTTCAATATTTTCTGGCATTTGTTTTACCTTATCTTTATTATAAAATAATGCATATGTTTCCATAGATATTGGAACTGCAAAAGGTTTATTATCATAAGAAACAGCATCCCATACAGTTGAATTTACATATCCATCTTTATTTACAAAACCATCAGGAATTTCTTCAAGAAGCCCTGCTTCATGGAATGTACCTAAATTATTATGTGCTATTCCAAATACAACATCAGGTCCTTTTGATGAATTTGCTGCCTGGAGAAAATTTTGAAAATCAGAGTTATCTTTAACTACTGTAACTTTTCTATTATTTTCTTTTCCCCATTCTTGTGCTATTTTATTAACTTCCTCAACTTCATTATCCATTAAATATGACCATACAATTATTTCATCATCACTATTTCCATTTGAACTATTCCCACCAATGCTTCCACATCCACTTAAAAGTGTTACTCCCATAAGTCCTGCAATAATTAATGACATAGCTTTAAACTTCTTACTCACGTATCTCACCTTCCACTTAAAAATTTAATAAATTCTATAATTTATCGGTAAACGGTTGCAACCCTTACAAAATTATTATATCAACCCATACTTATCAAATTTGTTTATTATTAACATTTTTTATTTAAAATTAACCATTTTTTCATATATGTTGTATAATGTTTACATATATAGTTGGAATTTTTATACATGATTAATTAAAAAAGTGATAATTATTGATTTTGTATGTTAATAAAAGTGATAATAAAGAAAGGAAATATATCTATGTATGATTCATATGATTCTGATGACTATTTTTTTAATAATGAATTTTCATTTTTATTTCAACAAAAAAATAAAGATGCAATAATTTCTATTATTTTAAAAAAACATAAAGATGAATTACAAGAAGCATTTCTACCTCTTTCTACCAAAAGAACTGACTTACTTATTTGGAATGTTATCTACATAAGAGAAATCATAAAAAATGGTTCAACAAAACAGTTTCTTCACACCCTATATAATAAATATTATAAAACAATACAGACTCTGACTACCCTATCAGATATGCAAAAAGTAGAGTTGGATATGGCAGATACTTATTTAGATATACTTGTAAATTCAGTAGAAGTGACAAATAATTTTATAACCAATAAAATATTAGCTTTTTTGTATATTCATTTAGAAGAAAACTTCACTTTAGAAGAAATATCTAAAGAATTAAACATGTCAGTTGGCTATATGTGTAAGTGTTTTAAAAATAATATGGGCATATCAATAATGAAATACTTTAAAATTATAAAAATAAATAGAGCGAAAACTCTATTAAAAAGTACAAATAAAAGCATCTTAGAAATCTCCACCAATTTAAGTTTTTGTGATCAATGTAATTTTTCAAAAGTATTCAAAGAGGTTGAAGGAATTACACCAATTGAATATAGAAATCTTTATATTTAAATTGTATAGTCTGTTTTTTAGTATCAATTAAGCAATTTATTTTTAATTTTTTATAAAAATAAGGCCCTTGTTTTTATGTTCAAGGACCTTACGATAATACCCTAATTAAATTTTATTCATACCTTAATGCTTCTATAGGATCTAAACCTGCTGCCTTTTTAGCTGGATAATATCCAAAGAATATTCCAATAACCATAGAAAATGTAAAACTTCCCACTATAACCATAGGTGATATAACTGGTGAATTCCCCATAACATGAGCACCTATGACTCCTATAATTATTCCAAGAACTATTCCAATAATGCCTCCAATTGCACATATTATCATTGATTCAACTATAAACTGCATCTTTATATGAGAACTTTTTGCTCCTAATGCTTTTCTTGTACCTATTTCCCTTGTTCTTTCAGTAACAGATACAAGCATTATATTCATTACTCCAATACCACCAACAAGAAGAGAAATAGCTGCTATTGCTGATATTGCAAGAGCCATTGTTGATGTCATAGAAGTCATTGATTCAAGCATACTTTCCATATTACTTGCAGTTGCTTTATACTTAGTATTTTTAATATATAGCTTATCTAGATACGTTTGAAGTTCTGTAGTAAATGTTGTAATATCAACATTATCTTTAGCTCTTATGGTAACTGTCTGATAATTTTTATTTGATGATGAGCTTTTTGCTGCTGTTACAGGAATATATAAATCTGTTGTAAGCTTTTCCTCTGATTCCGTACTTCCTCCAGACGATTTATAAGTGTATACACCAACTATTGTATAACAATGAATTGCACTTGAAGTATATATTTTCACTTCCTGTCCAATTGGATCTGCACCCTCACCAAAGATTTTACTTACCAATTTATCTGAAACTACTGCAACCATTTTTGAGCCGTCAACATCTGTATCTGTAATATACCTTCCATCTGCCATTTCTATGTTCTTTACTTTTTCATATCCTGGATTTGTACCAGTAATGTTTACATTAGCATATGCTGTTCCACTTTTAGCTTTTCCAGTATCTTTTGTTGCTGTAACACTAAAAGCATCTATCTCATCACCAAAGTTTTCCTCTAATTCTTTTATCTGACCCATTGTTAAAAGATCTGAGTCCTTTGGTGTAGAAGTACTTGAACTGCCAAAGCGGCCACTATGACCTCCCATGCCTCCGCCAGGCATTCCGCCTCCGCCTCCTGGCATTCCTCCACCACCAGACATTCCGCCTCCTGGCATCCCTCCACCAGAGCCACCTCCTGGAATTCCGCCTCCAGCACTACCTTGAGGCGATCCACCTCCTGGCATTTCATTAGTGGAACTTCCATTTTTCTTCTCATTTGTCTTAGTTTTATTATTATTTGTAGATGTACTATCTCTTTCTGTTACATTAATTGTAACATTAGTTGATCCCATATTAGCCATTGAACTTGTTACATTAGCTGTCATAGCATTACCAACTGAAACAATACCTATTACAGATCCAATACCTATTATTATTCCAAGCATAGTTAGAACTGCTCGCATTTTATTGGATTTAAGTCCTGCTATAGCCAGCATTATATTTTCTTTTATAAACATAGCTTTTCACCATCACTATATCTTCTGTAGAACTTGTCATTATATTCATCAGAAACTATATTTCCATCTCTTAAAGTTACTATTCTTTCTGTTTCTTCTGCAAGTTCATGATTATGTGTTATAAAAACAATAGTTTTTCCTTGCTCTTCATGAACCTTATGAAATAAATCCATTACTAATCTTCCAGTTCCTGAATCAAGTGCTCCTGTAGGTTCATCAGCTAGTAAAATGCTTGGATTTGTAGCAAGTGCTCTTGCAATTGCTACCCTCTGCTTTTGACCACCTGATAGTTCATTTGGCTGATGCTTAATTCTATCCTGCATGCCCACTATTTCTAAAAAATACATTGCTCTTTCTGTTCTCTCTTTTGTTGGCACACCTGCATAAAGCATTGGAAGTTCAACATTTTTTAGAACTGTATTTCTAGGTATTAAATTATATGTCTGAAATACAAATCCAATTTTCTTATTTCTTACTTCTGATAATCCATCATCACTAATATCTTCAATATTGGTTCCACTTAATACATATGAGCCAGACGTTGCTCTGTCAAGTGCTCCAATTATATTCATCAATGTACTTTTACCTGAACCTGACTGACCAACTATAGATACAAACTCTCCTTTTTTAACAGTAATATCTATACCTTTTAAAATATTAAGCTGATTTGGAGTGCCTATATAGAAACTTTTTCTTATATCTTTCATTTCAATTATATTTTCACTCATTTAATTACCTCCCATTGTTTATGTCAACAACGCTACCAACGTGATAATTTGAAGGATCATTTAATACAATCATTCCTTCTTTTAAATCTTCTCCTTCTATTTCTGTATTCATATCTGACTCTAATCCTGTAGTAACTGAAATTTCTTTAACTACATATTGACCATTCTGCTCTTCTGCTTCATATATAGATTTTTGTCCATGGTTGTCTATTATAGATTCATACGGTACTGCAAACACATCATCAGATTCACCTATAATAATATTTACAACTGCATTCATCCCAACTTTAACAGCTTTATCAATATCTTCACTCGTTATCTGTACTTTAACTGTAAAAGTAACATCACTACTTGTTGAATTACTACTTGTTGATGAAGTTCCACTACTTTTACTACTGCTACTGCTACTACTGCTTGTTGAAGTTTCTGATGCTGCAGCACTTGAAATAGGATCAACAGTTACAACTTCACCGTCAAGAATTTCAGTAGATGAATCTGTAGTAACCTGTACTTTTTGTCCAACTGCTACATTTGCAATTTCTGTTTCATCAACACTGACTTTTACTATAAGATCATTTAAATCTTGAATTACAAACAATGAGTCTTCACATTTAGAACCAACTGATGCATTTACTGCTGTCACAATTCCATCAACAGTAGCTACAACTTCTTTATCCTTTAATTTTTCTTTCTGTTTTTCAAGTGCAAGCCTAGAGCTTGTATCATCGACTGCTGCTTGAGCACTTTCATAGCTCTTTTTATTCTTTTCTATTTCTTGTTCAACACTTACTTTTGCTGCACTTAAAGCTATCTGAGATTTATCATAATCAGACTGAGCATTTTCATAATCTATTTTGGCTAAATTTACATTCTGGCTTGACTCTTCTCCATTATCAAGCATCATCTGCTTATACTCATATATACTCTTTTTATTATCAAGAGATAGCTTATTCTGATCAACTGCTGCCTGTGCATTAACAAGAGTTGTATTTAAATTATTTTCATATAGATACACAGAATTTTCATATGTATCTTTTGCTTGTTCAAGTGCAATCTGAGCTTTTTTTTCATTTGCACTTACACTTAATTCCTGCTTTTCAATGTCATCTTCTAAAGTTGATGTATCTATAATTGCAAGAACATCACCCTTTTTTACTTCATCCCCTACTTCTACATTTATCTGTTGAACATTATAATCATTAAGATTAGAATAAATGCTTGTTGATGTTCCACTCTTAATAGCTCCTGATGAACTTACCATCTTATATAAATTAGTTTTACTTAAAGATGTATATCTTACTCTACTTGATTGTGTATTCTTTTTAGCTCCAGTCTTTACTTTATATACTGTAAATCCACCACCTGCAACTGCTATGGCACATATTACTGCAATAACTTTTTTGTTAAATATTTTTTTTAAAATTCCAGATTTTACAATACCAGACTTTACTTTAACATTCTGCTTTGTATCCTTATCATTTTTAATCTTTAAGTCCACCTTAATAGCCCTCCTTCATTTGAGTATAATCTAGATACTTTAGGTAAAAATCATTTCTTTCTGAATTAAAATCTGACATTTTGCTATCTAAGTCAAGCTTTGCTTTTTCCAATTCATTTTTTGTAATAAAACCTAAAGAATACTTTTTACTTGATACTCCATAATCTTCCTGACTCTGTTGTAATTTATCATAACTGCTTTTTATTGAATTATATGCTGTCATAAGATTATTATATTTTTCCTTAAAATTAATTTCTGAAGTAATAGACTGCTTGTCTAATGATAATTCTTTATTTTCTAAAGTATAGTTTTCATAATCATTGTCATCATCATCGTCTTCGTCATCATCATCCTTTGCCCAATCAACTTCTAGATTTGAAACCGATATATCTATACTGTTTTTTAACATTTCTTTTAAATCTTCACTATAATTAATTGACATTACTGAATTAAAATCAGATTCTACATTATTATCAAGATTAACATCAACTCCTTGAGAAATTCCAAGAGTAAGTTTTAAATTATTCAATGCTATTTCGTTTTTACTTTCAAGTTCTTTTATTTCATTTTCGCTATCAGTATTATCAGTTATAGTATTTTCATAATCTTTCTTTGATAAAAAACCACTTTCATATTGTAATTTACTTATTTCAGATTTTTTTGTGTTATATTCCAATGTATTTTTTTTATTTTCTAATTGAGAGGTAGTAGAAAGACAACTTACATATGACTGTTGTGCTTTATATACTGCATCTTCAACTGTCTGATTATAAGTAAGTTCTGCTTTCTTTAAATTACGTTGTGCTGTAGTTCTACTTTTTTTATAACCCTTAAGTTGTTCCAAAGTTGACTGCTTCTTAGTTAAACTCGCATTCTTATCTTCATATTCACTTTTAACCTCTAAATATGAAGGATCACTATCAGTCAAAGAATCAAGTTGACTTTTTAAAGATTTAACTGTACTTTCTAATTCTTCAACTTCATCTTCCAATGTACTTATATTTTTACTAATGGTAGATCCTTTATAGCTACCATCCCCTAAATCTTCTATACTATCATTTATTTTTTGCAATTCCTGCTTTGTATTTTTTAAATTATTATCTGCAATTTTCATATCTATACTATTTTCAATCATAATAGATTTAATATTGCTGAAAGAAATTGTCTGTGTATCAGAACAGTAAGCTTTCGTACCTGAGATGCTCAATGCAGTAAAAAGTACAAGCAAAAATGCTATTAATTTTCTCTTCAATACTATACCCTCCTATTGTAGTTCTCTAAATTTATCTTTAAATACTTTTTTTATTTTACAGGTAACATCTAACTTCACTATAACTAAAATATAAACAATTTATAAACACTGTTAAATTTAAATAAAAATTACCATAGACATAAATGCCTATGGTAATTTTCATTATTTAAAGACTAAATCTATAACCAGCACCCCATACCGTCTCAATGTATTGTGGATTACTTGTATCAATTTCAATCTTTTCCCTTATTCTATTAATATGTACCGTGACAGTTGAAGTATCTCCAAAAGACTCTTCTCCCCATATTCTATCCAGCAGTGTATCCTTAGAAAATACTATGTTAGGGTTCGATGCTAAAAATACTAATAATTCAAACTCTTTGTTAGCAAGCTTTATCTCAGTATCACCAATATAAACCCTTCTCGAATCACAATTTATACTTAATCTACCTATTGATATTATATTTTGTGATTTTCCATGTTCTTTATCCATGGAAGTAAGTCTCTCATATCTATTCATATGCGCTGTAACTCTTGCCACAAGTTCGCTTGGGCTAAAAGGTTTTACAATATAATCATCTGCACCAATTCCAAGACCTCTTATTATATAAATATCATCTTTTTTAGCTGTTACTAAAAGTATTGGAATTTCTTTTACTTTTCTTATTTCCTGACATATTTCAAATCCATCTTTCCCTGGAAGCATTACATCAAGCAAAATCAGATCATATTCTTTATTAATAGCCTTTTCTAATCCACTGACTCCCGTAAGAGCTATTTCTGCTTTAAATCCATTTATTTCAAGGTAATCTTGTTCTAACTCAGCTATACTTTTATCATCTTCTACAATCAATATTTTCTTCACAAAATATCCTCCCTTAAGTACTCATATACTACTCCATATAATCTAAAAATATAGGAAGTTTTATTATTATCACTAATCCATTATTATTTAAGGCTTCAATTTGACCTCTATGAGCTTCAATTATACTTTTAGAGATAGCTAGTCCAAGTCCACTTCCCTGACTTGGATTAGTTCTAGATGGATCTCCTCTATAAAAACTTTCAAAAAGCTTTGATAGCATTTCATCATTAACTCCATTTCCATTGTCACTAATTTCAATAACAATCCATTCATTCTCCTCATGTATTAAAATTTTACTTTTTTTATCTTCATTTTCATTATACTTAACAGCATTATCAAGTATATTAAATATTACTCTTCGTATCTCTCTGCAATCTATCTTAGCTTTAACATTTTCTGAACATTGATCTATATAAGAAATTTTAAGTCCTCTCTTATATAAATCTTCTTTTATATCCTCATACATTTTTTTCAAATATTCATTTATATATATTATATCAAAATCAAATGGATACTTCCCAGTATCTAATTTTGAGAATAAAAACAATCTATCTACTAACTCATCCATATCACATGCTTTCCTATGTATAGTGTATAGATATTTATTCACTTTTTCAGGAGTATTTGCAACTCCATCAATCAATCCTTCAACATATCCCTTTATTCCTGTTAAAGGTGTTCTTAAATCATGAGAAATTCCGGCCATAAGCTCTTTTCTATTTTCTTCATATCTTAATTTAGCTTGTACACTTTCTCTTAGCCTTATTCTCATTTCATCAAAATCATCGCATACTTGTTTGAATTCATCGTCATATTCATAATTCATATCAAAATCTAAATTACCATTTTTGATTTGATCTGCTCCATAACTTAAAAGTTCTAATGGTTCAATTACATTTTTATAAATTTTTGATGATAAAATTCCATTAGTCACAGTAACTATTATAACAGCCAAAACAATAACAACACCTATGTATCCAATCATAAAAGTTGTCATTTGCTCCCTTATATCAATGCGCAATGGTCTATAATCTGAATTTACTGCAATAATATTTAGCGGCTTGTTATTGTACATAAGACTATTTTTCACTAAAGAAAGTTCTTTCTTTTCTAAAACAAGTGAGTTTGATTTAATTAAAATATCTTCACCAATTTCTGAAATAGACTTATTATCACTCTCTGTTAAATTAGAAAAAATAACTTCCTTACCATATCTTATTATAAGATGATATCCTTTTGGTTGTAAAATTTTCTCTAAATCCTTTGGCAGGTTCTCAAGAAAATTCTTATCTTCTAATTTCTTCATATCTATTTTTATAGAATCTTGAATTATATATGCACCAGGATGATTTTCTTCAATAAAATTCATTTTCTCTTCGACTAATCTAAAGAACGGCTCTCTTATTACACCCGCTAAGATAGCAATAAGTATTACAGGTATTATAAGCATTAATATATTGGAAATTGTAATTCTTCTCTTTATAAACATTATTTCTCCTACCTTAAAATTATTGTATATAAAAATAAATTTAGAATAATACCTTTACATCTATCATTCTAGATACATATTTATTATTTGTAAAGAATCAGAATATATTATTACTCCAACAAATCTTTATATCTTTAAAAGTCAGACTAATTTATTTACATAAAATGTAAATAAATTGTTTTTATTTTAGAAAAATAAGTGTAAACTATTAAGTAAGAGAATTTATGGGATAAAAGTATGAGGTGATTGATTTGACAAAATTAAAAATACTATTAGGAGATATAACAAAATTAAAGTTTGATGCAATTGTAAATGCGGCTAATACTTCTCTTCTTGGAGGTGGTGGTGTTGATGGCAGCATTCATAAAGCATGCGGAAGCAGACTTTTAGACGAATGTAGAGATTTAAATGGGTGTCTCACTGGGAATTCAAAACTTTCTCAGTCATATAACCTTACGGAATTAGGGATTTATTGGATAATACACACTGTAGGTCCTATTTTTAGAAATAATGGCTCTGAAGAAAAGTATTTAAGACGTTCGTATAATTCAGCCTTAAATGTTGCTGCTAATTATGCTCATATATATCTTGAACAAAGTATGCAGGTTATTAATGATAACCTATACCGCTTTAGTGCGCCAAGTTTTATTGGAAATAAAAAGAAAGAAAATTTAATTACAGATGTAAAAACTTATATTGATGAACACCCTATTAAGACTATAGCTTTTCCATCTATAAGTACAGGAGCATATGGATATCCCCTTGAAAATGCGACTAGAGTTGCTTTAGATGAGATTACATCTTTTATAAATGAATATCCTGAAACTTTTGAGGAAATTGCAATGATATGCTATGATCAAAAAACTTTTGATACATTTAACAATGCTTATGAAAAATATTATGTAAATAATAATGCTGCTTTATAATACAATATTTTCTATAATATAAATAAAAAATAGGCATTCAAATATTAATTTTTAACATTTGAATGCCTATTGTCATATAGTTTTTTAAACAATGAAGCGTATATGAAATGGGGATTCATATACGCTTCTATAAATTTATAAGGGATTTTTATGGGTTTTATTAAACTTTAAATACATATCTATTGAATAGGGTGTTTCAATACAAAGTTATTTTTTAATTATGCGAAATATCTATCTAATAATCCTTTGAATGCTTTACCATGTCTAGCTTCATCTCTAGCCATTTCATGAACTGTATCATGTATAGCATCTAAGTTAGCTACTTTAGCTCTCTTAGCTAAATCAGTCTTACCAGCTGTAGCTCCATTTTCTGCTTCTACTCTTAATTCTAAGTTCTTCTTAGTTGAGCTTGTAACAACTTCTCCTAATAATTCAGCGAATTTAGCTGCATGTTCTGCTTCTTCGAAAGCTGCCTTTTCATAGTACATTCCTACTTCTGGGTAACCTTCTCTATGAGCAACTCTAGCCATTGCTAAGTACATTCCTACTTCACAACATTCTCCTTCAAAGTTAGCTCTTAAATCAGCCATTATATCTTCAGAAGCACCTTGTGCTACACCAATTACATGTTCAGATGCCCATGTCATTTCTCCACTTTGTTCCATGAATTTTTCTGGTCCTACTCCACATACTGGGCACTTTTCTGGTGCTGCTTCACCTTCATATACATATCCACATACTGTACAAACAAACTTTTTCATAATTTTATTCCTCCTACACACATTTATAATTAACTATTTGTTATCTTTTGTTTTATCTTCTTGACAGTTTTTATTATATAATAATTATTATCCGTTGTAAATACCTTTTTTAAAAATTTTTTAGAAATTTTTTCTTTCTTATTGATTCTCTTCCATATAGTAATAAATACTGACATCTTTGTTTATTTCTCCACAAATATTTCATTTCCTCCTTACCCTTTAATAAATAAATGTTAAAATTATCTGAAATTTTACCTTCTTATATATAAACTATATTGAATAATAGTTTATAATTAAGATATAATTTATGATATCTTAATTTATATGAGGAGTGTTTTTATTGTTTGGATATGTTACTCCATTAAAGGGAGAACTAAAAGTAAAAGATTTTGGCAGGTTTAAATGTTATTATTGTGGTTTATGCTGCCACATAAAAAAGCAGTTTGGAAACATACCTAGATTGTCTCTCAATTATGATATGACTTTTTTAGGCTTGCTTTTAGATGCCTTAAATCCCGATGAAGTAGAAGTCGCTTCTCACAGGTGCATTCTTCATCCAACAGAAAAGAAAGTAGTTATAAGCAACAACAAAGCTGTATCATACGCTGCATATATAAATATATCTCTCTTTTACTATAAACTTGTTGATGATGTTCAAGATGACAAATTATTAAAAAGCAAAATTTTTGCTTCTGTATTAAATCCATATAGAAAAAAATTTCCAAAGTCAGTTTTAAAAATTGATAATGAAATTAAAATGTATTTAAATGAACTTTCAACATTAGAAAATAGTAAGTCTTTTTCTTCATTAGATGAAATATGTGATCCATTTAGCAAACTTGTAGGTACTGTTTTTAAAAATTATCCTTATGAACTAACTGATGATTCTGATACACTTCGGGATACACTTTACACATTAGGATATTCTATAGGTAAATGGATTTATCTAATTGATGCTCTTGATGATTTAAAAAAAGATCTTGAAGATAAAAAATTCAATCCAATTAATTTTTTATATAATAAAGATAATATGATATATGAAGAATTTATAGAATCTATTAAACCTCGTATTGAATTTACCATATTAAATTGTGGATACAGCATAAAAGATAATTTAATGACTTTAAATCTAAATAGAAATAAAGATATCTTATATAATATTGTTGAACTTGGATTGATGGATAAATATATAAAAGTTATTAATCATCCTGATGATACTAATGAAACAAAAAGGAGTGACTTATAAAATGAACCCATACGAAATATTAGGCGTAAATCCTGGTGCAAGTCAGGATGAAATAAAAAGTGCCTATAGAAAACTTATAAAAAAATATCACCCAGATCAATACGGAGACAATCCATTAAAAGAATTAGCTCAAGATAAACTTATCGAAATAAATAAAGCATATGAAATGCTTACAAAAGATTCTGGTAAATCAAATAATTATAACAATAATACATCATCATCTTGGAATTCAAATTCTAGTAATAACTACTCTAATAATACTTTCAATGATTTTCAAGACGTAAGAAGAATGATACAAAATCGTAATTTTGCAAATGCAGAACAAAGACTAAATAGCATTAATAATAGAAATGCTGAATGGCATTTCTTATACGGAGTTGTTATGTACAATAAAAACTGGTATGATTCTGCTCTAGACCATATAAATACAGCTGTAAGTATGGATCCTAACAACTTTGAATACAGACAAACATTAAATTCTCTAAGACAAAGAGGCAATAATTTTTCAAATCAATATTACAGAACCACAAGAACAAATAACAATGATGCTTGCGATTGCTGTATTAATTTATGGTGTTTAGATACATTATGTGAGTGTACAGGCGGAGACTTAATAGGCTGCTGCTAATAAATTTAAGGGAGGTTCAATATGAAATCAAATAACATTGCTCAAAGCGGAATATTAATTGCACTGACTCTTGCTGTTCTATATTCCACTTCATTACTTCCCATAAGCACTTTATCGATTTTAACTATTGCATCATGTTTAATTCCAATATCAATCATAAGAACATCTTTAAAAAATACTATACTAGTTTATTTATCATGTAGTATATTAAGCTTTTTTTTAGTACCAATTAATATCTCCATACTATATACACTTTTTTTCGGAATTTATGGAATATTAAAATTTTTTATAGAAAAAATGCACAACATGGTTTATGAAATAATATTGAAGCTCATTACATTCAATGTACTTATGTTTGTTATTTATATAATATTTAATCTTTTTGTAGGTTTCAAAGCTGAGATTTCACTTTGGCTTATGATACTAATAGCACAAGCTGCTTTTTTATTATATGATTATGCATTGACTCTGATAATATCTTATTTTTTAAATAAGGTTAACAAACATTTATAAAAAGAAAAACATAATTCATTATTGTTTGAATTATGTTTTTCTTTTATTACTTATATTAACTATTTCCATTATATATACGTTCTAAGTCTTTAAGAAATTTCACTGTCTTTACTGGAGTTTTACCAATAGATGTTTCTCCTGCCAGTAAAAAACCTGTAACTCCATTTTTAATAAAATTGTAAACACTTTCAACCTCAGAAAGCTGTGGAATTTTACCAGATTTCATACTATTAAAAATATGTGTCCCAATAATTAAATCTTTTTCCTTATTCTTTGATACTTCTCTTATTATTCTCTCTTCATATATAGGAGTTTCTTCAATTGAAGTTTCAGGAATCAAATCCCCTCTCCCTATTACAATTCCATCAGCTTCCTTTAATATATTTTTTATATTGTTTGCGCCATTTGAAGTTTCTACCTTTGCCCATATCTTTATATTCGTTTCATCACCTTTATGATCTTCTATAAATTTTTTTACCTCTTTTACATCTTGGGCACTTTCAACAAAAGACTGACATATAATATTTACATTATTTCTAATCCCCCATATTATAGCTTTCTTATCTTCTTTACTAAGTGATAACATACTCCTATTAAAGCCCTTTATATTGCATCCTTTCCCCTTACGAATAACACCACCTTTTATTGCTTTTGCTCTTATAAGTTCATCATTTTTTTCTATCACTTCAAAAATCATAGTGTTATCCTTTATTGAAATACTGCTAAATTCATTTTCATGTAACATATCATTCTTAATATTGAGAGGTATTATTTTAATCCTATATTGATTAATTACTGTTTTTATTATTTCATATTTATCTTCTCCGCAAAAGAATATTTCCTCTCCATCATAGATTTTATATATATATTGAAATTTATTTGATATTCTTAATTTAGTTCCAGAAGTATCAATCATTATACTTATGTCAGGTTTTATTTCTCTTGCAGTCTTTAAAAATTCTAGGAATTCATCATTACTACCATGAGCAAAGTTAAACCTCAGAGCATTTGCTCCACCATCTATTATCCCCTTGAGCACAGTCCTATCCTTAACTGTTGGTCCAACAGTACCTATAATATACATGTCATCCTCCAAAATATCACTACTGTTTATTAATATTAATTTATAGAAATAATTATCACAGTTACTTTTATAAGTATTTCAAATTACTTATTGTCTATAATGTATTATTGTTCTAAAAAAATTATGTCATGAATAAATTAATATGGTTAAAACTAATATATAGGAGGATTTATGTTTAAGAAGTTTTTACTGCCATTATTGCTATTACTGGTTTTAAGTCTAAATGGATGTATTTCTCAAAATTCTAAATACATAAATTTTACTTCCAAACCAAACAATCATTACTATACAGATGAACTTAAAAATAAAATATTAAACAACGAAAAGTTTTCTTTATCAGTATTTGATACAAATTTATATAAAGAAATTCCTGTAAACAAAGATGAATTTGTAATAATTGATAACTTTCTTACTTCTATTTCTTCTGATAATTACCTTCAATATGATTCTAAGCCAGATGCAAAAGAGATATATAGAATCACTATTTCATTTGATGATTTTAAATATTTAATTCGCGTATATGACTCTTCAATCGTTGCCATTTCTCCATGGGATGGAAATTATCAAGAAGATATTATTTCAATGGAAAATATTCCTCTACGCTATAATTTGCTTGATTTTTGTAACCACATACAAAACAAACCTATTCAAAAAAATTAAGAAAAATACTGCATTAGATATATTCTTATCTATGCAGTATTTTTTTTTACGCAATTCTTATTATATATTCATCTATTTCTATAAATTTCTATACTTTTATTTTTAATATTATGTTATCATATTATTAAAATTCATATTTGGCAAATAGTATTAAATCAAAACTTTATATCATATATATATTTCAATTATAAATTTACATATGGCCTTAAAATTCAATAAGGCTTTCATTCATAAATTATTACCTTATAAACTGAAAAACATAATATATATTTTATAAAAAATACATAGATCTATTGGCTAGATATATACAAAAAATATATTAGGGGGTTTTATTGCATGGTTAAAGTAGATTTCCATGTTCATACATCTGCTTCAGATGGAATTTTATCACCAAGGGATATTGTTAAACGTGCTAAGATGAACGGTGTTAAATTCCTTGCCATAACAGATCATGATACATTAACTGGTCTTGATGAAGCAATCTCTGAAGGTCTTAACCAAAAAATCAAGGTAATACCAGGAATAGAATTATCTACTCAGCATAATAATGAAAGTGTACATGTTCTAGGCTTTTTCAAAGGGAATTCCTTTAAAAATTCAGAACTTATTCATGAACTTAATAAGATAAAAAATCACAGAATAATAAGAGCAAAAAAAATCATCGAAAAACTTAAAGATGAATTTAATATTTCTATAAATTTCGATGATATTGTAAAACATTCTAAAGATACCGTTGCAAGGCCTCATATTGCCAGAGCAATAATCAATGCAGGCTATGATTACTCTCAAGATTATATCTTTGATAATTTTATAGGTAAAGGCTGTAAAGCTTATGTACCCACTTTAAAATTATCTACTGAAGATGGAGTTCATTTATTAAAAAAATATAATGCACTAGTTTTTCTAGCCCATCCAAAATTAATTAATCAATCTTCTATAAAAGATTTTTTAAATATGAACTTTGATGGAATTGAAGCTGTTTATTGTCAAAATACAACTGATGAAACAACTTATTACCTTAACATTGTAGATACTAATAATATGCTATCATCATGCGGTTCAGATTTTCATGGTGATATTGTTAACGATACAAGACATGGTGATATTGGATCTATGGAACTTTCAGAAAAATATTTAAAACCTTTATTAGATGCTTTAGACATTCCTATGACTATATAATAATATTATTAAACAAAAAAATCGCCAAGGCGACTAAGTTATAGAAATATATTACAAAGTTAACTTTATTAAAAGTAATTATTAAAAAAATACTAAGATTACACAATGTATAACATAGGTAATCTTAGTATTTTTGTTATGCTTCTATTAAGAATGCTCTATAACCCTTCATAGTTTCGTAAATATCAACTTTACTAGCTACTTCCCATGGTGCATGCATATTGTGAAGAGCTACTCCACAATCAATAACTTCCATATTATATTGTGCTAAAATATATGCTATTGTTCCGCCTCCACCAGCATCTACTTTTCCTAATTCTGCTGTTTGGAAAGATACATCATGCTTTTCCATAATACTTCTAAGCTCAGCCATATATTCAGCATTAGCATCATTACATCCAGATTTTCCTCTTGCTCCAGTATATTTATTAAATACCATTCCTCTTCCAAAGAATGCTGAATTTTTCTTTTCCATTACACTTGGATAGTTTGGATCAAATGCCGCACTTACATCTGAAGAAAGCATTTTTGAATTTGAAAGACATCTTCTTAATTTTAAGTCAGAATATCCTTCATATTTATCTATTATTTCTGCAACTGCATTTTCAAAAAATCTCGAATGCATACCTGTTGCACCAACGCTTCCTATTTCTTCTTTATCTACTAATAGACAACAGCATGTTTTATCACTTTCAGTTATATCAAACATAGCCATTAATGAAGTATATGAACATACTCTATCATCATGACCATAAGCCATAATCATACTTCTATCTAATCCATAATCTCTTGCTTTACCTGCTGGAACAACTTCAATTTCAGCTGATAAGAAGTCATCTTCTTCAATATCATATTTTTCTTTTAATATTTTTAATATGTTAGCTTTAACTGCTTCTTTTTCAGTTTCTTTTAGAGGCATGCTTCCTACTAATACATTTAAATCTTCACCTTCAACAACCTTGTCAGCTTTTTTACCTAATTGTTCTCCTGATAAATGAACAAGTAAGTCTGAAACACCTACAACTGGATCATTTTCATCCTCACCTACACATATATCAACTATAGTTCCATCTTTCTTTACTACTACTCCATGAAGAGCTAAAGGAAGTGTAACCCATTGGTATTTTTTTATTCCACCATAATAGTGAGTATCTAGTAATGATAATTCACTATCTTCATATAATGGATTTTGCTTTAAATCAAGTCTTGGAGAATCAATATGTGCTCCTAAAATCTTTAATCCACTTTCCATTGGTTCACTTCCAACAATAAATAAAGCTACTGCCTTTCCTTTATTATTTACATAAACCTTATCTCCAGCACTTAACTTTTTATTATTTTTTATTATATCTTCTAAATCCTCATATCCTTGTTGTTTTGCAAGGCTGATTATTTCAGTTGCACATTCTCTTTCAGTTTTGCATTTAGACATAAAGTCCTTATACCCATTACAAAAATCAAAAATTTCTTCTACTTGCTTTTCTGTATATTTAGTCCATGCATTTTTGTTAAAATCTTTATTATTACTCATATAAAAAACTCCTTTTTCAATAGTTTGTTACTTGTCACTTATATTATTCATTCTGCTTTCTATGATGTCTACAGGCGTAATATCTGACATTAAGTTATATCTATAATTTACTGCTGCTGCTTCTATTATAACTGCAATATTTCTTCCTGGTCTTACTGGCACAGTTAATTTTTTTACATTAATACCTAATATATTCATGTATTCATCATCTATACCAAGTCTATCATAATCATTATCATCTTTCCAATGTTCAAAATGCATTACAAGTCTTATTTCTTTTTGTTGAACTACAGAACTTAATCCATATAAAGTGGTAACATCTATTATTCCTATACCTCTTACTTCTAACATACCAATTGTTATCTTAGGAGATGTTCCTATTAACTGACCATCAATTTCTCTTATATCTACAGCATCATCTGTAACAAGTCTATGACCTCTTTTAATAAGTTCTAATGCTGTTTCGCTTTTACCTATTCCACTTTCTCCTGTGATTAGTATTCCTATTCCTGATACGTCAACTAATACTCCATGAAGTCTAGTTTCAGGTGCAAGCTTATCTGCAAGATATATTGTAGTTTTACTAATAAACTGTGTAGTTACAAGACTAGTTCTAAGTACCCAAACATTATGTTTCTCTGCTTCTTTTAAAAACTCTTTATGTGGCTCTAGATCTCTTGTAATGATCAAACAATTAATATCAAAAGTAAAATACTTCTTAACCCTTTTTTTTCTTAATTCAATCTGCATGTCATCTAAAAAGCTCCATTCAGCTTTTCCAATAACCTGAATTCTTTCTGGTGCAAAATAATTATAAAATCCGGCCAATTGAAGACCAGGTCTATTTATATCGTTTACTGATATTTCAACCTCTTCGTTTCCATGTACTAAGATTTCTAAATTAAAATCATCAATTAGTTTTCTTACATTAACTCCCAATCCTATCATCCTTTTTTACTATTTTTTAATTTCTATACTATCTAACTGAGCTCTAAAATTTCTTTTTACATTATCTATATATCTTTTTCTAAGAGCTGCTTGTAATTCTTTTTCTTCATTATTTAATTCTCTTTCTTGACTAGTTTTATATAATGAATTTATCTTTTCTACAACTTCCTCTATTTTCATCTTTTGAATATCCATAATAATCATCCTTTCTCTCTTATATCACTAATTTTACCTATTTTGAAGTATATAATCAATATTAAATAATTCGACACCAAATAATCTTTTAAGGAAATTCGTGTCAAACGATTTTATTAACATTTTTATCCATTTATGTATTATTGTGTTTATTAATTTATTCTTTTTTATACTTTTTAAAGCTTTTTGATTGATTTTTGCTAAATATTGTCATTAATTGTACTACAAAAACCTTTTACAAATTCCCCCTAAATGTTTATAATATATTTATACAATTTATCCATTTATAGTAAAAAGAGGTGAATATATGAATTTTTTAGTATTAACTAAACTTAAAATGAGTATTTTAATAAGAAAACATATTCTTAGCATGTTACTTATATTTCTGCATCCTACTGCAAAAATAATGGTTTTTTTATCACAAGATTTGGACAAGTACATTGTGCTATATCAAAAAAGGCTATTTTCAATATATATACATAATAATATGTCTAACAAGGGAAATAAGTTTGTTGCTTGATAATATCTATTTTCTATCGTTGTTATTACCAAATTTGTATTTACATTAGATATTATCTAGAAGATATGTCTTAGATGTAAATGTTCAAATCAATAGTTACTTATTGAAAAACTTTAATCAATAAGTAACTATTGATTTTTTTATGTTAATAATACCATAAAATTTTATGCAAAAAAACACCTCATTTCTGAGGTGTTGATTTCAAAAGTATAGTTCCCAACATGCCGTTCACTTAAATATTCAAAACCTGCGCCTCGCAGGTGGGTTAAGCGCAACTCACGTCTGTCTTCTTCTGATACCTATAAAAGTTAAATGAAGCCCGACATCTTTAAGTATATTGCAAATCCCGATAATGTAATGTAGGTTGAATATCGTAAGTTTAGCGCACATCTCAGGAAATCTATGATTTTATTATAGCATAACTTTTTATATTTTCAATAGTATTTTCAATATTCTATGCTTCCATTTTTTACTGCACGTAATCGTTTAAAATGTCTTCCATTTCACTTTCGTCCATTTCTGCTGAAAATACTGCTACAAACCTAAGATATCCTAGTTCTCCACTTTCCATTACAAGAGATTTATATTTCCCTTCAATTTCAAATTCCTCTGCTGCATCTTCTACTATAGATTCAACATTATCATCAGCTATATCCTTTAAAAATGGTATATAATAGTCATTATACCATTCATCACTTTCTGCTTCAAAATCACTTTCTTCATTAGAATAACTTTTTGCTGCCATTAACTCATCTTTATCAAAGTCATAGTAAAATTTCAACAAAATATAGTCATCTTCTTGCTTTATTTCTTCAACATCAGATAAATCATTATCTTCTAAAAAGCTTTTTATTTCAGAAATATCCAATTTTAGTCACCTCATCTTTTAGTATAATAAATTTTTATATTCTTTTTTAATTGCTTCAAACTCATTATCATCTTCAACAAGATTAAGTTCTTCTTTTCCTTCTTCATTTATATCAATTCTAAAAGCAAACATATCATCATTATCTTCTTCTACTGGAGATAATAAAAGATATCCTTGTTCCTCTAAATAAATCTTTGCTATTGCTTCAAAATCTACTTTATTTCCATCTTCATCTCTAAATGACATTATTTCTTTTTCTTCCACTATGCTCACCTCATAATTTATTAGAATAAAATATATTTGTATCATAGACTATTATCTTAAACTCTAAACACAATATATTAGAATTCTACATTTTTATTTTAACTATTCTAAGTTTATTATATGATATTTCATATATTTGTCTATATGTTTTTTTATTTAATATTTCTTTTTAACAATAAATCAGTAAATTTTTCTCTATTTATATTAAGTTTTTTATTAAAAGTTATTATTGTATAATCTAATTATTTTTAATATTTCCAAAACAAATAAAATCCAGAATCAATTTAAGATGTATACTTAAACTAATTCTAGATTTCTATTGATTTATTATTAACATGTTTGTTGTGTAGTAAACTCTCCAAAAGCCCCATATATATCTTTATTTCTTGATTTAGCAACAGCCTTTACTATTGCGTAAGCTATTATACCATCAACCATATGATGCATAATACTTCCAACTAAAGTAACAATAAGAGCCCAGTTAAGTGCTAATCCTATAAAAGGTATTGCTACAATCATTTCTAAGAAACCATGAATTGGAGCTGTAATAAGAACAGCTTGTGCATAACTTCTATTTTTTATAATTATTTTAGCACCAATATATCCAACTATTATATGAGTTGCAGCTCTAGCTACTACAACAATTGGAAGTCCTGTGATGGCAAATCCAAGTGTTGACCCAATACCTACAATAACGGCTACAAAAGGTGAAATTAACATTGATAGCATCATAGGAACATGAGCCGCCAAAGTAGCTGTAAATGCTGGTGGTACAAATATCTTTAAAAATGAAAACTGAATAGGAATAATAATTGCTAGTGCAGTAAGAAGTCCTGCATATACCATTTGTTTAACTTTATTATTCATTATATAAATCCCCCTCGATTTTTATATAAATATTATTTTTAATATTCACTATGTACGAAGACTCACATAGCTTAAATTAATATACTTGGAAATGCATTAATTTATAAAGCTATATTTATATATACTAGTGTATATACATTAGTATATATAAATATATTTCTCAAGTAAAGTTATTTGCATAATTTTAAATTATACAAAATTTAAAACATTTACATTTATTTTTTTTATAATATTAATCCATATTTCTATAACTAAATTCATAAGTACGCATCTTTTTAACAGTACAGTTGTCTTATAATCTTATTAACTTTATAATATATTTATCATGATTTTCACAAAAGGAGGCGTTTAAAGTGGAAAATATAACTATGCTTGGTACAGGCTCTGCTATGGTTACAAAATGTTATAATACATGCTTTACCATTTCTAATGATAATGAACATTTTTTAGTAGATGCTGGTGGAGGAAACACAATACTTTCTAATTTAGAAAAAGCAGATATTTCAATAAGTAATATACATAATATGTTTATATCTCATAACCATAATGATCATATACTTGGAGCTGTATGGGTCATAAGATCTGTAGCTAACTCAATGCTCAATACAAAGTATAATGGAGTGTTTAATATATACTGCCATAAAAAATCTATTGAAGCATTAAAAAGTATCTGTTCTTTTGTTCTTCAAAAGAAATTTCTAAAACTATTTGATGATAAAATACTTTTCCATGAAATATGCAATAATACTTCTGTTAACATTTTAGGAAGACCTACAACTTTCTTTGATATAAACAGTACAAAAGAACTTCAACATGGATTTACAACTATTCTTGAAAGCGGAAAAAAGCTCACATTTTTAGGTGATGAACCTTATAGAGATGAATTACTACAATATTGCTATAATACAGATTTTCTTATGCATGAAGCATTTTGCCTTTATTCTCAAAAAGATATTTTTAAACCATATGAAAAGCATCATGCAACTGCAAAGGATGCATGCATAAATGCTCATAAATTAAATGTAAAAAACATTATCTTATATCACACTGAGGATAAAAATTTAGTTCAAAGAAAAGAATTATACAAAAAAGAAGGTAAAGAAGAATTTAAAGGAACTATATTTGTTCCTGATGATTTAGATGTTATATCATTAAGTTAATAAGGTAATTAATAACTAAAAATACAATAATAAAAAGCTGCTTTAAAACTTATTTGTCTTAAAACAGCTTTCTATTATATTTTTATTATGATAGTACTTTTTTAGCAATTTCCACTGATTCTCTAGCATCTTTTGCATAGAAATCAGCACCTATTGCATCCGCATATTCTGGTGTAAGTACAGCTCCACCTACAAACACCTTTCCCTCATATCCATCTTCTTTCAACGCTTTAATTGTCTCTTCCATGCTTCTAAGGGTAGTTGTCATAAGAGCACTTAATCCTATTAATTTCACATTGTGTTTTTTTGCTTCACTTACAACAGTTTCAATTGGAACATCCTTTCCTAAATCAATCATTTCATATCCATAATTTTCAAGTATAACTTTAACTATATTCTTACCTATATCATGAATATCACCTTTGACTGTTGCAACAATTATTTTTCCTTTTGATATTGTCTCTTGATTATTTTTAGAAATTTCAGCTTTTAATACTGCAAAGGAATTTTTCACAGTTTCTGCTGCTTGTATTAGCTGAGGAAGGAATAACACTCCCTTTTCATATTTATCACCAACTTCATCTAGAGCTGGTATTAAATATTCATTAACTATAGTTAGAGGTTCATATTTTTTCAGCAAATTAGTTGTTGCAGACTTAGCCTCTTCTTTTAATCCTTTTATTACAATACTTTTTAAGTTACTTTCACCATTTTCTGATTGTGATTTTATTATATTTGTTTTATCTGCATTTTTTATCTCTACATTGCTTTCTATTGTAACATTAGCATAATTCTTTATATAATGTTCAGATCCCTTATCGTAATTATAAAGAACATTGTAGGAATCTATAACCCTTACCATCCCACTTTCATTAGGGTTCATTATAGGAAGATCAAGGCCATTTGCAAGTGCTAGTGCTAAAAAAGTTTCATTTATAAGTTTTCTATTTGGAAGCCCAAATGATATATTAGAAACACCTAGTAGAGTCTTAACTCCTAATTTTTCTTTTACCATTCTTACTGCTTTTAAAGTTTCTTGAACTTCTTCCTGTTGAGCTGAAACTGTAAGTACAAGACAGTCTATAAAAACATTTTCTTTATTTATTCCATATTGAACCGCTTTATCAACTATTTTTTTTGCTATCTCAAATCTTTCCTCTGCCTTTTTAGGTATTCCACTTTCACTTAATGTTAAACCAACAACATTAGCTCCATACTTTTTAACCATTGGAAGTATATTTTCCAATACTTTATCTTCACCATTTACTGAATTTAATATAGGCTTACCATTATAATATCTTAAGCCTTTTTCTATTGCATTTTTATCAGAAGAATCTATCTGAAGTGGAATATCCAGTATCCCCTGAATTTCCTTAACCACCTTCTGCATCATCTCTGGTTCATTTATTTCTGGCAGACCCACATTAACATCAAGTATATGAGCTCCTGCTTCTGTCTGTGCTACTGCCGTATTTAATATATAATCTAAATCATCATTAATAAGTGCCTGTTTAAATAATTTTTTTCCTGTAGGATTAATTCTTTCTCCAACAATTCTTATACCATCAATTTTAACAACTTTTGATGGTGTACATACTGCTGGATAATAATTCTTTTCTCTTTTTAGAATACTTTTACCATCAGTTCGTTTTACAAGTTCTCTTATATAATCAGGTGTCGTACCACAACATCCTCCTATTATACTTACACCACTATCTATAAAACTGCATAAAGTTTCTGCAAATTCTTCCTTAGTAACATCGTACTTTGTTTCATTATTAACTGATAAAGTTGGAAGACCTGCATTTGGCTGAACCATTACAGGTATATTCGATAATCTGCATATTTCCTCTACAACTGGTTTAAGCTGCTTAGGTCCTAATGAACAGTTCACACCCAATGCATCAACACCAAGTCCTTCAAGAACTAATACCATAGCCTCTGGAAGGCATCCTGTAAATGTTCTTCCATTTTCCTCAAATGTCATTGTACATAGTATTGGAAGACTGCTGTTTTCTTTTGCTGCAAGTACAGCTGCCTTAAGTTCATACAAATCTGTCATTGTTTCAAAAAGAATAACATCTGCTCCTGATTTTGTACCTTGAATTATCTGACGTTTAAATATATCATAAGCTTCATCAAAACTTAATGTTCCCATTGGCTCAAGAAGTTCACCTATTGGTCCTATATCAAGGGCTATGTATACTTCTTTTTCACCTCTTGCCTTTTTAGCTATATTAATAGCTGCATCTACAGCTTCTTCAACTTCTAGATTGCAAAGTTTAAGCTTTCTTTCATTAGCACCAAAAGTATTGGTTGTTATTACATTAGCTCCACTTTCTATATACTCTCTATGTATTTCTTCAATTATATCTGGTGATTTTATATTTAATATTTCTGGATTTTCACCAATTTTTAATCCTTTTTTCTGAAGCATTGTCCCCATTGCTCCATCAAATATCAATATCTTTTCTTTTATTAATTCTTTAAGCCCCACAAGTTTCTCCTTCTCTTCTGAAACTGCAATTCTTGTAATTACTGCAGTTTTCACAACTTTTTTTATTTATTTTAGCATCTAAACTTACTATTCCTATTATTGCCGTAACAGATTTCCTTGGAAATAAAAGATTATTTTCTGATACCATTAATCCAATTTTCTTCTGCGCATCTAAAACACGTAAAAAATTATTCTGAATATCAAGTGGAAGATCCCCATATCCTGGACTATACCTAAAAGTTATCTTCATACCTTTTTCTTCAGCTTCTTTTCTTATCTTTTCCTCTACAATATCACAAACCTCTTCAACAGCAGTAGTTGCACATGCATCAATTATTAGTGCCTTCGTAAGATTAATTTTTTCATACAAACGTGTTTTCTTTTCTATTTCGTTTCCTAGTGTTACTGCCATAAGAACACATTCATTCGAAGCACTTAAATGTTTTTTAATATCATTTCCTGGCAATATTAAATTCGTTCCAGATACCTCAATTCCTTTTTCTGAATTGGATATACTTTTATATTCATATAATACTCTAGGTGTTATTATATTTTTAACTTCTTCTCTACTAGCATTAATCATATGATCCATTTTTTCATCTATTTCCTGACCTTTATACCCCAAGTATCTAAGAACTTCTTCTTTGTTAATGTTTAATTCAAATGCACTCATCTTATCACCAACTTCTTTAGTTAATAATTACATATAATTTAACACTTTCTACTTCATATTTTCTCATTGCTTATTCCTCCATACTTATTCTCTTCAAAACTAGTTATATTACAATAAATAAATTAGTTTATATAACAAAAACGCCTAAAGGTATTCCTTAGGCGTGAAGCTTTCTAAAATTACCTTATCTACCAGTCATAAAAACTGCAGGATTTGGCACCTCATATTATCTAATAAATATTGGTTGCCGGGCTTCACAGGGCCAGTCCCTCCACCACTCTTGATAAGTATTCTAATTGTATTTATTGCATTTATTATATATCTTTACCTTAATTTTGTAAAGAAAAATATTGAAATTTTATCTTTTTATTAAAAGTAAAATTATTGAAAGCACGCTGAAAGATAAACTTATCAGCATTATGTAGTTAACTATCTGTTTTGGAGAAAATCCCTTTTCTTCGAGTCTAAAATGAATCTGACTTCTATCTGCTTGATAAACCGGCTTTCCCTCTGAAAATCTTTTAAATATAACAAATAAATTATCAAATATAGGTACTGCAAGTGCCAATATAGGAATGAACAAGCTCAATACAGTTGCCTGTTTAAATGCTCCATCCAAAGCTGTTACACTTAAAATAAACCCTAAGAAATTAGCTCCTGAGTCTCCCATAAAAACCTTGGCAGGATACTTATTGTAATACAAAAAGCCAAGTATACTTCCAGATAGTATTATAGATACCATAGCAGATGGATCCTGCTGACCCAATATAAGTGCTGCTACAAAGAAAGTCATGGCTGAAATAAGTGATAAACCGCCTGCAAGACCATCTTTACCATCAGACCAATTAATGACTGTAGTAACACCAAAAATCCATGTTATTGTAAGAATAAACTGAATTGTTCCACTAAGCAGAATAAATTGAGATGTAAATGGATTAGTAAATCCTTTAAAAAATATTCCTGCTTTAAATACTAATACAGCTGCTAATAACTGAATTATAAGTCTAGGAAAAATAGGAAATTCTTTTCCTTTTGTTTTATAATAATCATCCACAAGCCCAATAATTACTATTAATGTTGCTCCTATAAATATGACTATCTGCTGCTTCATGTCATCTCTAACAAATAAAAAATACGAAACAAAAAATCCTATATATAATGCAATTCCCCCACATAAAGGTGTTGGGGCTTTATGCTTTTTTCTCTTATTAGGCTTATCTGTAAATTCTAATTTATGAGACAGTTTCATAAGAACTGGCATGGTAATCATTGAAAATAATAATGCAATTACCATTGCTAATATATAATTCATCTTCTCTACTCCTTAGTTAAAATCATCATAATTTTATAACATTTTGAGTTTTCTACCCATTTGATTATACTATTAATAATATAGTATATCAATTACAAAATTATTAAATCTATATACTTATCTAATAAATTTTCAACTAAAATACTAATTTTTAAGAGTTTATTATTTAATATCATCAAAAAAAACGAAAAATATTATCATTGCATTATGCTGTTGCTTTTTTTCATGTCTATAACCTTTAACAAATATTATGTTTAATTAATATACTATAAGTATAATAAGTAAACAAAGGAAGGATAAAGTAATGTACGAATGTAAAGATTTATATGGTGCTAATGAGTTCAATATATTTATTTTAAATAATTATTCTGCTGAATTTACAGATTCTCAAGGAAAAGTAGCTGTTGGTGGAAATATTCTATTAAATGACTACAGTGTTGCTAGCCATCTTCCAAAAGAAGATTCACCCTATCTAATTGTTGGTGGTAAAATAGATATCGAAAGCGGTTCAAATAATGGAACTACTATTATAAGTAATAGTAAAAATGTTATACATTATACTATGACAAATTATAATGGTAGCGTTATAGCACCCACAGAAGATAAACCTATAGATTTTTCTTCTGTATCTTCATATTTAAAATGTTATTCTAATTTTTTAGGAAAATACAGTACAAATTCATCTTATAATTTAAATTCTGGAGGACAGCTAACAATTACAGGTAAAGATTCTGATATGAATATTGTAACTTTACCTTCAAATATATTGTCAACTGCAAATGAAATAATATTACTCTTCCCTCAAAACTCTACTTTAATAATAAATGTTACAGGAGACTTCATTCACTTTCCATCTGCTGCCACTATAGTTGACAATAATAATCCACCCACAGCTGATGAAATAGAGCATATACTATGGAATTTTCCAGATGCAACAAAATTCACTGCCTCTGGTGTTCAAATAGATGGTACTGTACTTGCACCTAATGCTAATTCTTATTTAGATAACGGAAACTTGCAAGGAACTATTATTAGCTATAATCTTACTGGTGGAATGGAGTTTCATAATTACCCATTTAACGGAAACCTTCCTCAAAACAGTAACTGTTGTTTTAATACTGACACTACTCCTACATCTCCTAACACTCCATCTTCTACTAATGCTCCTGTTTTTTGTGCAAAACCTTGCAAAGTGTGTATTAAAGGTACTATATACTGTTGCGAATATCCATGTAGAACCAGTCATATAAAAGTTTATCTATTTAATTCAATTTGCGCATCTAATCCTTTAGAATATACATTAACTAATTCTAAGGGAGAATATGAATTTTCAAATATTGATGCTGGCGAGTATGTTGTTGCTGTTTACAGTACTTCGCAAAATAAATGTGTATATTGTAGAAAAAATAATTCATGTTCTTGTTTTCTATGCATCCATAATTGTACTCTCAATGTTAACGGTTATATCTAATTTCAAATTATATTAGTATAAGTAATATATTGTAATAGTTTTCTAATAAGTAAACCATAATAAAAGAGCACTGCATTTTACAGTGCTCTTTCATATAAGATAGTGCTTATGAATTATAAAAATATAATTACCTATCTTCAATATTTAAATCTAGCCTCTTTGTTCAATCATGCTCTTAACCTTCATTAATCTAGTTGTAGCAGATCTTTCATTTTCGTCTAGTCTCATTCTAATGTACTTTATAGTCTCTTGAAGCTGAGGTATTGTCATGTATTCAAGAGCATTAACTCTTCTTCTAGTGCTTTCAATTTCGTCAGCCATTAATTGACATGACTTTTCTACTTCTGCAAGCTCTAGTAATTGTGGAAGAATTCCATAAAGTTTTGAAAGTGTATCGTCAAGTTCTGAAGATGTATTTGCAAATCCATAAGGATATATACTTCCTTCATCTCCTTCAAGTTGTCTCTTGAAGTTCATTACAGGAACAGATACACTCATTACATTCTTTTCTCCAACTTCAACTGAAATCTTTTCTTTTGGATATATAATAGCTTCTTCTAAGAATTCAGAGCTCATTACAGCACTTGCCATAACGAAATCTTTTAAAGATCCTTGAAGATTATCTTCAACTTCTTTTCTTAGTTTATTATTATATTTAACAAGGTTAATGAATTGTCTCATTAACTCATCTTGTTTATCCTTTAAAAGTTTATGACTTCTAGAAGATGTTGCAAGTCTTTTCTTAAGCTTAGAGAGTTCCATTCTAGTAGGATTGACGTTCAACTTAGCCATAGACTATTCTTCCTCTCTTGGCAGATATTTTTCAAGGTATTCATCTCTGATTCTCTTAAGTTCAGTTCTTGGAATCATCTTTAATAATTTCCATCCTAAATCAAGAGTTTCTTCAATGCTTCTGTTTGTACTGAAACCTTGTGAAACGTATTCTGCTTCAAAAGCTTCAGCAAATTTAGCAAGTTTTTTATCAGTTTCAGATAAAGCTGATTCTCCTAAGATTGCTGATAATTCTTTTGCTTGCTTACCTTGTGAATATGCTGCAAATAATTGGTTCATAGTATCTGCATGGTCTTCTCTAGTCTTTCCTTTACCTATACCTTTATCTTTAAGTCTTGAAAGTGATGGTAAAACATCGATAGGTGGCATTAAACCTTTCTTGTATAATTCTCTTGAAAGGATAATTTGACCTTCTGTAATATATCCAGTTAAGTCTGGAATTGGATGAGTTTTATCATCTTCAGGCATTGTAAGTATAGGAATTTGAGTTATAGAACCTTCTTTACCTCTTAATCTTCCTGCTCTTTCGTATAATGTAGAAAGGTCAGTATATAAGTAACCTGGGTATCCTCTTCTTCCTGGAACTTCTTTTCTAGCTGCTGAAATTTCTCTTAATGCTTCAGCATAGTTAGTGATATCTGTCATTATAACAAGAACTTGCATTCCCTTTTCGTATGCTAAATATTCAGCACAAGTTAATGCCATTCTTGGAGTAGCTATTCTTTCGATAGCTGGGTCAGATGCTAAGTTCATGAATAGAACTGATCTATCAATGGCACCTGTTGATTTAAATTCTTCAACGAAGAATTGAGCTTCTTCGAATGTGATACCTATAGCTGCGAATACAATAGCAAACTTAGAATCAGAATTTAAAACTTTTGCTTGTCTTGCGATTTGTGCAGCAAGCTCTTGGTGAGGAAGTCCTGATGCTGAGAAAACTGGAAGCTTTTGTCCTCTAACTAGAGTGTTAAGTCCATCTATAGCAGATATTCCTGTTTGAATAAATTCTGATGGGAAATCTCTAGCCATAGGGTTGATAGCTTCACCGTTAATATCAACTCTTTTTTCAGGAATGATGTCTGGGCCATTATCGTTAGATCTACCCATACCATCGAATACTCTTCCTAACATATCTTCAGATACACCAAGTTCAAGTGGTCTACCTAAGAATTTAGCTTTAGTACCCTTTAAGTTTATTCCTGAAGACCCTTCGAATATCTGAACCATTGCTTTAGATCCATTTATTTCAAGAACCTTACCTCTTCTTTTTTCACCAGTATGAAGTTCAATTTCAACTAGTTCATCGTACTTAACGCCTTCAACACCTTCAACAACCATCAAAGGGCCAACAACTTCTGTAACTGTTCTATACTCTTTAAGCATTTGCTACCCCTCCTTTGCTTATTAGGTTATCCATTGCTTCTTTTAAGTCTACAGAGATTTGATCCATCTTATCTAGTTCATCCTCATGTATGTACTTACTTCTTGCAATTCTATCTTTTAAGTCTTCCATAGCCATTATATCGCTTAAGTAAACTCCAGCTTCTAATGCTCTTTCAGCTTCTTTTCTATATCCTAATATAAGGTTTAACATCTTATATTGTTTCTTTAATGATGTATAAGTATCAATTTCGTGGAAACCATTTTGTTGTAAATAGTCTTCTCTTATTGATTTAGCAACATCTAATTTTAATCTATCTTTTTCAGATAATGCATCAATACCAACAAGTCTTACGATTTCTTGTAATTGTGCTTCATCTTGAAGGATAGTCATAGCTTCTAATCTTAAAGCTCCCCAGTTATCAGCAACATTTGAATTCATCCACTTATCAATTGTATCAGCATATAATGAATATGATGTTAACCAGTTAATAGTAGGGAAATGTCTTTGATATGCAAGTTGTGCATCAAGACCCCAGAATACTTTAACTATTCTTAGTGTTGATTGTGATACTGGTTCTGATATATCTCCTCCTGGAGGTGATACGGCACCGATTGCTGTTATAGAACCGATTCTTCCATCATTACCTAAACATTCAACCTTACCAGCTCTTTCATAGTAGTCAGCAAGTCTTGAACCAAGGTATGCTGGATAACCTTCGTCACCAGGCATTTCTTCAAGTCTACCAGACATTTCTCTTAATGCTTCTGCCCATCTTGAAGTAGAGTCAGCCATGATTGATACTGAGTAACCCATATCTCTGAAGTATTCAGCGATTGTGATACCTGTATATATTGAAGCTTCTCTGGCAGCAACTGGCATGTTTGAAGTATTAGCTATAAGAACTGTTCTCTTCATTAGAGATTCACCAGTCTTAGGGTCAATAAGTTCTGGGAACTCATTAACAACGTCTGTCATTTCGTTACCACGTTCTCCGCAACCAACGTAAACAACTATTTCAGCGTCTCCCCATTTAGCTATCTGATGCTGAGTAACTGTTTTACCAGCTCCGAATGGACCTGGGATAGCAGCCGCTCCACCTTTAGCTACTGGGAAGAAAGTATCTATAACTCTTTGTCCTGTAAGCATTGGCTCAACTGGATTAATCTTAGAATTATAAGGTCTACCTTTTCTTACTGGCCATTTTTGCATTAATTGAACTTCTCTGTCACCTTTTGCAGTTTCAACAACAGCAATTGTTTCAGTTACAGTAAAGCTACCAGCTTTAATGTCTTTAATTTTTCCTTCAACACCCACTGGTATCATTATTCTTTGTTCAACTACTGGAGTTTCTTGAACTGTTCCAATAACATCTCCAGCTTTAACTTCGTCTCCAACTTTAGCAGTTGCTACAAAGTCCCATTTCTTTTCTCTGTTTAATGATGGAACGGAAACACCTCTTGTTAAGAAGCTTGACTGTGCAGCCTCCATAAATGCATCTAGTGGTCTTTGTATTCCATCAAACATTGATTCTATAAGTCCTGGTCCTAATTCAACGCTTAGTGGTTCTCCAGTTGTAGTAACTGGATCCCCAGGTCCTATTCCTGAAGTTTCTTCGTAAACCTGGATAGAAGCCTTATCGCCTCTCATTTCGATGATTTCACCGATAAGTCCCTTTTCTCCAACCTTACATACGTCATATATGTTAGCTTCATCCATACCCTCAGCAACTACTAAAGGTCCTGAAACTTTAATTATCTTTCCGGTCTTCAAATTACTAACCTACCTTTCTATAAAATATTCATGCCGACAGCTTTTTCTACGTTATCGCTGATTCTCTGCATACCTATATTAAGCGATCCTTGATTGCCTGGGATTAATATAATAGCTGGAAGTACTGCTTTATTATATCTTTCAATAGTTTCTTCAATATGCTGTGCAACTTGCTCAGTTACGAAGATAACTGCGTAGTCATTTCTAGCTAATGTATCGATAGTCTTTTTTGCTTCATCATGCTCAACAACTGGAAATACATCTATTCCAAGTGCTTTGAATGCTAAAACAGAGTCTTTATCTCCAACTACACCTATTTTCTTAAACATAAATATCACGCAGCCTTTCTCTTACTACTTCCGCAGAAATATTATTGAGTTTGCCAACCATTATGATTCTAATAATCTTGATTTCTGTTTCTTTAGCATAAATATAAGCTAGTAATGGTTCAACACCAAATGGTATTATTTTTGCATCTTTCATCATATCCATAACATAGTTATCGCCTAACTTTTCTAATAAACTTACAGAACCAGTCTTCGTATAATACTCTATACCAGCTCTAATAAATTCAGCATAATTAGTATACGTAAGCTTTGTTGATATGTTTTCAGCTGCATCATTAAGCATACCTAATAACTTATCTTTATCTATAGAACCTCCTTCAATAATAACAGAAGCAAAGAATTCTCTACCTTTGTTTTGCTTTTTAACTCTTAAAAGAGTTTTTAAATTTGTAGAATCTATTAAAGCATCTACATATTTATTAACAAAGTTATCATTAATCTCTTTTTTGATTTCTACTAATGATTTAAACATAAATTTATCTAATATAATATCAATCATTTGTGGATCATTAGTATTTTCAAAAGATATTTGTACTTCTTCTACAGCTTCTCTCATTAAATGAGGTAAATCTGAAAGATTGTCATTTTCTATAATGTTCTTTAATTCATTACAATCTATTGTTCCAACTGGAATTAAAAGATATGATAAGTCCTTTTTAAGAAACATTCCTTTTAAAATTACTTTTATATTTTGATAATCATATTTAATACTCATTAAATCAACTAGAGATTTTACAGGGCTAATTTCATACATTACGGTAAATAATCTTTTTAATTCTCCACCTAATATTACTTCATAGTCCTCTGCTCTCTTAACATTTGTCATAACATTGGCATACTCTGTTTCCTGAAGAATCTTTAAAGTTTCTTCAGCAGAATGTGAATCTATCATTCTGTCTATTTTTGCTTTATCAAGGAGTTTTGTCTCGTATACTCTAAGTCTAGGTATAACTTGACTAAATTGCATCTCATCCATTAGTTAACCTCCTTAACTAAACAACACTCTTGCTACTTCTAGACTTAAATCATCCTTTATTGAACTAACCAAAGCTTCAAAAGTATTATTTATTTCTATGCCATCTTTTTCTAATATGAATCCACCTCTAAAATCACGAGTGTTTTCATCTATTTTTATCACAGCTTTTTTATCAAGAGCTTTATTGATTTCAGCAACAAAGGCATCATCAATAACTTTCTTTCCTTCTGCATTTAATATAAGGTTTTGTTCACCTTCGATTTCAGTATTTAAAATCACTTCTTTAACAAAGCCTTTTAAATCATCACCTGAGCAGTTTGAAAGTTCTTTAACACTTGTTTCAAAAACTTCACTAATTACTTTTTGTTTTGCTTCTAATTTTTCATTTCTAGCGTGTAATTGTGCTCCAGAAATTATTCTTTCTTTTCTAGATGCAGCTTCGATTTCAGCCTTTTCTAGCATAGTTTTTTCAACTGAGCTAGCTTCTTGTTGCTTCTTGCTAAGAATTTTATTTTTTTCATTCTCTGCATCGCTTAAGATGACTGCCTTTTTAGCTTCTGCATCTTGTAAGATTTTAGAAGTTAAATTATTTAAATTAGACATTACCTCACATCCTCATCTTAATACTACTAAGCTTTTTTATACTATGCGATAGTTCCTGCAGCATTAACTAATAAGAATGATACAACGAATCCTAATAATGCATAAGTTTCAACCATGGCAGCTAATACCATACCTTTAGTTGTGTGTTCTGGGTTTTTAGCTAATATTTGAATACCAGCAGCTGAAGCTTTACCTTGAGCAATACCTGACCATAAACCAGTTATAGCGATTGGTAAACAAGCAAATAATAAGTATAAACCTTGAGCTAATGAAGTATCTCCACTTAATTGGAAGAATGCTAATAAACCAATAACGAATCCATAAAGACCTTGTGTACCTGGTAATAATTCAAGAACTAATGCTTTACCGAATTTTTCAGGTTGTTCTGCTAATAAACCTGCTGCGCTTTGACCAACGATACCAACACCTTTAGCTGATCCTATACCTGACATACCTACTGCAACTGCAACTCCTAGTGCTCCGAACACCATTCCTCCAAAATTTTCTACGAAATAGTTAATCCAACTCATTTCCATTTTAAAATCCTCCTACTCTCTTGTTAAATTAATGTATTCATTTTGTGTTTCAAATGGCTTAAAGGCTTTTCCGCCACCATCATAGAACTTTCCGAAATATTCAACATAAGTTAATCTTAATGTGTGAACATATCCACTTAATAGTGATAGTAATAAGTTTACTGTTTGGAATATTACAAATATTAATGGACCTACTAAGAAAGCTCCAATCGGACCTGGCACCATACTCATAATCATGTTAACAGCACCTGCAATAGATCCTCCTGATAATCCTATGGCCATAAGTCTTGTATAAGAAACTAAATCTCCTACATATCCTGTAATATTATATAATTCATATAAACCTTGACCTACCTTACCACCTGCACTCTTCATCATTCTACCTTGAGTAAGAACAATAGATAATGCACCTATAATAGATCCTGCTATACCAACAGTTTTAAGTACTGGTATTTCAAGGAACATTCCGCCTGCCATTAATCCAAGTGAAATTAATGTAAGAGCCCATGATCCAGCATCCATTAATGCATCTAATGGTCTACCAAGTTTACATAATACATATGCTTTCATTCCTAATCCAAAGAATATTTGAATAGCACCAAATACTACTGATAAAGTAAGTATTGACATAACGTCAGTTGATGTATTTAATAATCTAGGTAAGTTAGGGAATAAGTCTCCAAAAAATGATCCATAAATCGCACCAAATGCAATTGTAGGATAACTTAAGTAATGGAAGAATTTAACCATTTTCTTCATTCCATCCTCAAAGTTAAAGAACTTAAGTGCAAGTATTGTTCCAATTAACATAAGAAGTCCATAACCCATATCTGCTACCATCATTCCGAAGAATATTAAGTAGAATGGTGCCACTACTGGTGTAGGGTCAACTTCATTGTACTTTGGTAATGCATACATTGATGTTACATCTTCAAATGCTGCATTTAAGTCATTATTTTCTAATGCTATTGGTACATCATCAATTTCTTCTTCTTTTACATCTTCAAAGTTTAGGTAATAATCTGCTCCTAAAACTTCGTCAGCTATTTTAGTAAACTTTTCATTGTGCTTAACTGGTACCCAACCTTGGATTAATGAAACACTCTCAGTTTTTAAGAACTTATTTGTAACATGTTTTCTTCCAACTAGGTTGTTATAGTACTCATAAGCTAACTGTAATTTTTTTAATTCATCATCATATCCAGCTAATTCTTCTTTTATGATGAATTTATCTGATTCAATTAAAGAAATTCTTTCATTTGAATCATGAATTAGCTTTAGAGGAGTATCTTCTTCCTCAGTTTTAAAAGGAGTAAATCCAAACCCTCTTAGTATTTCAGCTGCATTTTCAGCATTATCTTTATTGCATAACGCAAAGAAATATGTATCTTGATTATTCTTAGATACGATTTCAAGATAACAATCATTTAAGTCGCTATTTAAAGCTTCTTCATATTGATTTGCAACACTTCCTAAGAAATATACAGTTTCCTCAAGTTCTTTTAATGAACCTAAAGGCGCATCGAAGTTCTCATATGGTTGTAAACTTTGTACGATACCTTGTAACTTCGTCTTTTCATTGTCTAACTTAGTTAATTCATCATCTTTTGACTTAACCTTGTCGTAGATAGCTTCCCATCCGCTTGAGCTAACTCTTTCTTCAAGTTCACTTAAACTTAAAGAAAGCTTTTCGCTACGTAAAGCTTGAAGCATAGATTGTTTAGGCACATAGTCTTGTAAAAACTGTAGGGCAAATTTAACCTTTGATAATTGCTCTTCCCACTTTGCTATATCAGAATCAACTACATCTTTAGTTAAATCCTGAAGAAGTTCATTATCTTCTAATAGATTTTCATCTTGAAGATCTATGAATTCTGCACTTGAAAAACCTTGAAGTTTTTCAAGTAATGCTTCCTTTTTTGATTCAAAGGCTAACAAAGTGAACTTATTCATTTTAACTATTGCCATGAACTTTCACTATCCTCTCAACCACTAATTTTACAGCATTAAGTTTTTTGTCTTCAGATACATTTGATATATCTTCAGCTTCTTTTCTGCCTTGTGCTAATATAGGTTCTGCTTCTTTATCCCCCATATTAACCGCGTCGTTTATAAGCTTATCAGCCTTTTCTTTTGCTTTAGCTAAAACATCATTATATTGCTTTTCTGCTTCAACTATAGCTTTTTGAACTAATTCTTTTGCTTCAGCATTTGCATTTTTAACAATATCCTTAGCCTTGGCTTCAGTTTGTTTGATTTCTTCAATTGCTTCTAATGCCAAAATATCACCACCTTTAATGCCTTCAATGTAAATGTAAAAAAGAAAATAATATATATTAATACTTTATATAGTATTAATTACTTTGTACTTGTTTTATTATACACGCAGTATGTATATTTTTCAACAATTTTAACCCAAAAAGAATACAAGCCTTATATTTGTATTGTTTAAATTTAATAGTTTTATTGATTTCACTATAGTTTAAGACTATGTTAATTTTTTTTAAACTTGTCTATACATATTAATATTTATGTATAAACCAAAGTTATCAAATAAATAATAGCATTCTTTTTCTATTATCTGCCCACTCTTGACATACTCTTCCAAATCAATGCAGAATTTTTCTAAATGATATTCTTTAAAGGAATACTTTTCACGAAGAGACGATTTTATCTCTTTTTCTTCCTCTTTAGATATATTACTCCTTAAAAAGTCAGGAAGCCCTCTTTTCTTATTATATAACAAATAATTAAATTTAACTATTTCATTAATAAATTTATTATCTTCTTTTAAAATTTCATAGTTAAAATCTAAAAATACCTTATAATATTCTATATTTCCTATATTTTTATTAAAATATCCCTTATTTTCGAAAAATACTCCTAATTTATAATAGAATTCAAATGGACTATGGAATTTGTTTTCAAAGTATTTTATTATGTAATTAAATTTCCCAGAATTATAATATTTATCAACCATTTCTTCTACTTTTTTTAACTTAAGCATTTCTTCATAACTCACCATATCTGTTTTTAGTATTTCATATGGTGGGTATGGTGAATATTCCATTCCATATCTATTAGCTTCTTCTCTCATAGACGATCCTTTTAGTAATTTTAAGAATCCTAATTGTATTTCTTCTGGTCTTATACTATATACATCATTAAATGATTTTTTAAAAGATATATAATCTTCTCCTGGAAGACCTGCAATTAAATCTAAATGTTGCTTTATATTTTTTATAGCCATAAGTTCTTCTACTTTTTCTTTTATATGACTGAAATTAACAAATCTATTTATATTTCTAAGAACTTCATCATTTGTAGTCTGAACTCCAACCTCAAATTGAAATCTTCCTTCTGGTGCTTTTGAAAGAATTTCTATTTCTTCATCTTTTAATATGTCTGCGGATATTTCAAAATGAAATTGTGTCTCTGTATCTGAATTTATTAAAAACTCCCATATTGCCATAGCAAATTTATGATTACAATTAAATGTACGATCAACAAACTTTACAAGCCTCACTCTTTTATCGATAAAATATTTAAGTTCTTTACGCACTCTATCAATATTTAAAAATCTCACACCATGACTTGTTGAAGAAAGACAGTACTTACAATTAAAAGGACATCCTCTTGATGCCTCATAATACACTATCTTATTACTAAGATCCTCATCAGTTTCATACGGAAAAATAATCTCACCCATATCCATAAGAGGCCTTTTTTCATTTGAATATACAGTTTCATTATTTTTATAGTGTAAACCTCGTACCTCTTGCAATTCCATTTTCCCTAGTTTATACAATATAAAATCCCTATATGTTTTTTCTCCTTCTCCTTCTATAACATATTCTCCAACATTTTCTTTTAAAAATGTTCTAGAATCAAAAGAAACTTCAGGTCCCCCATATAAAATTTCTATATTGGAATCAACTCTTTTTATTAAATTAGAAATTCTTGAGACCATCTCAACATTCCATATATATGTTGAAAAAGCAACTACATCTGGCTTTTCTCTTATGATCTCTTCAAGAATTCTTTCTTCTCTATCGTTAATTGTAAATTCTTTTATTTCACCTTCGTAGTCTAAATCTTTTGCAAAACTTCTCAAGTATCGTACTGCCAGATTACTGTGTATATACTTTGAGTTAATCGCTGTAAGTAACACCTTCATTTTCATTTTTCTCCTCTTCTTTAACATTTGTCTCTAATTTTTTCCCTCTTAAGAAAAAAATATCTTCCCATGCTTTAGTTTCTTCTATATTGAAGTATTTTTCAAGGATTTTTTTTGTTTCTTCTATATTTGATGATGTAATTACATTTAAATTTTTAAAATTGAATTCTTTTATATTACTTTTTGGAAGTATTACTTTTATCTTATTATTAAAAACTTTTCCTCTTTCTTTATTAATATCCCATATTAATATTTCCCCGCCAAGCTTTATATATTTATAAACTTCCTTAATAATTTTTTCTTTTTCTATTGATGTCCATACCTTATTTAATTCGAAGAAAAAAGTACATGCATCATATTCTCTGTTTTTTAATTGAATTTTACTTTCAGAATTCACATAATCAAGGCTCATTTCTTCCTGAGCTTCTTTGGTTAAATTATAAATAATTCCAAGATTCTTTTCTCCAACGTCTAACACATCACCACTTATGTTAACCTTCTCTAAGTTTATAATAATTGTTTTTCCCATTTTCATCACCCTTTATTTCAATTTTTTTAATAGCATATATCACAAATTAATTTTACCATTTATTTACATCGTTTAAAATGTCTTTTTATATTTTGTCTTTATTTCCATCAAAGAAAACTCTCCAAGGAAACTATGTTATAGACTATACATTAAAAAGCTAACTATAAAAAATATAACTTCTCTAAAGAATAAAAAAATCTGCCAAAATAACAACATGGCAGATTTTAATAAATCATCATAGTATTTAATTAATTATTTTTTGAGTTATACTTATACATAAATATAAAAACAAGTATTCCTAGCAATACCATTATAAATATAAGTACACTTCTAGGTAAATTAAATATATTATTTCCATCATTTGAACTTAATTTATATATGCATCCTATTCCACTATCAAGAATATACACTGAATTATCTTTTATTTTTATTTCTTTTACAATACTATCATCTTTTAACTTTAAGAGTCTATTAACTACAGAATCTTTAGTAATTGATGAGATCATATTTTTTCCTTCATCATAATAGACTCCAGTATCCTTTTCAAAAATTGCACCTTCAGTATCTATAGAAAGATACTTTATTGAGCCTAATTCATCAAATTGAAAAAGTGGTCCTTGAACTATTTTGTTAGGATGATTTTCAATTATCTTTGTTATAGGCTTGTCAACTTTGAAACGTGGTGAATCAATTGGATCTCCTCCACTAAAGTCTGGCCACCCATACCATTTGTTCTTTTCAATTTTATATAAATAATCAAAATCTCTCTTTACCGGTCTGTCACTACTATCCTCCATGCCACCAATTATACATATAAGATTATTATCACTATCTAAAGACCATCCAGTAATATTTCTTATACCACATGCAAAAAGAGAAACCTTATTAGTCTCTGGGTCTATTTCAATTATAGAACTGTTTGCAATCTTTTTACATTCTATTTTCTGACCCTTAAGACTAGAGTTTCCATAAGCCATAAATGCTCCTGTTTTCTTTTCTCCATAATTATTCCCTGTCAATGTTATGTTTATAGGACTAGTGTCATATGGTATTTCATTTATATTAAAAGTTCCATCATTATCTGCAACCCCAGAGTTAGTTGCACTTCCTATAGCTAATAGCAATTTAGAATCCTTAATAAGTAATTTTCTATCAAGATACTTTCCTTTAAACGGGATACCTTCTAAAACAACTTTACTTTCATTTTTAGAAATATCATATCTATATATCTTATCATTGGAAATATAATATATTACTCCTTTATAAAACAATATATTTTCTATATTTAAAGAATCATCTTGAAATAGTATATCTTCTGTTCCTTCTCCTCTCATAATTTTTATAGAGTCCTTATAAGCAACATATGTATTGCCATCTTCATCCTTATCAAAATCAGATGCCTGCTTACAGTTCTTATTATCTATACTCCATGTTACATTATTTCTTAATATACTAACTTTATATTTACCTGATATCTCAACCAAAATAAATGCTGTAACTACAATTACTATTGAAATTACTACAAATTTCAAAAATCGCTTCACAATATATCACCCCATCTCAAAACCTCACATATATTATTAAACATAATGTGTAAAATCAATTCCTATTAGATTATATTTTGATATATGTAAAATAAGACCTTATTATATATTGAAATTTATTTTACATTACAATATTTAGAATTTTTCTAACTTCCAAATCATAATATTAATCAAAGGAGTGAGTAACTTTGGATAAAGATAATTTTTTTAAAAATTCATTTTTGTTAACATCGTCTAATATAGCTACAGGTATATTAGGATTTATTTTTTCCATTTATCTTTCTAAGATATTGGGTCCTGAAGGCATGGGACTATATAATCTTGTTATGCCTATTTACAATTTATTTATATGTCTTATGTCAGCTGGTATTGTTGCTTCAATTTCAAAAATTTCAGCTGTTTATTCTCAAAGAGGAGAACATAATAATATAACAAAAACTATACGAGTTGTTACCATATTTAATGTAGTATGGGCACTATTTATAGGCATTATCGTATTTTCATCTGCACCTTTTATCGGCAAATATGGAGTAAATGACACAAGAACGATAAGTGCCATAAGAGTAATATGTCCCGCCATGATATGTATTGCTATTTCTAATATATTTAAGGGGTATTTTTATGGTACTTCTAAAATTACAGTGCCAGCTATTATAGATATATTTGAAAAAGCCATGAGAATTGTGACTGTGAGCTTGCTTATCTTTTTGACTCAGGCACATACTTTAGAGGGCATGGTTACGCTAGCTACAGTTGCATTATGCATAGGAGAATTCCAAAGCCTTTTCTTTTTGTATATATACTATAAATATTCAATAAAAAAAATGCCGGTTTCCTTTGAAAGACCTGAAAGCAGCTCTCAGCTTTTATTTGATGTTATATGTATTTCAATCCCATTATGCATGAATGGTTTTCTCACTAATATTCTTGGCACCCTGGCAACTCTTGTAGTTCCTAGAAGACTTATTTCAGCTGGATTTGATTACTCTGAAGCTTTAAGTATGATAGGAAAATATAATGGAATGGCAATATGTATAATAACTATACCCATGATCGTTGTTTCAACCATCAACACTCTGCTTATACCAGATTTATCACAAACTCTTAATCAGGGAAAGGAATATGAAGCATCACTTAGAATAAGAAAAGTAATTAAACTAGCATTTTTACTAGGTCTTGCAACAGCAATAATCTGTAATGTAGTTCCTGTTAATCTTGGAGAAATGTTTTTTGGACGCGATGACTTAGGAAGTTATATAAGATTTTCATCTTTTTCTGCACCTATAATCTTTACATCACTTACTATGTTCGGAATTCTTAATGGTTTAAACAGACAAGGAATTATACTGAGAAATTCATTAATTGAAGCTGTAACTGAGTTAATCTGCTTATATATATTTACCTCTATACATTCTATAAACATATTTGGCTATAGCATTACAATGTGTATAGCATGTAGTATTAGTTTTTTACTAAATATACATGAAGTAAAGAAACATATTGATATTAATATAAACCCATATAATGTAATAATTTATCTTTTGCTTGGTTTATTAGTCTTTATTATTGTTTCAATTTTTTCAAAGCATTTTTCAGCTTATTTTCCAATTGCAAATAATTTTGCAGTAATGGGAATAACATTTTTAATTTTCGCTTATCTTGGTGGTTTTGGCGAAACAGAATAACAATAAGATAAGGATGTATCAATTTTAAGATACATCCTTATCTTATATTTTTATATTATAAGTTTTCACCATTTGAAGCTATTACTTCTTTATACCAGTAATAACTATCTTTTTTATAACGATTCATAGATGAGCCTTCTTCTTCTTCTCTATCAACATATACAAATCCATATCTTTTTTGATATCCATTTAACCAGCTTAATAAATCTGTAAAAGACCAAGTACAGTATGCAATTATCTCACAACCTTCCTGTATAGCTATCTTTAACTCTTCTATATGAGCTTTCAAAAATTCTATTCTATAAGGGTCATGAATTGAGTTATCTTCTTCTTTTTTATCAAAAGCACCTAATCCATTTTCAGATATAATTACAGGAAGATTATACCTACTTGTAATTTCTCTTAATCCATATCTTAATCCCATAGGATCAATAGTCCAATCCCAATCTGTTGTTTTTAAATATGGATTTGATGGATTTTTGAATAATCCAGGCTGACCTGTAACTTGCCCCGACCCTTTAACTCCAGTTGTATTAAATGTTCCATAAGGAGTTACTCCATCTATGGGATTATATTCACAAACACTAGTTTGATAATAATTTACCCCCATAAAATCAATCTTTGAAGCAGCTTCTTTTAATATTTCTTCATCACCATCTTCAAATACAGGTGCCATATCTTTATTTTTCAAATATATGAAAGTTGATTTAGGATATCTTCCATAGGCATACATATCCATCCACCAGAAATTCTTCATGTCATCAAAGTCCATTTTTGACATTGCATTCATTGGATCGCAGTTTATTGAATAACTAGGACTATATGCAAAACTTGCCCCTATCTTTCCATTAGGTACTATTTTCTTAAATTCCAAAACAGTTTTTGCATGAGCCATAAATGCATGATGATTAACTTGATAATATGTTTTCACATCATCAAACTTACCTGGTGGATGCATTGCTGTTAGCCATCCTAAGGTTGTAAATATATTTTGTTCATTTAATGTAATCCAATATTTTACTTTCTTGCCGAAACGGTTAAATAAAATCACTGCATATTTTACAAAATCATCAACTATATTTCTACTTTCAAATCCACCATATTGCTCAATCAAGCTTTGTGGAAGATCCCAATGGAATATTGTAACCATAGGCTCTATATTGTATTTTAAACATTCATCAATAAGATCTTCATAAAATTTCAGACCTTTTTCATTTACTTCTCCATTACCTTCCGGAATAATTCTTGCCCACGAAATTGAAAAACGATATGTTTTAAGTCCCATATCCGCCATTAATTTAACATCTTCTTTAAATCTATGGTAATGGTCTACTGCTACATCACCTGTAGTATGTTTAAATGTTTTGCCTTCAATTCTAACAAAATTATCCCAATTAGTTAGTCCTTTACCATCCTCTAAATAAGCACCCTCTACCTGATAAGCTGCTGATGCACTTCCCCATAAAAAATCTTTTGGCATCTTAAAATTTTCCATTTGTACTTTCACATCCTAACATTTAAATTACTGTCATTATATTTTCATTTTTAATAATTTTTCGTTCATTTTCCAAAATTATATCCATATAATTATCACTATTTGTTATTATAATTGGAGTTATAACATCATAGCCTTCATTTTTAATTGCCTCTATATCAAATTCTAAAATTACTTCATTTGCTTTAATAGTATCTCCTTGCTTCTTTTTAGGAGTAAAGTACTTTCCACCTAACTCAACAGTGTCAATACCAACATGAATTAATACTTCTACACCATCTTCACTTTTTAACCCCATAGCATGATGAGTATTAAAAAATGCCTCTATAGTTCCATCAAACGGTGCTACTAATTGTCCTTTTGATGGTATTATGGCAGCTCCCTTTCCCATTACTCCACTTGCAAATGTTGCATCATTTACTTTTGATAACTCTACTAATTCACCTTCTAATGGGCTACTAATTTTAATTCCTGTATTTAAAGGTTCAGATATTTTTATATTTAAATCTTCATCTTCATCATCTTCTTCAATCGGATCTTCAAAACCAATTAAATATGTTGCAATAAACGAACCTATTATTGTTACTAATAATGTAATCAATGCATATATAATACTCTTAGGATTTCCTTTTTCAATATATTGAGGTAAAGTTACTATTGCTGGAGTAGCTATCCCATAACATTTTAAATTAAAGAAACCTCCAACAAGACCACCTAGTCCTGCTCCAATACAAGCACCTATCATAGGTCTTTTAAGTCTTAATGTTGTACCGTATAAAGCTGGTTCTGTTATTCCTGCAACTAATGCCGAAAAGGCTGAAGAACCTGAAGTTTGTTTTATATCTTTATTTTTCGATTTTATAGAAACTGCTAAAGCAGCTGCTCCTTGAGCCATATTTGAACAAAATTCTGCTATGCATATAAACCCTTCAAATCCAGTAGTAGCGATCATTCCTAATTTTATCGGTGTAAAAGTATGATGCATTCCAGTCATAACTATAAATGGAAATACTGCTGCTACTAAACCTACTGAAATAAATCCTAATTTATCATGTATAAAATAAACTATTGATGATAATACATTACCAAATATTGTACCTAAAGGACCTATTGCTACCATTACAATTGGTGCTGTAATCAATACTACTAACATTGGTTTTAAAAAGTTCTTTGTTATATTAGGAGTTATTTTATCAACAAATACTTCTATATAAGATAGCGCCCATACTGATAATATTATTGGTATAACTGAATAGCTATACGAAGCATATGTTACTGGAATAAATCCCAAAAACGCTACTGTTGTTCCTGCTTCTTTTGCATCATTTAAAAGTGAAATAAAATTAGGATGCAAAATAATCAATGCTATACTAACTGCATAATAAGAATTCGTATTGAATTTTTTTGCTGCTGACATTGCTATTAATACAGGCATAAAGAAAAATGCTCCATCACCAATAGCAGCTAATAATTTATAAGTTTCACTACTTTCACTTAAAATACCTATCATAGGTAATACTGTTAGTAAAACCTTAATCATTGCAGCGCCTATAATAGCTGGTATTACTGGCGACATAATTCCTGATATAGTATCTAAAATACTAGAAACTATACCCTGATTTTCCTTTTGCTTTTCATTCTTAGGTGTAGAATCACTTTGGAAATCACCTAGCTGACAGATTTCTTTATAAACTGCTCCAACTTCATTTCCAATGATTATTTGGTACTGGCCACCTTTTTTCATAATGCCCATAACACCTTTTGTCTTCTTAACAAGTTCATCATCAACAATTGATTCATCTTTTAATTTGAATCTCAATCTTGTCATACAATGAACAAGTCCCTGTACGTTATTTTTTCCTCCGACTCTTTCTAGAATCTTCTCTGCTACTTTTTTGTAATCCATTTTTATATTCCTCCATTCATATTTAAATAAAAAATGAAGTTTTGCCTACATATATAAATTATAAATATAACCTATAGCGTAGTTACAATCTTACTATATAATAAGCTGGTGGATTTTCCAGCATTACTAACTCTAATTAAACAGTTGATTTTGTTACTATTCTTTCTATATGAATTATTAAATAAAGTTGTTCTTCATCTGATAATGTATATTGGTATTTATGTTCTATGAAATCTTTTATCTTATTTGTACACATATAACTTTTTTCATATTTAACTTTTAATATATTAAACAAATCTGTTTCATTATCTTCATAGGCAGATTTATTGAATACTCTCTGAGCAAAGAACTTCAAATGAGTCACAAATCTATAATATGGTACTGTCTCCTCATCGAATTCAACATTAAAATGATATTTTATGATATTTAATATTTCATGCATTATTTTAGTTATATTCACTATATTACTCATATCGTTATTAAGTTCTGCATTTACTATATGATGTGCTATATACCCTGCCTCATCATCATTAAATTCAACTCCAAACTCTTCTTTAATTATCTCAAGAGCTTTTTTAGCAGTATCGTATTCTTGTGAAAATAATCTCTTTATATCTAAAATCAAGGGATTATTTATTTGAATTCCATTATTATATCTTTCAATTGCTCCATGTATGTGTTCTGTAAGACTTACATATATAACATCATCTAATTTTCGATTGTATGTATTTTCAAATATAGATACAATCTTTGTAGTTATTCCTATATATTCTTCTGGTATTTCTGAAACAGTAGTTATTAATTTCTCATTAAGATTCTTATCTTTATTTGAGAATATTTTATATTTAAAATTACTTAAATCAACATCTTGATTTCCCTTTTTACCAAAAGCAATACCTCTTCCCATTACGATTATTTCTTCTCCATCTTTATCTAAAGAAATAAACGCGTTATTATTTAAAACCTTTTCAATATGCATATCATCACCACCTGTTAAATCTAAAAAAAGGCAAAACCACACCAATATTAGTGGGTTTTGCCTGCATAATCAGTTACAATCCTATTTGTATATTATCATGATAACGTTATTTTGTAAATAGTTTTAATTTATCTTATTATCATAAATTAACCATACAATCCGATATATTAACTATTTTATAGAATTTTTATCTCATTCTCTTTCGCATAAAACGTGGAAGAATTCTGTATATCCTTCCTGATATACTATCCATATCTTCTTTGTTTAATCCACCAAGGATTATCATTAAGTATAGATACACAAATCCTCCAATAGATATTATTATTATTGTAATTAATCCGCTTAATATTTTCCCCCCACTAGTAATCGATAAAATTATACTTGCAGGCTGTTTAAGCACGAATAATACTCCAGCCATAGCTAATGAAGATATAAATGGCTTAATCATATGTTTAAAAAACGGAATTCTCATTCTTAAGGTCTTATTTAATGCCATCTGATTTAATATCATAGGAATAAGAAACCAAAGGAAATTACCTCCAACTACTCCCAAAATATTAATACTTGGTATTCCTACAAGAACAAAATTAGCAATTATCTTTGCAACTATCCCTAAAGAGAATGTAAATAACACAAAATAAAGCTTATTCATACTCTGAAGTATTGTTGTCTGTATCTGAACTATAGCTTGAATCACAAGTACAATTGATCCTATCATCATAAGTTCATACCCCTGACTCGTTCCATAAAGAAGTTCAAAAACTTCACTTGCAAGACATGAAAGTCCTATTGCTGCTGGAATAGTAACTATAAATGTCACTCTAAAAGCAAAGCCTGTTCTCTTTCTTACATCCTTTTTATTCTTTAATGCCATAGCTGCAGCAACTGCTGGTAAAACTGTTGTACCTAATGCAGTAACAATAATTAATGGAACTGATAACAATGTTTTATATCTTCCCAAAACACCATAAAGTTCCTGTGCTTTTTGAAGTGTAAATCCTGCATGAGCTAGTCTGCTATTTACATTTACCATATCAACAAGACTTCCGAAATTCTGAAGACCTGCTGTTAAAGTTATTGGAAGTCCATATTTGATTAATTTTCTTACAATTACTTTGCTTCGTACCCTTTTTTTATCTCCTTGAGCTTCAATAGCTTCTTCCTCAAAGTTCTTCTTATCATATACATATACCATATAAAGACATGCAACAAGTGCCCCTATTGAAGTACCTATTGTCCCACCGGCGCTACCATATGCAATACTTATTTTAACAAGTAAAAAGGCACATGTTAAACTCACTAATATATTTATTACCTGCTCAACAACCTGTGAAATAGCTATTGCATTCATGCTACTTTTACCTTGGAAATATCCTCTATATGAAGATAATATTGATGTAATAAATATACTTGGTGCAAGAAGAAGTATTCCATATGATGCTTCTGGATTCCCTATAAGATTTCCTATAGGGAATGCACACATCATTAGTATTATTGATATTATACCTCCAACTAGAGCTAATAATGTTCTTGATATTTTTAATGTTCTTACAGCATCTTCATGCTTTTCTAGTGCTGTGAGTTCTGCCACGACTTTTGCGATTGCTGGCTGGGTTCCAAGATTAGTTATAGCATATGCAAATAAAAATACTTCATAACAATTCTGATATATTCCATATCCACTTAATCCTAATATTCTCTGAAGAAGAGGAATATAGAAAACTGATATTATTTTACTTACGATTCCGGCTATTGAAAGAATTAAAAAGCCTCTATTGGCTGATTTCTCTTCCATAATTACCTCCTATCTAAATGAAACTTTAAATGCATCTTGTTTTATTTTTTTGAATAATGGAGGTAACGCTACTGCTATCGTCTTGTTGTCTAAATACTCAAGCTTACCTTTTATCTTTCTAAAGTTTAATTTGTACGCATATAAATATTGATAATTTAAACCATATTTGCTTTCAAAGAATGAATTTAATTTTTTATCTCCATATTTATTGTCTCCAATTATAGGATTTCCAACATGAGCAAGGTGCGCTCTTATTTGATGACTTCTTCCAGTAATTAAATTAATTTCAACGAAAGAATATGCACCATTAGTTTCTACTACATTTACATCCATGGCAATTCTTTTTGAATTTTTAACTTCCTTATCATATACAGTTGATATATTAGTTTCAGGATTTTTAACTATATATCCCTCGTATAGTCCACTCTTTACTTTTCCTTTTGCTAATGTATAATAATATTTTTTTACTTCATCTTCTCTTATAGCTTCATTAATACATTTCAAGCCTTCAAAAGTCTTTCCATACATAATAATACCAGATGTGTTTCTGTCTAATCTATTACAAGCTGCAGGTGTAAATGTAATTTCATTTTCTGGTAAATAATCTCCTTTGTCATTTAAATATGAAAGTACATAATCAGTTAATGTAGGCTCCTTATTATCATTTGTATCTGAATGTACAAGTATTCCAGGCCACTTTTCAACAATAACCATATTTTCATCTTCAAAACATATTTTCATACGTTTAGGATCTACTTTTATAAATTTTTGTGTTTTATCTTCTTTTTTGCTTTGTATGTACTTAATTTCTACTATGTCGCCTTCTTCAAGAAAATATTTTTCGTTCTGTTTCTTTCCATTAACTCTAATATCTTTTTTTCTTAAAGCTTTAAATATTGCACTTAAAGGTACATCCTTTAATAATTTTCTTAAAAACTTGTCAAGTCTTTGTCCTGCTTCATTTGACCCTATTTCTATTTTCAAATATAATCACTCCTACCAAATTAGTTGAAAATTGAAAGTGTATGATATAAATCAATTTTCAACCTTCAACTTTTCTTTTGTCTGTCCTCTTAGCATTATGTAGTCTTTTTATAACATTGTCAATTATAATTATTTAGTCAAATAATTATATGCTGCAGTAGCTTGAATTGCTACACCTATTGGAAGACAGTCTTCATCAATATTAAATAAGTTACTATGAGCTGGTTCTGTTGTCTGCTTTTCTTTGTTTCCAGATCCTAAGAAATAGAAAGCTGCATCTCTTTCCATTGCAAAATATGCAAAGCTTTCAACTCCCATTTTAGGTGCTTTCTGCTCTAAAACATTTTCTTTTCCTAAAACTATTTCTGCACTTTCTTTTAATAAATCAACACAGTTATCTTCATTATAAAGACATGGATAGCTTTCATCTACTTTAACTTCTGCCTTTGCTCTTGACATAGAAGCTATACCTTCTGCTATTTCAGTAAGTCTCTCAATAGCAAATGCTCTATCCTCTTTAGTCATAGTTCTTATCATACCGCTAATTGTTGCTTCACCTGGTATTATATTCTGAGCTGTCCCAGCATGAATTGTACCTACTGTTACTACTGCTGGATTAACTGGTGCTATTTCTCTGCTTACTATAGTCTGAAGAGCTATTACAATATGACTTGCAATAACTACTGGGTCAACTGTAGTATGTGGTGATGCTCCATGACCACCTTGACCTGTTATCTTAATAGTGTAAGGATTGGATGCTGCATTAACTACACCTTTTTTTATTTTTATTGTTCCGCATTCTGTTTCTTCATCTACATGAAGACCTAAAACACAATCAACTTTTGGATTATCTAAAACACCTTCATTTATCATATGTGGTGCTCCACCCGTAGTTTCTTCTGCTGGTTCAAATAATAATTTTATTGTTCCTGAAAATTCATCTTTATGATCATTTAACAGTTTTGCAGCTCCCATTAATATTGTTGTATGGGCATCGTGACCACAAGCATGCATCTTTCCTTGAACTTTTGATTTAAATTCGCATGACTTCATATCTTGAATTGGAAGAGCATCAATATCCCCTCTTAATGCTATAGTCTTATTATTACCTTCTTTTGTTCCTTTTATAATTCCACAAACTCCAGTTTTTGCTACTTCTATATATGGAATATTATTTTTTGTTAAAAATTCTTTAATTACTCCTGAAGTTCTTACTTCTTCAAATCCTGTTTCAGGATGTTCATGTAAATCTCTTCTTATATTTATCAACTGATCTTTTATATCTTCTGCTTCTCTTTTAAAATCTACCACAACAAACTCCTCCATACTTATATTTCTAATACTTTTTATTATTCTGTCCAAAACACTTCTACAACATCTCCATCTTTTAATTTTGCTGTATATTGTGCATTTACTCCATTTAATGTAATATTAATATTTCCTTTAGGTACTGTTAGATCAAAATCTATATAATCAAATATATCTACTATTACATATTCATTTTTTCCTATCATTGTTTTCTGTTCACCATTAATCATTACATTTATACTATCAAATTCTTCTTTATATACTGAAATATTATTATTATCTTTATGATTATCCTCTAAATCACATTTTTCAATTGTAATTTCTTCTGCGTCAGCTGCTATAAGCTTAGATATGTCTTCCTTACTGTTTTCATTTTGTATTTCTTCTAAATTTTCATCTTCACTAATTTCAGAATATCTTATAAGCTTTTCACCTTCACATACTTCATAAGAGTCGTCTAATATATTTTCTCCACTCATAAGTTTTATATTTTCTTTTATTATATACTTTTTCAAATCTGAAATTGTATTAGGAATAAATACCCTTACTTCATCTCCATTTTTTATTATATATTCTAAATCTTCAATTTTATCATTTACAAGAATAACAGGTTCTAAATTTACTATTTCATCATCGATGAAAATACAAACAGAATCAATATTTCTTATATTATCCCTTAATTTAGGCTCTGCATTTTTACCATTTTGTGCATAAACAAGCTCTATATTGTCATTACTTTTTACTTCAGTTTCAAGGGTTGCTTCTTCTGAATTAATTGTTATCTTTGCATTAGCTCCATATTCACCAAATACAATCCTCTTACATCCATTATAAGTAAATCTTACACTCTTTCCATTTTTACTTATAAGAAGTGATGGGTTTATTCCTGCCTGAAGCAATACATCCATTGTATTGTGCTTATGGGAGTTAAATAAACTTATAGGTTCTCCATTTAAATTAACATCAATAAAATCATTTCCAAGACTTCTTATGGCAGCCAACGCTATTCCTAAAACAGTCACTCCTGCTGAACCTAGTTCATTATCAGATACACATTCTATAACAGCACTTCTATCTTTTATTGCTATTCTTTGAGATGGAAGATTTAGCTTTTCTGCTATTGATTGCACTATTCCAGGAGTATGAGCCCCTCCTCCAACAAGAAAAACTGCACTTGGAGATTTATCACCATTTAACTCTAATATCTTTTTTGATATTTCATCTGCTGTTTTATTTACAATATTATCTATGAGTTTTAAAATAGCTTCTGATGATATAACATTTTCCATTCCTAAAATATCAACATACGTTATTTCCGAATTAACGCCTAATTCTCTCTTTATTCTTTCTGCTGTATTAAAGTCTACTAGATACTCTTGAACTATTGCTTCTGTTATTTCATCTCCCGCCATAGGAACCATTCCATAAGCAGAAATAGCTTCTTTAGAACTTATTGCTATATCCGATGTTCCTGCACCAATATCAACTAATGCTATATTTAATAATCTTAAATTTTTAGGTACAGCTGCTTCCATTGCCGCAATAGGCTCTAACGTAAGATTAACAACATTTAAATTAACTTTATTCATTACTGAATATAGAGAATCAACAACTGATCTAGGCAAAAATGTTGCAATAACCTCTGCACCTATTTTTTCTCCTTTATGTCCCATAAGATTTGAAATAACAAATCCATTTAAATAAAAACTTTTAACAGAATATCCAACACAATATAATTTTCCTTCTGTTGTAGAATTTATTTCTTCTTCAGCATTCTTTACAGCACTTAATTCTAAACTTCTTATGATTTCTTTATCGATTTCATTTTCTCCATCTATTTCTAGTTCAGCTTTTGAATTTACAGTTCTTAAAAATCTTCCAGCCGCTGCAATTGATACCTCTTTTAACTGAATCCCAACTTCTTCTTCGATAGCATTCTTAACTTTTTGAACTACAGATGCCACAAGAGATATATCATGTATCTGTCCATCAACCATTGCTCTTTCTTCATGCTCCATATATTTTTCACATACAACATGAAATTTTTTATCTTTTATTATACCAACAGTTCCAATAATAGATCTCGTACCTATATCTAACGAAAAAATTATATCTTTTTGATTAAATCCTTTTAATTCCATTATTACACAACCTTTATTGCTAATTTCCATAGTAAATCTAATTTAAATTATATAGTATTAGACAACTTCATACAATATTAAACTATTTTGAATAGAAATAGACAGAACTCTTAAAAATAATTTGAACTATTTTCATTTAAATTTATCATAATATAAAATTAAACTGCTTTAAATGATTTTATTTAAAATCATTTAAAGCAGTTATAAATTTAATTATTATTGTATCCAAGCTCCGCTTGCATCTAATGTGTAACCGTCAATTACTGTATTGTATGCCATAGCTCCATTATTATATAAATAATACCATTTTCCATTAGTATCTTTTAACCACCCAGTGTGCATTGCACCTGATATATCCAAATAATACCATTGTTCTTTATCTTTAATCCATCCTGTTTGCATAACACCTTCAGAATTTAAATAATACCATGTATTGTTATCCATTAGCCAGCCATTAGCTTTTGTTCCATCAACTTTAGTATAAGACCATGTTCCGTCTGAATTCTTATTCCAGCCTGCTACAGTTTGTACTTCATCTTTAGATTCTGTACCTTCTACTGATTCTTCAGTTTTTTCTTCTTCTACAGCTTTTTGTGGTGCAACAACTGAATATACTTCATTGTCTGTATTCCAAATTATCATACTGTTTTCAGCAAATACAGATAAGTTGTCCATAGTTCTATCCACTGTATATTTTGTTTCTAACTTTCCATTTTCCAGCTTTTGAACTTTTCCCTTATTAAGAACCCATAAATTTCCTTGAACATCTATATCATAATCTTGCATGTCCTCATTTTGAACATCATCAAAATCTTCATCAAGTTCAAGTACTCTTTTATCTAAAGATTTTCCTTCAACACTATCCTTATCTTTTATTTTCTTCATAATATATCTATCGACTGTAACAGAATCATCTTCTGTTTTAATTATATATAGACTATTACCACTTACTCTAGCTGTTAATTTATTTGCTCTATAATCTTCAATTGTTTCTAGTGCATTTAAATCATATGTTTCGTAGCTAGTAACACTTTTTGGTATATATGCTCCGTCTTCTTTTTCACCTTGTTCCATACTTACCTTTAATGCATATGTAGTTAATGGATTCATTCCTGCTTTCAATTTATCAGTATCCATTATAGCAATAACCTTATATATATTTTCAGCATCTATTAACAAAGTTTCTTCTTTTACAATACTTAAATTTTTATTTTCTTTAACATCTTCATAAGTATCAAGATTTATTTTCTTTCCATCCTTATCATAATAAACAACATTTAAAGTTTCAGATGCGTCAACATACTTACCTGAATCACTTAAATACACAGTGTATTTTTCTGTTGCATCATCTAAATCATCACTATTTGCAACAACATATTCGTACCAAACACCGCTAAATATATCTTCTGCAATCTTTCCAACTTGAATTAAATATGGTGTATCTTCATATCTATCAGCTTTTTTTATAACTGATGATCTAAATTTATTTTCCATCATAGATACTCTAGTTTCTTCATCATCTTCTTCAGCTTGTCCAGTTACTAGATTAAATAAAATTTCATCATCCTTAAAGTTGATATAGTTCATTCCATATTTGCTTCCCATAGTTTCAGCATCTTCTATTTCAACATCTTCTTTTCCATTAAAGAAGTACATTGCTGAATCTTGTTCTTCACCTTTATAACCATCAAATACATATACTCCGTCTTTAAAAGCCTTTGCATCATAAATAGTTCCTTCTAAGGCTTGAAGCTTTATTGCTGCATTAGCAGTTGTTGTTGGGACTACGCTACTTATAACTGCAGCTCCCATTAAAAGTGACATTAATTTATTGAATTTCATAATAAATACCTTCCTCTTTTGCGCTTTAAAATCATGTTGATATTGTAGCACATGAAAATGCTTATAGAAATAGATATTATTTTTTTTATAATTCTATCAAAATTAATGTTGATTAAGATAACTTTTTTTGTACTCTTAGTACAAAAAATATTATTTTAATAATTGTATTCGTTATCATTTGTGTTCATATACTCGCTATTATAATTTTTTTGAATATTTAATTTAGTTTTATACTCAAAGTATAATTCAAAATTAAATATTCAAAATTTCCTTTTAATTACATTAATTATCATTCAAAAGTAAAAGACATTTCTCCATCGCCAATTAAAATCGAAGTATGAACTTTTAATGGTTTTTCTAAAAAGATTTCTGTCTTTAAGCTCTTTTCATTCAATTGAATATAGTATTTTATATCATTATTTTCAATAATGACAATATTCATACACTTATCTGGTGTAAGGAGGGTAAACGTCATCTTATTTCCAATACTCTTTTGAAAATGATATATTCCTTCTTTATAAACATCAGCATGGGGCTGATATTTATAATGTGGAGTAGCATAGGCCTTAACATTAAAAATTGTTATAATAATTATTAAAACCATTAATGTTTTTTTTAATTTCATCTTTTGTATCACCACCTCATTATATAGTATTAGGATTTCTTCTAAAATTATTAATGCATCTTCTATTGCATAAAAATAGTTTCATTCACCTATCAATCTTTAATTAAATACATGAATGAAACTAATACATTTTTTTTCTTCTCTCTTAACCAGTTTTACCTACAAGGTTGTTATCAACAAGAACTTTTAAGCTAAAGCTCCTATCAATATTATCACTAAATTTAATCTTAGCTTTATCACCATCAAGTTCAAGTATTTTTCCTTTTCCATAAGCCTTATGAATTATTTCACTTCCTACTTTATATCCATATGTATCTGGTGGAAGCTTGTTAAATCCACCTTCTACTATAAATCTTGATATATCCTTGAACTGCCCTTTTCTATTTCTTGGAGAAAACAAATATAGATTATCTATAGCACGTGTTATACCTACATAAAAAAGTCTTCTCTCCTCTTCAAGATTTTCCTCTTTACTTGATTGATGTGGCATTGTATCTTCACATGCATTTATTATATAGACATTTTTAAACTCCATACCCTTTACCCCATGAATAGTGCTTAAAATCACACCTTCTCTATCTTTCTTTTTCTTGCTTTCATCAATACTTTGTTTAACTTCTTCTATATGGGCTAAAAATTCAAAAATAGTTTTATATCCTTCTGCAGATAACTTAAATTCTTCTATTATATCCTCAAAATCTTCAAAACTTTGATTTATCTTTTTAGCATATTCACGTATATGATCTATATATCCTAAATCCATTATTATATATGATATGGCCGATGATAATGATATTTTATTTAAATAATGAACATCTTTTTTTAATTCATCTAATTTCTTCTTTTGGAAAGGTGGTGTATCATCTTTATTTATCAATATATCAAATAATGCTTCTTCCTTTGGATATGTTCTTACATATCCAAGATTAGCTTTACTTACATATCTAAAAGGTTTATTTATAATTCTAAAAAAGCTTTCTTTGTCAAAATCATTTACTGAAAGTTTTAAATATGAAATTATATCTTTACATATAAAATGTTCAAAGAAATTGTACTCTCTATCTATCAAAGTGAATGGAATCCTTCTTTTTGTAAATACATCTATAATACTCATTGATTCAATATTTGTTCTGTATAATATTGCATTATCTTCATAATTAATGTTTAATTTTTTATTTTCCTCAATTATGTCAGCAAGAGCTTCACCTTGAATTTTTTCATTATACGAATTGAACCACTTTATAATTCCATCGTTATCCTTGTTCCACTTAATCTCTTTATTATTTCTTTCTTTATTATACTTTATTACTTGTTTAGACTTCTCCACTATATTTTTTTTACTTCTATAATTTATTGATAAATAATGTTTTTTCCCATTTTCAAATATCTTATCAAAACTAACCATGTATTCAGGTTTTGACCCTCTAAATGAATATATACACTGATCCTCATCCCCTACTGCAAATAAAGAATTTTCACTCTCATCATTAATCATCTTTAAAAAATCTATCTGCATTTCATCACAATCTTGAAATTCATCCACAAGTATGTATTTGAATAATCTCCTATAACCTTCAAGAAGATTTTTATCATTTTGAAGCATTTCTAAAGTTTTTATGGCTAAATCATCAAAATCCCACTTATTATTTTCTTCTTTATATTGTTCATACGTATTGTATGCTTCTTCAAAAATTTCTTTTGAAATTGAAGGTTTAAATTCATTTAGCAATTGCCTTGATGTTTTGAAGATAGATATGTTATTTATCGTCTCCTTTATTTTGTCATCATTCACTTCATCAAAATACTTATTTAATATGCTGCTCACTATTTTATGCGCTACACCGCCATCAATTATATCTATTTCTCTTCCACTTCTCAAAAGCATCTTATAAAATAACCCATGAAATGTCCCAAAAAAAGGTGACGTATTTGTGTTATAAGCACTTTCATATCTCTTTTTCATATTTACTGCTGCTGCTTTAGTAAATGTTATTATTATTATATTGCTATTTGAAACATGCAATTTATTAACAAGATGATTAACTCTATTTATTATTACTGTCGTCTTTCCCGAACCTGGTGCAGCTACAACTAGCACATTTTTATGATTTGTTTCAACTGCATCCTTCTGATATTTATCTAAATTATACCCCACTATTCTTATACATTCCTTTCTTTCATTATAAATTAAATTGCCTTCTTACTTCTATTACCCTAAATTATGTCCATATTTTTAATTTATATAAATGATTATCTTCATACCAAAATATAATAAAAATTATTATTTTAATTGTTATTGAGAACATATGTGGTAATACTAAATATATTGATTATATTAACTTGTGAATTTTTTATCCATTTTAATTTAGCTTTACAAATTTTATACAATTCTAAAGTAAAATCCTGATTTATATTATACACTACAAAATATCAAGTATATTGTAATGTAAGAATTATAGTTGTACAATAAGCTTATGTATTTTATTTTTTCAAGGTTTTTCTTGTTAAAATAATATTTTTTATGTATTAATTAAAGGAGATTGTTATGAATAATAAATCTAAATTCAATGTAAGAGATGAGAGAAATCTTACAATGCTTGTTGACTTTTATGAATTAACTATGGGAAATGGTTATTTCAATAAAGGTCTCAAAGATAAAATCGCTTATTTTGATATGTTCTTTAGAAGAGTTCCTGATGGAGGCGGTTATTGTATCATGGCTGGTGTTGAACAGCTTATTGAGTATTTAAATAATCTTGAATTCACAGATGAAGATATTAATTATTTAAAAAATAAGAACATGTTTTCCGATGAATTTCTTGAATATTTAAGAGACTTTGATTTCTGCTGTGATGTATGGGCTGTACCAGAAGGAAATCCTGTATTTCCAAGCGAACCACTCGTAACAGTAAGAGGACCTGTAATTCAAGCTCAATTCCTTGAGACTATGATACTATTAACAGTTAATCACCAAACTTTAATCGCTACAAAAGCAAATAGAATATGTAGAGCTGCTGAGGGACGTCCAGTAATGGAATTTGGTTCACGAAGAGCTCAAGGTTATGATGGAGCTATTTATGGCGCAAGAGCTGCAATAATAGGTGGCTGTAGTTCTACTGCATGTACTTTATCAGATAGAATGTTTAACATTCCTGCTGTTGGAACAATGGCACATAGCTGGGTACAATTATATGATACTGAATATGATGCCTTTAAAGCATGGGCTGAAATATATCCAGATGACTGTGTATTGTTAATTGATACTTATAATGTAATAAAATCTGGTATTCCTAATGCTATAAAAACTTTTAATGAAATTTTAAAACCTCTAGGAAAAAGACCAAAAGGAGTCCGTATAGATTCTGGTGATATAACTTATCTTACTAAGAAATGTAGATCTATGCTTGATAAAGCAGGTTATGAAGACTGTAATATAGTAATTTCAAATTCCCTAGATGAGCACATAATAAAAGATGTTTTAGACCAAGGTGCATGCATAGATTCTTTTGGTGTTGGTGAAAGACTAATTACAGCAAAATCAGAACCTGTTTTTGGAGGAGTTTATAAACTTGTTGCATTAGAAAATGACAATGAGATAATTCCTAAAATTAAAATAAGTGAAAATGACGAAAAAATAACAAACCCTGGCTTCAAAAAAATAATAAGACTATTCGATAAAAATACTCACAAAGCATTAGCTGATTTAATTGCACTAAGAGATGAAAAGATAAACGAGTCTGAGCCTATAGTATTATTTAATCCTGTTCATACATGGAAAAGAAAAAAATTCAGTAATTACTATACAAAAGAGCTTCAGGTTCCTATCTTTGAAAAAGGAAAATGTGTCTATGAATCACCTAGTGTAATGAGTATTAAAGAATTTGCACAAGTAGAAACTGATAAACTTTGGCAGGAAGTATTAAGATTTGAAAATCCTCATACTTATTATGTAGATTTATCTCAAAATCTATGGTCTTTAAAACAATCTTTACTTCATAAGTTTACTGATTCTTATGATGCTTAATAAAAAAATGGATTTGAAATTGATCAAATCCATTTTTTAAATATTAACTAATTTATCATCATCATATGATGATAAATTTAAAAAGCTATAATCCTCTTTAATAATGTCTTTAAAACTTATTCCTGTTGATGAATCACATGCATGAAAAATACATTGATCTTCTTCATTCATCTCCTCATGCTCACTTATAAACATAGGACACTCTTTATAACAATCAACTTTATTTTTTTTGTCTGACCAAAATGGACACTTACTCATAATAACCCCACCCTTTACTCATGTCTTAAACTATTTTCCCCATAATTTATGAATACATTATATTACATAACATAATAAAAGTAAAGTTTTTACATTTATTATGTTAGATAATATAAACTATTTTTTTATTTTAACTAAAAAAAGCAGTTCAAAATGAACTGCTCTTTCAGATCTATTAAACTTGTCCGTTATTTTTTACTGATGAAATATTAATAATCTCATTTTGGAATGCCTTAAGCAATGCTTTTTCTAACACTTTTTCTTTATCAAAATTATCAATATCACTACAAACTGCAAAAACTTTATTCTTCTGCCCATTACAATTTTTGTATGTTAATGTGACATTGGGCTTATCATACTCCACTTCTAATATCTTAACTCCCCAAGATATTTGTGCAAAATCTCCATCAACTGTTAATTTAGTTAATTCCTTTAACTTTTCGTTATCCTTACTTGGATCATTAACAATTATCAATTCATCTCCAACTTTATATTTAGCCATAAAATACGCCTCCTTAGTACCATCAAATATTGCATTTTAATATAGGCTATTATTAAAAGTATACAATAAAACTTCTATTATTAAATGTTTGTTAATTTATTAACATTTAATCTACTTATATTCTAGCAGACTTTAGTTGAATATACAATATTTTTTTGTCTTTTTTGTAAATAATATACCAGTTTTAAATTTTTATATAATTTTAGATATTTTTTCTATATAAAATTATATAATTTAGTTACAAAGTAATTATTTATAACTATTGTCAACGGATAATCATTATGATTTGCATTGACCAAATATATTTTTCTATGTTATAATTTGTATATACAATTAAATAAGTGAGGTAAGTTAATATGGATCAAATTGCTGCTATATTTAAGGAAAAAAAATTAAAACTAACCCCTCAAAGACTTGCAGTATATAATTATCTTATGAATACAACTTCTCATCCATCTGCTGATGCTATTTATACAGACATACATGTACAATACCCTACCATGAGTCTAGCGACAGTGTATAAGGCATTAAAAACATTGGTTGATGTAGGATTGGTTCAAGAAATAAACGTTGGTGAAGGCAATTTTAGGTATGATGGAAACTCTTGTTCACATCCTCATGTGCAATGTCTAAAATGCGGTAAAGTTGATGATTTTCACGGGTTTAATTTAGATAATTTAAATTCTTTAGCACAAGAGAATACTGACTATAAAATTATATCTAACAAAGTATACTTTTATGGTTATTGCAAAAACTGCCAGTAGTCTTACAGACTAAAATTTTAATTATTATTAAAGTTTTAGTCTTTTTAATTTTAATTATTATGTATCACAAGAATTTCTTTCTCATATAATTAATGGAGGTGATACATAATGAAAATTTTATTAATAAAGAAAAAGCTTATAATCGATATGATTTTTATAATTTCTATTTTTATTATAGGAAGTGCTACTTTCTATTTCCAATCATCAAAACTCAAGGCCCTGCAAGCTATTTATCCTGTAAATCTATCAAAAGACACTGAATATGATTTAACAGGGGATGGTTCTAAAGATTCCTTTCAGTTAATAAGCAATGAAAATAAAGTGGATTTTAACATTAAAACATCAAATACAGATTTTTATCTCTCAAAAGAAGTTGATGATAAAATATTATTCACAAAAAATATACACTGGTCACCTAAAATATTTATGCATGATCTATCTAGAAATAATATTCCAGAACTAATTTTGATGGGTTCCAAAAACAATAAAAATACTTATTATGTTTTTGGATGGAATAATAATAAATTCAACTTAATAACATCTGGTAATAGCAATATTTTAGGAATACTTGACTGCAAAAATACAAAAACACCACAATGTTTTTCTCTTTCATCTTCATCAGGTGCAAAATCAATTAATAGTTTCATGGTTATTAACAATAGCTTCTTTAATACAACAACATCAAATACGAATCTTCCATCTTTAGATACTACTTTAAGTTTTATAAATTTAATTGAACTTCCCTACAATCTTGATGAACTACCTGACATATTTACAACTGATATAAACAAGGATGAATTATCAATATTTTGGGCTTTAGATAAAGATAATTATTCTTATGCTTTTCAAAATGCTTTTTTCTACGATTATGAGTGGAATGATTCTGGAGAACCTATAGCCTTAAAATGGAGGTTATCTTTTGAAAAGAACAAATTAAATGGTCAGGATGGAGATAAAGAGGAATTATGTATTCTTCTTGATGTTATAAAAGATCATTCACAATATAAGATCACTACAATACAAAAATCCAAATAAATAAAGGCCGCAAATTGCGGCCTAAAAGGGGGATGGGGGGTTACTTAATAAAATATCAGTATTTTATTAAGTTTGTAGGAGAATGCTTTCTCCACTACATTTATAGTATTGACAACTATAAGATTTATATACATATTTTTTTACTATTTTTATCTATTTAAATAATCCCTTCTTATATCCATCTATTATCCTATCAACAAATGGTATTTTACTCTGATGTACGAAACTTCTTAATGATATTAAAAATTCTAAATTCTCATCTCTTGTTTTATTCTGTGTTTGTGTGTGTGTTACTGCCTCATTCTGTTTCATTTGTTCTTGTTGAGTCATCTTTGTATTATTCCTCTTATCTCTTACTTCATCATGCTTTTGTGTATTTGCCTCATTTTTATTTAAGTTGCTGGCTGACATATTTTGCATATCTGTAGCTACATTTGAATTATTGTTATTTCTATTTAAATTATTATTTCCATTAGTAAAATTATTATCTAAATTTAATCCTGCCATTTGAGCTAATGGACCTAAATTGTTTAAATTAAAACCGTTTGTATTCATTGACGCTAACATATTGCTCATATTTCTCATATCAAAGTTTCCGCCAAGCAAACCTAAAAGCTGCATTGGATCGATTCCAAATGGATTATTGTTTGAATTCATCATATTATTATTATTAATATTATCATTCATTGAAGATTCTTGTTCCCTTCTCCTATGCTTAGCCATGAGTTTCCCTCCCAATATTATTACCTATTACCACTATATGTATAAAGTATTTAAATTGTTTATGTTTTTACACATTTTTTTGGAGGGTATAAAACCCTCCATCCACTATTTTAGCAACAGCAGCTATTTCCTGAGCCGTTAGAAGCTCCAGTAAAACATCCACCAAATAGTATAAATAGTAAGATAATCAAATATGATGAACCACAGTTTAATAATCCAGATCCACATGCGATTAATAAGAATATAATAGGTGCTACAGCGGAACCACTACATCCTCCTAATAATCCAGATCCATTATTATTTGTACAGCAGCATGAAGTTTCACAGCAGCATGGTGTACAACAGCAAGCTTCCTGTTTCCTTTCACAGCAGCATTTCTTTTCACAACCACATTTATTCTTCTTTTTAGACATATTTATCTCTCCTTCCTAAAAATTCAGAATTCTAACAACCACAATTACTATTAGCACCGTATCCAGCTAAAGCACCGTAAGGACTTGCACATCCACCATTATTATTGTTGCAAAGGAATAAGATTACTAGTAAGAATAGATATGCTGTGCAGTTTCCAAACATTCCACCAAATAATCCGCCTTGATTTCCACAACTATTATTACAACAAGAATTACATCCACAGTTATTGTTACAACAAGAATTACATCCGCAGCTTCCATTATTAGATCCACCTAAGAATCCACTTCCACCACATCCGCAATAGAATAATATTAATAAAATCCAAATCCAACTACCAAATCCACAACCTAATCCGCCACCTAATGGGCCTGCTCCCATCATTGGTCCAACGTTCTGGCCTCCACAATAACAGTTATCTGCTGATACTGAATCACTAGAACTATCGTCGCATGAATTTAAACCGTTAAGGATATCATTCATCTCCATATTTATTCCTCCTTGGAAATATTTTTTTCTTTTTCATACTATATACTATTCCCCTCATTACTTTTTGACACATTTTTTATACAAACTTTTTATAAAATAATATAAAAAGTTATTTGGTAAATACGAGCTTTCTCATTTAGTAGGTTATAAACTAATGTTTGATAAATATAATTTTCTACATATAAAAAGGCAATGAAAAGATGTTTTCATCTTTTCATTGCCTTATATATCTTTTAATCTATATCTGTTGCAAATTCTAAAAATAAATTATCTATTAAAGTTTCAATCCCTCTTTTATTTAAAGATGAGAAAAAGTAGAATTTATCTTCTTCTTTTAACTTTAAAGTTTCTTTTATAATTTTTTCATTCTTTTTAAATTCCGAATTCTTTAACTTATCACTTTTAGTTGCAACAACAACAACATCATATCCAAAATGCTTAGCCCATTCATACATTAGTATATCATCACCAGTTGGTTTATGTCTTGAATCTACTAATAAAACTATTCTTTTTAGCTGTTCTCTTTCTGTTAAATACATTTCAATAGTTTTACCCCAGCTGTCTTTTTCAGACTTAGAAACCTTAGCATATCCATACCCAGGTAAATCAACCAAATAAAAATCATTATTTATTAAGAAGAAATTAACTAATCTAGTTTTCCCTGGAGTTCCACTTACCTTAGCTAACTTTTTTCTATTTGTTAATGAATTTATAATTGAGCTTTTACCTACATTAGATCTCCCAACAAAAGCTACTTCATTTCTATTATCTAAAGGATATTGTTCTCTCTTTACTGCTGATATAATAAATTCTGATTGTTTAATTCTCATTAGTATCCTCTCCAATTAACGCATTCTTCAATACCTCATTCACTTCTTTTGCAGAAATAATATTCAAACTACTTCTTATTGAATTTGGTATCTTATCTATATCTTTCTCATTTTCTTTTGGAATTATTATAGTATCTACTCCTGCTCTGAATGCTGCTAATGATTTTTCTTTTAATCCGCCTATGGGAAGTACTCTTCCTGTTAATGTAACTTCTCCTGTCATCGCAACATTATGCTTAACTTTCTTTCCTGATAATGCTGATACAAGTGCTGTTACCATAGTTACACCTGCAGAAGGACCATCCTTAGGAACTGCACCTTCTGGAGCATGTATATGAATATCTTTTTCTTTATAAAATGATTCATCAATTCCAAATCTACTAGCATTTGCTCTTACATAACTATAAGCTGTTTTAGCTGATTCCTGCATTACATCTCCAAGCTTACCAGTTAACTGTAATTTACCACTTCCAGTCATTGCAGTTGCTTCTATTGGCAATGTATCTCCGCCATACGCAGTCCATGCCATACCATTTACTACACCGACTTTATCAAATTTATCTACTTCATCTATATTAAATATTCTCTTACCAAGGAGTTCTTCTATTGACGACGTCTTTACAACATAATCTTTCTTTCCTTCCTTGATCATATCTGCAAGAACTTTTCTTACAAGTGATGTAAGTTTTCTCTCAAGTCCACGCACACCTGATTCCCTTGTGTAACCTTCAACTACCACTCTTATAGACTCATCTTCTATTTTAATATTATCCATAGGTATGTCTAAATCATTAAAAATCTTAGGTATTAAATGTTCTTTAGCAATATTAAATTTTTCTTCATAAGTATAACCTGAAACTTCTATAACTTCCATTCTATCTAACAATGGTCTTGGTATAGTTTCTAGTGTATTGGCAGTAGCGATAAACATTACTTTAGATAAATTTAATGGAAGCTCTAAATAGCTATCTCTAAAATCCTTATTTTGCTCATTATCCAATATTTCTAATAAGGCATCTGATGGATCACCTTTATAAGTAGAACTTATTTTATCAATTTCATCAAATAGTATAAGAGGATTCATAGTTTTAGCATCTTTTAAAGCATAAGTAATTCTACCTGGAATTGCTCCTACATAAGTTCTTCTATGACCTCTTATTTCTGATTCATCTTTCATACCGCCTAATGAAATTCTTGTATACTTTCTATTCATAGCGTTAGCTATAGATCTTGCTATAGATGTCTTACCAACTCCTGGAGGTCCTACTAAACATAAAATAGGTCCTTTTTGTGATTTACTAACCTGTTTTACTGCTAAATATTCTATTATTCTATCTTTAACATCATCTAAGCCATAATGTTCTTTATTTAAAATATCTCTAGCTTTTACTATATCTATACTTTCTTTTGAATATTTTCCCCAAGGAATATCTAAAGCCCAGTCTAAATATGTTTTTATAACATTAGCTTCTGCTGATGATGAACTCATATTCTTTAATCTTCCAAGTTCATAGCTGAGCTTTTCCTTTATTTCTTTTGCAATTTTTGATTTTTCAATTTTTTCTTCATACTTGGCAATTTCATTTTTTTCTTCATCATCTTCACCAAGTTCTTCTTGAATAGCTTTCAACTGTTCTCTTAGGTAATATTCTTTTTGTTCTTTTGAAACCTTACTTTTTACCTTTGATGCAATATCTTTTTGTATTTTTGCTACTGAAACTTCTCTTTTTATTTTTTCCAAAATAAGTTCAGCTCTTGCTATTACATCAAGGCATTCTAAAACTTCCTGCTTTGCCTCTTCTTCTGTAATTGCATATGAAGCTACCATATCTAAATATTCAATTGGACTTTCTAATGGCTCTATTGATTTTGCAACTTCACTATAACCATCATCAGTTAATTTTAATAACTTCATAAATTCTCTGTCTATAAGCTTAATATACGCTTCTAACTCAGCACTTTTAGATTTTTTTGAACGTATCTTTTCAACTGAAGCTTTTATATATTCATCATCTTCTATATATTCAACTATTTTTGCTCTTTCTAAACCTTCAACAAGAACTCTAATAGTATTTTCAGACATTTTAAGAATTTGTTTTATTTTGCATATTACACCAATAGAGTATACTTCCTCTCTCGTTGGCTCTTCAACTAATAAATCCTTTTGTCCCACAAGAAAAATCTCTTGGTTATCTAACATAGCTTGTTCAATAGCTGCAGTAGACTTCTTTCTACCAACATCAAAATGTACTACTACTTTAGGAAAAACAGTCAATCCTCTTAATGGAATTAGCGGAATTGTATATAACTTTTTCATAATACTATTTCCCCCCCACATGAATTATATTGTATTATTTATTTTGACTTAACTAGTATACACATAATCTAATATTTTTTCAATTATCCTTTAAAAACTATTAAATAGAAAAGGTGTGAATTTTAAGAACCTCATCTTAACTATTCACGCCCTTTATATTATATTAAACTAATTATTATATTTTTACAAATTAATTTTTTAGAAGTTGTGGTCTTTACTATGTTTCAATAACATTATTTCCTTTTGCTGATAATATTTCTGTATTATTAACTACAACATCTTCATTTTCTAATGCTACATTTATTACTTCTTTAAAATTAGTTACAGGTAATATTTCAATTCCTTCAATTTCTTCTAATGATTTATCATAATTTTCTTGAGGTATTATAACCTTCTTAGCACCTGACTTAACTGCTGCTGAAATTTTTGCTTTAACTCCTCCTATTGGCTTAACAAGACCTAAAATACTTATTTCTCCAGTCATTGCAACAAATCTACTTACTTTCTTTTTTGTTATTGCACTATAAATAGCTGTTGCTATACTTATACCAGCAGATGGACCATCAACAGGCATTCCTCCTGGTATATTTACATGAATATCATATTTATCTGTATTTAAATCAAAGAGATTGTCAAGTACCGTAAGTACATTTTCTACTGAAGCATATGCAGTACTTTTCATTTTTATTTTCTTATTATTAGTTGTAATTTCCTCTTCTTCCACTATTCCAGTTACTTTAACTTCACCTCTTCTGTTATATACTTTTTTACAACTTACCTCTAAAGGCATAAGCATACCTATATTAGCACCATAAACTGCTAATCCATTTACTACTCCTATCTTTGATTCATGTGGTATAATATTGCTTATTATCTTTGTATACTGACCATTTTCTAGAACCCACTTAATATCATCAATACTTATTGCATATCTTTCTTCATTTATTGCTATACCAGATGCAAGCTGTATTAAATTAATAACTTCTCTTCCATTTGTACAATAATTACTTACTTCATCTAAAGCATTTTCTTCTATTTGAAGTCCTACTTTTTCAACAGAATTTTTAGCAATTGTTTTTATCTCATCTGGTAAAAGTGCTCTAAAAAATATTTCTACACATCTTGATCTTATTGCTGGCATTATTTCACTAGGTGATCTTGTAGTTGCACCTATTAATCTAAAATCTGCTGGAAGGCCATTCTCAAATACCTCTTTAACATATTTAGGCATATTAGGATCTTCAGAACTATAATAAGAACTATCAAAAAATACCTTTCTATCTTCTAAAACTTTTAATAATTTGTTTAATTCTATAGGATGAAGCTCACCTATTTCATCTAAAAACAAAATTCCACCATGTGCTTTAGTAACAGCTCCAGGCTTAGGTTGTGGTATTCCAGCTATTCCAAAATTACCTGCACCTTGATAAATCGGATCATGAACCGAACCTATTAAGGGATCGGCGATCCCCCTCTCATCAAATCGTAATGTAGTTGCATCTAGTTCTACAAACTTAGCATTTTCTTTGAAAGGTGATGACATAGTTCTTTTAGCTTCCTCTAAAACTAATCTTGCTGCAGCAGTCTTTCCAACTCCTGGTGGTCCATAAATTATTACATGTTGTGGATTAGGTCCGCATAATGCAGCCTTAAGAGCTTTTATCCCTTTTTCCTGTCCTACAACCTCTTCAAATGTTGACGGTCTGCTTTTCTCTGTTAACGGAACTGACAAGGATATTTGTCTCAATTTATTAAGATGAGACATTTCCTTGGTATTTTCTTTATCAATAACTATACTCCTGCTTTTCGGGTTTTTATTTACAGAAGTTGACAATACATATACCATCATAACTAATACAACTATTTGTAAAATCATTAATATACTGTTCATATAACTGAATATATTTCTTTCGTATAATGAAATATATCTTCCTCCTTCCACTAGTTCTATTACTATTATTTGCTCTACTTTACAAATATATTCCTAACTTCCATATAAAATTAAAGTATTGTGAAAAAATGCATAAATAAAAGCCCTGTTCTGATATTAAATATCAGAACAGGGTTAAACTAAAAATTTATGCTGATTCTATATCCTTTTTAGTTCTTGCTTTTATTAAAGCAGGTCTTGTTTTTCCATCTTCAAGACGTTCAACTATAGGATCCTTTTTATTTTTAATTGTTTCTTCTGTAATTATTACCTTAGTTATTCTATTATCACAAGGTATTTCATACATTATTTCATTCATTATATCTTCTATAATAGCTCTAAGACCTCTAGCACCTGTCTGTCTGCTTATAGCTTCAGCTGCAATTGCAGTTAAGGCACCATCTTCAAAGTCTAATTTAACATCATCTAATTCAAATAGCTTCTTGTATTGCTTAACAAGGGCATTCTTAGGTTTTGTTAAAATTTCTATTAAAGCTTCTTTATTTAATGATTCTAATGTAACAAGTATAGGAAGTCTTCCTACAAATTCTGGAATCAAACCAAACTTTAATAAATCAGCTGGCATTATTTCTTTAAATAATTGACCTACATCTTTTTCATGTTTAGATTGGATATCAGCTCCAAATCCCATAGAACTTTTTCTTGTTCTTCCTTCAATTATCTTATCTACACCATCAAAAGCTCCACCACAAATAAATAATATATTTGATGTATTTATTTGGATAAATTCTTGATGTGGATGCTTTCTTCCACCTTGTGGTGGTACAGATGCTACAGTTCCTTCTAAGATTTTTAATAGCGCCTGTTGCACACCTTCACCAGATACATCTCTAGTAATTGATGGATTTTCAGACTTTCTTGCAATCTTATCAATTTCATCAATGTAGATTATACCTCTTTCAGCTTTTTCTACATCATAATCTGCATTTTGAATTAACTTTAATAATATATTTTCAACATCTTCACCAACGTAACCAGCTTCAGTTAATGTTGTAGCATCTGCTATAGCAAATGGAACATTTAAGAATTTAGCTAATGTTTGAGCTAATAATGTTTTACCTGAACCAGTTGGTCCAAGTAATAATATATTACTTTTAGATAATTCAACATCTATATCGTCTTTATTAGTATTTATTCTCTTGTAGTGATTATATACTGCAACAGCTAAAGACTTTTTAGCTCTATCCTGACCTACTACATAAGAATCTAAATATTCTTTTATTTCATTTGGCTTTGGAACACTCTTTGGATCAAAATCAACAGATTCTTGGAATTCGTCTGCAATTATTTCAGAACATAAATCAATACATTCATCACATATATAAACTCCAGGACCTGCAATAAGTCTCTTAACTTGTTCTTGAGTTTTTCCGCAGAATGAACACTTTAACTGTTTTTTATCATCATATTTAGCCATACATTCACCTCGCTTAAAAAGTATCTAAATAACTTTTTATTTCTATTCAGATTTTTCTTTGTTCTTTGGTTTTTTAACAATTATTTCGTCAACTAAACCATATTCTTTAGCGTCTTCAGCACTCATAAAGTTATCTCTTTCAGTATCTCTTTGAATAACTTCTAAAGGTTTTCCTGTATTTTCGCTTAAAGTCTTATTAAGAACTTCTTTAACTTTTAACATTCTATTAGCGTGTATTTCAATATCAGTTACCTGACCTTGGAATCCACCAAGTGGTTGATGTATCATTATTTCTGCATTTGGAAGAGCATATCTTTTTCCTTTTGCACCACAAGAAAGTAAAAACGCTCCCATTGAAGCAGCCATTCCAACACAAATTGTTGATACATCTGCATTTATCAATTGCATTGTATCATAAATTGCCATACCAGCAGTTACAGAACCACCTGGGCTGTTTATATATAGAGAAATATCTTTATCTGGATCTTCACTATCTAAAAATAACAGTTGAGCTACGATTAACTGAGCACTGGCATCGTTAACTTCTCCGCTTAACATAATTATTCTTTCTTTTAATAATCTTGAAAATATGTCGTAAGAACGTTCTCCTCTACTTGTTTGTTCAACGACCATTGGTACTAAACTCATTTGAATCCTCCCTTTTCACCGTTATAATATAAATCTACTTATATAATTATATATTCTTTTTATAATTTTGTTAATTATTATTTGAAATAATTGCCAGAAAAATTAATTTTTCTGGCAATTACTATTCAATAACTTATTTAATATTATAACTCAAATAAAATTATTTGCAATTTTCTTTTATAAATTTAAGAGTATTTTCAATTACTATATCTTTTTCTATCATAGGCTTTTGAGTTTTAGCTAATATTTTAGCCATCTTTTCTGGATCTTTTGGTCCATAGATTTTTCCTAATTCTAAAGCTCTTTCGTTTATTTCTTCATCAGTAGCTTTAACTTCTTCTGCTTTAGCAACAGCTTCAAGAACTAAATCAGCTTTAACTTTTCTTTCAGCATTTTCTTTCATGAAGTCTCTCATCTTTTCAGTTGTGTTACCAGTGAATTGCATGTATTGATCTAAGCTTAAACCTTGATATTTTAATCTTCCTTCAAGATCTTTCATCATAGCATCGATTTCTTTGTTTACCATTACTTCTGGAACATCCATCTTTGCATTTTCAATTACTGCAGTTATTACTGCTTCTTCGAATTCTCTTTCAGCTTTTTCATCATTGTTCTTTTCTAAAGTTTTCTTTAAGTTTTCTTTTAATTCTGCAAATGAATCAACCGCTGCAACTTCTTTTGCAAATTCATCATCTAATTCTGGTAATTCTTTAACTTTGATTTCTTTAATTTCCACTTCGAATTTAGCAGCTTTTCCATTTAACTCTTCTTTACCATAGCTTTCTGGGAAAGTAACATTAATATCTTTCTTATCTCCAACTGCTAATCCTATTAATTGATCTTCAAAGTTATCTATGAAAGTACCTGATCCGATTTCTAATGGATAATCATGACCTTCTCCACCTTCAAAAGCAGTTTCACCTATGTATCCTTTAAAGTCGATAACAGCGATGTCTCCTTTTTCTACAGTTCCTTCAGTTTTAACTTCCATTCTAGCGTTCTTTTCTTGCATATCTTTGATTTGCTTTTCTATTTCAGCTTCATCAACTTCATATACAGGCTTCTTTATATCTAAACCTTTGTAATCTCCTAATTCAACTTCAGGATATACTGTAACAGTAGCAGTATAAACTAAGTCTTTTCCTTCACCTAATTCAACAACATCAACTTGTGGATAATCAACAGGTCTTATGTTTTCAGCATTTAAAGCTTCACCGTATGATTCATCTATAGCAAAGTTAACAGCATCATCATAGAATACTTCTACTCCATAGAACTTTTTAACCATGTTCATTGGAACTTTACCTTTTCTGAATCCTGGTATATTGTATCTTCCTTTGTTTTTGTTATATGCTTTAGTAATTGCAGCATCAAATTTATCTGCTTCAACCCTTATTTCTAACTTAACAACGTTTGTTTCTATTTTTTCCACTTTAGCTTTCATTTTATTCTTTCCTCCTAAAATAGTATACATCTAATTTAACTAGGTTATTATACCATAAACCTCTAAATTATATCAAATATTTATTTTTATTGAACATAACTACCATCTTGCGCTATAAAATACTCTCTATTATCTACAGTTATTTTTAATCCTTTATCTTCTCTAGAACCCATAACTATCTTAGCTGCTGCTAAATCCCAATATATCTTGTCTGTTCCAGTTTGTAAATCAGTCATCCATAGATATTGCTTTACAGCCGCTGTTCCAAAGTATGGTCTATTTGTTACAAATACTATACTTTGATCACTAACAAATTTAGGATTACTATTCCATAAATAATCAGGTTTTGATTGAAGTGTATTATCTTTAGTAAATACACTTCCATTTGTAGATACATATTTATCTTTTGATACAATTTTATTTGTACCATCTATATTATACAGTGTAATCTGAGTATTAACATCACATATTATAAGTTGCCTTTTCGATGGACTTATGTCGAAACTTACTCCATTATCTAAATTTCTTACTTCTGTAAATACCTTTTCCCCATTTTCTTCTATATAGACAGCTTTCGCAGTGTTTCCACTACTTTGAAGTATATCTACATACTCCTCAACTGGTTTCTTTTCTTCAACTACTTCTTCTTTCTCATCAGCTTTTTTCTCATCAGCTTCTTTGATCTCATTGTTTTTAGCTGTATCCCCCGTTGATGTAGTATCACTATCAATCCATGCTTGTATATTAGCTTTTATTTTGCTAAAATTAACAGGATTGTATACAAATTTAAGTATAGTAGCACATGCTAATACGACTATTATTAACGAAAAAATTATGATATTTCTTCTTCTTTTTTTCATTTTTCGTTCATATTCTCTGCTGAAGATACTTGGCTTTCCCAAGGATAACCCCTCCACATCTAATTATAATTTCATTGATTTAGTAAACAAACTTAATTATATATTATTATTATTATTAAATCCACATATTTTAAATATTACTTTTCACATTTTTTACTTTTACATCCAGAACAATTACCTTTGCTCTTGCAAGCACATCCACCACTGCAGCCTCCACACTTAAGCATTCCTGCATCCCTAAGTTCATCCAAAGTCGGACTACACACATTTTCACAATACTCTTCATAATCTATAGTATTTTTAAGTAACTCTTCCTTTTTTAATTCTATCATCTATTACCTCCTTATATCATTTGATAAATTTTGTACAAGTTTACTTTATAAATCATTTAATTTTATAATAATACTTCATTGTATTTTAATACATTCTCTATATAACTTCAGAAATTTTTTAAGTTTTTATACATTTAATTGTCGCAATGTAAAAAATTATTGTTTTTTAATTTGTTTATTGTATAATAAAGTTATAAATAGAAGTTATTTAGCCCATACACTTTATGGCACCACCATAAAGTTTAATAAACCCCACAATGTTCATTTATTCCCTTTCTTAAATGAACATTAGAAAATCCAATAAAATATTGGATTTTCTTTTTTTAATTATTAAAACCAAAAATCTTTTTGCAATGATTATCACAGCAAAAAGATTTTTTTACAATAAAATATAAAGTTATAACTCCTACATTAATTCCTTTATTACATTTACAACTTCACGTGCTATATATTCAGCATCTTCTAAATCTAATGTGCTGTAGACTGGAAGTGTTATTTCATTTTCATACATAGCATATGCATTTGGATAATCTTTAATATCATAACCTAAATTTTTATACAATGTAAGCATTGGAAGTGGCTTATAATGTACATTTGTTGCTATTCCTTTTTCTGCTAAAATCTGAATTGCTTTATTTCTCTTTTCTTCATTAAATCCTTTTACTCTATAAAGATATAAATGATATGAAGTTTCTGTTCCATTGTCATCTTTAGTAAATGGTATTATTGAAAAATCTTCTTTTCCTAATATATCACTATAAACTTTAAAAATATCTCTTCTTCTATCTAACATCTTATTATATCTCTTAAGCTGAACATTTCCAATGGCGGCACTTATATCTGTCATATTGCATTTAAGACCATCATTTATTATATCGTATTCCCATGCTCCAGCTTTCATTTTGCTTAATGCATCTTTTGATTGACCATGCATTGCTGTAAATCTTAAATACTTTAATAGATCTTCATTTCCTTTATAATTATTATCCTTAAAAGTAAGCGCTCCACCTTCTGCTGTCGTTAAATTTTTAACTGCATGAAATGAAAACGAATGGAAATCACATTGTGAACCAACTGGCTTTCCTTTGTATTTTGCACCAAATGAATGTGCTGAATCACAAAGTATCATAATATCTTCTCTTCCAAGATCCTTTAATACTTTTTTAAGTCCATCATAGTCAAAAGGAACTCCTGCTATATCAACTGGCATTATAACCCTTGTTTTTTCTGTTATCTTTTCTGCCACTTTATCTATGTCCATTTCAAATGTATCTTTTTTTACATCTACATATATAGGTTTTATTCCTCTATGAACGGCAACACTTGATGTTGCTGTATATGTGTAAGGAGTTGTTATTATTTCATCTCCTTCTTTTATATCAAAAAATTTTAATACTAATTCCATTGCAGCTGTGGCACTATTTAATGCAAGTGCTTTCTCTACTTTACAGTATTCCTCTATTCCTTCTTCAAACTTTGCAAGCTGTGGTCCTGATGTTATCCATCCACTTCTTAAAACTTCACATACAGCCTGTATTTCTTCTTCTGTTATATCTGGTGGTGAAAAAGGTATCTTCTTCATTATCTGTTCATCCTTTCTTTCCTGAGCTTTATATAGAATGTATCAATTCCATAATTAATATTAATTCAATTATTTTTGAGCTTTTCCTATATTATACCCTTAAGATTTATTGATGTACATAAGAAATCTTCCATATAAAAAGAAAATGGAATGAGCTAAAATCTGCTCATTCCATTTATAAATTCATGAATTTTTAATTAAACATTTGTTATGGGCTTTCTTTCACCTTTAAAATTATTTATTTTTTCTCTTCTATTTCCAAGTTCTTCTGAAATTTCATCTACTGATATTCCCATTTGTGCCATTAAAACAAGTACATGATAAGCTAAGTCACATATTTCATTAATTTGTTCCTTCTTATCATCTTCTTTACAGCTTATTATTACTTCTGTACATTCCTCTCCAACTTTTTTCAAAATTTTATCTACACCTTTTTCAAATAAATACGATGTATAGGAACCTTCAGATACATTGTTTTTTCTTTCTAATATAACATTATATAAATCACTTATATTTTCTTTCACTAATTTCGCCCCCTATTATATTTTATTACAATTTTACAAATCCCTATAAAAGCATGTTCTGTTTCCCGTATGACAAGCTGCACCCTTTTGCTCTACCAATACTAAAATAGTATCATTATCACAGTCTACCTTTATTTCCTTAACATATTGAAAATGTCCTGAAGTAGCTCCTTTATTCCATAATTCATTCCTGCTTCTACTGTAGAACCATGTTGTATCACCCTCTAGTGTTTTCCTCAAACTTTCTTCATTCATATATGCAAGCATAAGTACTTCTTTTGTTTTAAAGTCTTGAACAATTGTAGGTACTAATCCATTTCCCTTTTTAAAATCAATTTGTTGAGCTCTTCTACAAATATCCATATGTACCCCCTTTTTGCTAATTCAATTCTTATAATCTTACAGCAATTTCTTTGTCATTTAAATATTTCTTAACTTCATCCACCGTCAACTCTCCATAATGAAAAAGTGATGCTGCTAAAGCTGCATCTGCAGTATTATCTTTAAATACATCATAGAAATCTTCCAAACATCCACAACCTCCGGATGCTATAACAGGCACATTAGTTATGTTACTTACTGCCCTTGTAAGTTCTAAATCAAAACCTCTTTTAGTTCCATCAGCATCCATGGATGTTAACAATATTTCTCCAGCACCTAATAATGTCGCTTCTTCAATCCACTTTAATAAATCTATTCCAGTATCTATTCTTCCGCCATTAATAACTACATTCCATCCAGTTTTGTCAGGTCTTTTTTTAGCATCTGCTGCTAATACTATACACTGATTTCCAAAATAAAATGCACCTTCTTTTATTAAGTTTTTATCTCTTACTGCTGCCGAATTCAAACTAACCTTATCTGCTCCTGCTCTCAAAATAGCTTTTATATCATCAATACTTTTTAGTCCTCCTCCAACCGTAAATGGTATAAATATTTTTTCAGCTACACTCTCAACTACTTTTTCCATTATTCCTCTTTTTTCATGAGTTGCTGTTATATCTAAAAATACCAATTCATCTGCACCCTGTTTATTATAATACTCTGCAAGTGCTACCGGATCTCCTACATCTACAAGACCTTCAAAGTTAATTCCTTTAACAACTCTTCCTTCTTTAACATCAAGGCACGGAATAATTCTCTTTGTATGCATAAAATGCTTCCCCCTTTCATAAGCATAATGCTTATATCTCTGGCTTTTATTAATTTCTTACTGCTTTTATAGCTTCTTCTAATGATAATGTTTCTGCATAAATTGCTTTTCCTGTTATTGCCCCATAAAGTCCTATTTCATTTAAATCTTTTATATTTTCTATATCTCTTATTCCACCTGATGCTGTTATATCTATATTTACTGTTTCTTTAATCTTTTTTAGCATATCTAAATTAGGACCTTGAAGAGTCCCATCTTTTGAAATATCTGTTACTATTATATTTTTTACACCCAATGACTCCATTTTTTGTGCAAATTCAATATAATCAAGATTGCTTCCCTCTAGCCATCCTCTTCCATAAACTTTACCATCTTTACAATCGATACCAACTGCTATTTTTTCACCGTATTCAGAAATTGCCCTTTTTAATAGATTTTCATCTTCCATGGCTATAGTACCTAGTATAACCCGTGAAACTCCATTTTCTAAAAGGTACTTTATAGTTTCAAATGATCTTATTCCTCCACCTAACTCTACAGGAATATCTAACATATTAGCTATTTTTATAACCAATTCATGATTATCATTGCTCCCACTTTTTGCGCCATCAAGATCAACTAAATGAATATATTCCGCTCCCATTTTCTCAAATGATTTTGCAGTTTCAAATATGTCTTCTGCCACTATTTCCTTTTTATCATAATCACCTTGATAAAGCCTTACTGGCTTTCCATCAATTATATCAATAGCTGGTAAAATTATCATTTAATCAACTCCCCAAAATTTTTTAATATATCTAATCCAACTGTTCCACTCTTTTCAGGATGGAATTGAGCCCCTATAATATTATTTCTTCTTACAATTCCAGGTATTTTATTCTCACCATATTCACTATAAGCAACTAAATCTTCATCATTATACGATTGTGCAAAATATGAGTGAACATAGTAAACATATTTACCTTCATCTATATTTCTAAAAAGAATATCTTTTCTATTATATTTTAAATTATTCCATCCTATATGAGGTATCTTTACGTTTTTTTCTCTATCATCTTTCATCTTAACAATATTACCTTTTATAAGACCAAGTCCTGTTCTTTCTAACCCTTCATATCCTTTTTCAAATAAAAGCTGCATTCCAAGACAAATCCCTAGAAGATATTTTCCTTTTTCAGTCTCTTCTTTTATCACCTTATCAAGCCCAAGCTTTTCAATGGTATCCATAGCATCTGGAAAAGCTCCAACTCCTGGGAGTATCAATGCATCAGCTTTTCTTATTTCATCATAATCATCAGAAATTTTATTTTCTATTCCGAGATAATTCAAAGCATTTCTGACACTTTTTAAATTCCCCATCCCATAATCTATTATAACAATCATTAAAACGCCCCCAAATATCAATCAACTTTAAATCGTTCCTTTTGTTGAAGGAATACCATTTTCATCACTAATTTTTTTTGCATCTTTTAGCGCTCGTCCAAAAGCTTTAAAAAGTGCTTCAATTTTATGGTGATCATTTTCACCATATAATACTTTTAAATGCAGTGTTATTCCTGCATTAAAAGCAAATGCCCTAAAAAATTCAACTACCATTTCAGTAGCCATTTCTCCCACCATTTCTCTTTTGAAATCACATTCAAAAACAACAAATGGTCTATTGCTTATATCAAGAGAAACCATAGCTAGCGTTTCATCCATAGGAACATAAAAAGTTCCATATCTATTAATCCCTCTTTTGTCACCAATAGCTTTCTTAAAGGCTTCCCCTAATGTTATTCCTATATCTTCAATTGTATGGTGATCACATACATCAAGATCACCTTTTGCCAAGACCTTTAAATCGATTTTGCTATGAAAAGCAAACAACGTCATCATATGATCAAAAAATCCAACTCCAGTTCTTATTTCACTAGCTCCTTGACCATCTAGATTGATTTCAAGCTCAATATTGGTTTCATTAGTTTTTCTTTTTAAAGTTGCAAGTCTATCACTCATTTTATATAAATCCTTTCGTCAATTAATATACAAAAATTTCTTTTATAGCTTCTATAACTTTTCTATTTTCTCTAGGTGAACCAACTGTTATTCTAAAACTATCATCATTAAAACTTCTTATATATATTCTGTGGGTTTCAAGTCCCTTTATTAATGCTTCTTTATGCTTTGTTCTTCCAAATATAAAATTTCCCTTTGATTTAAAAAATTCTATTTTCATAGCTGCATTTTTTTCAATCTCTTTTAATCTTTCATATAACAGTTCACGTTCTCTTATTATTATTTTTGTATTATTAATTATTTTTTCAGGATATTTCAAAGCTATTTCTGCAATCTTTTGAGAATACGAACTTATTGTATAAGGTACTTTATAATTCAACAATTCTTCAATATTTTCTTTACTACTTATCAAAAACCCAACCCTAAGTGCAGCTAAACCCCAAGCCTTTGATAGGGTCCTTGTAATAAAAAGATTGCTATAATTGTTAATATACGGAATCATAGATTCTCCATTAAATTCATAATAAGCTTCATCAATAACAACTGTAGAATTTTCAAATTCTTCTAGTATCTTTACAATATCTTTTGGAGAAATATTTATTCCTGTAGGATTATTAGGATTTGAAAATATGATCATATCAACATTATTTGATTTTCCTAACTCAATAAATCTATCAACATCAAATTTCATTTCTGTTCCTATATCATATTTTATAAGTTCCCCTTTAAATCTCTCCACAAAAAAATCATACATTACAAAGTCAGGTCCAAAAGATAAAACCTTCCCTTGTGTACCAATAACTTTTCCTATAATTAATTCAAGTACTTCATCAGATCCATTACCCACAATTATATTTTCCGAATTAACTTTTGCATATTTACCATATAATTTCTTTATATCTCCCATTTCATTGGATGGATATCTATATAGGTCAATACCTGTCAAACTAGATTTTATCTTCATAATCACATTATCATCTACATTCATAAAGATTTCATTAGCATCTAATTTAATTTTGAATTCCTCAGCGGAATCAATGTATCGATTATAAACGCCCATCTTTCAATCTCACTTTAATAGAATTTGCATGAGCTGTTAATCCTTCTTTATCAGCCATAGTAATAATCTTTTCCCCGTTTTTCATAATTGCTTCTTTTGAATAATAGATGAATGATGATTTTTTTATAAAACTGTCTACTGATAATGCTGAGAAAAATCTAGCTGTACCACTTGTAGGAAGTACATGATTAGTTCCTCCAAAATAATCTCCTATAGGTTCTGGACAATATCTTCCTAAAAAGACTGAACCTGCATTTCTAACAAGTCCTAAATACTGCATTGGTTCATCAACCATAATCTCCAAATGCTCTGGTGCAATGGAATTAGATATATCTATACATTCTTCAATATTGCTACATATTATTGCTTTTCCAAAATCATTTAATGATGTTCTTATTATTTCTTCTCTTTCTAATGTTTTTGCTTGCTTATCTAATTCTAACTCAACTTTTTCATATAAATCCTTTGAAGTTGTTACAAGTATTGCCGATGCAAGCTTATCATGTTCTGCCTGAGACATTAAATCAGCAGCCACATAAGATGGATCTGACTTTTCATCTGCTATAACAAGAATTTCACTTGGTCCTGCTATCATATCTATATCTACTTGTCCAAATACTAATTTTTTGGCAGTTGCTACAAATATATTTCCTGGTCCAACTATTTTATCTACCTTTTTAATAGTTTCTGTTCCATATGCAAGTGCACCAACTGCCTGTGCTCCACCAACTTTATAAATCTTATCAATTCCAGCTATTTTAGCTGCTACTCCTATATATGGATTTATACCACCATTTTTGTCTGGAGGAGTAACCATAACAATTTCATCAACCCCTGCAACTTTAGCTGGAATTACATTCATTAAAACCGATGAAGGATATGCTGCTGTTCCCCCGGGAACATAAACACCTACTCTTTCAAGAGGCAGTACTCTTTGCCCCAAATAAACACCACTATCTTCAGTCATTAGAAAACCATTTGATTTCTGTTTTTCATGATATGCTTCAATATTACTCTTAGCTTCTTTTAATGCTTCTATAAAATTTTCCTCAACCTTATCAAAACATGCTTCTATTTCATCTTTCGATACTTCTAAATCTTTCAACTCTACTTTATCAAACTCCTTGGTAAAATCAAATAAAGCCTTGTCCCCAGATTTTTTTACTTTTTCTAAAATATTCTTTACATTAAGAAGTATATCCTGTTCTGTTTCTTCACATCTCTCTTTAAGTTCATTAATTAATTTCTGCTTATTGCTTTCACTAATCTCCATTAACTTCAACATTTAATAATAGCCCCCTTATTTTCAGTTGATCGTGTATAGTTGAAAATTTGTAGTTATCAAATAATCTATTTCATATTCAGCCCACATGATCAAATAGATAATTTGTCAAATAATTTTATTTTTTATTATCAATTAATTAAAATATCTTACTTATTATTATCAACATTCTGCGTTTTTTGTCAATTATTAATATTTCCTTTAATGCCCTCAATAAATTCTCCAATTTCCTTTTGTTTCATTTTAAAACTTGCTTTATTAACTATAAGTCTTGCACTTATATCACATATTCTATCAAGAACAACAAGTCCATTTTCCTTTAATGTTGTTCCAGTTTCCATTATATCTACAATTCCATCACATAAGCCAAGTATTGGTGCTAATTCAACTGATCCTTCAATTTTAATTACTTCAACATCCATGTTTTTCTTCTTAAAATATTCCTTAGCTACTTTGGGATACTTACTACCTATTTTTATATGTCCAACTTTTTTGAAGATATTATTTTCTGGTAATGAAGCCACTATAAATCCACATTTTCCAAATCCCAAATCGAGAACTTCATAACATTTATGTTCGCTTTCTAATATGGTATCCTTCCCCACTACTCCAATATCTGCAACACCATGTTCTACATAAGTTATGGAATCTGCTGCCTTTACCAAAAAATATTTAATTTCTTGGTTCTTATCCTTAAATACAAGCTTTCTTCCCTTATTTTTCAATTCTGATGGATCATATCCTGATTTTTCTAGAAGTTTTACCGCTTCTTCTTCTAATCTGCCCTTTGTCAATGCAATACTTATGCTCATTCTATTTCCCCCAATTTATCAAATTACTAACTTAATATTCTAACTTATAGTAATACCTTAATTTCATTTACACTGTCATCAGGTATCAATTCTACTATTTTTCCTTCTTGTCTAAGTTGTTCACTTTTTCTTATAGCTTCAATTCTATATTTTGATGAATAATAAATTTTACAGCTTTTATCAATAGTATTTATTTTTTCACTTGTTTTAACATTCTCAATAACAGAATTAATATCTAAAGAAAATCCTATTGCTGGAATATATTCTTCTCCAATTGTAATAAGATTATCATATCTTCCACCTCTAAGTACTGTATTTCCAACACCTTCTCCGTATCCCCTAAATATTATTCCAGTATAATAATTTAGTCTTGGAACCATTCCTAAGTCAAATGTTACTTTATTACCATACCCTAGAATATCAAGCTCTGAATATAAATTTTCAAGATACTCTAAATTAGCCTTTAATTCTTCATTGAAAGCTAATACTTTTGCTTCCTCCAAGATTGATCTATCTCCAAAAAGCCATGGAAGTTTATTAAAAAACTCTTTATATTCATCTTTAATATCAATTTCATCTAAATAGTCTTCAAGATTTTTCAAATTTTTATCTTCTATATATTGAGCAATTATTTCTTTACTTTCTTTACTTATATTAAGAGTTTTAAATACACCTTCAAAAAAACCTATATTGCCTATTTCAAGTTTAAAGTCACTTAATCCAAGTTTTTCTAATGCTTCTAATGCAAGAACAAGTACTTCTAAATCTGACTTTTTATCCTCAAGTCCTATAAGTTCTACTCCACAATCTGTATATTCATTTCTTTTTCCTCCAAGACTTGCATGAACTCTAAATACATTTGAGTTGTACCTAAGCTTAATTGGCAGAGATTCATCTTTAAATTTTGTTTCAACAACCCTTGCTATTGGGATTGTCATATCTGGTCTAAGTACCAAAATTCTACCCCTATTATCAAAGAACTTATACATATCTTCTTCTTTTAATGTTTGAGAATCATGATTAAAAGTTTCATAAAATTCTACTGTTGGAGTTATGATTTCTTTATATCCCCATTTATAAAAAATATCATCTATATCTCTTTCTATTGCTCTTTTCACAATACATTCATCTAATATTAAATCCCTTGTTCCTTCTGGAAGAATATTTTTTTTCTTCATATTTAACCCCCACTTATTTTACTACTTAATCATTTTATCATTTTATCAATTTAACGTGCTAAACTGTTTAAGTTAATATTACTCTCTTTCCATGTTTTTGTCAATAAATCATTCAATATTTTCCAATTATTTTATTCCTTCCCTTTAATAAAATGTTATAATATATCTGTTGTAATTCTCAGTAGACAAATTGTAATTTACTTAATGAGAAATTATCTTGCCTCTGTGGCTTATAATTGAAACTTACAAGATAAGGAGGGGATTTTTATAATTGCATATGAAAATTCTGAAAAACATATAAACAAATTTGATATACACAACCAAACATCCGAATCAGTTACTCTTGGAATTTTGTTATCAATCGTAGGAGGCTTCCTAGATTCATATACATTTTTATGTAGAGGTGGTGTTTTCGCCAATGCCCAGACTGGTAACCTTGTTCTTGTTGCCATTGCTGTTACCAAAAGAAATATTCTTGAAACCTTAACTGCTTTATTGCCAATTTTAGCATTTGTAGCAGGTGTTCTCATATGTGAATGGAGAAAAAAACATCATTTTGTTTTTCCAGGAATTCATTCTAAAAGAGCAATTTTAATATTAGAAGTAATAGTTTTATTGGTAGTAGGACTGATTCCAACTACAGCACCAAATTTAATAGTTACAGTTGCTATATCTTTTGTTTCTTCTCTTCAGATAGCATCTTTTAGAAAACTATCCGGAACTCCATATAGCACTGCAATGTGTACAGGAAATTTAAGATCAGCATGTGAAGCTTTTTATACTGGTATTTCAAGTAATAATTCAGATGAACTTACGAAATCTTTACGTTATGGTACCATTATAATTACATTTATAATAGGTGCTCTTCTCGGAGCCATTTTAACATCATATTTCGATTATAAATCAATATGGTTTTGTGTATTCATGCTAATAGTATCTATATTTCTATTCACCATAAATGAATATAAATTCAAAAAATCTCAAAGCTAATGTGACTCTTCACACAGCTTTGAGATTTCTATTTTTAGAATGTAACTATTTCCATATTGTTTATAGCATTTTCAATTAATTCTTCTACATTTAAGCTTTCTTCTTGTTTCCTTATGGGTTCAAGCTTAGGATTTGTTTTTGGATGCTTTGGTACAAAAATTGTACAACAATCTTCATAAGGAAGAATCGAAGTTTCATATGTGCCTATTTTTCTCGCTATTTCCATTATATCTGTTTTATCTGTAGCAATAAGTGGTCTAAAAGCAGGTCTATCCGCACAATCATCACTAACTATTAAGCCATCCATAGTCTGACTAGCTACCTGGCCTATACTCTCACCTGTACATACTGAATCTATATTATATTTCTCCGCAAGTTTACATGCTACTCTCATCATAAACCTTCTCATGATTATTGTTAGTTCATCTTCCCTACATTTATCTATTATTTCCATTTGTATATCAGTAAAGGGTACTATATATAAATTTATTTTTTCTGTATATTGTGATAGTATCCTTGCAAGTTCTTTTACCTTGTCTTTTGCTCTTTCAGAGGTATAAGGATGACTGTGATAATAAACACAATTTAATTCCACACCTCTTTTAGCCATAAGATATCCTGCAACTGGAGAATCTATTCCACCTGATAACATAAGCATTGTACTTCCATTCATACCATATGGAAGTCCTGCAACACCTTTAGTAATATCATTATTTGACCATACATATGCAAAATTATTACGTATTTCTATATTTATTTGAATTTCTGGTTTTTTAACATCTACTGTAAGTTCATCATTCATATTGGTAAGAATATGACCACCAACACATCTTGATACTTCCATAGAATTCAGTTCAAATTTTTTATTAGCTCTGTTCGTAACTATTTTAAATGTTTTTCCTTCACATTCTTTAATTTTAGTTAGTGCAACTTCTTGTATTTGATTAATATCAATGGCTACTTCTTTAACTTTACAAACTTCCAATATTCCAAATACTTTGCTTATTTTTTTGATACTTTCTTCAATCTGGTCAGTTTTAATAAAGTATCTTCCACTATCATGTATAAATTCAACTTTTATTCCTTCAAGCTTTTTTCCAATATTATCTCTGAGCTTCTTTTCAAATTTCCCTCTATTAAGTCCTTTCAAAAATATTTCTGGTGCATATTTTACTAAAATAAGATCTTTCATTATTTTTTTATCCTCCTTAAGAACCTAAGTCCCTTTTCTAAAGTTTCTACAGTGTAATCAACTTCTTCTAATTCATTATCATCGCTAAATGAAAATCTGATTCCACCTCCAATTTCATCATTAGTAAGCCCTAGCGCTTTCAGTACATAACTTCCACCAATCCTAGCCCTTTCTTTTGAAGAGCATGCTGACCCAGTAGATACATAAACTTTATTTTCCTCTAAAAAGTGAAGTAAAACTTCACCCCTTACACCTCTAAATGAAACATTTAAGATATAAGGCGAAAAACTGTCCTCATCATAACTATTTATTCTTATATTATCTATTTTTTTTAGTTTATCAATAAATCTTCTTTTTATTGATAAAACTTTTTCATAATTATCCTTCATATTTTCACACACAATTTTCGCTGCTAATGTCATACCCATTATTCCAGATATATTTTGAGTTCCTGCCCTTATACCTGATTCCTGAGAACCACCTTCAATTAACGGAGATATTACAGCCTGTTTTTTTATATATGTAAAACCACATCCCTTTGGTCCATGAAATTTATGAGCACTTACCGTTAAAAAATCAATCTGCATCTTTTCAACATCTATTGGTAATTTTCCATAACTCTGTACTGCATCAATATGAATCTTTGCTCTTGAACTAGCCTTCTTTACAATTCTGCTTATCTCTTCTATATTCTGAATAATACCAATTTCATTATTAACATGCATTATTGACACCAATACAGTATCTTTTGTTATAGAATTTTTCAAATCTTCTAAGTCTACTTTTCCTTTATCATCAATCTTTAATACTGTTACTTTCACACCATTTTTTTCTAAATTTTTTATGGTATTTAATATAGAAGCATGCTCAAAAGGAGTTGTAATAAGATGATTTCCGCTTTTTAACACACCCTTTAAAATCAGATTGTTACCTTCACTTCCTCCACCATTGAAATAAATTTCATTTTCAGAACAATTAATAGTTCTTGCTAAAATATCTCTACATTCTTTCAATTTTTTTTCACTCTTTAGTCCAAGATTATGAAGGGATGACGGATTTCCATAAAATTCTTTAAGCCCATAGCAAACTTCATTAATTACATCATCATAAGTTTTTGTTGTTGAACTATTATCAAAATATACTTCCATTAAAATTCTCTCCTATCATATATTCTATATTTTGCACAATTTATAAAATATATTTGCTTCGTTTCAATAAATATTATAAATATATTTTTTCACTTAAAATTTTTTATATTACAATTTATAATATATAGTTTTCTTATAAGTTTAGTATGTTTTCTTTTTTTATTATAACAAAAAAAGGCTCTATGTATAGCCTTTTCTTTTAAATAATAATCAAAAAATTATTTTTTAACACTCTAAATTTATTCATAATATTTTATAAGAGCTTGTGTTCCAAAATCTCCACAGTCATTTAATTCAAGAGTTTCATACATTTCTAATACTTTATTAAGAACTTTAAGTTCTGAATTAAACTCCACACATTCTTCTACTGCAATTTTCATATCTTTTATAAAGTGTTTTATATAAAATCCTGGTGCAAAATCTTCATTAATCATTTTAGGTCCCATATTGCTCATCTGCCAACTTCCTGCAGCACCTTTACTAATACTGTTTAACATTGTATTTACATCAAGTCCTGCTTTTTTAGCATATGTTATAGCTTCACATACTCCAGACACTACACCCGCAATAGCAATTTGATTCGCCATTTTTGTATGTTGCCCATTCCCAGCCCTTCCTTCATATATGATATTAGTTCCCATGCATTCTAACACGTCCTTACATTCTTCAAATGCATTTTTATCTCCACCTACCATAATTGATAAAGTTCCATTTTTAGCTCCAATATCACCACCAGATACAGGTGCATCTAAAGCTTTAATATCTCTAGACTTAGCTTCCTCATATATTCTAATTGATAATTTAGGACTTGTAGTTGTCATATCAATAACTGTGCTTCCTTCTTTAGCATTAGCTAATATTCCACTTTCACCAAAGTATACTTCTTCTACATCTTTAGGATATCCTACAATTGTAATAATAACATCTTTATCTTTAGCACATGACTTTATATCATCACACCATATTGCACCATCTTCAATTACATCCATGATTTTAGATTTAGTTCTTGTATATACAAAAACTTCATGTCCTGCTTTTATTAAATTTTTCACCATTGATTTTCCCATAACACCAACGCCAATAAATCCTATTTTTTTCATTATTACTCCCCCGCTTTATACACATTTTTCTTGATTATCAACAATTAAATAACTATAATCAATATCAATTATTACTATATTTCTTGAATCCGCATCATTTTTCAGATCTATTATTTTACTACTTCTATCTGCAATTTTTATTATCGGTCTTAATGGACTATCCTTATTAACCCCAATAACTCTTGCACATCTCTTATCACTAAGTTTTACATAAGAACCTACTGGATATGGCTCTATTTTCCTCAAAAACGCCTTTACAATGTTATAATCAAAACTACTTCCTACTCCAGCCATAATATATTCTATAGCTTCTAATGGTTTTATAGGATTTCTATACGGTCTATTTCCAGTTAATGCATCATATACATCAGCAACAGCAATTATCCTGCCAAATAAAGGTATCTCTTCTTTTTTTAATGCATGTGGATATCCTGTTCCATTGTATTTTTCATGATGACTTATTATTCCCATATATATATCATCACTTACACACTTATGATCCATAACAAAATTCCCACCCAACTGAGCATGTGTTTTTACAATTTCAAATTCTTCCTTGGTAAGCTTTGAAGGCTTGTTAATTATTTCAATAGGTATCTCTATTTTTCCAATGTCATGAAGAAGTGCACATACCCCTAACTTGCAAAGCTCCATTTTTGTCAAACTTAATGCCGTACCAATAGCTATTGAAATAACTGTTACGCTGACTGAATGTAAATATGTATTTAAATCATACGTCTGTAAATCCGATATGCTTACTGAAATTTGTTTATCACTATAAATATTATCAACCAACTTTTCTGAAATACTTTCAATCTGTTTTAATGTATTTTCATTAAGTATGGTATGAGTATTTTCACATAAATTAAAAATTTCCTTTACTGCACGAACTGATTCTTTTCTTAACTTTTCATCAAGTATCGGATTTGTTCTACCATCATCAATATAAACTCCAGATATATTAAAATTTGATAATTTTAATATATTATCCTTTGTTAAGATAGCACCTTCTTTTAATAAAAAAGCCTTTGATTTTTCCGTATCTTTTAAAGATATATCATTAGCAACCTTCATTCCTTCTTGTAATTTATAATATGGTACAAATATCACAATTTCTCACCTCCAGTATTCTTTTTATATCAATAATTAAGGTTAATAATATGAATATTATTAACCTTAATTAAATCAAACGTGATTTAAACTAATTATTTCTTCTTATGTAAATTATGATAAATAGCACTTTATAGACTATTTTGTAAATATTATAACTCTTTATTCTACATTTTTAAAGTATTTTTTCAAAAAATTATTGAAATAATGCATAATTTTATTGTTTTTACATAGTATTGGTAAAATTATTATATCAATTTAATTTTTATTATAATATTCTTTCCATTTCATCGACTTTTTTTCTTAACATTTCAATTTCTTCTTTATACTTATTTTCTTTTTCAATCCATTCTTTATTTAAATTATTAATAAGCGAAGCCATTTCATCCGCACTTCCAACAATTCTGTTAAATAATAACAAATTAGATTGAAGTATTTCTGGTATTTCATCATGAGAATATCTAAGCCTATGATCTATTTCTCCATATCCTTCTTCAAATATTGTTCTAACCTGTATTTCTGCAATCACTTTTTGATTTGTAGGATAAAATTCTACGAGATAATGAACTGATCTATATCCTGAAGCTCTAGATCTTACTTCTATATCCAATTCTTCAAAATCTTTAGTATTATCACCTTCTCTTATATTAGCAGTTATTTCTATAACTTTCCAGGTGCTTATTATAAATTCATGAATTTCTCTCCATTGCTCTTTAAAAATGTGAATTACTCTTATTCCTATTAAATCATTAATTTCATTCTTATAATTATCTACAGAAAACTGAAATTCATCACCATATTTATTTTTTCGATCTTCGGTCTTTCTTATTATTTTTTCAATAAGTCTTTCTGGATCCTTAATTCTTGACTTTACTGAATGAACCATACTTTGAGATCTCAAAATATTTGCTATAAAACTAGCTTGATTTTCATATGAATTTTTATAATTTATATAATCGATATAAATCTCCTGCAAATTCTCAAAATTAATTTTATATTTCATCATTTGTTTTTCTAAATAAGGATACTTTTTTAAAAGTTTATCCTTTTCTAATATTTTTCTCATTGTATCCTCCAAAATTTATTAATTATACTTAAAATTCTTAATACTATAATTCATAAATATAATTATACATAAAATCATTATTATATTCTATTCTGCAATATTTTTTATTCGTATATCTACATCTGATAAAATCTCAAATATTATATTATTATTAGCATTTAATATAACATCATCAAGCTGATGTTGAAGTACTTTAATTTCATCTAATAATTCTTGTATTTCTTTATTCTTATATTTAATGTTGATTTCCTTGTCCATCAACTCATCTTCAAGTTCTAGTACTTTTTTCTCCAAACTAAATAAATGTTTATACATCTCTATAAAATCCAATTTAGACATATCAAATGCTATTTCTTCCGTAAACATCTTTTCATGTATTATATCCATTATCTTCTCATTCATTCTGTCACTATATCTGTATTCTTTTCTATAATTTTTTTCTCTGTCATAGTTATAACCTATACAATCATTTATAATCTTGGCAATACTCAATGCACAATTATATTCTTCATCTTGATTATTTACAATAATAAATTTGTTTATCAAATCACTACATTTGTTATCTAAATGCTCTATAATTTTATCTCTATCCATATATAAATTTAAAATTTTCTGTTTCTTTCTAACTGTTTTAAGTTCATTACCTGATTCGACTACAACTCCAGATTTTTTACCACCATTATTTAATAAATAGTCATAATATTTTTTTATCAGATTATTAAATGCTTCATCAAGTATGTCTATGTTATTATTATTTAAATTTATTTTACTTACTAAAATGCTAAATTTAGACTCCTTTAACACGTTGTATATCTCTTTTTTTAATATGCATCCTCGTTTAAAATTATTGTTATTATCATAAATTGAGATATCTAAATCATTATCATAAATAATTCTTTTTAATGAGGATTGACTACTGTTTTCTCCTATACAATATTTTTCTTCAAATATTATTCCTACCATATAAAAATTATTTTTTCCATCTATAAACCCATTCTCATCAACAAACATCAAATATTTTTTAACCATCTAACCTCTCCCCTATTTAAAATATTTTAATTAATATATTAAAATTATTTATGAAAATAATTTCATTAACACTTAATTTATGATAACGTTATCAAGGGCTACAAACTTTTTTATCTTAAATAGTATTCTATAAAACTATACACTTTCCTTCCAAATTATGTATTTTTTTTTAATAATTATTCTCCATTTATATTATGTTATGTTAATAAATTTAGAACAAAAAATCCGAAATAGCCTAATTAATATAGCTATTTCGGATTTTCTAATTTTTATTCCATTCCGATAAATTCAACTTTTTCAATATTTTTCAAGTTGCTTAATCCATCTGTCAATGTTTTGATGTCTCCATCCACACAAGATAAATCAATAGTTATGCTTAAATTAGCATATCCATTAAGAGGAATACCTTGATTTATTGTTAAGATGTCACCACCTTGCTCCGCGATGTAATTACTTATAATTGATAGGACTCCTTTTTCATTCTTTAAAATGATATTGTAAGTAACTTTTCTTCCTTCAGATGTTTCAGAAAAATCAAATACATGGTCCTTATATTTGTAATATACGCTTCTGCTTATTCCAGCAATCTTCACTGCCTCTGTAATTTCTTTAATCTTTCCATCTTTTAATAGTTTTTTAGCAAAAAGAACTTTTTCATAAACATCAGGTAAAACCCTCTTATCTATAACCAAGTAATTTCCACTCATCAGTAATCACCCTTTATAATGGTTGCCCCTTCACTATCTAAAGATAATTCCAATATATCCCATTGTAAATTTTCTTCGTTTAAAAACTTTTCAAGCTTATTGCTAAAGCGCTCATCCTTTTCGTCGATAATAACCATGATTGTAGGCCCTGCTCCACTAAGGTAACAACCTAGTGCTCCCAATTCATAGCTCTTATTATACACCTTTTCAAAACCAGGAATCAACTTACTTCTGTAATTTTGATGAAAGGCATCTTTACATGCATACTTTATTAACTCATATTTACCACTTGTGAAACTTGCTACCATAAGTGCTGCCCTTGAAACATTATAGACCCCATCTTTCAAAGTAATTGACTTTGGTAACACACTTCGTGCCTTTTCAGTAGATAATCTGAAGTTAGGTACTACTGCAATAAACTTCAGCCCACCTTTTATATTTACCTTATCATAGAAGGTTTTATTTTCTTCATATATTGCAACAACCATGCCACCAAGAAGGGCTGGTGCAACATTATCTGGATGGCCTTCTATTTCTACTGCCATATCCAATAATTCATCTTCAGAAAATTTTTTTCCTAATATTTCATTAGCTCCAACTAGTCCCCCAACTATACATGTGGAGCTACTTCCTAGACCTCTTGATATTGGTACATCTTGCTTAATTTCGCTTATTTCTAATCCTTTAAATTTATAGCCCGCTTTATCAAAACAATATTTCATTGCTTTATAAATAATGTTTTCTTCATTACAAAATTCTTCTGGTATTCCGTTAAACTTTAAACCACTTTCTATTTCCTTAAATTCAAATTCATTATATAATGTTAGCCCTAACCCTAATGAATCGAATCCTGGTCCCATATTTGCCGATGTAGCTGGTACTCTAACCTTAATCATAATGCTTAAAACCCCTATGCATTAAGATAAGCCAATAACGCATCTCTCATCTGGCTTTTATCCCAAACTTCATTATGTAGTACTTCTGAATTTTCTAAGTTTGCTAAATTCTTAGGAATTTCATTTTCTGTCGCTTCCGATAATTTCTTAAGTACTTCAAAATCATTAATTCCATCTACATCTACATTAAGTGCATTACAAATACTTCTTGGGAATTTAAATGGACTTGCTGTTGAGACAACTAAAGCTGGTTTATGGTCTTTAGTTTCTTTTTTATATTTTTCTTTAACTACATATGCAACTGCTGTATGTGTATCCATAACATAATTCTCTTTTTCATAAACTTCTCTTATTGCATCATACACTTCTTCTGTTGTTGCATAATTACCATAAAAGATTTTTATAAATTCCTTTATTTTATCATTTACTTCATACACACCATTTGTATTTAACTGTTTCATTAAATTTGCTACAACTTCACAGTCTCTTCCACATGCTTCATATAGCAATCTTTCAAGATTTGATGATACAAGTATATCCATTGAAGGAGATTCTGTTAAAACTAACTCTCTCTTCTTATCATAAACTCCAGTTTCGAAGAAATCAGTCAACACTTTATTTTCATTTGATGCACATATAAACTTATCTATTGGTAATCCCATTTGTTTAGCATAATATCCTGCTAGAATATTTCCAAAGTTCCCTGTTGGAACGACAACATTAATTGGATCATCTAATTTAATTACCCCTTGATTTACTAAATTAAAATATCCATAAAAATAATACACTATCTGTGGTACAAGTCTTCCTATATTGATTGAATTAGCAGATGATAATATATAGCCCTTGTCCACTAATCCACTTCTGAATTCATTATCCCCAAATATTTCTTTAACTCCAGTTTGAGCATCATCGAAATTCCCCTTAATTCCAATGACCTTCACATTGTTTCCTTCTTGACTTACCATTTGTCTTTCCTGAATTGGACTTACACCATTCTTTGGATAATAAACAACAACTTTAAAACCATCTACTTTTGCAAACCCCTCAAGTGCTGCTTTCCCAGTATCTCCAGAAGTTGCAGTTAAAATTGTTATATCTTCTTTAACATTACAAATCTTCTTTGCTCTTTTCATTATTTGAGGCAAAAATAATAGCGCTGCATCCTTAAATGCACAAGTTGGCCCATGATATAATTCTAAGAAATTTTTTTCTACTTTTACTTCAAATCTTCCATTATACGCATCATTAATTGCCCCCATTAATTCTGCATCGTCAATATCAGTAAAGTACTCATTAATTACTTTAAATGCTAAATCTTCATATTGTATCTTTGTGTTTTTCTTTAGTTCATCATAAACCTTTGGAAAATCATCTGGCACGTATAAGCCACCATCTTTTGAAATTCCATTTATTATTGCTTTGGCTGAAGCTATTTCCTTTTCTAAGCCCCTAGTACTTCTAAACTTCATTTAACTCACCTCAAAAAATGTATTAGATATGGATTTATATATTATTGTAAATGTCGACAAATTAAAGTATATATAAACATATTCTACCTATAATCTATATTATCATGTATCCTATTCATATACAAGTGTTTTTCTATAAAATACATTATATTTTTTCATTTTATTAATATTTTGTAATATTTTTATATTATATAAATCTATTAAAACTACATGTATATGTTTATAGGCATAAGCTGAATTGCACATTCATTAACTCTTAAGTCTGGACATTCAGGTACAAAAAAATCATTTTCTTCAAGACACTCTAACAGCGGCTTTGCTTTTTCAAAAAATTTTTCATAAAAGTTTTCTTGACCAGTTTTTCTTAACAGACTTATAGAATCCTCTTCTTGTGTACATGTTTTTATAACTTTTCCAATAACTTTACAGTGACAATTTATCTTATCAAAAACATTACACTGGCTGTTCATAAAATTATCTTTATTTATAGTTAAGATAGCTTTTCCATTACCAACATTCATTATTAAGTCTTGGGTATTATTACATGTCAAAAGACTATTTAGATGAGTAAGCATCTTTTGAAACATTGTAAAATTCATTTTTGTTTCTTTTCCCTTAAGAAGAGTATTTAGATAATCGGCACCAAATATATCTATAAGATTTATCAAACAATCAATATAGCATAATATACTTGAATTTGTTATTGTACCTTCAACTTCTATAAGGTCTCCTGTAAAAATATTATCATTTTCTATGTCAGTAACATCTTTATGAAGAAGCTCTTTTTTTTGATTAAGATGATCCATAAGACTTCCATTCAAAACAAAGGTTGTATATGTTGTCTGAATCTTTCTCTCTTCTCTTATACATTGCCTTGCATCGATATCCTTATCAAGATGGTGGTGTTCAAAATTATTACATGCATCAAGCTTGTTTTCATCCCTAAACCCTTCTTTTTCACTTTTACTTATGCTTCCCTGGCTGGAGTTCTCGAGTCTATCTCCTTCTTTCATCCCAGCCTGTAGTGTTTTATCAAAAGCCTGCGTTAGTGTAATTGTCTCTATGTATCCTGTTAATACCAAGGATGATAGATTCTTGACTAGATTTTCATCCAAATAAACAAGTATATCAAAAGGATTACTCATTACTTCTCCTTTCACACAATTAATTGCACAATATTTTTATACTCATTATTATTAATATTCTTACTTCTAAGATAATATTTATATAACCACTTATGAAATATTATCTTGTATAAAAACTTCATAATGGCTTTTCTCAGAAAATTACAATTTTATTAAAATTCATATCTTCTTAAAATATAGTGTTATAATATTATCTATTAAAAATATAGAAAGGATTTAACTGATTACTAATATATTATTAAAATAGTAATCTGCGCATTATATAGAATTATGAAAAAATTTTTTAAAAGACTTTTTTTACTATTATTAGCTTCAATAATATGTATTACTGTAATTTTTCATAAAAGAATTTATTTATTATATGGAATTGCTTCTAAATATATATCATTAGAAAAAGAAATTGATAATATGAATGATGCTTTTAGTATCGAGCCAATTGAAAATATAGATTACAAAGATATTACATATAAAAACACAAATGGTGTTTCATTAACTCTTGATATATATTCACCATTAAAAAATATATACAAAAAATCACCAGTAATACTTTATGTTCATGGTGGAAGCTGGGTATATGGAGATAAATCTCTTCCAACTGCACTTACACCTGTTTTAGATACTTTTAGAGAGCAAGGATATACAATAATAAGCACTTCATATGAACTTATGAGAAACAAAGAAAATTTTTCAAAACAAGTTTCTGATATAAAAGATACTATAAGATGGATTTATAAAAATGCATCTCAATATAATTTTGATACAGACGAAATAGGACTTTTAGGAATATCTTCAGGCGCTCATCTATCACTAATGGCAGCCTATAGTGATTCAGAGAATTTTGTTGATTCTCAAGAATTAAAGGATTATCCAAGCAAAGTTAAATATCTAATAGATTTTGCTGGGCCAACTGATTTAAGCATATTAAATACTACAAACTTGAATTTTGATTTATCTAAAATATTTTCTTCAATAACTAATAAAGATGAAGTAATACAAGAATTTAATCCTATAAATTATGTTAGTTCAAATGTTCCAGAAACATTAATAATTCATAGTAAATCGGATAGCCTTGTTCCATTTGAAAGCTCCGAAAAACTAGCTGAAAAATGTGATGAGGTAAAAGCAAAATCAAAATTAATTGCTCTCAATAGCAGTTCTCATGATTTATCTGAAATATCATCCGATGATATTATTAATATATCAAAAGGACTATTATTCTTTGTAATTTCCAATTCACCGCTTTAATATATTTATAAATACGCCTAAGAGTAAATTTTATATAAAAATACTGCATCAGACCAATGATAATAGATCTGATGCAGTATTTTAATACTCATATTTTTTTATATTTTCACATATTACTATGTTCAATTTTTTATCTTCTAAAACCTTTTTATATGAACATAAAAATTCATTTAATTCATTGTCTGTTAAATCAATATTCTTATCACTTATTAGTATTACTTCTTCACCTTCAAGAAGAACTTTAAGATTATTTTTTTCATTATTAATAAAGTACTCTGACATTGCTTTTGATGTCATTCTACTCTTATACTTTTCTTGAAAACTGAGGGCCTTCTTCATATCTCCATAATTTAAACCTGCTCCACTAAAGTCAAATCCAGACATTTTAAACTGTTCTTCAAGCATTGAAGGGTCAAAACCATATCTCTCTAAAAACTTTTTTTGAATATTCATAAGTTTATCTTGAGAAATGTTGTTTTCTTCCATATAACTCATTATATTTTTAGAAAAATCAGCCATATTTAATTTACCTTCAGCCATCTTATAATACATAGAATATATGTATTCCTCGAACTTATCCACATCCTTATCCTTAACTTTATTCTTAATTTCATTAAAGTCTATAATTCTGTCTGACATAACATCAATCCTCTCCTTTGTACTATTATATAATAACTTATACTAATAAATCTTCATTTGTTAATTATTTTACCAAATTTCTTTATAACTATTATTACTCAAAAAATGCAATTATAACTATTCACAGTATAAACTATTGTTTACAAAGCTAAACTATATATTTATCTGTAATCTTTAAATTCAGTCCACGCTTCTTCATATAATTTTAACTTATCTCCTAAGTAATCGTAACTTTCACATTTTTCCAACAACTCTTCTGGCATATATGCATTAGGGTTATCCTTTACAGCTTCATCTTGCTCATCCCTAGCTTCACTCTGTGGTGTAGTATATCCTATTTCATCAGCAGTTCTAAAAGCTGGATCTTTTTCACATAAGAAATTTATAAACTTTTCAGCATTTTCTTTATTTTTAGTTCCCTTTGGTATACATAATGAATCAATCCAGAAGTTAGCACCTTCTTTAGGTACAACGAATTTTATATTATCATGCTCTGCTTCAAGATTTAGTCCTTCACCTGACCAAAGAATAGATATAGCAGCTTCTCCACTTGCCATTTTATCTGTATTATCATCTGATCCTATAGCTAATAAGTTTCCATTTTTCTTAAGCTCTATAAGTTTATCTTTTGCTTCATTGATTTCTTTTTGATCAGTAGTATTTAAAGAATAACCAAGCATTTTTAATGTTGCCCCAAGAGAATCACGAACTCCATCTAAAAGTACTACATTTTTTTGATATTCAGTATCCCATAATGCAGTCCAACTATCTATTGGTTTACTTACATAATCAGTATTATAACATATTCCTATAGTTCCTGACATATATGGAACGCTATATTCATTATTTGGATCAAATGTCTTTCCTAAATGATCAGATGATATTTTAGACATATTCGTAACATTATCAAAATCAATTTTTTCTAATCTATCTTCTGCAATCATTCTTTGTACAAGATAATCTATGGATACTATTACATCATACTGTGATGCTCCTGATGTTATTTTATTATACATCTCTTCTGGTGCATCATAAACTTCTTGATTGACGTGAATTCCATATTTTTCTTCAAATTCATCTAAAATCCCTTCACCAATGTTTTCGCCATAATTTATAAAGTTAATTGTTTGCTTTTCTTCTTTTCTGCAGCCAAAAAACATACTTCCCATCATTACAGTACACAATAGTAATGTTCCTACTCTTAATTTTTTACTTATAATTTTTTTCATTATCTTTCTCCTTAGTCATTGATATATATATCATAATCTCATTTTATAAATATTTTTTTAGTTCTAATTATGACTATTTCTTTAAAATGAGATTTATTTTTCATCATATGTTTTATTAATTCAATTCATGATAATACATCACTTTTTCTAAAGAATATATAATATCTATAATCTTTAGAAATTCTCATCTATAATTACATTTACATCTTATTACTAATATTATATCCCATACTTCAATTTATCAAAATAGAAACATGTATTAGTATATATTAATTGATAAATATATTCAATTAATATATGTCATTATGAATATTCTTTATATAAATTCAATTAATCGTCCATTAATCTTTATTATAAATTCTTCACAAGTTCCACCACCGTAGTAATCAAATATTAATCATCATATATATCTTTAAAATTATCATATCATGAATAATTCATATCTTTATTCTATAATTTTAACCTTATGCTAAAATATTATCAGGCTATATCAAAACAATTCAATTTCGATATAGCCTTATAGTATTTACTTTATGCCTTTATAATTATTTAACACATGCTCCATCTTTATTAAGAACATATCCATCAACTATCGTATTAGATAACATGGCACCTGACTGATTTAAATAATACCATGTTCCATCAGCATCTTTTATCCAACCAGTTTGCATTGCTCCACTATTGTTCAAATAGTACCATGTTCCATTTGTATCCCTTAACCAACCTATACTCATTGCACCATTTTCTTTCAAATAATACCACTTGCCATCAGAATCCTTTAGCCATCCTATTTGCATTGCTCCATTTGCTTGTAAGTGATACCATGTTCCATCTTTATCTTTTAACCAACCAGTCTTCATTTTACCATCACTTTCTAAATAGTACCATTTTCCATTTACCTGCTGCCAATCAGTTTTAGCAATACCATTTTCATCACCTAGATACCATTTATTGTCAATAAACTGCCATCCAGTCATAACCTTTCCATTTGCATCAACAAGTTTTATTGATGATGTTCCATCTTCATTAGTAATAACTTCTGTAATAACTGAATTAGAATTACTATCTCCTGACAAGTCATTTTCTGATGATGAAGTATCATTATCTAAATTACTTTCATTATCAGATGATGAATTATTTGATGATGAATGACTTCCTGATGATTTAAACGTTATTTTTGATTTAGTATAGTCATGGGATATTTCTTTTTCTTCACCATTATTGTCTACATATTTTACTACTAATTTAATGTATTTATTATAATCACTTCTTGCTATTTTATAATTCTTATCAGTACCTATAAGAACAGAATTAGTATCATTAACTTCATCTTTATCATTATCCATCTGATACCAATAGTACTTAAGATTTAAACTAGTAGTTATTTCATTTCCTTCTTTATCTTCCACTTTCACAATAGGAGTTAATGTATATCCTACTTTTTGTATTCCAGATATATTTACAGATGCATTTCCAATCTCCGTTTCACTTTCTGATGTATTAATAGCTTTGATATCATCAAAATACATTGTTGAATCTACATTCCAACTTCCTTCATTATCCTCTGGTACTATTGTATTACAATATATTGCCATACTTGTTATATTGCTCGGATCTAATTTCCCACCTTTTTTTCCTGTAAAATCACTGAATGGAAGTTTTAAAAGTTGTGCTTCAGTTGTTTTTGTAAATTCAGGAAGCCTAATCTCAAAATCTTCACCATTTGATGTTAGCTGAATAACTAATTTTTGCCCTTTTCCATCTGGCTTAGCCCAAATCTGAAGTGCATCGCAGCCAGTCCAGTCTGCTTCAAGGGATTTTATTATTCCTGCATATCCCTCACTAGTTTTTTCAGTAGAAATTTTATAATTAAATGCTAATCCATAATCACCTGTATGTTTATTTTCATCTGACAACTTAGGATTTACACTACACCCTGGCCCCTTATTTGTAGACCATGCACCAGATAATAGACTGCTATCACCCATATAGCTTTCAAAATCATCAACAACTTTTGGTTGCTTTTCTGCTTCTTTAATATTAAACACTGCATTTATATAGTTTAAAACTGTGTTATCTGATTTTAATTCAATTGTACCTGATACTTGACCAATTTCATTTAATACATCTTCTGTAATACCTGCACTGAATACACCATCATTATCTGTAGCTTCAAGTGTTTTGATAACTTGTCCATATTTATTCTTGATGTCAAATGTAACTTTTCCTTCTGCATTTCTAACAGCTGCTTTTATAGTTACTGGCTCTAATATTCTGTCATTTGAAATTGGAGTCATTATATATCCATAAGCATATTTATCACTAATTTGTGTATCTACTGATGCATAATCATCTATTCTATCAGCAAATACTGTATTTTTATCATTGTAATAATCAATAAATTCATTAATCATTTCATGGCCTTTTTTATCATTAGCCATAAATGGTGCAAAAAAGTTATCTGTATTATTAAAGTTTGCCCACACCATATAATATGGCATATCTGATTTTGAAATTATATCCGAAACATCCTTAAACCAAGTCTTATTTGGATTTCCTGTTTCAGGCATTCCACCACCATTAATTCTTATACCAGTCTCTGATACTGCTGATAATTTTCCTTTTGAGTCTGCTATTCCTTGAACTAAATTTATAGTTTCCTTTAAACTTTCCATCCAAGGATCTTTTGATGCCTCTGCTAGTGGATCATCATGATACATATCAAAAGCTAAAATATCTATATATTCATCACCTGGGTAACGTGATAAATATTCTTTATCATTTTCAAAAGGTCCATTTGGAGAATATACATATAAGAAGTTATGAATATTTTTAGTATTTCTTAAATAGTCCACTGTATATGCAAATAAATTCTTGTAAGATTGTGCATCACAAAATGCTCCTCCCCACCAAAACCAACTTCCATTATTTTCATGAAACGGTCTGAATAACACTGGTACATTTTCTTTTTGCAATTCATCTGCATACTCTGCTATTAAATCTAAATAACCTGTATAAACTTCATTTAAATCTCCACCTGGCATTATCCTTGATACAATATTTCCACTTGTTTTATTTGGAGAATACCCTGAATAATCATATTTTCCATCTACTAATTCCTTATTTTTTACAATCTCAAAATTAGGCATATGAGAAGATAATGTAATTATTGCACCTTCTTTTGCTGCTTGAGCATCTATTTGAGCTGCTTTCTTAGGAAGGGTTAATCCTTCTTTCTTTTCTTCATCCGTAAGTTCTAATTCATCCCCTGTAAATGAAAGTGTATCCATTCCTATAATTCCAGCTATTGAACCTGTTACATCTTTTGTATCTGAGTTCGTACCTTGTTTATATAAAGCCTTGTGATGTGTATCATTTTGATGTCCATATATGACTTTGTCTGTCTTCCCAAGGGCCTTTAAATAAGCATATAAGTCTGCTGTTACTTGAGTTGCTTCATTATCTACTAATTTAACTTCTGAAGGCATCTCTAAAGAATCCACTGATACTAATCCTTGTTTTACAGGTTCTGCTGTCTTTTCTACATATGGATCTTCTTGTGCTGCCTGACTTAATTTAATATTATCTATATAAATGCTTCCCTTATAATCTGTATTACTTCCAACTAATCCTAATATTATTGAATCAGCTTCAATATCTGCATTATTAAATTCAACAACCGCTTGTGCCTTTTTTAGTCCATTACCTAAATCTTCAGCATTTGATAAATCTATAGCAACATCTTTATTAGGTCCATCTGTAATAAATAATTTTACCTTAAACGTACCGGTTGTCATACAGTTTGGATCGTATATAAAATCATATGTTAATACATTATATCCATTAAGTTTAAGTTTTTCACCCTCAAATTTCTTCTCTATTTTAAATTCACTCCAAGAGTCCCCAACATTTTTACTATAATCAACATCTAATCTCAACCCTTGTTTTTCTTCATCAAAGTTAACAACATTATCTTGTGGTCCATTATAAGAATATGCGCCTCCAAAATTCCATCCTTCATTGGAATCATCAAAGCTCCATGAAACTGGTTCTACAGAAGAACCTGTAGAGGTTTGTGTTTTTATTTCAAAGTTACTCTTTTCTAATTCATCGCCTTTCTGCTCTTCACTAACTATTGCATTTTCTTCATCAGATATTTTCTCATCATTCTCTGTTAGGTCTTCACCTGTCTCTTTATCATTAATTCCTAGTGATTCATCTTTTACATCTAATTCTGATAGCTGTACATTATTTTCAACTGCTTTTACAATTCTTCCTTGATTTAAGCTACCCACAGTAGTCATAGCCATTGCTGCTGCTGTTAACTTTAATATTTTCTTCTTGTTCATTATTTTACCCCCATTATTTTAATTTTTCTATAATCATATTATTACTATAACGAGCATCATGTAAACGTTGTGTGAGTATTGCAATAATTTTTGTTTATAATTATTAATATATGCTTATCTTAAAAATCAACTTAATAATTACCACTTCTAAGCTAAAAAATAAAAGAACCTATAATATATAGACTATCTTTTACAAGTATCTATTTTATAGGTTCAATTTTATTAAATATTCTATTTTTATATTTAGATAACTATTGATTAAATAATTTACTTGTAGTCAACTTTTTAAAATTAATTATATTAAATACTTAATTTGATTCACTAACTGCAAATTCTTCAAAGCACTTTAAGAATTTCTCTACATGGCATTCTTCATGTTTAACACTTAAGAAAACTGCTTCAAATTGAGATGGTGCAATATTTATGCCATTCTTTATCATATGTTCAAAATATCTATTAAATCTCTCTACATTACATGTCTTAACATCATCATAACATCTTACTTCTTCAAGATCTGTAAAGAATACAGTAAACATACCACCTACTCTGTTTATAATGACTGGAATATTATATTTATCTGAAATTTCTTTAATTCCATTTTCAAGCATAATTCCTATCTTTTCAATATGATCATACCATTCTAAATTATTCTTAAGCTTTGTCAACGTTGCAAGACCCGCTGCCATAACTATTGGATTTCCTGACATTGTACCTGCTTGATATACTCCTCCTAATGGAGATAAGTTTTCCATTATTTCTCTTCGTCCTGCATATGCGCCACATGGAAGTCCTCCCCCCATAATCTTTGCATATGTAACTAAATCAGGCTCTATTCCAAATAAGCTTTGCGCTCCTTTAAAAGCAACTCTGAATCCATTCATAACTTCATCAAATATTAAAAGAGAGCCATATTTATCACAAAGTTCCCTAAGAGTTTTCATAAAATCTTCTTCCGCTTTTATTACACCCATATTTCCAGCTACAGGTTCTATAATAACCCCTGCAATTTCATGTCCATACTTTTCAAAAAGATCAGTAATCTGCTTTTTATCATTATATATTCCTATTAATGTATTTTCTATGGCTCCTTCAGGAACTCCAAGAGAACCTGGTATACCATTTGTCATTACTCCTGATCCTGCTTCAATTAAAAATCCATCAAAATGCCCATGATAGCATCCTGCAAACTTGACTATCTTGTTTCTCTTTGTGTATCCTCTAGCAAGTTTTATTGCACTCATTGTAGCTTCTGTACCTGAGTTAACCATTCTTATCATTTCAACATTATCTAAATTTTCACACATAAACTTTCCAAGATCTAATTCAAGTTTTGTTGGCGCTCCAAAAGCTAAAGCCTTACTACTTGTTTCTTGAATTGCTTTTACTACATCTTCATCACAATGTCCAAGGATTAATGGCCCCCAAGCCAAAACAAAATCTATATATTCTTTTCCATCTTCATCTTGAATCATTACACCCTTGCCAGACTTTATTATAGGAGGATTCATACTCATTCCTTTAAAACATCTAACTGGACTGTTTACTCCCCCAGGCATATATTTCTGCGACTCAGTAAAAATTTGATTATTTTTAGTCATTTTTATTTCCTCCTAATTATGTAAATATATCCATTAAAATTAATACTTTAATATTTATTATTAATAGTTCAACTATAAAATTTTGACTTTCACTATTTCATGAAATCCATTATAATCCATAAAGTTTTCTTATTATAACTTATACATTTAATTATAATAGCAGAAATTGCCTGAATATTCATCTACATAAGAATTCAGACAACCTCATTGTTTATTCTATATTTATTTTTTATTCAATATTTTTGCAGCTTCAAGTGCATGATAAGTTATTATTATATCTGCACCAGCTCTCTTAATTGAAGTTAATATTTCCATCATAACTCTTTCTTCATCAATCATTCCTGCTTTTGCAGCTGCCTTAACCATTGAATATTCTCCACTTACATTGTATGCTGCAAGAGGCATATCAAAATTATCCCTGCATTCTCTTATTACATCAAGATAAGAAAGTGCTGGCTTAACCATTATTATATCGCATCCTTCTTCAATATCCATCTTTGTTTCTCTTAAAGCTTCCATTCTATTAGCTGGATCCATCTGATAAGTCTTTCTGTCTCCAAACTGTGGAGCTGAATCTGCTGCTTCTCTAAATGGTCCATAAAATGCTGAACAGTATTTTGCTGAATAGCTCATTATACTTACTTTTCTAAATCCATTTTCATCTAATGCTTTTCTCATGGAACCTATTCTTCCATCCATCATATCAGAAGGCGCAACCATATCTGCACCAGCTTTTGCATGAGATACTGCTATTTTATCAAGATATTCTAGAGTCTCATCATTATCTACATCATTTCCATGAATTATTCCACAGTGACCATGAGATGTATATTCACACATACACACATCTGTTATTACCAATAAATCTTTATTTAATTCCTTTATCTTTCTAACAGCCTGTTGTACAATTCCATCATCATTATATGCTTCACTTCCACATGCATCCTTATGTTCAGGAATTCCAAAAAGCAAGATACCTGCTATATTCGCTTCTTCTATAGATTTTATAACCTCAGGTAATCTATCTATTGAATAATGATAATTTCCTGGCATAGAAGATATTTCATTTTTAATGTTTTTCCCTTCAACAACAAATATAGGATAAATAAAGTCCTTTGAGTTTAGTGTTGTTTCTCTAACCATATCTCGTATCGAACTACTTGCTCTTAATCTTCTTCCTCTTTTTAACATACTATCCCTCCAGCTTATTTAGTTAACAATTAACAGTTAACAGTTATCAATTAACGATTATGTTTATTTAATTATTTGGTTCATTTACAAATGACACTATTTCTTTTAAGAAACCCTCTTCTGAATGTTCTCTGCATACATCTGCCTTTATTCCAAATTCTACAAGTGGTTTATTTGTCTTTTCTCCAATTGCAATAATATGTTTTTCCTTAACCGCATCTAGTCCAACCATGTCAATCATATTATATACAGTTGATGGACTTGTAAAGAATACTACATCCACTTCATCAAACACCCTCTTATTTCTTAAGTTTCCTTTTACTGTATTGTATATAAACACTCTTTGAACATCTGCTCCAGCTTTCTTTAAACTTTCTGCTATGTTTTCTTTTGCAATAGATGAACAAGGTATAAGAATTTTATCATGTTCATTAATATGTGGCTTTAAAACTTCAACTAATCCTTCACCAATAAATTCACGTGCTTTTTCGAAACAAACAATACCTCTATCTTCTAATGCTTTCCATGTAGCTTTACCAATTGCTGAAATTTTAGCATTTAATCTTCTTATATCATATCCCTTTTTAATTAAATAATCAAAAAAGATATTTACACTATTTACAGATGTAAATACTATATGATCATATTCTTCTAATTTATCCATGTATTCATTAAGATTTTCTGGCGAAGGCTCTATCTCAATAGCACTTATAGAAGTCACTTCAGCACCCATATCTCTCAATTTTTCTCTTAACTTAACCCCTTGCTTTTGAGATCTTGTTACACATATATTAGTTCCAAAAAGAGGTTTATTTTCATACCAAGCCAAATCATCATGTAAATTTACAACTTCTCCAACAACAATAATACATGGTGATTGAAGTCCTGCTTTTCTTACTTTTTCTGATATATCATTCAAAGTTCCAATAACCTTTTTTTGTTTACTGCATGTTCCTCTCATGACAACTCCGCATGGCGTCTCTGAATCTTTTCCATTTTCAACAAGCTGACTAACTATATTTTCTAAGTTGCTCAATCCCATCATAAAAACTAAAGTGCCTTCTTCAATAGCTAAAGCCTTAAAATTAACATTAAGATTTTTAGCCGACATCCCAGTAATAATATGAAAACTTTGCGCTATTCCCCTATGAGTTATAGGTATTCCTGCATAATTTAGCACTGCTATAGGTGATGTAACACCTGGAATAACTTCAAAATCTATATTTTCATGCTTAAGTGCGAGAACTTCTTCTCCTCCTCTTCCAAAAACATAAGGATCTCCACCTTTTACTCTTCCAACTATATGGCCTTCTTTAGCCAATTTCACAATCATTTCGTTTATTTCTTCCTGTGTCTTATAATGTGATCCTGGTTCTTTTCCACAATAGTAAACTATACAATCATCATTGAGATAATTTAAAACATTATTTGAAACTAATCTATCATACAAAACAGCTGTACACTTTTTCAAACATTTTACTGCTTTAACTGTTAATAATTCTTCATCACCAGGTCCTGTTCCAATTATATAAACTTTACTCATAATAATATTTCTCCTATTAATTCATAATTGCTTAATATTTTATTTTTCATTTAATATTTTTTCTGCAAGCTTTCTGCCTACTTCAAGATGATTAGATTTTTTTCCAGTAATATCTTTTCGTACTATTACTCCATTTAAATCATATATTCCTATCATATATAATTCATCACCAGTCACTTCGCTATAAGCCCCAATAAGACTATGGCAATCTCCTTTTAATTCCCTCATAAAACTTCTTTCGGCTTCCACAGTAATTCTGGCTTCACCATTATCCAGCATTTTAAAGTATTTAGAATTTTCACTGTTTTTTACACACTCTATACCTATTGCTCCTTGAGATACTGCTGGAAGAAATTCCTTAGGATCAAAATATTCTGTTATTATGTTGTCTAGCTTTAATCTATGAATTCCAGCTGCAGCCAGTATTATTCCATCAAGATTTTCACTTTCCATTTTTGCAAGTCTTGTTTGAACATTTCCTCTAATAGGCACTACTTCAATATCACTTCTTAATAACTTTAGCTGTGCTGCTCTTCTTATGCTACTTGTTCCAATTTTAGCTCCATATCTTAATTTACTAAATGATATATTATCTTTTGAAATTAATACATCTCTTATATCTTCTCTTTCTATTATTGCTGTTATTTCAAATTCACTGCTTAATTCATAGGGTACATCTTTCATACTATGAACAGCTGCATCTGCTTTTCCTTCTAATAGTGCACATTCTATATCCTTTACAAAAAGTCCTTTACCACCTATCTTATTTAACGACACATCCAGTTTTCTATCTCCTTCGGTAACTATAAGAAGCTTTTCACTCTCTTTATTAATCTTGTTTTTTAAACTATCCATAACTATTTCTGTCTGAACTTGTGCCAATTTACTTTTTCTCGTTGCAAGTATTAATTTATCCATTAAAACTCTCCTCCACGTTTAAATTAAAATAACTTATTTATAACTTCTTCTGGAAATCTACTCTTTATACTATTAATTTCTTCACCTTTATCAAAATCATTTTTAAATTCATCTGTAAAAATAAATTTTATAATCTCACTTTTATATTCTGGAATACTTTTAGCTTTATTTCTTACTTTTGTAGTAAAATCTATATAGTCATCATAATCTCTTAATACTTTGCTTATTTTATCAGCTGCCCATACTGCTCCTTTTGGATTACCTCCTTTTGTATTTAAAGCAAAACTAATAGTTTTTGTACTTCTTTCTGCTGGTACAATAGCCATACCTTCTTTAAAATCTGTTGAATCTATATATATCTTATAATTTTTATCACAATATTCTTTTATAAGTTCTTTTATTTTATTATCCTCTAAGGCAATTATTATAATGTGCTTATCTCTCAAAAATTCATAATCAAATTCTCTATATATTAATTTAAGGTTATCACTATTATTTGAAAGTTCTAAAATATCCTTTGAAAAATCTTTTGATAAAACTTCAACATAACAATTATTTTTTACAAAATGATTGATTTTTATTGCACCAGCTTTTCCGCCTCCAATAACCCCTATTCGGAGTTTTTTTGAAAAAAGTGAAATAAATGAATATTCTAATTCATCCTGAATATCTTCTCTATTATCTCTATACATTCTTCACCACGTCCCTTTAGTGTTTCTTCTTTTAAAATTTTAATAGCCCTATTAATATAAAAATCTGAAGCACTTTTTATAAGCGTATCTGCTAGTTTAATATCACTTTTATCTCTACATTTATTTTTAAATGTAACACTTCTCATACTATAAACTTCATTACCAACTTCTTTTATTTTTTTTATTTCCGAGGCAATACTTCTAATCTTCTGCCATTCGAAAAACTCATTAAGATACTTCTTTAATATGTATTTATTTTCTACCATTCTTTGTACTCTTAACTTTTTATTTTCATCATTGAGGGCACTTACTTTATCAATATTATATACTTCTACTCTGCTCATATTTTCTACTTCATCATCAATATCTCTTGGAACAGCAAGATCATAAATATATAGTTTTTCTCCACACTCACCTATATCATTTTTAGATAACACAATATGAGGTGCAGATGTACACGATATTATACTTTGAACTTCATCTATGTATCTATTTTTCTCATCAAATGTAATTACTCGCACTCTTTCATCTTCTATTTCATATTTAATATTAGTATTTCTAACAACCAAATATATAATGTCTGTTTTATGAGACAGTAAATACTTCATAACAAGATGTCCAACTTCCCCATATCCCATAAGCATAAATCTAGAGCACCCTTTTTTTATACTTTCATTTACAGCAATTGATGCAGATGAAACTGGAATATCATAAAGTTTTGCTTCATTTCTAAATTTTTTTCCACATGTTATAGCCTCCTGAAACAATCTGTGTAATTCTAAATTTACTGAATTTAATTCAAGTGCAACTTCATATGCATTTTTAACTTGCCCAAGTATCTGATCCTCACCTATAATTTTCGAATGAAATCCACAGCATACCTCAAATAAATGTCTGCACGAATCCTCTCCTCTAGTAATAAAAACATACTCTCTAAACGAATAATCCCAATCAAAAATCTCAAAAATCTCTTTTAATAGTTCTTCTTTCTTAAAAAAATCATTAAAATAAATTTCTGTTCTGTTACAAGTTGCTAAAATCACAACTTCTTTAAATATTTCTAAAAGCTTATTAGTATATGTTTCAATTCTTTTAGGCTTTAATGTAAGTCTTTCTCTGATTTCTAAAGGCGTATTTCTTTTAATTCCTATTAACCCTATCACCTTGTCACCTCTGTCATATAATTTAATCTAAATAATTAGCAAACATTATTATACTACATAATCATATCTGCATAGTGATTAGTTTAGCAGATAATAATTATTAAGTACACGTAAATTTCTTGAAATATTTTATATAATAACTTATTTCTCAATTATTTATTATATCCTAATTAACATATAAAAATATAACAATAATTATTTAAATCCAACATAATCTACATGGACTTATGATTTAATACAAATCTTTAATTAAAAAATGTACAATTCACTTTCATTATAGGTGAATTGTACACTTTTTCTATCTATTTAAAACTTCTTCTATAAACTTATCTTTTCCTATCCTATCCATAACAGTAGATATTCTTTCACCTTTTATACCAACTTCCCTATAGTAATCCATGATCTTATTAACCATAGGTATTATTTCTTCTTCTTTAAATATTTTTCCCAATGAATCACCGATTCTTATTCCTCTTCCAAATCTTCCACCAACAAAAATTTCTGCACCTTTTTCTTTAGGTAATGCTGCTTTTAAATTACAAGCACGTACACATCCACCACAGTTAACACATAAATCCTTATTATGAACTATCTTTCCATCTACAACTTCAAGAGCCTTTTGTCTGCATGATTTAACACAAAGTCCACATCCAACACATTTATCAACATCAAATTCAGGAACTGTTCTTCCCATTATTCCAATATCATTTATGTTAGCTTTTGCACAGTTATTTGCACACCCTACAATCCCTATTTTACACTTATGAGGTGTATCTGTACCAAAATAGCTATCCTCTAACTGCCTGCAGATTTCTTGAGTATCTATGTTCCCATGCAAACATACTGTACCTTTACAAGAAACTAAAGGTCTTATTTTTTGTCCAGTTCCACCATGTCTTAATCCAAGTGCTTTTATTTCTTCAATTAATTTTTCCACGTCGCTATCCTTAATCCATGGAATTTCAACTTGAAGTCTTGTAGTTTCACCAACATAACCACGTCCATATTTTTCTGCAAGATTAGCTATGTCTCTTAGCTCCTGTACTGTAAAATTTCCTGCTCTACTAAGTAGTCTTACTGCAAAATGTTCCTTATCATTTTGTAATAAAAAACCTAAAGCTTTTAGTTCTTTTTGTCTTTTTGCATTAACTGCCATATTACCTATCCCCCCACACACATTTTATGTAATTTACTTTTCACTAATATTCTTTTATGTATATTTTATCCATTAAATCAGATATAATCCAATACTTTTTGATATATATTAATCATAAGTATATACCTATATGTAATAATCAATATATTATATTTATAGTTAATAAACGAAATATAAAAATACTATAGATATAAAATAAATTTAAAAAGAATAGTAAACAGAGCAAGTCCCAAAATATTATACATTGTAAATACTCTTAAATATCTTGTTCTGCTTTCATTATTACTAGTACAATAAAGCTTATATGATATTACACTTGCCATAGATGCTATCAACGTTCCCATTCCCCCTATGTTTACTCCAAGAATTAAATCATTAAAATTCTCTGTAAATCCAGATAGAAGCATAGCTGCAGGCACATTACTTATAAATTGACTTATTATTATTCCTGCATAGTATGTATTTGATTCTCCACTAAGAATTGTTTTCATAAAATTTTGTATTTGTATGGAATTAGATATATTACCTACAAATATGAAAAAACCTATAAAAGTTATAAGTAGTGAATAATCAACTTCAAAAAATAGTTTTCTATCCATAAAGAATATAAATAGGAAGGTTAATAAAAATGATAACTTATAATCTATTACATGAAATACTGAAAACAATATTATAACTAAAAGTATAGAATAGATTATTAATTTTTTTCTATCTCCTATAATAACCCTATCTATTGAAATATTTATTACTTTATTTTTACTTTTAAATATAAGCATAATAAGAAATAATATAGACATTAGTGCAATTGGTACTGTTATCTGAAAAAATCTTATTGGAGATATATTGTAATATGTATACGTAAATAAATTTTGAGGATTTCCCATAGGTGTAAGACTACTTCCTAAATTTGCTGCTAAAGTTTGAAAAACAACAATCTTTAAAACATCAATATCTAACTTACTTCCTATAATCATAGTAATAGGTACAAATGTAATAAGAGCAACATCATTGGTAACTAACATTGATGCAAAAAAAGTTATAAATACCAATGCTACTGATAAATGCTTATATGTACTACATTTTTTTACAACTGCTACTGCTATATAATCTAAAAATTTAAGTTTCTTAAATGCACTTACTATTATCATCAAATTGAATAATAATATAAGTGTCTTAAAATCTATATACTCCATCTTAGGTGTATATATAAATGAAGTTGTAATTGCTAAAAACAATGCTATTATTAAAACACTTTCTTTTTTTATATATTCAACAACTTTCAAATTCTTTACTAAAACCATAATATTATCATACCTACTTTATATAATTTTTTAATGTCTTTTCTAACATTATCAAATCTTCTTCTTTTTTAAATGAATCAAAAGGTATTGCTATTCCAATATCCCCTTTAGCAGCAATACATAAACATTTATTCAATTTAATTACATCAATAATTGAATTAGTCTTTATTATAGACTTTTCTTTTCCCCTTAAAACCTTTATTGCTTTCCCATCAAATTTCACTTTAATATTAGAATCAATCACATTTCCCTTTTTCTTTAAATTCTTTCTAATTGTTCTTGCAACATGTTTATTAGCATACTTTTCAAAGAAAAATAGACTAAGTACAGCAAACAAAAAGAATATTCCTGCAAAAATTAGTCCCATTGGCAACTTACCTTGCTCTTTCATATTAAATCCTGCAAAAATGTATATTAGTCCAGCTACTAAAAATATCAGAAACATGAAATTAGATTTTTTCTTTAATGTTTTTTATATGATTCTGAACTTGTTGCCCTATACATAGAGAAATCACATATCTGCTTTTCTGTATTTTTATATTTTACTTCAATCATAATTATCTCCTTTTTTATGTTTATTACTTTGACAACACCTATTATATATAGATTATTTAAATTTAGCTAGATTATAGTACTTATTACGTTATGTATTACTGATATTTTTCTTAATATTATTAAGAATTCCTTAACCTCTTTTATGATTTTTTTAATATGTCTGACATAAACCTGACACATACAAATCTTATAATAAAACTTGTAAAGTAGTTAAAAATTATTATTTACCCCTTTATTAAATAGTAATAGCCATTTTCCTTATGGTTAAATGGTAACTCGGCTGTGAATTCCCCTAAATTCACAGCCGTTTTTATATTCCAAAAGTTTTTATTTTCATGAATTTTTATTTATATGTATTTTTTTATACTATTTGGAAAAACTATATATAAGAATTACTAATTATAAATAAGGAAGGATAAATTTATGAGAGTGCCAAAACATATTGGAATAATCCCTGATGGAAATCGTCGCTGGGCTCTATCCAATGATATGACAAAAGATATGGGGTACAGCTATGGTATCGATCCTGGATTACAGGTGTTTAAATTATGTCAAAAAGAAAAAGTTGAAGAAGTAACATTTTACGGTTTTACTGTAGATAATACCAAAAGGCCTTCTGATCAAAAAGAAGCTTTTACTAAAGCCTGTATTGAATCAGTTGAACTTTTAACCAAAGAAAATTGTGAAATATTAGTTTTAGGAAATACAAATTCATCTTGCTTCCCTAAAGAATTATTACAATATACTGAAAGAAAAGTATTTGGTAGTGGTGGAATAAAAGTAAACTTTTTAATTAACTATGGATGGGAATGGGATTTAAATCTTCTTAAAAATCCTGCTCTTTCTAAAAGTGGTATAATTCCATATTTACATTCTAAAGACATTTCAAGAATTGATTTAATAATAAGATGGGGTGGACGTAGAAGATTAAGTGGTTTTCTTCCAGCTCAATCTGTTTATTCTGATTTTTATATTATTAATAACTACTGGCCTTCATTTAAAGAAGAGGATTTTTATGGTGCTTTATCGTGGTATGATAAACAAGATGTTACCCTTGGTGGATAAGAATCTTAAATTTATGATATAATTACTTTAAGTTTAATACTTGAGGGAGTAATTATATGTATAAAATAATATTTCTCTATTTAATAGTAATTAATATCTGTGGATTTCTAATAATGTTTATTGATAAAAGCCGTGCTGTTCACAAAGAATGGAGAATCCCTGAGAAAACATTAATGTTTGTATCATTAATCGGAGGATCTATTGGAATGTTTGCCGGAATGCATATTTTCAGACATAAAACAAAACATATAAAATTCACATTAGGAGTTCCCTTTATATTTATTATTGAATTAATAACAGCTGTATACTTAATTAAATAAAGTATACAGCTGTTATGTATTTTATAAAGTATTAAGATCATATGGAGTATTCTGATAAACACAATAATTAAGCCAGTTTCCAAAAACTATATTTGCGCTTCCTCTCCATGTTTGGCTTGGCTTTTCATTTGGATCATTATTTTTAAAATAATTTTTTGGCATTGCTATATTATCGCCTTTTTCTAAGTCTCTTAAATATTCATCTTTAAGAGTGTTTCTATCATATTCAAGATGCCCAGTTATATAAACTTTTCTTCTATCTTGTGTTGCTACTATGAAAACCCCTGCTTCTTCTGATTCTGATAATATTTCAAGATCTTCTACTTTTACTATATCCTCTCTTTTAACCTCTGTATGTCTTGAATGTGGTGCATTAAATACATCACTTAATCCTCTTGTAAGATCTGCTTTTTCATCATTAACCCAATGTGAAAATACCCCAAACATCTTTTGATCTAAATCATACTTAGGTACAGAATGATGATAATATAAACCTGCTTGAGCCCCCCAGCATATATGAAGTGTAGAAAATACATTTGTATTACTCCATTCCATAATATTAGTCAATTCATTCCAGTAAGTCACATCTTCAAATTCCATTTGTTCCACTGGTGCACCTGTTATAATAAGACCATCAAACCTCTCATGTTTTATTTCATCGAAATAACTATAAAATTTCTCTAAATGTTCTAAAGGCGTGTTATGAGATGTGTAACTCTTTGTCTGAATCAATCTTATCTCAACCTGAAGAGGTGTATTGGACAGGTAACGTAAAATCTGATTTTCTGTTACTATCTTTTTAGGCATTAAATTAAGAATTGCTATCTTAAGTGGCCTTATATCCTGCGTGTTTGCTCTTTCATTATTCATTACGAATATATTATCATCACTTAAAACTTTAAATGCTGGTAATTCCCTAGGAATTTTTATTGGCATTCCTAACTCCCCTTTCATTATTGTGCTTATTGCTTTTTGATATATTATTTATCATTATATATCAAAATTTGTATATATATCAACTTAATGTTTAATCACAATCGTTTAGTATTTAAATTTATATGTGCTATAAATTTAAATACTAAACGATTCAATATATTCCTGCCTTTTATTTTTTATCAAATAATTTTTTATACTCTATAATAATATTTTAATATTATT